>JAESGK010000072.1_pt1 | contig 117717 bp, 83 predicted proteins | sample 9269681 | NCBI WGS metagenome assembly JAESGK01 (sample SAMN14515347, study PRJNA621673) | algae metagenome | isolation source: Timaviella obliquedivisa GSE-PSE-MK23-08B and co-occurring heterotrophs from... | place: USA: Grand Staircase Escalante National Monument, Utah | collected 2006-08-15 | reverse complement strand
CAGGGCGCGAGATCCGGCGTGCGGCCCCTGCTGAGTTACGGTGCTGCTGACACCAAGGCGTTATCGGGCGCGCACGCCGGGCTCTCGACAACTACAGTAAGTCAATCGAAAGACATAAGGCGTTAGGTGCACATGACACAGTCCCGCAAGCTCGAGCGCTACAAGCAGCACATGGTGGCCAAGGGGGTTGGAGAGTCCACTGCCTTCCCGCCGGCGTGGCGCATGCTCTGGGCCATGGGCATCGAGCTTCCGCCGCCTCCATTTCTCGGTTTCATCCCCCTTACGATTATCGCCGGTGGGCTTTTCGGCCCATTGTTCGGGCTTGGTGCCTGGATCCTCGGGAACCGGGGCGTGCGGGAAATGGCAGTGAACGAGGCGCTTGGGGCTGCGCTGGTCACAGGCGCCGCGTTCGGGCTGATCATGGCGGCGTACTATCGCCACTTGGCGCGCAAGCACCGCTTGGGCTCCTGGTCTGCGTTCCCGACCTCCGGTCTGCGCACCTGACAAGTCGTCCAGGCCGATGCCGCTTCGCGGCGCGGCTTATGCCGCTTCGCGGCGCGGCTTAATCCAGGTGTCAGCCTCCATGGAGAATGCACATGCCATCCGTAAAGACGCTTGTCGTCGCTGCCCTGCTACTGTTCTCATCCAGCGTGCAGCCAGCACTGGCCGCTCATAACGACCCTGCAGACGTAGCGGCCATTCGTGCGGTTTTGGAATCGTTCCGCGTATCGATCATCAAGAAGGACAAAGCAACGTTCGTTGGCCTCTTTTTCTCTAACAAACCCGAGCACGTGACTTGGCAGTTCGTGGACGACGACATCCGGGTGGCCCGTTTCAAAGAATTCGCATCCGAGCCGAGCAAGGCGCTGAGGGTTCCAGAATGGAATTATTTGGCTTTCATAGACGACCTCACCAAGGCTGGTGCCGGACCGAGCGAGGAAGTCATTCGAAACGTCGTTATAGACACCGATGGCGAGGTCGCTTCTGTGAACTTCGACTACTCCTTTTTACTCAATGGCAAAGAAGCGAACCGGGGCCGTGAGATGATGCACCTGGTCCGCACGGAGGGCGGCTGGAAGATCATCTCAGTGATATTTTCACAAAGGGATCCAGTCTCCGAATAGCGATTTGAAGCCAACAATTCATTCAAGCCGACGCCTTGGCGCGGCTCGACTCAGGCGCTGAGGCCGCAGCCATGATTGTCGAGGGACGCATGAAAACCGCGGAACGCGCTTTCGTCGTTGTTTTTGGTTTCTTCCTGCTTTTCGTAGGGATCTATGCCGCATTTTCCGGGGCGGCATCCGCGGCGTGGCGGTACATCGGCGGTGGAGTGTTGATCGCGCTTGGCGCCAATGCTGTTTACGGTGGGGTCGTTGGCAAGCGCCCTTGGATTTCCAGGGTTGGCCCACTGCCGTGACGGACGTGCGGCCCGACAATTTTTGTATGGACACCCCGCGCAACGCACTGCAGCCTGGGCATTCGCTACAGGCGCCGTCCAACAGCAGGAGAAATCATGGGGACTCGAGCCTGGCAAACGATCGCACTGAAGACACCAGGCTCTGCGCTGAAAACTGTCGAGAGCCACTCGAAGGAAGAGGCCGCGCGGATTGCTGCCGCCTTGGGGAAAAATCCCGTTTCGATCAAAGAATGCACTTTGAGCGATGCGTTTCGGGAAGTGGGCTCGCACTCGAAGATGACAGCGATCGGTGCGTACCGTAGCGGCCATGTTGTCCTGAACTTCGATATCGCCAACGAACTGGTCTGCAGCAGCAGACATTCAAAAAGGATCGTCGACGCCCTTTGCGCTCCGGATATCGCCGCCGTCTTTGCCCATAGCGTTTCAAGCTGCTGGGGCTATGCGATCTACAGGAACGGCAGTTTGCTCAGAGCCAGCGCAGGCGGCGATGGAGAATGGTACATCAACCGGGGAAATCCACTTCCTGAGTTCGAACCCGGACTGGTCGGATCGAAGGTGGAAGAAACCAAAGCAGGTTACAGGTTATCTGACGTCGCCGAAGACGACGACGCATGCGGTTACTCGATCGGCGATGATGCCGCAAACCTCATCACGGATGCCTACATCAGCACTGAACTGTGGTTCGAGTCGAGATGCTCCCTGTTCGAGAGACGCGGATTCATATCCAGATGTTTGGCGCGGCTTTCCCCGAAGAGTTCATACAATCAGAACCCGGATCGCGGGTCGGATTGACTCAGACGGCAGCGCCCATGGGAAAAAAGTCGGCTATTGCCGTTGCTCTGCTCGCTGTGACCATTCCCCTGGGCATATGGCACTTCAAGGACCGCGACCCGTTCGATGCGCCAGGACAAACCTGGCAGATCGACTTCATACTCGCGGGAGACACCCTTCGACTCATGGATTCAGGCAGGTACGTTTCCTATCACTGGTGCGACATCTGCGTGCCAATCGAATACAAGTCGGGTACGTGGTCGAAAACCAGAGATGTCGTTACGCTGACTCCGGATTCTGTCGGCGAGAAGCGCCGGAGATACCGGGAGCAGACCAATGGAAAATGCAGATACCTCGTTCCGCTGGACCTCAGGATCAAAACGGAATCGCCGATCGACCTGGCGTTGCAGCCGGAAGCGCAGGATTGCCGGCTTGAGCGCTGAGGATTGCGGCACCATTGATCCGGTTCAGGGCAGTTTCAACGCTGTAATGTTTCGTAGGACGGCTTTCAGGCCCGAGCTTCTGCCCGTAAGACCGATCAAAAGCTCGGGGCTGAAGCCCCTCCCACACAAGCGGAGCGATCGATTCGAACATGTCCCATCGGATCGGTCGCGCACGTCAACGGCGACGCACAGGGCATCCATCTTCATGAAAAAACTCTGCAGCTACTGTAAGGAACGGCCGGCAGAGGCCGGCGTCCTGCCGTGGTACACCATTCTTCTTTTTTTCGTGTTTCCAGGCGGAGGCGTATCCTCCAACATCTGCGCGGACTGCGCGGGCGGCCGAAACCTGCTGGCGCTTCTGTTCCTGGCCGCAGCTGCGGTGGTCGCGTTCGTGGTCGCTGTGATCCTCTGGGGAACATGAAGCATTACCCGCTCCCTTTGCTGGCTGCACTGGCCATCGCGTGCGCGGCCGGAGGATGTTCCGCCTCCAGCACGGATCTTCTTTCCGACAGGAGCCGCTGGAACGAAGACTTCACACGATTATCTCCGCCGACCCCGGAGTGTCCCGGCGGTAGCGTAGCCGCGCTTGAAACGCGGATAAATGTCATCGGGCCATATACCTTGGAATCCTTCAAGACAATGGAGGCCCGCTCGAAGCCGGAAGCGCCGGAAAGCGGGACGACCACCGTCTTTCTCTATCCTGTTTCCAGGCTCGTCGAAGAGCGCCTGACGGCGTCCGATCGCATCTATGCCTTCGACTTCAGCTCTAACCCGGATGCATCTCCCTGGTGGGCGTTTCGGGGCGTTCTGGTCGCACACGGCGATTGCATCATCCACGTCGACATCACCGGATACGATCATGGATAGCGGACATTCACGCTCATTCAAGGAAATCTATCGCGCGGCGCACTCTAATTCGATCGTCATGCGGTCGCTCTTCTTCCAAGGGCTGCTGTCGACCTTGCTGACCTCCTGCGCCACGGCACCGGAGGCAGAAGATCCCGCCGACCTCATCGCGCCGGGCCAGTCGATTTCCCGATTGCGTGCCCTCGACTGGGCGATCTCGCCTGCCATCAAGGTCGAGGAGGCTGAAAGCCGCGATGGCTTGACGGACTCGGAGGATTGGCAGCGGTTCAAGAGCCGCATGCGGCCCGACGACGCATTGCGGCCTGTCCGTCACAATGCAGGGATCGGTTACGCCATTTTCCGCGACGGCGCGCTGTTGGATATGTTTCTCGTCGTCGTGTTCTGAGCGCTTCCCATAACCCGGGTATGGCATACCCGTCGTCGCATCGCCCGTATGTCCGCGCTACGCTCGAGCGCATCCGCCAGACCTGATCGACTCGGGCGCCAGGATCACTTTCAAAGGAGCTACCGATATGAAGAACGTGTTGTGGTTGATTGCCGTACTCGCGAGCGGTTTCATCGGGTTCTACGCCGGTGTCGGCCAAGGTTTCGAGATAATGGCCACACTGGTCGCCCAGGCCGACGTCGCGAAGGGGCTTACGGACGCGCGCAAATCGCTCGATGCCCTGCAGAAGAACGACCTGAGCCATTCGAATCGCTTACACGAGCGCACGCTCGAATCCGCATTGGTCCTGATAGGCACGCACCCGCCTGAGCGGATTTCGCATTTGACATGCACCGACAAAGATCGCCGAACGATCCAGGCCGCACGCAAGTACATCGAGGCGAAGCCCGGCTTGCTGGACAGCCAGATGAAGCAGTTCACGATGCATGGCCTTGCGTTCTGCGCTGCGAAAGCCGGCGGATAAGCATGCGGCGCCCGGTCTTCGCTCCGAAGCGATTCCACATGCTCATGGCGGGAAGTCCCGATGCCACACTGTCGTCCTGCCACACGATGCGCTTCAGGCATTCGATCCTCGTTGCGCTGACCGCGCTGCTCGCCGCATGCAACTCCTGCGGTTCCAACGAGGATGTGATCGCATCGGCGCGCGACCTGTCGCAGCCCAGGCTTGCGCAGCTGTTTTGCGATTTGCAGGCCCTCGACACCGCCTCCGGGCAGCATCGCGTGCATCTAGATGCCGGCACCGGGATTCCCGAGGCTTTCCGCGATCTCGCCCCGCGATCCATCGTGATCGACGGACACACCGCACGCGTGCATCTGTCCGGTTGCGCGGACGACAAGGTGCTTCTGATCGCGAAAGGTCTCGACAAGCGCGGTCGCAAGCAGATCGCGCTCCTGCCCGGCGAGGCGAAGGACGCACTCATTCTCTGGCGATCCGAATGACAATCGATGGCGCGATCCGCTGAATCGTGAAGGTGCCGCGCAACCCATGGAATTCAATTCATGCAGATTGCAGCACCACGTGCCAATGCGGATCCCGACCGGTGTATTCGGCCGGTTTTTCGTGGTAGAAACACAAGCGCGCACAAGCGCTCAATATCAACGCAAGGAGCACACACATGATGATCGGTAAAATCCGGCTGTTGTCTCTGGCGGCATCGATGCTCGCGGCAGGCCTGATCCTGACGCCCCATCCGGCGGAAGCCTTCCAGCGCACCACCGTGACCGAATGCGAGCCCTACCAGCCTTACCCGGGGGCCAATCACCAGCGCTGCACCCGATACCATTACAACGACGGCATACTGATGTTCACCAGTGTTTATTACGTCGACGAGAACGGCATGTGGTACCGCATCTAGTCGCGAAGATAGGCGCGATGCGCCACGCAGCACCCGCTTCGGGCCGGCTCCGCTTGGCGGGTCGGCCCGGAGCGTTTCCGCTCGCCGTCATCGGGCCATCCGCACACGGAGTCGCGACATGCTGAAGACCTATCGTGCGAGTTGCCACTGCGGCAAGGTCGCGGTGGAAACATCGCTGGACCTCGAACAGTCCAGCTATCGATGCAACTGCTCGATCTGTCGCCGCAACCGTTTCTGGCCTGCGGTCGCGATGCCGGAACACTTCCGCATCGTTTACGGCGAAGACGAACTGACGCGATACGTATTCGGCCGCGAAAAGAACCACCATTATTTCTGCAGGCACTGCGGTGTGAGAGTGTTCGGCGTCGGCAACGACACGCCCGTCGGCACAATGTATGGGGTCAATATCGGCTGCCTGGAAGACGTGCCGGAAGACGTCCTGTCGCGCATCCCGATCACCTATGTCGACGGCATGCACGATCGCTGGGAATCCGCGCCCGAGTTCATCGGGCACCTGTAAGCGCCCCGGCGATTTTCGGCTGCCGGTCGCCGCCTTCGAAGGGGCCATTCCGCACGATTGTCCGGGCTTGACGACCGCGTTTCGGGCAAATATGTTAGTCGTTACATAAATAACGACGAATTCCCATGGAATACATCGCCCAGCTCGGCCTCGTCGCACTCGGCAGCCGCATGCGCGCGATCAGCGACCGCCTCTATGCCACCGCCGACGAGGTCTACCGGGCCTCCGGCCTGCAACTGCAGGGCCGCTGGCTGCCGCTGCTGCGCATCCTCCACGACCGCGGGCCGCAGACGGTGGGCGAGATCGCCGAGGCCGTGGGCCAGACCCATTCCGCGGTGAGCCAGCTGGCCGACAAGCTGACCGACCTGGGCTGGGTGGATGTGGCGATCGATCCCGCCGACAGGCGCCGCCGCCGGCTGGCGCTGACCGCGCACGCCCAGACCGAACTGCGAGCGGCCAAGCCGCTGTGGCGCGCGATCGAGGAGCTGTTCACCCGCCACTGTCGCGAACAGGGCATCGATCTGCTGCACACGCTGGCGACTTTCGAAAGCGTGCTGGCGCCCACGCTCGCCGGCGCCATCGTCGAACGCGCCTCTACCCAGGACCGCTCCGCGCTGCGCATCGTGGCGTTCGATCCGGCATTGCGCGATCACTTCTACCGGCTCAACGAAGCCTGGCTGCGCAAATATTTCTACGTCGAGGAAATCGACCATCGCGTGCTGTCGGATCCGGAAACCGAGATCATCGCGCGCGGCGGCACCATCCTGTTCGCGATGCTGGGCGACGCGGTCGTCGGCACTTGCGCGCTGATGCCCGATGGCGCGGACGCCGACGGCACGTACGAGCTCACCAAGATGGCGGTGGACGAACAGCGCCAGGGCCTGGGCATCGGCCGCGCACTGATGGAAGCGGCGATCGACGAATTCCAACGTCGCGACGGCCGCACGCTGTTCCTGGAAACCAACAGCAAACTCACGCCGGCCGTGCGCCTGTACGAGAGCATGGGCTTCGAGCGCCAGGCGTCGATCAAACCGGACTCGCACTACGACCGCGCCGACGTCTACATGGTGTGGCGCGACCCGGCAAAGCCAACAGGCTGAACGCGCTGCATCGCAGCATTGCGCGCGGCGCGCTGCAAACGAATTCATGTCTGCCCGTGGCACTGACAGCCACCGCACGACGTGGCAAGGTGCAGCGACCGACGCTGTCGCCTTTCGAGTATTCCCGGTGAAATCCATCGCTCCACTGCTGCTTTCGCGCACGCTGCTTTCGACCGCACTGTTTTCGACCACGCTGCTGCTTGGCCTCGCGACGCAGGCGCATGCGCAGACGCCTGCGCCCGAACAGCGCACGCTGACCCTCGAACTCGCCACGGGACGATGGTGGGACCATGCCACCGTCTACGAAATCTGGCCGCGCTCGTTCAAGGATTCCGACGGCGACGGCAACGGCGATTTCAACGGCATGACCTCGAAGCTCGATTATCTGCAGGACTTCGGCGTCGATGCAGTCTGGCTCACCCCGGTGTTCGAAGCGCCGTCGTACCACGGCTACGATTTCCAGGATTTCTACAGCGTCGAACGCGACTACGGCACGATGGCCGACTTCGAGCGTTTCGTCGCCGAAGCGCACAAGCGCGACATCAAGGTCATCCTGGATCTGGTGCTGAACCACATCTCCGACAAGCATGAGTGGTTCCTCAAGTCCGCGCGCAGCGAACCGGGTTACGAGGATTATTTCGTCTGGCGCGACCAGCGCCCCGAAGGCTGGGGCCAGGCGTGGTCGAACCAGCCGAATCCCGAAGCGGTGTGGCACTGGAACGACACGCGCAAGGCGTATTACTACGGCGCGTTCGGCGGCTCGCAGCCGGACGTGAATCTGAGGAACCCGAAGGTCGTCGACGAACTGGACCGGCTCGCGGCGTTCTGGCTGAAGAAAGGCGTGGACGGTTTCCGCCTGGACGCCGTGCGTTATGCGATCGAGGACGGTCCGCTGTCGCAGCAGGCGGACACGCAGGCGACCATCGATTACTGGACCGGCTTCACGCAGCGCGTCAAAGCCATCAACCCGGATGCGCTGCTGGTCGGCGAAGCCTGGGCCGCGCTGGAGACCGCCGGCCGCTACCGCAACGGCGGCCGCGGGCTGGACGCCTCATTCGATTTCGATTTCGGCAATATCGTCATCAATATTCTCAACCCCGACGCCACCCGCCGCGCCGACTTCGGCACGCTCAGCGATACAGATACCGGCAGGAAGCGCGAGAGCCTGTGGGCCAATCTGCAACAGCGCGCCGCCGCCGCGCCGATGGGTTATTTCTCGCCGTTCCTGACCAACCACGACCAGAACCGGATCATGCACGCGCTGCAAGGCGACGCCGCCAAGGCGCGCATCGCCGCGAGCCTGCTGCTGACTTCCCCCGGCACCGCCTATCTGTATTACGGCGAAGAGATCGGCCTGTCGCAGGCGAAGACCGGCGACGATCGCTACCGCCGCGCGCCGATGCAGTGGAACGACGACGCCAACGCCGGTTTCAACAAGCGCGGCCGCGACTTCATCGATGGCGGCGAGCAGGCCGGATGGTGGTCGCCGTACTGGAAAGAGCAGCGCGGCAAGGGCGTCTCGGTCGCCGCGCAGCAGGCCGATCCGCAATCGCTCTACCACCACTACAAACGCCTGCTCGCGGTGCGTCGCCAGAACCCCAACCTGCAGCAGCCGCAGACCCTGCACTACCACCCCGTCGCCGATGCGAACGTCTGGGTGCTGCAGGCCGGCGGCGGCGGTCGCGACACGTGGGTGGTGATCAATCTCGATCCCGCCAAACCGGCGACGCTGGATGTGCCCGAAGCGCTGCGCGGCGAGCGCGTGGAGCAGCTGAGCGGCGGGAAAAAGCGGCTCGACGAACGCGTGATCCTGAAGGCTGGAGAGACCTGGGTGTTCTGAGCGGCGCCGCTGGCTAGCGTGCGGCGCCGAGGCCCAGGACCGGGTGGCCGATACGCTCCGCCGCCGCATCGGCTTCGATGCAGACACCGGCCGCCGCATCGCCTTCGCGACGCGCGAGCGTGCACTGGGCGCGTTCCAGCATCGCGCGCGGCAGGGCGGCGGCCCTGACTTCGGGCCTGCGCGCGATCCAGGCGAGCGCGGACCGCGCGTGAACGGGTTGGTCGACGATCGCCGTCGCCAGCGCCAGTTCGCCCAGGACTTCCATCGTGCGATACCCGCCCATCGTGCGGACGCGGGTCTCGGCCGCACGCATGGCGCGGGCGGCGTCGGCGGGCCGTCCGGCCGCGTGCGCGGCGATCGCCCGCCACACCTGCGCACGCGCGCGCAGGATGTCCTGTTCAACGCCGGCGCCGGCAGGCGTCGCCGCGCCGGGAATCGCGGCGTCGCAGTCGTCGAGCGCCGCCAACGCCGCGACCGCATCGCCGGCGAGTACCGCGGCCTGGCCCTGAAGACAGGCCAGCGCGGCGCGGCCCATGGGCGACACCGCATCGCCCAGGGCCTGCCGCGCGTCCTGCAACTCCACGATCGCCTGGGCGGGCTGCCCCGACCATATCGTGCCGCGACCGCGCTCGAAGTCCACTTGCCATCGTTCGAGCGGCGAATCCTCGGCGCCGGCTTCGAGCCGGTGCAGCCAGACCCGCGCCGCGTCGCGGTCGCCGCGCAGGCGCTCCAGGCCGAACAGGCTCTGCAGCGCGGTGTCGATACCGTTGCGATCGCCGCTGCGTTCGAGCAGACGCAGGGCGCGCTGCCGGTGCGCGACCGCGCGTTCGAGATCGAGTTGCTGGAAACGCGAATTGGCGAGCGTCAACTCCACCGCGCCCTCGCGATAGACATCGCCCGTCGAACGCGCGGCCTCCAGGAGCGCCGCCAGCTCGCGAGGCGCGACCGGCTGCTCATCGAGCATCCTCAGACCGACATGGAACTGACGGGCCTCGAAGGCGGTGCGGCTGGATCTGCCGCGTTCGGCGGCGACCAGCGAACGGGTCGCCGCCTCGGTAGCCGCGGCCATGTCCTCGCTGCGATAGAACAGCCGCGCCAGATTCAGATGCGCTTCGGCCTCCAGCTCCGGCTCGCGCAGCCGCAGGGCATCCTGCAACTGGGCGCGACCGGCGGCGATGGCCTCCGCCGGTTCGCCGGACGCCATCAGCGCGATCGCGCGCATCTTGTGATATTCCACCGCCCACCGCGCCGAAAGCGCCTGCGGATCGATCGGCGCGAGCAGCGCCAGCGCCGGCGGGCCGCTGCCGGCCAGCGCGTAGGCCTGCGCGCCATTGAGACGCCACTGCAATATGTCCGGATGCGCGGCGACGAGTGGGCGATACGCTTCGGCCGCCGCCGCGAAATCCCGGGCCAGAAACAGACTGCGTGCGCGCAGCGCGATCGAATCGGCGTCGCTCCTTGCGGCCAGCGCCTGGTCGACCCGGCGCAGGTGCGACGCCGCAGCGGCGCGATAGCCCTGATCCAGCAGGGTATTGGCAAGCTCGATCCGGGCGATGGTCAGATCCGGATAGGCCTGCAGCGCGGCCTCGAAGTATCGGGCGGCATCGGCGGCACGATGCTCCGCTTTTTCGTCGATGCCGCGCGCGAACAGCATCAGTGCGGATTCCGGCACCGGCCCTGTCGTCTGCCGCATTCCGGTCAGCGACAGCGCGGGCTCGTATGCGTGCAGGCGGGTTTGCGCGCGCGTCGCAAGATCGAACAACCGGTCCGCGGGCGCACCGTCCCGCCAGCACTGGCGGCCGCCATCGGCCGATTCCAATGTCCACGTCACCGCAACGCGTCGCGGCACCCCAGCGCGCTCCATCCGGATCACGCCGGTGAGGCGCGGCCGGGCGGCGGCGGCGTCGCTGTCGGAGACGAGGACGTCGAAGTTGCCGTGCAAGCCGGTCCGGAGCACGCCGTAGAGTGCCGAAACCGTCCAGCCGTCGCGGGCAGGCGCGCCGGGCGCCATCCGCAGGCTGATCGTCAGCGCTGCGGGCGCCGCGGGCGGTCCTGGCGCAGCGAGGAAACGCTGGCCCAGCCATACGGCGACGACCGCGCACAGGCCCAGACCCAGACCCAGCCAGAGGGTCCGGCGCGCAACCCGGCGGCCGACAGCCGGAGGCACCGCGGATGCGGCTGGATTGTCCGCAGCGGGATCGACGATCAAGGCGTCGGCGACCGGCGCCGCGCGCGCGGTCAAGGGGGCGACGACCGCGGCCGGCGGCAGGTCGATGCAATAGCCCCGACCCGGCACGGTGCGAATCAGGTCATGGCCATCGGGGCCGAGCGCCCGACGGATCAAGGAGAGCGTCTGGCTCAGGGCCGCATCGGTCACGTCGGCGTCCTGCCAGACGGTATCCAGCAGTTCGGCCCGGGTGACCAGTCTGCCCCGTTGGCGCAACAGCGCCGCGAGCACATCGAAGGCGCGTCCCGGCAGATCCAGCGGCGTTCCGTCGCCACGCAGCAGCCGCCGGGACGATTCGTCCAGAACGAAGGCGCCGAATGCGTGGATGCTCAAGCGTGTCTCGCCTCCAGGAAGCGGGTCGGTCGGCGGGGGCAGGCATTGCGTCCCGCAGACTAGCGCAGCCCATGCAACAGGGCCATGACGATTCGCTCCGAAGCCGATCTTCGCCGTTATGTGACGCAGGACGGGCCGCGTGAGACTCGCGTTAGACCGACATGAAGCCTCGCGACGGCGGATGCGGAAACCTAGAACGCCTCGCGCCATCCCCAGGAGTTCGCCGTGCACCGCAAGCCGCAACGCAACGCAAGCCTCGCAAGCCAGACCCCTGCCGCCATCCGGCCGCCCTCTTCGCGCAACAGGCTGCGCCCCATCGCCGCCGGTCTTCTGGTCGCCCTCGGCGCACTGGCCGCGCCGGCCTTCGCCGCCCCCGGCGATATTCCGCATCCATCGCTGTTGCTGACCAACGCCGACATCCCCGCCCTGCGCGCGCGCGCCACCCAGACGCCGCACGCCACCATCCGCTCGCAGGCGTTCACCATCGCCAACACGGTCACCCTGCCGGCCGTGGCGACCACCGCCGCCAACGTGAACGACCGCGCGGTGCAGCTGAACAACATCATGAGCGCCACCGCCCTGGCCTACATGCTGGAAACCGATGCCGCCAAGCGCCGTACCTATCGCGACAAGATCGTCGCCCATCTGGGGTTCTGGAACCCCACCGCCACCGGCAACCTGTCGGCGCACTACCAGTGGGCCAATCCGCCGACCGAAGACTGGAACTACATGACGCCGACCTCGAATGCCTTCGTGCAGTCGGTGTTCGCGCTGGACGTGATCTACAACGACCTGACCGCGGCGCAGCGCACGCAGTTCCACGCGTGGCTGGGCATCCCGGGCAAGTTCTACACCGACCGCAAGATCAACTGGATGACCGCCGGGCTGGCCGCGCGCGTGGTGTGGGCGCTGTACAACGACAACGATGCGGTGGCCGCGCCGGCGATCCAGGAATACATACACGACACCAAGAGCATGTTCTCGTCCGACGGCGTGTTCGGCGACGGCACAGGCTACGCGAGCAGCCGCTGGTGGAGCCCCGACCGCGAGCTCAAGGTGGCGGTGGGCAATCTGTTGGCGGTGCAGGCACTGATTCCACGCGAGGCGTGGTACGGCGACGCCCAGATCGTGCGCTACATGGAATGGCTGACCGGGTATTCGCACACGCCCGGGCGCATGTCGTGGGCGATCGGCGATACCACCGCGATGCGCTACCCGACCTGGCTGGGCAATGCCCACAACGCCAAGCGCTATTCCGCCGAGGCCGGCCGCTACGAGGCCTGGCTGAAGCAGGGCGTTCCGCCCAAGGGCCGGCTGACGTCCTACATCTTCGACGACACCACGCCGGCCGCCCAGGCGAGCATGGCGCCCAGCCGCATCTTCCCGAGCGGCGGCGCGTATTTCCGCCAGCTGCGCGCGGCCGGCACGTTCTCGGACCAGGATCTCGCCGGCGTGCTGCACAACCTGCGCTACGAAGGCGTGTACAACGCGCATGCGCACAAGGAAACGAACAGCCTGCATCTCGCCGGCTACGGCTCGATGCTGTTGCGCGGCTCGGGCTACAACGGCTGGGGCACGGCGTACCAGGGCTTCAGCTGGCAGTACATCAACCGTCGCGCGGTGTCGGGCAACGTCGCGCTGATCGATTACCAGATCGAACGCGATGGCGGCACCATCTACGCGCCGTCCGCCACCAACGACCATCGCGACACCGAGATCGACCGCGAGGGCACTACGAAATTCGGCGGCGACGGCAAGTTCGGCCGCGGCGTCAGCGGGCTGGTCACCGGCGTGGTCGACATCGCCAGCGGCAGCACCGCCGGCACCCGCAACGGCGGCGTCGCGCTGGACGCGTTGCCCAACGGCAATCACCTGCGTCATTTCTTCATGGTGCAACCGATGGGCGCCACGCCGGGGTATTTCGCCAGCTTCGATCGTGTAACCGCACGCGCCGATTACACGCCCAGGGCCACGCCGCTGCAGTCGCAGCTGGTCTGGCATCCGAACGGCAACGTCGTCACCACCCGCGGCAACGAAACCGAGTACGAATGGTCGATGGCCGACAACGCCAACGTGCGGCTGATCGCGTTCCTGGCCACGCCGCCGTCGGCGCGGCGATTGGTGGATGGCGCGCTGGCGCCCAACAGCGTCGGCAAATACCTGTTCACCAGTTATCCGATGAACGCCAATCGCGTCGCCCAGACCGTCACCGTGCTGTATCCGTACGTCAACGGCAATGCAGCGACGCCCCGACCCACCTTCACCCGCCTCGCCGGCACCGGCTACACCGGCGGACGCGTGACCCAGGCGGGGAACGTGGTCGATTCGTTCTACGAAACCCAGGGCGCCAACGAAGCCCTGCCGTTCCCGGGCGCGCGCGTCCGCGGTTCGGCCACGATGATCCGCCAGGTCAACGGCGTGCTGCGCTATTACGCCGTAACCTCGGCGAATACCGTGCGCGTGGGCGATCGCGGCTTCGAGAGTCCGAACTTCATCACCGCCGTGATCGACGGCGGCACGGGCAACGTCTCCGTCCCCAGCGGCGGCGCGGCGGTGACCTTCTATCACCCCGCGATCATCGGCGTGGAAGTGGATGGCATACGCGACCTGGCCGCAGCCAGCAACGGCGGCGTGACCGTCAACCTGAGCAGCGGCGATCACCGCATCCGTCTGGTCGGCGTCGACGCCACCGCCGCGAACGGGTCGGCACCGCTGCGCAGGCGCTGAGCCGAACGCTGCACGCTGGAAAGCGCCCGATCCCGCCCACGGCCCCGTGTCGTCGGCGGGATTTTTCATGGCACGCGTTGTCCAGGTCCAGCCCCACACCTACACTGCGGGCAGAATCCGACCCGGGGCATCGGCATGACCTACAAAGACACCGTCGCCCCGAATCCGGCGCGCTCATGGATGGCGCACATGTCGGCGGGGCTGGGCATCCTGTCGCTGATGGGCGTGCTGTGTTTCCACTTCCCGGAACTGCTGACCAGCAAGGAATTCCGCGCCACGTATTCGGAAACCCTGGCGCGCAATCTGCTGTTGATCGGCCTGATCGCGGCGTTCGCGATGGGCACGCTCGCGATCCTGCGCAACCGCAACCGCCGCATCGCATTGACCGGGGTGATCTCAGCGGCGCTGGCGGTGCTGCTGGGCGGCGCCACCGTCCACTTCAACGAGATCGAATCCACGCCCTACTCGCTGGGCCTCGACTGGTTCGTGATGTCGCTGTTCTTCTCGACGATCGTGTTCGTGCCGATCGAACGCATGCTGCACGTGCGCAACCAGTCGCCGCTGCGGCCCGAGTGGCGGACCGACCTCGCCTATTATTTCGTCGGCCACATCCTGGTGCAGTTCATCCTGATCGCGGTCACCGCGTCCACCACGACCATGGACGCACTGATCGCCAGCGACACCGTGAAAGCCGCGATCCAGTCCTGGCCGATCTGGCTGCAGTTCATCCTCGCGGTGTTCGTCGCCGACGTCTTCCAAGCCGGGCTGCACCGGATCTATCACAACGTGCCGTTCCTCTGGCGCTTCCACGCCGTGCATCACTCCAGCCGGCACATGGACTGGCTGGCCGGCTCGCGCATCCACCTGATCGAAATCCTGCTGACCCGCACCGCGGTGCTGACGCCGCTGGTAGTGCTGGGTTTCTCCGCACCGGCCATCAACGGCTACGTCATCCTGGTCGGCGTACAGGCGGTGCTGGCGCACGCCAACCTGCGCATCAATTTCGGCTGGCTGGAATACGTGCTGGTCACGCCGCGCTACCACCACTGGCACCACGCGCGCCACGCCGACTACATGGACGTGAACTACGCCATCCACCTGCCGCTGGTCGACATGCTGATGGGCACCTTCAAGCGCCCGCCTGCAAACACCTGGCCCGACGAATACGGCGTGATGAAACTGGAAACCGTGCCCACGGGAATCGTCGCGCAGACGCTGATGCCGTTGCGCGCGAAGAAGACGTTCGATGATTTTGTGGGGAAGCCGTAGGGTGGGCCCTGGCCCACCATCACGACATCTGCGTCGCAACGACAATTGATCGGAGGCAGACGACATACAGATAGGAATGTCGAATGTAGTTTCATTGCCCGGATGGTGGGCCAGGGGCCCACCCTACTTGCTTTCGTCGGTGTCTCAGGCACAAAACTGATGGTCATAAAGCGTGTCATATGACTCTGTCGCCGCCGCAACGATCTACAATCGGAAGCACATTGAAGTGCATAGTCGAGGACAGCAAATGACTCCAAAGATCACGGTGACTAATAAAGTGCCAAGCATCAATGATGCCGCCATTAGCCCGTTGGCGTTCATGCGAGGACGGCGACCGGCACTGTTTTCCGATACGCTGGTTGAGTCCTCGCAACCGCTCCCTCGGGATGCTTTCGAGTATCGTCTCCAGACCATCACTGCACGCAGCGAGGAAGCACAGTTCCAGCGTTTCGTGCACGCGCTGCTGGAGGTGGAAGTTTGCCCAAACCTCATCCCGCAAACTGGCCCTACCGGCGGTGGCGACAGCAAGGTCGACTCCGAGACATATGCGGTGGCCGATGACATTGCGGAACGGTGGTGGAGTGGCACCGCTCGAAAAGCCGCCAACGAGCAGTGGGCCTTCGCGATCAGTGCCATGCAGGATTGGCGCAAGAAGGCGCGTCGAGATATCGATAACGTGTTGGCCAGCGAACGCTTGTACCAGCGCATCCACTTCGTCACTAACCAGTTCGTCAAGGACAAGGATCGCGCCAAGGTAGAAAAGGAACTCACGCAACGGGCTGGCAATATCCCGGTGCGCATCTTCGACAGGACCTGGATCGTCCAAGCCGTATATGACCACAATCAATGGCCCATCGCCGAGCGAGAACTTGGCCTTCCGGCGGCACATAACAAGACCCTAGGCGCCATCGGCCCACTGGACGCCGACCGGGCGCGGCAGCTTGCCGCGGTCGAAGCGGAGATTGCCGACCCCGCGCGTTTTGCCAATAGCTCGGTACAGTTGGCCCACGCTTGGCTCACATCGGCCCTGCTGGCGCGCGGACTTGGACGCGCACGCGAGGAAGTCGATCAGCGTTTCGACCGCGCCATCGAAGCGGCACGCCGCAGCGGCCAAGCCCGTTGCCTACGACGAATGCTGTACCAGAAGGTATGGACGGCCTATTGGTGGTTCGAAGATTACACGGCTGTGATCGGTGGCTACGAGGCGATCGAAGCATTGCTTGATGACGACACCAATGCTTGGGACTTGGAGCAACTTACCAACCTCTACGTGCTACTTCACTCGGCGAAGATGCATCATTCGTTGCAGATCGAAGCCGCGACCTTAGAAGCCCGGCGCAATCGCCTGCTTGAGCATCTGCAACGGCTGTCCACCCGGCGCTCACATCCCACGGATGCAGCGTGGGCACGCACCCATCTTCTGCATCTCAGCTTCTTAGTGGATCCCCAAAACCCTCGGCGACATGAGGAAACGGTCAAGGGGTTCCAGACGTTGCTGAGAGAAGTCGAGCGCTTGCCCGATTATCCGGTAGAGTCGTTATGCAAGGTCATTTCAGTATTCGCCCAGTTCCCCTTCATGATTGAGGGGCTCGATACGATCGCCGATCGCGCCGGCGAGCTGGTGGGTCAGCGCCTTGGCGCCCAAGCTCAAGCGCGCCAGTTGCTGGACCGCGCGGCCCACAAGATCGGCCAGAAGGCACCCGAGGACGCTCTGCGTCTGCTTGGTCGCGCTGCTAACCTGCTCCAGCGGCAGCCTTCGCGGGAGCTGTACATGGAAGGGGCGTGGATCACCGCGCAAGCGTATTGCGATGTTGGCCTTTTTTGCGCGGCGCGGGCACATCTGTTGTTGGGGCTCAATCGTTCCCTCCGCAGTGTCGTTGAGGACGCCGAGGTGTCCGGCGAATCACTCGGCTTCGCTCTGCGTTTGGCTTGGGTGGAACTGGCGGCCGGTCGATTGCCGCTCGTTCTGGAGGCATTGCACTATGCCGACATCATGGCAGGAGCGTTAGAACTGTCGGATAAGGGCAAGACAGCGTACCTGAGCGAGCGGCAGGACTTGGAAGCGCTACTGTCGCGCTCCATCGCGGGGTCCGCTGAAGTCGATGCTGAGGCGGTCCGGACGGCGCCAGCGGCGCTGGGTGCGCGGCAACTGCACGTCGCCGAGCAGGTTGCACTAGCTCTGCTAGGGCACCCGCAGCAAACACTGCAGGCCATGACAGACGGTATCGACCTAGCCGCGCTCCAAGCCACTCCGTGGCCGGCCGACGTCGGACCGATCGACTGGGAATCCGGAGCGACGGGCAAAATCCGGAGCCGGATTCTAGGCTGCGAGCTGACGGCCACCGGCATCGCAACGCAAGAGGCGCGTTCGCTGGCCATGGCCATCTTTTCTGCCTTGGAAGGATTCGCGGCGACCGCCTTTGCCGACCGGCTGACGCCACGTAACGATAAGCTCCTGCTCACGCTGGACGATTCCCAGCGTGTACGTTCGCTGTCGGTGTCAATCGGCGACGACGAGTGTGGGGATCCAGTGGTTCGCCTCGGCTTTGCTCGCGGGACGCTCTCGGCATATGCCGTGACGAAGGAATTCCACAATAAGTTAGTTGAGGTGGTGGCCAATGTTATCGGGCATGTGTGCACGCCCGGCGCCAGCACCGATTTGAAACGAATGTTCTCGCAAGATGCCGTTCACAATCGTGCATTCGGATTGTTGAGCGCATGCGCTCTTGACGATATGTCGTTGGAATCAACTACTTTGGACGCCCAACTACCGTCGGACAGCGCGATCGCAGAACTCGTCGATGGTGGTCAGTTTCAGCCGCCGGCGGTCGTGGCGGCCGGATCCGGTATTTGGTATAACGAAGTGAGCACGGACGAGTCGCCTGCCCATGTGTTGAAATTTCATCATCGCCACACGCGCTGGGTCGGTGTAATCAACGACCCGCTGTGGAACCGAGCAGGTTGGCAGGGTGTAGGTTTTTCGTCTGCGCTCGGCACCGCTCCCGAAATGTACTTGATGTTTCGCAATGCGGATGCGGCGGCGAAAATTCTGCGCGGCTTGCATCGCCGTGTCGATGGTCGTGACGCCGATCAAATCTTCCGGGTGGCGATGATCACTGACGTGGACAAAAATCACCGCGCCTCCTATCGCGTGGGCATCGCGCCTGCTGACGCTGGCCCTGTCACCGATGCGACCCAGACTTTGATGATCATTATGCGCACTAACACGATGACACCCGAGCACTCGACCAATCTGGACACGTTTCTGGCCGCATTTGGAAAGCACGCGCGCTTCCGCTTAGGCGTTGCTGCAGCACCGGCCGATCCGCACTTTCCATTTTCCCCGCTTGACATTGCGCCGATCGAACTGACCCACCTTGAGATTAAGGCGGCGTGGCAGATCGAAGCGAATGAGGTGATGTTCGGGATGATGCTGCGCCCGGACGATGATCCTTACATCCCGCCAGAGATCGATGCGTCAGCCCAGCTTCCTGTAATGCGTTTAATTGAGGAGGCTCGCGGCCGCAGAAAGCCCCGCCGATAGACTCGCTCGATGATTAGGACGGGTGCCTGCTTCGGGTCGAAACCAAGCTTTTCAACCCATGCATTTTCCGAAGCAAGCGCGCCCAACGCGCCTACCAGAATCTGTCCCCCTCCCGCTCCCCCACCACCCTGACACTGTACTCCGCCATCCTCCGAATCAAATCCTCCGGCAGCAGCTCGTCATAACGAACCCGCAGCATATGCTCCGTAGTGTCATGCGCCTCCAGCTCCTCGCTGAAATGCCGCAGCGCCGCAGCAGGCGGAGCAAAGCTCAGATGCGCCTTATGCGCAGAGAACGCATACACAAACCGCGGTTCGACAAAAAACGGGTTCCCCCACTTGATGGTTTCCTCGGCGTGCGGTGCGGCGCGCTTGAGGATGGCATGAAGCGCGCGCAGGTGCAGCTGGCCAGCGCCGGGCGCCGCGCGGACGTACTCGTCGATGGTGGTCGGACGCGGCTTCGCCATCGCATACGCTCCGGGTAGGATTGCCCCCGGATGTTGCATCCGCTTTCCGCGAATGACCATCTCCGCGACGACGAGGACGAACCCATGACGCAGTCCGACGCGAACGACGACCTCACGCCATCGGCGCGCATCACGGCGCGGATCGCCGCACTGGGAGACTGGCGGGGCGACGCGCTCGCGCGGATGCGCGCATTGATCCACGAGGCCGACCCGGACGTGGCGGAGGAATGGAAGTGGATGGGCACGCCGGTGTGGTCGCACGACGGCATCGTGTGTACCGGCGAGTCGTACAAGGACAAGGTGAAGCTGACCTTCGCCAAGGGCGCGTCGTTGCGGGATCCGGCCGCGCTGTTCAATGCGAGCCTGGACGGCAATATGCGCCGCGCGATCGACATCCACGCGGGCGAGGCCGTGGACGCGGACGCATTCAAGGCGCTGATCCGCGAAGCGATCGCATGCAATTCCACAGCGAAACCGAAGCGCGCGAAGACGCCGAAACCCTGAGAATATCGACGCGCGACCGCGCGTAAACGTCGGACGCGCGGGCCGCGAATCGCGGGCCTAAATACTGACGCGGATGCCGGCCAATCTGAACGGGGCAGCCCGACCCGGGCGGGATTTGCCCGCATGCTGTAGGATGGCAGCACAAAACGCTGCATTCGCGCGTTGCGTCCCGACTTCCAGACGGCCCCGCGGCATCCACGGCCCTCCCATTCTTCCGGCTCGCTCCGCTCCCTTTCCTGCGTCCGCACCCCTCCGGGACGACGCCCACCGGGAGCCACCATGCCCACGATTTACGCTTTTCCGTTCGTCTCTGCTGCCAAAGGCACCATCGCGGTCTGTTCTTGAACGCGGTCGCCCGCGAAAAAGGGGTGCATTGCAGCAGTTGCGATGCCCTGTGCTGCCGCCTCACCGTGGTGCTGTTCGAGGAAGACGCCATTCCGGCGCACTTGACCGAGCGCAACGAACAGGGCGTGACGGTGATGGCACGCGATGCCGACGGCTGGTGCGTCGCGCTGAACAACGCGCGGATGAATTGCGGCATCTACGAAACGCGTCCGGCGATCTGTCGCAAGTTCACGATGGCCGGGCCCTATTGCCGCGATGTGCGCGCCGAAGCCAGTCGTGCGCAGCATTCCGTTCCAATCACTCTGGTGCGCTGAGAGGTTTTATCGATGCCCCGCAAGTCAAACGCTCCCGCCAACGCTGCTGCCACGGATGCAGCCGCTCCCGCCGCCAAGCCGGCGCCCGCGCCGTCGACGGCCGCCAAGTCCGGCACCGGCGACATCTTCCGCAAGCCCAAGGAAGACAAGCGCAGTGCATTGACGCACGAAAAGATCGCCGATGATCTGGTCGCCTTCCAGCGCGCAGGCGGCAAGATCGAAGTGCTGGGCAATACCCAGACGCTGAAATCCATCAAGCCGCCGGAAACGCCCGCGGCCGCCGCTTTGCGGAAGGATCGCGAAGCCGCATCGGCGACGCCCGCCGAGTGATCCAAGCCGCCGCAGACATGCGGCGGTCTGGTATTCGCGTTAACGTTACGCCGCGCGTGCGCCCATGCCGCGGGGCTCTTCGATCTGCTGCGCGGTCTGCACGCGCTCCTGCTGATTGCATTCGGCCGAGGACAGGCCCGGCCAAGGACAGCTTCTGCGTCGCCCAGGGCGTCGGCGATGCCGGCGCTATGAAAGAAGCCGGGTCGCGGTCGAGGCAACTCTGGCCGCTGGGCGAAAAACTGGCGTCGTGGGTGCAGGGCGACAGCGCGTGCGGCACGGTAGTGCAGCGGCAATCGTTGCGGCCGATGCGCGGTGATGCCATCCGTGTCTGCATGTAGCGGTCGTCATCGGCCGGCGTCCTGGACATGTTGACTGGATCGTGCCGACCGGATCATGCCACAGCGAAGTACGCGGGTTTTGACCCCGATCACGGCTGTGGCCGGCGCGAAGGTGCCGAACCACCCATGCCAAAGCCCGCGGGCCGGCTCTACACTCCGGACATGAACAGAACCCACAGAACCCGCCTCGCGCTCGCCGCCCTTATCGTCCTCACGCCCACCGCCCTGCCCGTGCTGGCGTTGGACGGCAAATGGACCCCCGAGCAGGTGCTCGATATCGATCCGAAGTGGCTGAAGCAGCAGGGGCTGAAGCTGCCGCCGTCGGCGCTGTGGGACGGCAAGCGCGGCACCGGGCTGCTGACCGGCACGGTGAACATCGCCGGCTGTTCGGGGGCGTTCGTGTCCGATACCGGCCTGATCGTGACCAATCACCATTGCCTGTTCGGGCTGGTGCAGGAACACAGTACGCCGCAGCGCGACCTCATCACCAACGGATTCCTGGCGCGCACTCAGGCCGAAGAACTGCCGGGCAGCACGATGCGGGTGGAGATTCCCAGGCGCTTCACCGACGTCACCGCGAAGATCCTGGCGGCGGTACCGGCCGGCACCGAGCCGCTGATGCGGCTGCAGGCGATCGACGCGCAGCAGAAGGCGCTGGTGGCCGAATGCCAGCAGCAGCCCGACACCAGGTGCAAGGTCGCGGCCTTCGACGACGGCGTGACCTACACGCTGATCGAATCGATCGAGCTGCGCGACATCCGCCTGGTGTACGCGCCGCCGCGCGCCATCGGCGAGTTCGGCGGCGAGGTGGACAACTGGTCGTGGCCCCGGCACACCGGCGATTTCGCCATCGCCCGCGCCTGGGTGGGCGCCGACGGCCGCCCGGCGGAACGCGCGGAGGGCAACCGCCCGTACGCGCCAGAATTCTTCTTCCCGATCTCGAAGCGCGGCCTGGACGAGGGCGATTTCGTGATGGTGCTGGGCTACCCGGGCATCACCTACCGGTCGCTGATCGCCGAGGAAATGCGCGAGCGCCGCGAACGTTTCTTCGTGCGCCGCGAAGACGTGTTCGGCGAATGGATTTCGCACCTGGAACGCAGCAGCGCCGACGATGCAGAAGGAAAGATCGCGGTCGCGGCGAATCTCAAGGGCATCCTCAACCGCTACAAGAACGCGCAGGGCCAGGTCGCCGGGCTGGATCGCGGCCGGATGGTCGACAACCAGCGCAAGCAGGACGATGCAGTGGCCGCATGGGCCGCGCAGCATCCCGAACACGCCGCAGCGGTGGCCGCGCGCGACGCGCTGCGCGTGGTGCTGGCCGAACGCGAACGCACCTGGGAGCGCGATTTCCTGCTGAATCTCATTCCGATGGGCACCGAAAGCGTGGCCGGCGGTATTCCGCCGCTGCCGAAGAGTCTGTATTACGGCGCCAGCCTGGCGCACAACGCGCAGGAACGCGCGAAACCGGACGCGGCGCGCGCGGCGGGCTACACCGAAGCCGAGCAGCCGAAGCTGCGCGAACGCCTGCGTCGCGAGCAGAGCAACTATTTCGCCGCCGCCGACCAGCGCGTGTTCGCGGCGCTGGTGCGACGCGCGCTGGCGCTGCCGGCGGATCAACGCATCGCCGCGGTCGACGCGCGCTTCGGCGGGCTGTCGCCGGAGCGGATCGATGCCGCCATCGCCGACATGTACAAAGCCTCGCCGCTGCTCGATGCGACCGCGCGCGACGCGATGCTGGGCGAGAGCATCGACGCGCTGACCGCACGCAAGGATCCGTTGCTGGACTTCGGCATCGCCTGGAACCGCGACCTGCGCGCGCTGCGCGAACGCGAACGCGAGTGGAACGCGCGCAGCGCGATCCATCGCCCGGTGTGGCGGCGCGCGGTGGCGGCCGCGGCGGGCAAGCCCATCGCGCCGGACGCCAACGGCACGCTGCGCATCAGCTTCGCCCACGTGCAGGGCTACGCGCCGCGCGACGGCGTGCGCTACACGCCGTTCACCACCCTGGCCGGCGTGCTGGAAAAAGACACGGGCAAGCCGCCCTTCGAAGTGCCGGCGACGGTCCGCGACGCCGCGCAGCGCGCGGGCGCGATGCGGGTGAACTTCCTCGCCGACGGCGACACCAGCGGCGGCAATTCCGGCAGCCCGGTGATCGACGGCCGCGGCGCGCTGGTCGGCATCAACTTCGACCGAGTGTGGGAAAACGTCGCCGGCGACTTCGGATTCAATCCGGCGGTGTCGCGCAACATCAGCGTCGATATCCGCTATCTGCTGTGGCTGCTCAAGGACGTGGAGCATGCCGACGGCCTGTTGCGCGAACTGGGCACCGGCGTGGATTGACGCGATATGATCGCTCCGCAACCGCCCGGCACCCGCGCGGGCAGCTTCGGACGGGACGGCGGCATCGAGTCGACACCATGGACCGGTGATATACGTACAGGGCGGATGGACTGGCCGACCGCTGCTTCCGCAGGCGTTTCACCGGTTTCATGCAGCACTGCACGGGCAACGACGCTATGAATCTCACCGATCTGATCAATCGGCGCGCATCGGTGGAAAAGCCCGAGCTGGAGGCGCTCGCGGCGGCGCTGTGGCCGAAACTCGAACGCCTGGCCGCGCACCAGTTGCAGGGGCGTCGCGGCCTGACGCTGCAGGCATCGGACCTGGCCCAGGACGCCTACATCGCGCTGATGCACGAGTTCCCCGGGCGATTCAACAACCGCGAACATTTCTACGCGCTGGCGGCGCGCATCGTGCGCAACATCGTGGTCGACTACATGCGCCGGCGCAGCGCCGACAAGCGCGGCAGCGGCCTGCCGTTCGAGCGTCTGGACAAGATCGAGAACGAGGTGGCGGCGCCGATCGACGACACCGTGGACTGGATCGCGGTGGACGCGGCGCTCACGGTACTGTCGCAGCATCACGAATCCGCCGCGCAGGTGGTCGAACTGAAATTCTTCGCCGGCCTGACCAACGAACAGATCGCCGAAGCGATGGGGCTGTCGCGCGCGACCGTGATCCGCCATTACCGGTACGCGCGGGCCTGGCTGATCGATCACTTCGGTGCGGAGCCCGGCGCGGATGGTTGAGCGCACGCAAGACGAGACGACCAGGGACGGCGGCGAAGACGAGCCCATCGACGAAGCGCAACTGTTCGAAACGCTGTGCGAGCTGGAGCCGGAGGCGCAGGCGCAGCGGCTGATCGAACTGGACCGGACGCATCCCGAGCTGTCGTCGCGGCTGCGGCGCCTGCTGGCGATCGACGAAGCCTACGGCACCCATACCGCGCGCAGCGTGATGGTCACCGAGCTGCCGGATCCGCTGGGCGACATCAGCGACATCGGCGCGTTCCGGCTGGTGCGCCAGATCGGCCGCGGCGGCATGGGCGTGGTGTATCTGGCCGAACGGCGCAGCGGTTTCGAGCAGCAGGTCGCGATCAAGATCATGCCGCGCTTCGCGATCGACGACGCCAGCCGCGAACGCTTCGCGCAGGAGCGCAGGATCCTGGCGCAGCTGCGGCATCCGAACATCTGCAGCATCCTGGACGGCGGCGAACTGGCCGACGGTACGCCATGGCTGGCGATGGAATACGTGCCGGGCGAAAGCCTGTGCGCGTGGTGCGCGCGCCACCGCAGCGACGCGCGCGAGCGGATCGCGCTGTTCCTGCAACTGTGCGATGCGGTGCAGTACGCGCACCGCAATCTGGTGATCCATCGCGATCTGAAAGACAGCAATGTGATGATCGACGAGCGCGGCGCTGTGAAGCTGCTGGATTTCGGCATCGCCAAATCGCTGGCGACGATGGCCGATGCCGGCCACACCGCGCTGCAGGACCGCTTCTTTTCGCCGATGACCGCGGCGCCGGAACAACTGCGCGGCGAACGCGCCACGGTGGCGGTCGATGTGTACGCGCTGGGCGCGCTGCTGCACCAACTGCTGTGCGGCGTGCTGCCGTTCGAACGGCCGCAGCGCGACCCCACCGAACTGCAGCGCGCGATCCTGGACACCGTGCCGCCGCGGATGAGCGATGTTCTGGCGCGCGAGCGCGCCGCCGCGTCGACGACGACGGTCGCGCCGCCGGCGCCGTCGATCGGTCCGCAGGCGCTGCGCGGCGAACTCGACGCGATCGTGGCGCACTGCCTGCGCAAGGACGCGTCCGAGCGCTACGCCGAGATCGGCGATCTGGCGCGCGATCTGCGCGCCTGGCTGTCCGGCCATCCGATCTCGATTTCGCGCAACGACCGGCTGTATCGGGTCGGGAAATTCCTGCGCCGCAACCGGGTGGGCGCGGCCGTGGTCGCGGTGGCGGCGGGCAGCGTTCTGATCGCGCTGGCGGTCACGCTGTGGCAGGCGTCGGAACTGCGCGCCCAGCGCGACGCGGCGCAGCAGGCGCGGGCGCGCTCGGAAAGCGACCGCGATCGCGCGCGCGCCGTCGCCGCATTCATGCGCGGAACGTTCGAACAGGCCGATCCGGGCAACGCATCGGCGGGCGGCCTGCTGGCGCGGGAGCTGATCGAACAGGGCAAGCGCCGGCTCGGCGAGTTGGACGGCCAGGAGGACGTGCAGGCCGAACAGGCGCTGCTGCTGGCCGAGATCGACGCCGGCCTTGGCCTGCTGCGCGAAAGCGACGCGACCTTCCGCGCGCATGCGCCGGCGATCGAAGCGCTGTCCGCGGTCGACCCGGACGTGCGCTGGCGCGCGCGCCTGCTGCGGTTTTCCAACCGCCGCGAACTCGATACGGACGGTCCGCACCTGGACGCGGAACTTGCGGAGCTGAAGCGGCTCGCCGATACGCCCCAGGCGCACGTGCAGGCAGCGCGCCAGGAAGAACGCCTGGCCGTGCGCCGCTCGGAGTTCGACCGCGCCGCGCGGATCCTGGAAGACGCGTGGCGACGCTATGCGACGAAGCTGGACGCGCCTTCGGCGCTGCGTCTGCGGATCAATCTCGGCGATGCGATGTTGAGCAGCGACCGCATGCAGGAAGCGCGCCGGATCTGCGAGGGCATTGATCGCGATGCATTGCGCGCCCACGATCCCGCACTGCAGATCCTGGCGCTGGCGCTGATCGTGCGCGAACTGGATGCGCGCGTGCAGGACTCGCTTGCGCAGGACCAGGCCGACGACACCGACGCTGCGACGCTGCGCGCGAACCGCGAGGCACTGGTCCAGGCCATCGCCGACCGGCAGGCCACCGCCGAACGCTTGTACGGGAGCGACTCGATCCAGGCCGCCAGCGCCTACGTCTGGTCCGTGGGGGTCGCTACCGACCGCCAGCGGCAGGAAGCGCTGATGCAGAAGGCCTATGCCATCCAGCGCGCGAAGCTGCCGCCGGTGTCGTCCGCGCGCGCTTACGCCGAATTCGTCATGGCCCGTTACTACCTGGATCTTCGCGATCGGCCGGACCTGGCCGAACCGCACCTGGCGCAGGCCGTGGCCATCGGACGCAAGGTGTCATCGCGCGCCCACAGCGACGTGGCCCAGTTCGAACTGGAATGGGCCAGGACCCTCAATGCGCTGGGCCGGCATCGCGTCTGCCTGGAGCAGTTGGCCGCACCGCCCGACAACCCCGAAAACCTCAAGGCCGCGGGCCGGCTCAGCGAACTGCACCTGGAGCTGGCCAAAGCCGCGATCGCGCTGCGCCAGCCCGCGCAGGCCAGGGCCGAGATCGCCACCGTGAACGCGCTGTGGCGGCGACTCGGCAAGCCGCTCCCGCCCCGGCCGGCCGAGGCGCTGCGCGCGGTCGAGCGCTCGCTGGCGGCGATCGGCGACGGCGCATGATCCGCCCCGGCTCCGGATTGCGCTCCCCGTAGCGACAGGCCTCCGGATCGGAGGCCGGAAGGAGGATCCAACGCGCTTCAGGCCATGCCATCCCGCCATGCCATCCCGCCATGCGTATCGGGTCGATGAGACCCGGGCGCGACGAGACGCAGCCTACGAGAAAATATTCGGCGAGAATCACCCATCGGGCGCAGGCGAACGCCTTCGGCCACCTCAACCTACGCCCCGGAAGGGCGGGCCGCAGCGCCGCGGCAGGCTCCACACGCAGGGAATGCGCCATTCGACAAACGGCAAGCACCTTCCATTCCCCCGGAGACCTTCATGATCAAACGACTCGCCCCCCTCGCGCTGTTGGCCGCCTGGGTACCGCAGGCCCACGCGTTTCCGCCCTGCCCACTGGACCCGATGGAATATGGGCCGCCGCCCGGCGAAGCCGCCTCTGCGGGCGACGCATCCGTCACCGCGGAATCGGCTGTTCGTACCGCCCCCTGGTTCAAGGCGGACTACCAGTTCGTCGGCAATCCGGCCATCCTCGGCCTGATCGCGCCGCAGAGCGCGGACGGCACCGCCATCGAAGCGGAACGCGCGAAGTGCCGTGATCCCAACGCACTGCCGGTGCTCGCCTCCCACACGTCGAGCGGCATCCTCCAGCTCAGTCCGGACTACGCGCCGATGAGCGGCTTCGCCGTGATCGATCTTCCCTATCTGCCGCATGTCGCCACCGATGGCCTGAACATCGAGTATCGGCTGCGTTTCACGGTCGACAACAAGCCCCTGCAGGATCCGGATGACTGGCTGGACATCGCGCAGCTGGATTTCTACCGCAACGGATCGGCCGGCATGAAATATTCGCAGGCGGTCGCGACCATCTACCGGGTGCGCAAGATCCAGCGCAACCGCAGCGATGCGAGCATCGAAATCATCGAGTCCCGCGTGGACATCAGCGATATCGCCACCCGGCCGCCGCTCTCCGACCGCGTGGTCGCCGTCATTCCGCTGCCCAGCGACCAGCCGAGCAGCCCCATCGGCCTGCGCTGGACCCAGCGCGCGACGCAGCGCGACGACGAGAACGTCGCGTACGACAAATTCGATATCGATGGCCTTTTCGAAGTGCTCGGCCCGAACGACCAACTGCTGTACAGCGCGCAGTTGCCGGGGCAATGGGCCAGCCTGGCGTCGATGGGGCTGCTCGATTACAACATCCAGGACATTTCGATGTACGAAAACGGCGAGGTCGCGGAAGTCCGCAGCATGACCCTCGGCGCGAAGCGGGGCGACTGATCGGATCGCAGCGCGCCCGTCGTCGCGGGCAGGGGCGGCGGATGATCCTGCCTTGTCGGGGATTCCGCTGGTGATTGGAGAGTCCGGCCTGCTGGCCGGGCTCGATCCGCCGGGCGCAGACCGCGCGCCGGTCGGCCCCTTGCAAGCCCATTCCGACGGAAACCACTCCGATGAGATTATCCCCCGCTCTTCTTGCGCTCTGCGGCCTCGCGCTCGCCGGCGAAACGCTGGCGGCACCGCCGCCGAACACCGCCGGCGACCTGCGCTTCGTCCCGTTCGAAGTGATCGTGAAATTCAAGCCCGGCGCGCGCAAGTCCGCCGCCGCATCCGAGCTCGCCGGCGTGCGCCTGACCTCGACCTCCGCGCATTTCGATGTCGCGCGGCTGCAGAACACCCTCCCGCTGCGCAGCAGCCGGGCGGTCGCCAAATCCGAGACGCTCGCGCTGCTGGCCAGACTGCGCCAGCGCAAGGATGTCGAATACGCCCAGCTCAACTATCTGTTCGACTTCGCGCTCACGCCCAGCGATCCGCTGTATCCGCAGCAGTGGCATTACCCGCTGGTCTCGCTGCCCAGCGCCTGGAACATCACCACAGGCAGCAGCGCGATCCCGATCGCGATCCTGGATTCCGGCCGCAGCGGACATCCGGACTTGAACGGTCGCTGGTCGCCGCTGGAATACAACGGCCTCGCACCCGGCCAGCCCGCCACCGACACCGGCACCTGGCGGCACGGCACGCATGTGGCGGGGATCGCCGGCGCTGCCGCCTACAACGGGATCGGCGGCAGCGGCGTGTGCTTCGGCTGCACGCTGATGAACGCGAAAGTGGGCGACTCCACGATCGGCGTGAGCATGACGGCGGCCATCGCCAGCATCGACTGGGCGACCACCAACGGCGCGCGCGTGATCAACATGAGCTTCGAATCTCCCGCCGCCTGCACACAGGCTTCTTATCCGGCACTGCGCGCAGCGGTCGCCCGCGCGCGCGACCACGGCGTGAACCTGGTCGCGGCCGCGGGCAACAACGCGGTCAATGTCGACAACGTCACGCCGGCCTCTTGCCCGGGCGTGATCTCGGTCGCCGCCAGCGATCGCACCAACACGATCGCGCCGTACAGCAGCCGGGGCCCGAACATCGGCGTGACCGCACCGGGCGGAAGCTCGTTCTACGGCGCCGCTCTCGGTTGTCCCGCGGACGGATACAGCGGCTTCAATCCCGCCGACCTGGAAGGCGTGGTCTCGGCATGGACGACCTCGCCGGACAGCGGCAATGCGCACTGCTACCGCCATCTGGGCGGCACTTCGATGGCGGCGCCGCACGTGGCCGGCACGATCGGCCTGATGCTGTCGGCCAATCCGCGGCTGTTCCCGGACCAAGTGACCTCGCTGATCCGCGGCACCGCAAGTGCGCTGCCCGGCTGCGGCAGCAACTGCGGCCCGGGCCTGCTCAATGCCTACAGTGCCGTCAACACCGCGCTTTCGACCACCACGGGCCCGTGCAGCGCACCGGAAGCCTCGCTGACGAAACTGTGCCGGATCGACAGCATCGGCCAGTACGTCAACAGCGCGGGCACGTTGGTGGAATCGGTCTATGCCTACGGCTATCTGTGGCAGTTCAACGCCGCCGGCACGCAGATCGGCACGACCAGGAAACTGACGACGTTGCCGCGCTATGCGAACGGACCCTGCCTGTACGCGCCGGCCGGCCAGACCTGCGTCATCGATTCGGCGACCGTGCTGGACTATCCCGGTTTCGGCTACATGGAATCGGTCACCGCCTACGGCCGCTACTGGAACTTCGACCAGAACGGCAACGGCCTCGCCGGCAACGGCTCGCTGCTTTCCAGCGTGGCGCGTTTCGCCAACGGCCCGTGCCTGTACGCCGGCGGCGCGCCCTGCCGCTTCGACACCCGCAATCTGCTCGATGCGCCGGAATGGGGCGGTCTGTACGAGTCGATCACCGCCTACGGCCGCTACTGGATCTTCGACGCCGCCGGCAATCTGTTCGGCACCGACACGCTGCTCAGCGTGCCGCGCTACGCCAACGGTCCGTGCGCGTATCGGCCGGCGGGTTCTGTCTGCACCTTCGGCAGCCGCGAACTGCGTCATCTGCCCAGCGGTGCGCAGCTCGAAACGGTGACCGCCTACGGCCGCTATTTCGAGTGGGACGGCAACGGCAACCCCACCGCGAATCACGGGCAGTCGCTGAGCGCCATTTCGCGTCTGCGTTGATGCCCTCGCGCCCGGGCGGCGTTGCTGCCCGGGTGCGATGCAGCGCTTCCGATGCGTTCGATCAAGGCGCTCCCGCAGGAGCGCCTTTTCCTTTTGGCCCTGCCCTGTGGGCGTCTTGTTTTGGCCCGCCCAGGAAAACCGCAGCAGGCGTTGACCACCCCTCCGCGTTGGTCGCAGGCGAACCGGTTACGACCTGATCCTCCCGCGCGGGATATTCCGCTTGAAAGATGTGGGTCCACGCACGGATCCACCGGTGCGCTGAGCGCCGTTCCCTCGCATCCAGGACGTTTCCCATGATCAGAAACATCGTATTCCCCACATTGCTCCTGCTCGGCGCGCTGCTGTTCGGCGGCCGTGCCCAGGCCCAACAGATTCCCGAGGGCCCGTTCCAGAGCGTGCAGGGCCTGGTCCAGGCCTGGCAACAGTTCGATCCGGCGGGTGCCGGTTACGTGTACGTCGACGGCAGCCTCGTGTTCCAGCGTTACGGCTTCGGCCCGGCCGCCTCGGGCTATTACTACGTCTGTCCGCAGGACGCACTGATCAAGCTGAGCTGCCCGGCGGAAGGCCCGTTCCGGAGCGCGCAGGACATCATCGACTACTGGCGCCAGGCCGATCCGTGGGGTGCGACCTATCTGTACCTCAACGGTCAGCTGATCGAACAGCGCATGGGTTTCGGTCCGGCCAATACCCAGTACTACGTGACGTGCAACAGCCGTCCGGGCGGCGGCTTCATGACCAACTGCAATCTCTGAAATATCGCTGCAACGCAAGACGGCGCCGGAAACCCCGGCGCCGTCGTTTGTTGCGCGCATGCATCGTGCGGATCGCCGCAGCGAAGATGCTCAGCTCTCGTACGCCGCTTCGCCGTGCGAGGCGATGTCCAGACCTTCGCGCTCGGCGTCCTCGTTGACGCGCAGGCCGATGGTGTACTTCACCAGCGTGAACGCGACGAACGACACCACGCCCGACAGCGCCACCGTCACCAGCACGCCCTGCAGCTGGATCCAGACCTGCGCGCCGATGCTGTAATCGGCCAGCGCGGTTTCGGTGACGTAGTCCCAGATGCCCGCGCCGCCCAGCGACGGCGCCGCGAACACGCCGGTCAGCAGCGCACCGGCGATACCGCCGACGCCGTGCACGCCGAACACGTCCAGCGAATCGTCGGCACGCAGCAGTTTCTTCAGGCCGGTGACGCCCCAGAAGCAGACCACACCGGCGATCGCGCCGATGGCGAGCGCGCCCATCAGTCCGACCAGACCGGCGGCCGGGGTGATCGCGACCAGACCCGCGACCGCGCCCGAAGCGCCGCCCAGCATCGACGGCTTGCCGCGCGCCAGCCATTCCACCGCGCTCCAGCTCAGCACCGCGGCTGCGGTGGCGAGGAAGGTGTTGGCGAACGCGAGTGCGGCCACGCCGTTGGCTTCCAGCGCCGAACCGGCGTTGAAGCCGAACCAGCCGAACCACAGGATCGAGGCGCCGACCATCGTCTGCGTCAGGTTGTGCGGACGGATCGCTTCGCGGCGATAGCCAAGACGCGGGCCGATCACGTACGCACCCACCAGACCGGCGATGGCCGCGTTGATGTGCACCACCGTGCCGCCGGCGAAATCCAGCGCGCCCTTCGCCCACAGGAAGCCGGACTTCGCGAGCACGCCGTCGACCGCATCGGTGCCGGTGAACGCATCCGGACCCGGGAAGAACCACACCATGTGCGCCATCGGCGCGTAGGCGAAGGTGAACCAGATCACCGTGAAGACCAACAGGCCGGCGAACTTCACGCGTTCCGCGAAGGCACCGATGATCAGCGCGCAAGTGATGCAGGCGAACGCGCCCTGGAATACGAAGAACGCGAGTTCCGGGATGTACACGCCTTTGGTGAAGGTCGCGGCCATCGCGCCGTTCAGCCCTTCGCCGAACAGACGCGCGCCGCCGCCGATGAAGGCGTTGTTTTCGGTGAACGCGAGGCTATAGCCGTAGGTCACCCACAGCACCGCGACCAGCGAGAACACCACCAGGCACTGCATCAGGATCGACAGCACGTTCTTGCTGCGCACCAGGCCGCCGTAGAACAGCGCGAGTCCCGGCAAGGTCATGAAAATCACCAGCGCCGAGCACACCAGGATCCACGCGGTATCGCCCTTGTCGGCGACCGGCGCGGGTGCGGCGGCCGGTTCGGCGGGTGCGGGTTCGGCGACTGCAGCATCGGCGGTGTCTGCCGCGACTTCCGCAGGTACGGCGGTCGCCTCCGGTGTCGTCGTTTCGCTTGTTGCTTCCGTTGTTGCTGCCGTCGCTACTTCGGTGGCGGGTTCAGCCGTTTCTGTTGCAACGGCTTCGGTGGCGGGCGTCGATTGCGCGGCGATGGTCAACGTTGCGCCGAAGGTCATCGCGCCGACCAGCAGCGCGAGCAAGGCAGTACGGGTTCTCGACCCGGACAGAAATCCAGTCTTCATGGGACATGTCTCCGAGTGTGGGTTAGAGCGCGTCCGCGCCGACTTCGCCGGTGCGGATGCGGATGACCTGTTCCAGCGCGGTGACGAAAATCTTGCCGTCGCCGATCTTGCCGGTGCCCGCGGATTGCTGGATCGCTTCGATCGCCGCGTCGAGCCGATCGCTCGCCACCGCAACCTCGACCTTGATCTTGGGCAGGAAATCGACGACGTACTCCGCGCCGCGATACAACTCGGTATGTCCCTTCTGTCGACCGAAGCCCTTGACTTCGGTGACGGTGATTCCGGAAACGCCCATTTCCGACAAGGCTTCGCGCACCTCGTCGAGCTTGAACGGCCGGATGATGGCGGTAATCAGTTTCATGCGCTCTCCCCGTTGGCGAACATTCGCTGTGGATGACCGCCAGCACCGCAGTGCCGGCGGCCGATGAAGAGAACCGCTACGCATTCCGACGTGGGGAAGGAAGCTGCGTATGCGTTTCCCGTGCCTCGTCTTGCAACAACCAGAACCGCCGATGACGCTTCCAAAGACGGTCGCGCGTTCAGAGCGCGATCGTCATGAACATGCTGTACGGGTCTTCGACGTAGTCCGCGAACGGACCGCATGCCTCGAAGCCGAAGCGCGCGTACAGCGCCCTCGCCGGTTCAAATGCCGCCATCGAACCGGTTTCCAGACTCAGGCGCCGATAACCTCGACGCCTGGCTTCCTGCAGGATGTGGCGCATCAATCGCGTCGCCACCCCTTTGCGCGCGTGCCCCCGCACGGTGCGCATCGATTTGATCTCGCCGTGCGCGGGATCGAGCTCCTTCAACGCGCCGCAGCCCAACAACTCGGCCGCTTCCCAGACGCTCCAGAACGCGACTTCCGGCCGACGCAGACCATCGAGATCCAGCGCGTGACAACTTTCCGGCGGCGAATGCAGGGCGAGATCGGCCTTGTGCTCGCGCAGAAGCGCGATGATTTCGCTGCCTTGCAGATCGTCGATACGGATGTCCATCGCCACCTCATTCAGCCCGCATCACTTGCCCTCACCGAATCCACTCCCCCCCTTGCGCAAAGCGCAGGGGGAGGCTGGGAGGGGGTGCTTTTGCCGGCACACTGCAACCCCTCCCCAGCCCTCCCCTTCGCCTGCGGCGAAAGGGAGGGAGCAAAACATCGAGCTTCCGGATCCACTCCTCCCCTTGCGCGCAGCGCAGGGAGAGGTCGGGAGGGGGTGCTTTTGCCAGCACAAGCAACCCCTCCCCAACCCTCCCTTTCGCCTGCGGCGAGAGGGAGGGAGCAAAACATCGAGCTTCCGGATCCACTCCTTCCCTTGCGCAAAGCGCAGGGGGAGGTTGGGAGGGGGTGCTTTTGCCGGAACAACAGCAACCCCTCCCCAACCCTCCCCTTCGCCTGCGGCGAAAGGGAGGGAGCAAAACATCGAGCTTCCGGATCCACTCCTCTCGCCTGCGGCGGAGAGAACGAACAAAAACCTCAGATCGTGTAATACATCTGGTATTCCAGCGGATGGGTCGCTGCGCGGAACTTGGTCACTTCCTGCATCTTCAGCGCGATGTAGCCGTCGATGAAGTCGTCGGTGAACACGCCGCCGGCCTTGAGGAACTCGCGATCCTTGTCGAGTGCTTCAAGCGCCTGGTCCAGCGAATGGCAGACGGTGGGGATGTTCTTCTCTTCTTCCGGCGGCAGGTCGTACAGATCCTTGTCGCTCGGCGCGCCCGGGTCGATCTGGTTCTTGATGCCGTCCAGGCCGGCCATCATCAACGCCGCGAACGTGAGGTAACCGGAGTTCATCGGATCGGGGAAACGGATCTCGATGCGACGCGCCTTCGGGTTGGCCACGTACGGGATACGGCACGACGCGGAGCGATTGCGCGCCGAATAGGCCAGCATCACCGGCGCTTCGAAGCCCGGCACCAGACGCTTGTACGAATTGGTCGTCGAGTTGGCGAACGCGTTGATCGCGCGCGCATGTTTGAAGATGCCGCCGATGTACCACAGCGCCATCTGCGACAGGCCGCCGTAGCCGTCGCCGGAGAACAGGTTCACGCCGCCCTTGGCCAGCGACTGGTGCACGTGCATGCCGCTGCCGTTGTCGCCGACGATCGGCTTGGGCATGAAGGTCGCGGTCTTGCCGTTGCGGTGCGCCACGTTCTTGATGATGTACTTCATCGTCAGCAGTTCGTCGGCCTTCTGCACCAGCGTGTTGAACTTGGTGCCGATCTCGCACTGGCCGGCGTTGGCGACTTCGTGATGGTGCACTTCCACTTCGATGCCGACCGCCTCCAGCTCTTTGCACATTTCGGCGCGGATATCGTGCAGCGAATCGAGCGGGGCGACCGGGAAGTAGCCGCCCTTCACCATCGGCCGGTAGCCGGTGTTGCCGCCTTCGTATTCGCGCGCCGAGTTCCAGTGCGCTTCCTCGGAATCGATGTGGAAGAAGGTGTGGCCCATTTCGTTCGCGAAACGGACGCTGTCGAAGATGAAGAATTCGGGTTCCGGGCCGAAGAAGGCCTGGTCGGCGATGCCGCTGGCCTTGAGATAGGCCTCGGCGCGCTTGGCGACGCCGCGCGGATCGCGCGAGTAGGCCTGCATGGTCGCCGGGTCGAGGATGTCGCAGGTCAGGATCAGGGTCGGATCGGCGGTGAACGGGTCGATGACCGCGGTCGATGCGTCGGGCAGCAGGACCATGTCGGATTCGTTGATGCCTTTCCAGCCGCTGATCGACGAGCCGTCGAACATCTTGCCGTCCTCGAACAGCGCGGGTTCGACGATGGATTTCGGGAAGGTGACGTGGTGCTGCACGCCGCGCATGTCGGTGAAGCGCAGGTCCACGAATTCGATCTTGTGGTCCTTGATGAGTTTTTCGACGTGCTCGAGGGACATCTTCGGAAGCTCCGATGGGTTTGAAGGATGTGTTCCTCTTTGCAAGGTGCGTGCCAGCTGCGGGAGTCACCCAAGCCATTGTTTTATAAAAGGTTGGACTTCTTTCCTTCATTTGTTTCGCACAAAATTGGTGCGTATTTCTTGAAATGCACCGCTTTGGTTCGCGCATGAATCGTAATCCTGCTGGGGGTCGTCGCGACTTCCGTCGCTCCTACAAGGGCATTGCCGGGGTTCGTCGCGACTTGCGTCGCTCCCACAGAGAGGCACTGCCAGGCCATCGCGACTTCCGTCGCTCCTACAGGGACAACACGGGCGCCATCCGGGACCAACGGCACTCGTCGCCGGGCCACAGGCAGCGAGAGACTCCGTGACACCGCTTCCCGAGTCCGCCCGCATGGACGACACCGCCGCCACCCGACCGAATCCGTTCGCGCGCGTCGTCGCGGCCGCGGGGCATCCGCTGCTGCTGGCCGGCGCGCTGGGGCTGTGGTGGGCGCTGGGCGCGGACGACGGCGCCATGCTCGCGACGCTGGCGTCGGTGCTGGCGGTGTCGATGCTGCTCGAACGGCTGATACCGGCGGAACCGACATGGCGCCAGGGGCTGGGGGCGACCTTGCGCCTGGCGGGCCTGTATCTGCTGGGCCTGATCGTCTCCGGGGCGCTGATCGCCACCTACGAATCGCTGCTGCCTGCACCGCTTGCGGGGTTCCGGGAACGGATCGGCGCGACTCTCTGGCCGGCGGGCTGGCCGCTGCTGGCGCAGGCGCTGCTGCTCTATTTCGCCTCCGATTTCATCTATTACTGGATCCATCGCGCAATCCACCGCTGGCCGCTGCTGTGGCGGATGAGCGGACACGGTTTCCATCACGGGTTCCAGAACCTGCACGCGATCAACGCCGGGGCCAGCCATCCTTTCGAACTGGTGCCGCTGGCGCTTCCGCTGGTGCTGTTGGCGGTGGCCACCGGGGCGCCGGACGGGGCGGTCGGCGCTGCGGGCATCCTGCTGCTGTCGAACGCCACCCTGGCGCATGCGAACGTGCGCATGGAAACCCCGCTGTTCGGCGCGCTGTTCACCTGCAGCGACCAGCACCGGCGGCACCATTCGGCGGTGTTCGAGGACAGCAACACCAATTACGCCTGCAACGCGATCCTCTGGGACCGGCTGTTCGGCACCTACAGCAGCGGCCGGGTGCTGCAGACCGGCATCGGCCCGACCCAGCCGCCGCTGTGGCGGATGTTCCTGCTGCCGTTCGCCGAGCCGAAGGACGTCGACACCGTCGCGACGCGCGCCCGCGTGCCGGACTGAAGCGGCAGGCGCGCCCCCCTCCCGCCGGTATCGATCCGCGTTGCCCTAAACTTGCGCCACGCCGGACCGCGGCGGTACGGACTCCGCCATGCGCATTCGCTTGTTGACTCTCCTCACGCTGTCACTGCTGTCCGCGCCTGCGCTGGCACAGAATGCAGGCTATGGCACCTGTCTGGTGCTCAGTGGCGGCGGCGCGCGCGGCATGGCGCACATCGGCGTGATCAAGGTGCTGGAGCGCGAGCGCATTCCGGTGGACTGCATCGTCGGCACCAGCATGGGGGCGGTGGTCGGCGGCCTGTACGCCAGCGGCTTGAGCGCGACCGAGATCGAAACCCAGCTGCGCGCGCTGGACTGGAACACGATGTTCGTCGACCGCATCGACCGCCGCGCCTTCACCCAGCGGCGCAAGGCCGAGGACCGCAGTTTCCTGGCGAAGGGCGGCTTCGGCCTGCGCGACGGCAAACTCGGCGTGGCGCCATCGCTGTTCGAGGGCCAGCGGCTGGCGGTGGCGCTGCGCTCGGCGCTGCTGCCCAGCGCGAACATTCCGCGCTTCGACGACCTGCCGATTCCGTTCCGCGCGATCGGCACCGATCTGGAAACCGGCGAGGCGGTCGAGATGGACCAGGGCGATCTGGTCAACGCGGTGCGCGCCAGCATGGCGGTGCCGGGCGCATTCGCGCCGGTGAGCTACGGCGACCGTTCGCTGATCGACGGCGGCGTGTCGATGAACCTGCCGGTGGAAATCGCACAGGGCTGGGGCGCGCGACGGATCATCGCGGTGGACATCGCCGCGCCGCTGAAGAAACGCGAACAACTGCTCGACCCGTTCAGCATCACCGACCAGATGGTCACCGCGCTGATGCTCAAGGAAACCCGACGCCAGCGGGAGCGCCTGGGCGCGGGCGACGTGCTGATCATTCCCGAACTGGGCGATCTGGGATCCGCCGATTTCACCCTGGCGCTCGACCAGGGCGTGCTGCTGGGCGAACAGGCGACGATGGCCGCGCTGCCGCGATTGCAGGCGCTGCGCGTCTCGCCCGAAGCGTATGCCGCCTGGCGCGACGCGCGCATGGCGAAACTCAAACCGATCGGCACCATCGATCGCGTCGAACTGGTCAACACCTCGACCATGGACGACGAAGCGCTGCGAACGTATCTCACGACCCAGCCCGGCGACAGCGTGGATGCGAAGAAGATCGAGGACGATCTGGGCCAGCTCTACGGCCTCGGCGAATTCTCGCGCGCCTACTACACCGTGACCGCCGACGAGGCCGGCAAGACCGTGCTGACCTATGTCGCGCGCAGCCGGCGCTGGGAAGAGGACGGCACGCTGAAGTTCGGCATCTTCATGCAGGACGATTTCGAGGGCGGCGGCGAATATCTGCTCGGCGCGCGCTACGGCAAGCGCGAGCTCAACCGCTTCGGCGGCGATCTGCTGCTGGAAGCGCGGCTGGGCGACAGCAATCGCGCGTTCGCCGAATGGCACCAGCCGCTGCATCTGCAGCGCAGCCTGTTCGTGCGACCGGCGCTGGAATGGGTCGGCCAGAACGAATCGCTGATCGACGACGCCAATCTCAGCGGCGATTACCGCTACAGCCGCTGGGACGCGCGCGCCGCGCTGGGCCTGAGCCTCGGCCGCTGGGGCGAGGTATCGGCCGCGCCGTTCGTGCGCCGCAATCATTTCGATCTGCGCAGCGATTCGCTGCCCACCGGCATTCCTCGCACCACCGCCAGCGCCGGCGTCGATCTCGCGCTCACGCTCGACACCCAGGACGACGCCGAATTCCCGGGCCAGGGCTGGTATCTGCAGGCGAGGCATACGCGCTATCTGCCGATGCTCGATGCCGACACCGAAGGGTTCACCAGCCGCGCGATGGCGTCGTATGCGTTCACCGCGCTGGGCGCGCGCTGGCAAGTCGCCGCTGAGGCGCAGGACCACAAGGGCAATGCCTACGAAGACGTGGCGCTGCTCGGCGGCCCGCTGCGGCTGTCGGGCTACGGCATCGATCGCCTGCGCGGCACCGGCTCGGCGCTGACCACGCTGCAGGTCAGTTATCCGCTGGCGCAGCTGCTGCAATACCCGCTGTTCGTCGGCGGCTCGCTGGAAGCCGGACAGGTGTGGCGGCGCGGGCAGGCGTGGAACTTCGACCGCACGATTTTCGGCGGCAGCGTCTACACCGCGCTGGACACGCCGATCGGGCCGATCTATTTCGGCCTGGGTCTGGCCGAAGAGGGCGAAGAGGCGGTGTTCCTGCGCCTGGGACAACCCTATTGATCGGCGCCTGATCCCCCTCTCAAAGCAGCCTCTCAAAGCCGCTTCTCAAAGCCGCTGCACCGATCCGCTGCCGAGCGCACGATTCCGGTCATGCGCCGGTGCTAACCTGCGCCGGCCACGCGACGGATCGCAGGCGGCCGCTCCTGTTCGCGGCCATGCGCAGGGATCCGCTGCGGGCCGGTACGCGCCCCCGCACGGACCGTATCCCCCGTTCGACACAAGGAGTGTCTTATGCGCAGGATCCAAGTCTCTCGTATCCGTACCCCCGGCTCCTCCCACCGCGCCGCGCCTGCTCTGGCATTGGCGATGAGCGCCGCGCTCGTCGGCATGCTCGCGGCCCCCGCGTTCGCGGCCGACGACCCCAGCGTCACCGTCTCCGCGACCATGCGCCAGGCGCTGCAGCGCGATCTCGGCCTGTCCGCAGGCGCCATCCCCCGCTATCTGGAGACCGAACGCATGGCGGCGCGCCAGCAGGGCGAGGCGCGGCGCAAGCTGGGTGCCAGCTATGCAGGCAGCTGGCTGGAACGCGACGCGAGCGGCGAATTCAAGCTGGTGATCGCCACCACGCAGCAGAACCGCGCCGCGGCCGCGCGCGCGCTCGGCGCCGACGTCCGCGTGGTGCGCCACAGCCTCCACACGCTGGACGCCGCGAAGGCGAAACTCGACCGGCAGCGCGGCAAAGCCGCCCGCAACGTCGCCGTGCATTCCTGGTTCGTGGATCCGCGCGACAACGCCGTGGTGGTGACCACCGATCCGGGCGCCGAAGCGACCGGCAAGGCGCTGGTCGCCGCCAGCGGCGTGAATCCGGCGCTGGTGCGCTACATCGCCTCGCCGCAGCGTCCGCAGCCGGTGTACGACATCCGCGGCGGCGATCGCTACAACATTCCCAACAGCTGGTGCTCGATCGGCTTCTCGGTCACCCAGGGCGCGAACACCGGCTTCGTCACCGCCGGCCACTGCGGCACCGCCGGCACCGCGGTCAGCGGCAACAACGGCGTGGCGATCGGCAACTTCGCCGGTTCGGTCTTTCCGGGCAGCGATTACGCCTGGGCGCGCAACACCAGCGCGTCGTGGACGATCCAGCCGCTGGTCAACAACTACAGCGGCGGCACGCTCGGCGTGATCGGCGGCATCGAAGCGCCGCTGGGCGCCGCGATCTGCCGGTCGGGCGCACGCACCGGCTATCGCTGCGGCACGGTCACCGCCAAGAACGTCACCGTGAACTACAGCGCCGGGCCGACCTACAACATGGTCCGCTCCAGCGCCTGCGTGGGCGGCGGCGATTCCGGCGGTTCGTTCATCACCCCAGGCGGCGAAGCGCAGGGCGTGACTTCCGGCGGACAGCTCAATCCGCAGACCAACGAGAATTGCTCGCTGGCCGCGCCGGTGACGTTCCACCAGCCGCTGCAGCCGATCCTCAACGCCTACGGCCTGACCCTGCAGACGGTGCAGACCTGCGGCCGCATGAACCCCGGACGCGTGCTGCCCAACGGCGGTTCGGTGACCTCCTGCGACGGCCGCTTCACCCTCGTCATCCAGGGCGACGGCCATCTGGTGCTGTACAAGGCCGGGATCGGCGCCATCTGGTACAACAGCGTCTTCGGCAGCGGCCACACCCTGCACATGCAGACCGACGGCCATCTGGTGGTCTACAACGGCGGCGGCCAGCCGGTGTGGTACACCGGCACCAACGGCAACAACGGCGCGATCCTCAAGGTGCAGGACGACGGCAACGTGGTGATCTACAACTACCTGGGCCAGCCGATCTGGGCGACCAATACGTCGGGCGCATGATCGAAGGTTTTCGATCGAAAGCATCTGGTTCAACAGCTCTGATCGAACATGAAATGCCCCCGGTCTTCCGGGGGCATTTCTTTTCCTGCTGAACAAAGACCCATCGAAGTGAAATAGGAGCGTGACTGCCGTCGACATGTCGGAAAGCTGCGCACGGCATCGCGATCAAGGCGCAACGCGCTCGACTAGGATCGGACCGCCACGCATGGAATGCGCTCATGGCGGATGGACGGATCGGTCGTCCGCTTGAACGGCAAGGACATCCAGGAGGATGTCCGAGCGGAGACCCTGCGGGCCGGCGCATCGCCCAACCCCTCGAACCGGCGAGGCGCCGCATCCCCCATCGAAAAGGAGTTCCACATGCGCAACACCCATATGACCGCGCGCGCGGCCGTGCTCACCGTGTCCGCTCTCGCGCTCGCGACGTCGGCGATGTTCGCCGCGCCCCGGGCGAACGCCGCAGCCGGCTCGCCTGGCACCGACATTCCGGCCAACGTCCGTTTCGCGATGCAGCGCGACCTGGGCATCATGCCCGGCCAGATTCCGCAGTACCTGCGCGCCGAAAAGCGCATGGCCGAGACCGATCGCAAGGCCCGCAGCGCGCTGGGCAAGCACTACGCCGGCAGCTGGCTCGAACGCAACCGTCACGGCGAATACGAACCGGTGGTCGCGGTCGCCGGTGCGAACGAAGCAGGCAAGGCCGCCACACTCGGCGTGCAGGTTCGCGTGGTCGCGCACAGTCTGGCGCAACTGCAGGCCACCAAGTCCCGGCTGGACGGCGTGGTCGCCACGCTGCGCGCATCGGGCAAAGGCCGCCAGCTGGATCCGGGCATCCATTCCTGGCATGTCGATCCGATCAGCAACCGCGTGGTCGTCGCCACCGATCGCGGCGCCCGCGGCGCGGCGCTGGATTTCGTCGCCGCCAGCGGCGCCGACGCCAGGACCGTGCGCTTCGTGGAAGCCGACAGCCGGCCGCAGCTTGCGCAGCAGGCCAATTTCGACGTGCGCGGCGGCGACCGCTACAACCTGCCGGGCGGCTGGTGCTCGATCGGCTTCGCGGTCACCCTCGGCGCAGAAAACGGCTTCGTCACCGCCGGCCACTGCGGTACCGCCAACACCGCCGTGACCAATACCGCCGGCCAATCGCTCGGCTATATCTTCGATTCGGTGTTTCCGGGCAGCGACTTCGCGGTGGTCCACAACACCAACCCGCTCGGCATTCCGCGGCCGTGGGTGAACGCCTATGCCTTCGGCGGCAACTTGAATGTGCTCGGCGCCAATCCCGCGGCGCTCAACGCCGTGGTGTGCCGTTCGGGCGCCCGCACCGGCGCGCACTGCGGCACGCTGCTGGCCACCGGGGTCACGGTGAACTACGGCGCCTCCGGCCTGGTGTTCAATCTGTCGACGTCGACCACCTGCGTGGGCGGCGGCGATTCCGGCGGCTCGTTCGTCACGCCCGAGGGACAGGCGCAGGGCGTGACCTCCGGCGGCAGCTTCTACAGCGGCACCAGCGACAACTGCGCCACGCCGCTGCCGCCGGGTTCGGCCTCCAGTTTCTACCAGCCGCTGCAGCCGATCCTCGCCAATTACCCCGGGCTGACCCTGGTGGTCTCGCCCTGATCCATGGCGGAACGAAGTCTTTCCCCCGACACCCCCGGCCATCCGGGGGTGTCTTTTTGCGGCAGCGGCGAGCGGCGGCGGCGAGCGCCGGATCGGGCCGTTACACTTCACGTTTCCTCCCGCGAACGTCCGCATGACCGACCTGCTCGCCGCCCTGTTGCTCGGCATCATCGAAGGCATCACCGAATTCCTGCCGATCTCCAGCACCGGCCATCTTCTGATCGCCGAACGCTGGCTGGGCCATCGCAGCGACCTGTTCAACGTCGCGATCCAGGCCGGCGCGATCCTCGCGGTAGTCGCGATCTACCGGCAGCGGTTGTGGAATCTGGTGGTCGGTTTCCGGCAGAGCGAGAACTTCGATTACGCGCTCAAGCTCGGCGTCGCGTTCGGCGTGACCGCGGTCGGCGGGCTGACGATGAAAAAGCTCGGCTGGGAACTGCCCGATGAAGTGCGGCCCATCGCATGGGCGCTGATCATCGGCGGCGTCTGGATGCTGCTGGCCGAACACTACGCGGCCAAGCGCGCGGCCGCGCTCGGCGAGCGCACGTCGATCAGCTGGACGGTCGCGATCCTGGTCGGCATCGCCCAGGTCGTAGCCGGCGTGTTTCCCGGCACTTCGCGTTCGGGCGCGACCATCTTCGTCGCCCTGCTCGCCGGCACCACCAGCCGCGTGGCCGCCACCGAATTCGCGTTCCTGGTCGGCATCCCGACGATGTTCGCCGCCACCGCCTACGAGCTGCTGGACGTGTTCAAGGACGGCGGCGCGGTCCACGAAGACTGGACCGCGCTGGCGGTCGCGTTCGTGGCCTCGGCCGTCACCGCGTTCGTCGCGGTGAAATGGCTGCTGGTCTACATCCAGAGCCATCGCTTCACCGCGTTCGCGGTGTACCGCTTCGTACTCGGCGCGGCGCTGTTGATGCTGATCCCGGCCGGCGAATGAGCACGACCGGATGACCACGACGCCGCCCGACGCCGACGCACCCCGCGGCTCCTGGCTGCGCGATATCGCGCCGTCGTCGGTCGCGGCCGGTTTCGTCACCGTGCTGGTCGGCTTCACCAGTTCGGCGGTGATCGTGTTCCAGGCCGCGCAGGCGCTGGGCGCGTCGGAAGCCGAAATCGCGTCGTGGCTGTGGGCGCTGGGCATCGGCATGGGCGTCACCTGCATCGGCCTGTCGCTGCGCTGGCGCATTCCCATCGTCACCGCGTGGTCCACGCCCGGCGCGGCGATGCTGATCGCCACCAATGCCGGCGTGCCGTTGTCCGATGCCATCGGCGCCTTCGTGCTGGTCGCGCTGCTGACCGCGCTGGCCGGCTTCAGCGGTGTGTTCGAGCGCGGCATGCGCCGTGTGCCGCTGTCGCTGGCCTCCGGCCTGCTCGCTGGCGTGCTGCTGCGCTTCGGCATGGACGTGTTCGTGTCGATGCGCACGCAGATGGCGATGACGCTCGCGATGTTCGTGGTGTATCTGTGCGGACGGCGCTGGTTCCCGCGCTACGCGGTGCTGGCGACGCTGCTGCTGGGCATGGCCATCGCCGGCGCATCGGGATTGCTGCATCTGGGCGACGTGGAGCTGCGCATCGCGCAGCCGGTGTTCACCCTGCCGTCGCTGTCGCTGGCGGCGGTGTTCGGCATCGCGCTGCCGCTGTTCGTGGTGACGATGGCCTCGCAGAACATCCCCGGCATCGCGGTGCTGCGTGCGTCCGGTTATTCGCCGCCGGTGTCGTCGACCATCGGCTGGGTGGGCGCGACCAATGTCCTGCTCGCACCGTTCGGTGCCTACTCGCTGTGCATGGCGGCGATTACGGCCGCGATCTGCAGCGGCCGCGAGGCGCATCCGGACCCGTCGAAGCGCTATGTGGCGGCGGTGTTCGCGGGCATCTTCTATCTTTTCACCGGCGTGTTCGGCGCCACCGTCGCCGCGCTGTTCGCGGCGTTCCCGAAAGAGCTGGTGATGGCGGTGGCCGGGCTGGCGCTGTTCGGCACCATCGGCAACAGCCTGTCCGCCGCGCTGCGCGAGGACCGCGACCGCGAGGCCGCGCTGATCACCTTCCTGGTGACCGCGTCGGGGTTCAGCCTCGCCGGCATCGGCTCGGCGTTCTGGGGACTGATCGCCGGCGGCATCGCCCTGCTGCTGCGGCCGCGCGCGCACTGACGCCATCCCGCCGCCTGCACTGCCACTGACCGCCCTCACACCGGACGCCCGACCGACTGGCGCATGCGGTGTATCGTTCGGGCCGTCGCTCCATCGTCCGCACGGACCCCGTCCCGCACCCCCGCTCGTTCATGGAAGTTCTTTCGCGGAGCCCGCCTTATGACCCGTCCCCAATCGTTACTGTTGCTGTCGCCCCTGATGCTGTCGCTGGCCATGACCGGCTGCGCCCAATCCCCCGCCAACGCCAACGCCGATCCCGCGGCCGTTGCGCCCGCACCGTCGTCTTCCTCGCCATCGCAGGCCGCCAATCCCATGAATGCCACCCTCGGCGGTTACCACTGGCGCCTGCAGGACGCCACCGGCCCCCGCGGCCAACGCCTCACTGCGCTGCTGGCGCGACCGGAGCTGCCGCTGCAATTCGATTTCGTCGACGGGCGCCTCCGCGTGGTCAACGCCTGCAACAGCATCGGCGGCGAGGCGAGCATCGACGGCGATATCGTCCGCATCGGCGCGCTGCGCGCGACCAAGATGGCCTGTATGGACGCGGCGGTGATGGCGCTGGACGACGAGATCGGCAGACGCCTGCAGGGCAATGCACGCATCCGTCTGCTCGAAAGCGACCCGCCGCAGCTGGTGTGGACCGCCGCCAACGGCGATGTCCTGCGTTTCGTCGGCGCGCCCACGCCGGAAACCCGCTATGGCAGCCCCGGCACCACGGTCTTCATGGAAGTCGCCGCACGCACCAAACCGTGCAAACACCCGATGATGCCGAACCCGCAAACCTGTCTCGAAGTGCGCGAGGTCCAGTTCGCGGAAGGCCTGCGCGTCGGCGAACCCGGCGCATGGCAGCTGTTCCACGACACCATCGATGGCTACACCCATGAGGACGGCATCCGCACCGTGCTGCGGGTCAAGCGTTTCGACATCGCCGATCCGCCGATGGATGCGCCTTCGGTCGGCTACGTCCTCGACACGATCATCGAATCCGAAATGACCGGCCCGTGATGCCGCGTCGCTTCGCCGTTACCGTCGCCACGTACCTTCACCATGTTCCACCGCCCCGCTTCAGGAGACGCCCCATGTCTGTCCGCAACGCCATGATCGCCGCCGCACTGCTGCTCTCCACCACCGCCTGCGCATCCGCGAACGGCACCGGCGATTCGCCCGCCGATGCCGCCGCAGGTGCCGCCGCCGAGGCAACGGGCAACGCCGCCGCCACGGGCGCCGAACGCGAGCGCACCGCCGCCTTCAACCGCGACGAACTGGTCAATACCGGCGGCTGGACGCTGCAGTCGGCCACCGCCGCGGACGGCGCCGGCATCGCCGAAGTCCGCGTCGCGGGCGCCGAATTCGACATGACATTCTCGGGCAACGGCGTCAGCGCGCAGGGCGGCTGCAATCAACTGAGCGGCACCTACACCGCCTCGGGCAAGCGCCTGGAGATGACGCTCAACATCGCCACCCGCATGTCCTGCAGCGACGACAAGAACCTTGCCGACCGCCGTTTCAGCGAACTGATGAGCCAATCGTTCAAGGTCGAACTGCTGCAGCCGCAGCCCTACCGCATGCGCCTGACCAGCGACAGCGGCGACGTGCTGGTGTTCCAGGCGAAACCCATCCCGCTTTGAGCCCAAGATCGAATGCCGGCACGCGGCGGAGCGCTTGCGCAGCGGGCCGGCACGCTCAATGCCTGCGCACGACGTAGGTCTTCGGCAGCGAGTCGTGCCAGCCACGACGCTGCCTGCGGTTCGAGAACAGCACGGAAAGCGGTTCGAACGGAATGAGACGCGCGAAGCTGCGGCCGACGACCTGGCCCCAGCGCGGCCTGCCGCCGTCCTCGGTCACCACCCGCGTGCCGGTGATGAGCTTGCCCACCGTGAAACCGAAGAAGCCTTCCATCGCGATGTAATACGTCAACATGAAGCCCAGACCGATGCCGTAGTCGCGGACATGACTCGGCTCCTCCGATAGCCTATCCAGCGCCGCCAGCATCGACTCGGCACCCTGTCCGTAATGAGACGCCACGTACAGCGTCCATCCCACCAGCTCCAGCAGGGTGAAACAGAAATAGTCGATGAGCAGCGTGAAGAACCGGCGCCAGCGCCCGGCGGGCTCGATTTCCAGCAATTCCTGAGGCAGGGCGTCCGCGATCTGCGCGGCTGGCGCGTGATACGGATTATATTCGTCCATGTTCCACCCCCTGTTCGATCGCGCTGTCTGCGTCGCATCGCATGGACAGCGCTCAGCCCTTCACTGCGACATTCAGCGAATACGTGCCGTAGATCGCGGTTTCCGCCAGCACGTGCCCGTGCATGGCGCGGAACGCATCGGCGGCGGCGAAGGTCGCCGGCAGTGCGAGGCGTTCGACATCCAGCGCGAACAGGCGGAAGAAATAGCGGTGCAGACGCAGGTCGTGACCGGGCGGGTACGGGCCGTCGTAGCCGAGGTAGTCGCCGCCCATCTGCGCGTCGCCCGCGAACCAGCCGGTGTAATCGTTCAACCCGTGACGCGCACCGACAGGGCCGCCCGGCGCCGACTTGCCGCGCGCGCTGACGCCATCGCTGCAGCTGCCGGCCGCGATCTCATGCACATCGGCAGGAATATCGACGAGCACCCAATGCACGAAATCGCCGCGCGGGTGATCGACGGGGATGGCCACTGCGTCGTCGGCGACCAGCGCGCCGTCGGTGGGCGCATCGGTGTCGATGCACAGCAGCGCGAAACTGCGGGTGCCGGCCGGCGCATCGCTCCACCGCAGATGCGGGTTGCGGTTGCCGCCGAATCCTTCCGGCGTGCCCATCGCGAACTCGGCGGGGATGCGGTGGCGGTGTTCGAAACTGTCGCTGAGGATGCGCATGGGGAACTCCTGAATTGAGCAGGCCTGAGTCGAGCGGCCCGAGTTGAATCGACTCGTGAAGATAGATCGCTTTGGATGAATTGTCAGGCGGCATTGCCGGCGACGGCGACCCAGAACAGCAGTCCGCCCATGATGAGCGACGAGACACCGATCAAAGGCAGGAATCGCAAGGCTCTGGGCACAGCGGACTGCGTAAAGCGATGATGAAGACGCCATGGCATCAGGGCCATGAAGGCGGTGGAGACAACGAGGATCCAGCCGAACGCCGCGAGTGCCATGGGATAAGCCGAATCGTGCGCGACAAGGAGCATGGCGCCGCCCACGATGAGTCGTGCGGCCAGCTCCGCGTAGTGCTTGAGTGATGTGTCCGCGAAACCCAGCAGGAACGCACGTGCGCTTTGCGGACGAAACAGCGCAATTGCGCCGAGCGCTAGGAAGTAGATGGCGACAGCCGCCACGATTATTCTTGCAACGACGAGAAGCATTGAAGTTCCTTTGGATGTCGCTGACGGCTGTGTAAAGCCGCTTCGCAGGGCAGCGGCATACACGCGCGTCAGGATGGGTTGAGCGCAGCGATATCCATCAAGACACAATTGTAGAACTTGCCGCGCCGCATCAGTTGCGCCGCTCAGCCCCTCCCCTTGCGCGCAGCGCGGGGGGAGGTTGGGAGGGGGGGCGGGCCGCCGCGATCAATCAGTAAGCCGGTTTCTCAGCCAGGCAGAATAAGTTGAGCACAGCGATACCCACCGATAAGCAACTGCAGAGCTTCCGCGCTTTGCGCGGGTAACTTTCTTTGTCGCACTGCGCCGCTTGCGGCGCGAACGGCGAAGCCGGCCCGAAGGGCGAGTGCCGCAGGCGCGAGTCAAGAAAGTCACCAAAGAAAACTCTCTAGTGCCGGAGCAAATCTGCCATCGGCTACATGGTCGGGATTTTTCGATGCGGCATCCTGCCGCGTCGAAAAACGGCGCACATCCTGTGCGCCGCCCTTCGGGTCTACGATCATGCGTTGATCCATCGGCTCGGAATGGTCGCGTGGACGAAGCCCATGAGACAGGATTCGCAGCATCGTAGGGGGGATGAGCGCAGCGATCCCCACCATCCCGACACACGAAATGACGCAAGCATCGAACGGAGCGAGAACAGCACGCAGACAACATCAAGCTTTGTCGGCGGTTTGGGTGGGCATCGCTGCGCTCACCCCACCCTATGCTCTGCAAGGGCATTCCTATACACGAATTTTTACCTCTCATTCGGAATAGATACGGTTGCCGACGCCATGATCATGTCCATATTGCAAAGTCTTTTAATACCATATTTCAGCCGCAGATAATCGAGCACGGCATCAGGGTTACGGCGGTCAATATCTGTGTCTGCAATCATGGCCTTTCCAGCAGCTTCTCGTGCGATAGGATCGACCAATCCACTATTCAGCTTACTTGCGAAAGGGCTATCTCTTAGTGCGCTCCATCGTTCGGAAAACGGATTTAAGCACAAGCGAATGGTTGCAGCTCCTTTGTTCGCAGTAGCCAAAAATGCGCCATCTAATTTGTTATAGCGAAAGAAATCACTATTGTGAAAAAAGAAGCAATCGCGCATGGACTTACTGACATCAAGATTAAACACTTTCGTGGCGCCATAAAGTGTGCTGTATGCCTGACGGTCTTTTGCCTCCCTGTCTAATCCAACTGACGTAAGCCAGACAACACGAGCATCCGGCTCAAGGTCCATAGCTGTAGAGATGAGTTGCCTCTCGGCTTTTCTAACAATTCCTGATATGCGGTTATTTGGACCAAGTGATGTGGTTGTGCCGTGAACCCCTTCGAATTCAAGAGCAAGGTTTCGTTCTGCGACTTGGTCTGGATTTTCGAGCTTAGTCTTCTCTTCAATAAGCAAACGGAATCCGTCAAGTGTCGCAAACCAGTCAGACTCTTCTTTCTCTGATGTGGGCACAGCCTCAACTTTTGCACCCCAAACGGAGAGTACAGAACGAGCAATAGATTGGTCGGGCATGAGCGCCACCTCCTGACATCAACGATATTTGAAAAGCACTACTCCCCCGGATACCCCAACCTCTGCGCCACCTCCGACAACAACGCAAACGGCTCAGCCAATGCCTTCGAATACTCACGCCAGTGGCCGAACGGAAAACGCTGGGTCCCGAGCGCTGACGCCGGCGGAACGCGGATTTCTTCCAAACCCAGGCCGCCGCCGATTTCCGCAGCGAAGGCTTCGATATCGACCAAGGCATGATCGGTGCGCACGAGCTTGTGCGGCTGCAGGTTGTTCTGGTGCAGCGCGACCACGTGCTGCAGTTGGCGGGCGATCCACAGCGCGGCGTCGGTCGGCGTGGCGATGCCGAACGGCATCGGGCTGCCGAAGGCGATCCATTCCAGCAGCATGTCGCGGGGATCGCGCAGCGGGATCATCACGATCGCTTCGGGCTGCAGCGGGCGCAGCATTTTCAGCAACACGTTGTCCCAGTACGGCAGCCAGTCGATGATGATGCCTTCGTTCACGCCGCGCGACGGCAGCGCGGCGCGCCACTCGGCGAGCAGGCGTTCGGGCGCGAGCGAGCCGTCGTTGAGCGCGGCGATGGTGTCGGGATTCTGCAGCGGATCCTGCGGCGGACGCGGCGAGAAGCGGTCGCCGCGCAGCGGGTAGCCGGCGTGGGCGATCACTGCGGCGACCTTCTCGACGCCCGAACCCGGCACGCCCCAGAGATAGGCGACCGGCGGGGTGCCGGGCAGCGGCGTCGCCGCTTCCGGCCACGGGCCGCCGGCATGGCCGGGCACGGTCAGCGGCCAGCGCAGCGCGGCTTCGGCGCTGTTGACCGCGTGCCAGGTCATCGCCGCCTCGCCGTAACGACCGGCGCGGTCCTGGGCGTAGCCCAGCCACAGCATCAGGCCGCGCTTGGCGACGTCGTCGGCGGCCTTGGAAATGAGCCCCTGCACATGCACGACCGCCGCCTCCGGCTGGTCGCGGATCATGCGGTCGAGCAGGCGCATTTCGGCGCTGCTGCGGCCGGGTTCCAGTTCGACGATCCGCTGCGCGAGCGCGTCGACCGCTTCGGCGTCGCTGCGGGCTTCGTGCAGATGCATCGCGGCATCCAGCGCGTCGGTGTTGTCCGGCATCGCCGCGAGCCAACGGTCCATCACCGCCCTGGCCTCGTCGCTGCCCTCGCCTTCGAACGCCAGGCGCAGCTGCCACAGCGAGGTCGCTTCGGGATGCTGCGCCAATGACGTTTCCAGGGTGGCGCGAGCATCGGCGAAATCGCCGGTGCGGCGCCAGATGTCGGCGAGGATCGCCCATGCGCGCGGGTCGCGCGGCTCTTCGGCCACCGATTCGCGCAGCAGCGCGAGCGCCTGTTCGTGGCGGCCCAGCGTCAGTTCGAGTTCCGCGGTCATGCGCTTCAGCGCGGGGGTCGCGGTCTCGGGATTGTCCAGCAGCGGCTGCAGCACGTCGCGGGCTTCGTCGGGGCGCTGCTGCTGCAGCAGCACATCGGCGAGCAGGCCGCGCAGGCCGCGCATCTCCGGCGAAAGCTCGATGATCTTCGCGAACGCCTGCTCGGCGAACGCGAACTGCTGCTGGCTGAGATGCGCGAAGCCCAGCGCGTACAGCACCTGCAGATCGTCCGGCATGCGCTCGGCGGCGCGGGTCAGCAGCACCTGCGCGCGCACGCCGTCGCCGCGGCGCAGCGCGACCATGCCTTCCAGCGTCTTGACCCAGGGGTGATCGGGCTGCAGGCGCGCGGCGGAACGCTGCAGGCGCTCGGCCTCGTCGATGGCGCCGCGACCCACCGCCATCTGCCCCTGCAGGATGTAGGCGTCGAACTGGTTCGGGTTGAGGTCGATGGTGCGGGTCAGCGCGGCCTGGGCCTCGTCGAGCTTGTGTTCCTTCAGCAGGAAACCGGCGCGCTGGAAGTGCAGTTCGGCGTCTTCCGGGGCCAGCAGCACAGCGCGGCTGATCGCGTGCTGGGCGGCGGCGATGTCGCCGTTGGCGCGCTCGGCGTGGGCCAGCAGCGCATGGGCATGGGCATCGTGCGGGGCGCCGGCCACGGCCACGCGGGCCAGCGACAGGGCTTCGGCGTTGGCGCCGCGCCGCAGGGCGGCGAGAATTCGTTCTTGCATGGGAGTGTTCTGGCACTGCGGGGCCTGGGCCCGGAACCGTCGATTGTACCGTCCGGGGCCGCGGCGCCGGGCACGGCTCAGGCAGGGGATAGCGCGTCCACCGCCGCCGACAGCCGCGCCGCGACCCAGCGCTCGGCATAGCCGTCGAGACGGTTGGTTTCCAGGAACCCGCAGTGCCCGCCCCATTGGGCAATTTCGATCTTCGCGATGTCCGGCAGGCGCAGCGCGTGGAATTCGGCGACCGGAATCACCGGGTCGTCCGTCGAGGTCAGAATGTCCGCCGGCACGTCCAGCGCGGCCAGACGGTCGCCGGCGATGGAATAACCGTTGAAGTAGTCGTCCAGGGTGTCGAAATCGGTGTGCCGCTCGACCATCCAGCGGGTCAGGTCGCGCATGCCCAGCTTCAGCACGCTGTCGTCGAAATCGTAGAACTGCGGGAAGTTGTCGCGCTTGCGGCGCAGCGACGCGCGCCAGCTCTGTTCGAAATAGCGGATGTAGACCGGCAGCGCCTCTTCCATCCGGGTCATGGTCAGGCCGGGATCCAGCAGCGGGCACACCGCCGCCGCATGCGCCAGCGGCAGCCCGGCGGCGCGCGCGCGCATCGCCACCCGCAGCGCGAAATTGCCGCCCAGCGAATAACCGGCGACCACCATCGGCCGCGGCGAACCATCCAGGAACGAGCCGTCCAGGAACCGATTGGCGACATCGGTCGCGGCGTTCATCACTTCATCGATGCGGTTGGAGTGGAACAGCGCCTGGTTGAGGTGATGGGTGTCGCCGTGGTCGCGGAAATTCAGCCGGAACACCTCGAACCCCGCGCCCAGCAGATGCGCCGCGGTCAGCCGCATGTAGCTGGATTCGGCGCTGCCTTCCCAACCGTGCAGCAGCAGCGCCAGCCCGCGCGGCGCGGCGCCCGGCAAGCGGCTGTGCACGCCCTCCAGGCGCACGCCGTCGCCGCCGTCGACGATGTACGGCTTGCTCACCGCACCGCTGCGCCGCAGCAGCACCGCGCCGCGCGCGCGGCGCAGCGGACTGGTCGCGATCAACGACTGCAGATGCGGGCTGCGCAGCCAGCGTGGCGGGTTGTAGGGGGAGGAGGAGATCATTTGCTGGACATCATGGGCGCATTCAGCATACGTCGACACGGAGGCGTTCAAAAATACTCGACCGCTTTCGCACGCGCCTCGCGCAGGGTTCGTTCGAGGCAGATGCGATCCCGGCCTTCCTGCGTTACAGCGATCCGGTTTTCCAGCGCGCGGATACCGCCGCGATTCCACATCTGCCGCGACGCATCGACGCGCTCTACCTGATACCAGAACCAGGATTCTTCATCGTGGACAACAGATTCCACGCCATCCGCGGACAAGTACGCGCACATCAAGCGTGTTCTGTCGATCGCACTTCCTCGGCTCGATTGATCGTGTGCGCATCCAGCGGCAATGATCGGAATCGACAGCGCGAGCATCGCGCGTGCGAACGGGCGACGACGAACAGCGGTCACTCCCCCATCGCCTCCACGATCCGCGTCCTGGCGGTGTCGGCGAGTCGCCTGCGGCCTTCGGCGTCGCCGGGAAGGATCGGTTCGAGGAAGACCACTTCCGCATTGCAGCCCGGTTCGCCGAGCAGACGCAGCACGTTGGCGGCGAAACTTTCGGTCGGGCCGAACGCGACCACGGTCTGGCGCGAGGCGCCGTCGCCGTAGCGCAGCGCCACCGGCTGCACCGGCACTTCGGCTTCCACCGCGGCCAGGAAGATGCGCGCATGGAACGGGCCGATGGCGTCGCCGCCGCGGGTGCGGCCTTCGGGGAATACGCCTATGGCACGGCCTTCGCGCAGCCGAGCGAGCATTTCGTGCAGCACGCCGCCGAGGGATTCCTGGCTGCCGCGCTGGTGATAGATGGTTTCGCCCATGGTCGCGAGCCAGCCGACCACCGGCCAGCCGGCGATTTCGCGTTTGGCGACGAATCCCATCATCCGGTAGCTGTGCAGGGCGGTGATATCGATCCAGCTGACGTGGTTGGCGACGAACATCACCGCGCCGGGCAGCGGCGTGCCGATGCGGCGCATGCGGAAGCCGAAGACCCGCATCAGTCCGCCCTGCCACCAGCGCACCATGCGGTGGCCGAGGCGATCGTCGCCGATACGAATGCCGCCGAACGGCGGCGACATCAGGATCAAGGTGATCGGCAGATGCACCAGCGCATGCCAGGCAAGCATCGGCGTACGCGCGAGGTAACGCAGCAGCCTGGCGGCGCGCGCAGCGGCGGGGGCATCGGTCATCGCGCCACCATACCGAAGCGGATTAGAGCTTTGAACCATGTCGGATGCGGGGTCGTACGCGAGGAATCGGGGCGCGGAGATCAGGCGCGCTGCGCGATCACGGCGAGGGTCAGCCGCGAGACGCAGATCAGGCGACCGAAGTCGTCTTCGATGCGGATTTCCCAGACCTGCGTGCGGCTGCCGACGTGCAGCGGCCGTGCGGTGCCGGTGACCTGGCCTTCGCGGATGCCGTTGACGTGATTGGCGTTGATCTCGATGCCCACGCACAGATAGTCGGGGGCGCAGCACAGCATGCCGGCGCTGCTGCCCAGGGTCTCCGCCAGCAGTACCGAGGCGCCGCCGTGCAGCAGGCCGTACGGTTGGCGGGTGCGGGCATCCACCGGCATGGTGGCGCGCAGGTAATCGGGACCGATCTCGGTGAACACGATCCCCAACGGCGCCATGGCGGTGTCGGTGGACATCGCGTTGAGCTGTTCGAGACTGGTGCTGCGGCGGAAGGGGCTGGAAGCGGGGGGTGCGGACGTGCTCATGGCATCAGGATAACCGAGCCTGCCGGCGGCGGCCCGGCCGCAGGCGCATGGGAGAGAGGTCATGCGCTGCGGTCGGGACGCATCGAAGCGGTTCGGGGCTGACGCGGTCGCGTCGTGCGGCCGGGCAATGCCGCGGGGCAATGCCGTCGGGCCATGTCGCTGGACTCAGCGGCAGCGGAAGCGGGTCTGGCCCCAGTCGCTGGTGTAGCGCTTGTCCTGGGCATAGCCGCTGCTGGCGCCGTAGCCGATGCCGAAATCGCGTTCGCGATAACGGGCGGAAGAAGGGTTCGACTCGACCTGCGACAGCACGGCGACCGGCGTGCGCGGGGCGAGTGAGGCGTGGGTCTGCGAGGTGTTCATGTTGGTCCTGAGAGGTTGGTGCGGGGGATGACTTGCGGGTGTTGCGTGGCGGATGCGGATCTGGACACTGGCGGAACGCAAGCGGGTGACCGGATGGATCAGGCGCAGCGGAAGCGGATCTGGCCCCAATCGGTGGTGTAGCGCTTGTCCGCGGCGTAACCGCTGCTCTTGCCGTAGCCGACGCCGAAGCTGCGCGCGCCATAGGTGCGGCGGGTCTTGCTGGCGATGGAGACGACGTTGTTGGTGGTGTCGGTCGAGGTGCGGGTGGTGGTGGTGGTGGTGTTCGAGACGTTCATGGCGGGTTCCGTGTGTGTTTGTGTTTCGGTGTGTTGGTAATCTACAACACCTCCCTACCAAAACAGACATGCCGGAAGTCACCCCACTCTCGTCATGGGGCCAAGCCATTGTTTTTATTGCTTTTCGCCATCTGCCGAGCCGACGAACGGTCGCAATGAAGCCGCCTGAAGCGCGGCTGAGACAGGTTCTGGAGGAAGGACTGCGCAGATTCAGTCCAGATCCGGCATGAATCGAGCGGCGTTTGCCGATCCGCGGAGCCATCGGACAGGCTGCGATGGCGGACTTGACCCCGCCTTGCTACAGAATCGGGGCCAATCCCGCGCCGAACGCGGTGAAGATCCGCGTCAGCGGCCGGATCACCGGCGCCACTTCCGGGAAATCGCCCACCGGCTCATAGCAGCGCCGGAATTCGGGATCGCGTGGAGAGATGGGTTCCGGGCAGTCCGGGCCCGGCTTGAATTCGTAGCTGGTGGCGTAGCGCACCGGCCAGAAATCGAACAGCGGCAGCAGCTCGGACATTTTCGACAGCGAATACTCCAGCCCCGAAAACACCGGCGGCTTGTCGCGGCGCGCGATCATCCATGCGTTGGCCGGCAGCATGTCGCGCTCGATGCTGGCGGCCAGCGCGCGCGCGAACGCCGGGTCTTCGATCACCACCACCGACTCGGTGTTGTAGGTGTCGCCGCGCGGGTCGAAGTTGTGGGTGCCGATCACGCCGACGCGCTCGTCGATCACCAGCGATTTCGCGTGCAGCCCGAAGCGCACGCCGCCGCGCTTGAGCGGCACCTGCTCGTTGGCGCCGCGCTTGGAGTAGCGCAGCGCGGAGTATTCGCGCGCCAGCGGCGTGGGTCGGTCGGGGGAGCGGCTGCCGCCGATGTCGGACCCGTCCGAGCCGGAGGCCATGCCGCTCGACGAGCCGGCGCCGGACGATCCTCCAGCCGAGGACCCCAGTCCCGACGAACCTGTCAGCGCAGGCCCGGGCGAACCGGATTCCGGCGGCAACGCACCGAATTGATCCAGCACCACCGGCGTACCGTCGTCCTGCCACGCGATGCCGACGGTGCCGGTGGCTTCCACGTCGATCGGCGCATCCTGCGGGAACGGCTTGAATTCGTAGATCTCGAATTTGAAATCGCGCAGATAGCGGCGCTTGTACTTGTACGACAGCGCGTAGGGAATGAAGGCGTCGGTGGCGGCCAGACTGTTGGTGGACACGATCACCCGCGGCGGGGCATCGCGCAGTTGCAGCTCGCTGAACATGCGCTGCGCCTGCTTGGACAGCACCAGGTAAGGCGTCTGCAACAGCACCCGGTGTTCGGAGGACACGATCAGGTCGCGCAGCAGCCGCGACGACACGCCCGATCGCAGTTTCTCGGCCTGATGCTTGCGCGGCGAGTCGCCGATGTAGCGCAGCGAATGCACCGGCATCGCCGCATCGACCAGCCGGCTGCGCACCAGCGCGGCGTCGTCGGCGTCGCGGCCGATCGCCTCGATCCGCTGCGGCCGCTGCGGCGCCGGATGCTCCACCGCCGGCACGCCCTGGCGCAGCACGAGGCGGCCGACATCCGTCAGCCGGGTCAAGGGCCGGGTGAGCGGTGCGTTCCAGAACGACTCGAAATGCGCGTCCATGCTGGCGATCGCCGGGCCGGCGACCAGGATGTCGCGGTCGCGGAAGTTGTAGGACGCGTCCCAGTCGTAATAGTCGTTCTGGTAGTTGCGGCCGCCGGTGATGCCCACCAGCCCATCCACCATCATCAACTTGTTGTGCATGCGCTGGTTGAGCCTGCGCCAGCAACAGGCGGACGCCAGCGCGTACATCGGGTAGCTGATCCGCGCCCGGCCCAGCACCGGGTTGTAGAGGCGCATCTCGAAATTCGCGTGCGCGCCGGCCAGCGCCGCCAGGGTGTCGACGCGCCGCAGCGCGGCCAGCTGGTCGACCAGCAGCCGCACCTTCACCCCGCGCCGCGCCGCGATCAGCAGCTCGTCGAGGATCAGATGGCCGGCGTCGTCCTCGTCGAAAATGTAGGTCTGGATATCGATGCTGCGGGAGGCGCCGCGGATCAGATCCAGCCGCGCCAGCAGGGCGTCCTGGCCGTAGTCGAGGATCAGCGCGTAATGCTGCGCGCCGGCAGGCGCGGGCACGATGCGGGCCGCGTCGACCGTCGCGGGCGCGGCCGGTAGCGCATCGACGATCGGCGTGGCCGATTCGGGCGCCGAAGACGCCATCGGCAGTGCAGACGCATCGTCGACCGGCGCAGGTACGGGCATGCCGCCGACGGCATGCAGGCCCAGTTCGAGCAGCGGCGACGGTCGCGCGCAGTTGTCGGCGCGGCCACAGGTGTTCTCGGTGCTGCGCGCGGCGGCGACCAGCGTGTCCACCTCGCGCTGCTGCGGGGCGGACAGCGAGGCGCAGGCGGCCTGGGCCAGCACCGCCGCAAGCAGGCAGAGCGCGCGCAGCGATGTCATCGGTCGCCCTTCATTCGCCGCCCTCGCGCACGCGCAGCCGCAGCACGAAGCGGACGTGATCGGACACCGCCAGGATCCAGCGGTCCACGCCGTAGTCGGTACGGCGCACGCTGCCGCTGGCCAGCACGTCGCAGTCGTACGCCGGCCGCGCGCATTCGCTCTTGAGAATGATGAAGGTCTCGCGCCGCGTCACGTCGCGGATGGTCAGCTCGCCGGTGAGCTTGCCGCCGTCCGCGATCAGCGCCGAGGCGTATGGATCGGACACGAATGCCACGTCGGGAAAGCGGTCGGCCTCGAAAAATCCTTCGCCGCGGGTCATGCCGGTGTAGTTCGGGTGGCCGACGATCTCGACCTCGCGCGCGGACATGCGCAGATGTACCCGATAGCGGCCGTCGTCCAGGGTTTCGATGCGGCCGCCGAAGCGCGGGAAGCGGCCCTGCAGCCCTTGGCCCCAGCGGGTTTTCAGGGTGAAGCCGATCCGGGTATGCGCGGGATCGATATCGGCGGCTTCCGCGGTGGCGCTTCCGACCGCGCCGGCCGCGAGCAACAGAGCGAACAGCGTCGAAGCGCAGATTTCCGCGTGATTCACGGCCACCAGAATGCGGAGAGACTGGCGACGCCGGGCTCCACCGCGGCATCGGTCGGGAAGTCCAGGACCACCACGCTGCCGGGCGGCATGCCGCGGTAGTCGCCGGACTGGCCGCTGTGCATCAGCGCGGCCAGGCGCTCCAGGCCCGGGTTGTGGCCCACCAGCATGAGTCGTTCGACGTCGTGATGCTCGTCGACCAGTTCGGCCAGCGCGCCGGCGGTGGCTTCGTAGATGGCGTCGACGAGGCGCTGTTCGACGAAACCGACGCCGTTGCCCAGCACCGCTTCCAGCGTCTCGCGGGTGCGCCGCGCGGGCGAGCACAGCACGCGGTCCGGCACGAGTCCCTGCGCGGACAGCCAGCGCCCGGCGGCCTCCGCCTCGGCCAGACCCTCCGCGGACAATGCACGATCGACATCGGCTTGCCCGTCGCTGACGGGTTCGGCATGGGCGTGGCGGAGCAGGATCAGGGTTCGCATGTGCGCTTCAGTCTTCGGCCCGGGAGGATGGGGTGAGCTTAGCGCGAACCGTCGGCAATCGGGATTCTGAACCTTGCGTCGCCCTGCCCTGTAGGAGCGACGGAAGTCGCGATGGGCTGCGGAAAGCCTGTCCGCGACTCATCGCGACTTCCGTCGCTCCCACAAAAAAGATCATCGCTCCTACGGAAAAGATAGCGCGGCGCTCAGCCAACGACTTCCGGCAGCCGCCGCAGCGCATCGCGGAAGAACAGCCGATCCGCGGGCGTGAGTTCGCGCAGGCGTCGGCGCAGGCGCGCGGCGGCTTCGGCGCTGCGCTGCGCGTCGCCGTCGTGGGCCTCGTACCACGCCACTTCCAACAGCACGTTGGCGCGCTGCAGCGCGTCGACCTGCACCCGGCCGGCATCGACATCGGCCTGCATCGTCGTCGCCAGGCCGCGCCAGGTGGTCCAGGGCACGGTCAGTTCGATCGGGGCGATCTTCGCGCGGAATTCCTCCGTCGGGATCACCGGCCAGCGGCGGAAGGCATCGGCGCGCGGATGCGGCGCTTCCGGGCCGCCGCCGCGCGCCATGCGCAGCAGATAGATGGTGTTCCAGCAGCCGCCGCCCACGCCGTGACGGCCGCTGAGCCACGCCGCCAGTCCGATCCACTTCAGCGGATGGCCGTCGTCGCTGGGCACGTCCAGCCCGCAGCGCTGGAACAGCCACAGCGACCAGCCCAGATTGCTGGCGGTGGAGGCCGCGGCGTCGAACAGCTCGGCCTCGTTGGCCAGCGCCAGCGCCGCGCGGTAGTACAGCAGCGCGGTGCGCGCGGCCCCGGTGCGTTCCGCCAGCTCGGTGCGCTCGTCCAGCGCCATCGCGCGGTGGATCAGCGCCTGCAGGTTAGCGTGCTCGCAGCGCACCCGCGGGTGGTACTGGAACAGGCCGGTCCAGCGCGGATCCTCGGTGGCCTGGCGCAGGATCTGCCGCGCCGCCTGCGGGTCGCGGCCGGCGTAGGCGCACCACGCCTGCACGATCGCCGCCATCGCCCCCAGCCAGGCGTGTTCCGGCGCCTGTTCGTCGTGCCAGTGGCGGTCCAGTTCGGCCAGCACCGCGCGCGCGGCGTCGGCGTTTCCTGCGCGACGCCAGACCATCGCCTGCTGCAGCAGCGCCAGCGCCTGCAGCCACGGGTCCGGCGCCAGAGTCTGCGCGCGACGGTAGCCGGCCAGGGCACCGTGGTCGCGATCCATGATCAGCCGCCCGTCCAGCATGTCGCGGCGCGCGCCCGCCCAGGCATGCCAGTAGTCCGGGCTGGCGGTGCTGACCGATTCCGGCCCGGCCACGCTCCGCGCCGCGGAGGCCGCGCCCAGCCACGCCACCACCGCATCGACGCCCGCCGGGGCGTCGTGCAGCGCGATGTCCAGCCGCGCGGCTTCGCCATCGGCCAGCCAGTACGGGCCGCGGTTGCGTCCCGCCAGCGGCAGCAGGTCCGGGGCGCGGCTGCGGTCGGTGCCCCAGCCCACGCGCAGCCCCAGGCGCGCGAAGTCCGCATAGGCGCGGCTGATCACCATCCGCAGGTTGCGGGTATTGGCGAACTGTTCGCGCAGTTGGCTCTCGCGCAGCCAGCCTTCGCCGGACTGCGCCGCCAGCCACAGCCGCAGCAGGATCCACAGCGACTGGTGCCGCACCGGCTGCCCCTGAACGCGCGGCGGGGTGCCCAGTTCGATGTCGATGCGGTCTGTCGTCGTGCGGCTGGGGGGCGTGCGGCTCAAAGTCATGCGCTCGTGTTTCGTGCGGGCGTGGTGGTGCAGTCTGGCACGCGCGGACGCACGCGGTGACAGCCGTTACGGCCGTGACGCGCGCGACATCGCCATCGCTTGGGACCGCAGTGCACCGCGCCCACACTGCGACGCACGCCCTGTCACTGGAGTTGCCCGATGTCGCGATTCATCCGTCTCTGCACCGCGCTCGTCGTACTGACGATGCTGTCCCCCGCCCTGTCCGCGGCACCGCCGACGAAAGATGCCGCAACGCAGACCGCCGCTGCGCGCTTCGCCGATTACGGCCACCCCGGCACCTTCCTTGTGCAGCGCGATGGCGCCCGTCCGCAAACCCTGCACGACGATGCCTGGTCGACGAAACCGCTGAGCCCTGCATCCACATTCAAGGTGATGCTGTCGCTGATCGCCCTGGAAACCGGCGCCCTGCGCAGCGCGGACGAGATCGTGAAGTGGGACGGCAAGCCCTATCCCGACAGACCCCAGTGGCAGCAGGACATGGCGCTACGCGAGGCTATGCAGACCTCCAGCGAAAACTACTTCGGCACGCTGGCCACGCGCATCGGCCGCGAACGCCTGGCCGAATGGGTCCAGCGCGTCGGCTACGGCAACGGTCGCGTCGGCACCGACCCGCCCCGCATCTGGCACGACGCCGTGCTCACTGTCACCGCGCAGCAACAGCTCGCCTTCATCGACCGCCTGCGCCGCGGCGATCTGCCGTTTTCGGCGAAAACAATCGCCGCCGTGAAATCCGCGATGCTCCACAGCGAAACCGGCGGCCGCCGCATCTACGGCAAGACCGGCACACACTCCGACAGCGACGGCACCGGCAATGCGTGGTGGATCGGGTGGGTCGAGAACGGCGGGATGCAAGACAACCGCTGGCCCGCCGCGAGCTTCGTGCTGGGCGTCCAGTTGAAGAAGATGGACGACCGCACCAGGGGCAGCGCACTGGGCAAGCGCATCACACTGGGCAAGGGATTGCTGCGGGATGCGGGTGTGCTGCCGATGAAATAAGGCATTCAACGCCTGACCATCGATCTTGTGGGAGCGGCGGAAGCCGCGATGATGTGAGGCAAGTCTTTCAGTTGCCTATCGCGGCTTCCGCCGCTCCCACAGAACCAATGAACTCCCGCGCCGCAAAGCGGTTTCGGCTTGATTCAATGTTTCGATCCCACCAGAACGACAATGGTGTCGCCGGTCTGCATTTCGAATTCGTAACGGCCTGCGCCAGTGTCCCTCGCGTCCAACACCGACACCGACCGTCCCCAAGGCCACGCCGCCGGGATCACAAGCTCGGTGACGTCCGTAAACACAATTGTGAAAGGCTCCGACCGCTGTGGAGCACGCTGAAATCAAAATTGCATGTGCGGGTCGCCCACTCGAAGCGGATGGCGAGCAATGTCGCGTCATGCAGATGGTCGAGGGCTGGCGTCTTTTCCCGTGTCGCAATCACCCTTTCTTCAACCACTTCAACAACGGCGCCCAGTCTTCCTGGTGCTCGCGCACCTGCTGGGAGTGGTAATCGAACAGGCTGCGGCCCAGGCCGACCAGCATCACGTAGGCCTGGCTGTCGCGCAGTTGCGCCACCACGGGATACGGCCATTGCTGCAGCAGCTCCACCGCCTGCTGCGAGGCGTTGGTCCACGGCTTGAGGCGGTTGCCGACCAGGCCCACGCGCAGCTGGCCGCGGCGCACGCGCGGGTGCTTGGCGATGGCGTTGAGGAAGGGCACGGTGGCGTCGATATCCAGCGTCGACGGCAGCACCGGCACCACCAGCGCGTCGGCGTGTTCGAGGAAGGCTTCGAGGCTGTCGGCGGTGGCGCCGGCCGGCGCATCGACGACGATGCGCTGGGCGTCCTCGGGAATCTGCTTCAGCCACGCCTTGCGGGTGCCGTCGATCGGCAGCACTGCGGTTTCGAGATCGGACCGGCGTTCGGCCCAGCGGGTCGACGACCCCTGCGGGTCGGCGTCGATCAGGACGGTGCGGTGCCCGTCCAGAGCCGACTGTGCGGCGAGATGCGTGGCGATGGTGGTTTTGCCCACTCCGCCCTTCGAGCTGGCGACCAGAACCGTTTTCATCGGCACCTCCGCAGTGAAGAGCCCGCAGCTTAGCACCCGCGACCGGCCCGGCAAGCGGACCGGCCGGCGCGCTGCCGCCCGGCCTCAGGCGGTGAACTGGCTGCGGATCAGCGCATGGAACCAGGCTTCCGGCAGCCACCGGCGCAGGCCCAGCAACAGCCGCGCATCCACGCCGACCATGTAGCGCATCCGCGGCCGGGGGGTGGCCAGCACCTTGCCGATGCGCTTGGCCACCGCTTCCGGCGGCGAGCCCAAACGCGACGCCATCCCCGCCATCGCCAGCAGCTTCTGCATGCCGGCGCGATAGTTCGGCGGCGCATCCGCCGGCAGGGCGGTCATGCCGGCGGTCAGGCTGGCCTCGGTCTTGGGCATGAAATCGGTGACGATCCCGCCCGGACACACCGCCACCACGCGGATGCACTGCGGCCACAGCTCGTGGCGCATGGCCTCGCTCAGTCCCAGCACCGCGAATTTGGAGGCGTGGTAGTACGCCTCCCACGGGACGCCGATGTAACTGCCGATCGAACCGATGTTCACCAGCTTGGCGGTCGTGCCCGGATGCCGTGACACATAACGGCGCAGCAGCGGCAGCGCGGCCCGACTCAGTGCGGCCAGCCCGACGACGTTGGTGTCCATCAGCGCGCGGGCGTCGGCCTCGGTGGTGTACTCGAAGGCGCCGTTGAGGTTGAAGCCGGCGTTGTTGATGAGCGCGTACAGCCCGTCAGGGCTGTGCGCTTCGACCCGCGCCAGCGCGTCGCGGATGTGGTCGTCGCGGGTCACGTCCAGCAGCACCGGGACGATCCGGGCCGCCGACGCGGCCGGGGCGGCGGCCACCAGCGCCGCGCCGTCGGCCTCGCGACGGACCCCGGCGAAGACGGTGTAGCCCTGTGCGGCCAGATGCAGGGCCGTGCTGCGTCCGATTCCGGTGGAGGCGCCGGTGATCAGAACCGGATTGCTTCTGATGAAAGCCTTGGCGCTGCGCATGGAAAGACCTGTGGGTTGCAATGGGGGACCGGGACTCTAAACTGTCGACTTTGGTCCACAGTCAAGCCATCCATGCGCATCAAGGCATTCGAGGAGGCCACCGGCCTCAGCCGCCACACCGTGCGTTTCTACGAACGCCGCGGCCTGCTGCCCGCACCCCCGCGCGGCGGCGACAACAATTACCGCGACTACGACGAAGCCCTGGTCGAACGCGCGCTGACGATCAAACTGGCGCAGCGCCTCGGTTTCACCCTGGCCGAGATCAAGCGATCGATCGACGATTACGACGCCGACACCATGAGCGCCGAAGACAAGATGCGCTTCATGGAAGAGAAGATCGCCCAGATCGAGGCGCAGATGGCCGGACTGCAGACCATGCGCGGCTATCTCGCGGACAAGGTCGCCTGGATGCGCGCCGGCGAACCCGGCCTGCCGCCGTCGCTGGCGGGGCTGGAGGGCGGCACGCGCTGCTGAACGTCGCCCGCGCCGCTTTGCTATCGTGTCGCCCTTTGCGGGCGCCCGCCCCGAGCTACGGACAAGAATGAGCGGTCTCCAGGATCTCGTGGCGCTGATCCGCGCTGACACCCCTTTGATCGTGATCGAGACCCCGGACGAGCCGCGGGTGGTCGAGCTGTTCCGGCAATCGCTGATGCACGTCTGGCGGGCGCTGTTCCGCTGGTCCATCACCGAAGGCCTGCGCCGCATCGACATGGATCGCGAGGACGAGGCCGACGTGGCCCCGGACGCCGGCGCCACCCTGCAGGCGATCTACAAGTCCGACCAGCGCAGCGTGTTCCTGCTGCTGGATTTCGCGCCCTATCTGAAATACGCCGGCACCCAGCGCCAGGTCCGCGACATCCTGCAGCGCCGCAACTGCCTGCCGCACGTGCTGGTGCTGGTCGGCAACAAGGTCGAGTTGCCCGAGGATCTGGAAGCGCATGCGGTGCGCTATCGCCCGAACCTGCCCAACAGCGACGCGATGTTGAAGCTGGTGAAAGAGGAAGCCGCCTCCTACGCCCGCGAGCACGGCGGCAAGCGCGTGGAAGTGGACGCCGAGGCGGTCAAGCAGATCGTGCGCAACCTGCGCGGCCTGAGCGAAACCGACGCCCGCCGCATCACCCGGCATCTGATCTTCCGCGACGGCGTATTGAACGCCAACGACCTGCCCGAACTGGCGAAGCTGAAGTTCGAGCTGATCAACCGCAGCGGCCACCTGCACTACGAATTCGACCCGGTGAAGCTCGACCACGTCATCGGCGCGAAACGGGTCAAGCGCTGGATCGAACTGCGCCGCAGCGCGTTCGTCGACGGCAACGCACCGCCGGGCCTCGACCCGCCGAAAGGCCTGCTGCTGCTCGGCGTGCAGGGGTGCGGCAAATCGATGCTGGCCAAGGCCATCGCCGCCGGTTTGGGCGTGCCTTTACTCAGGCTCGATTTCGGCGCGCTGTACAACAAATTCCACGGCGAGACCGAGAAGAACCTGCGCGACGCGCTGGCCTCGGCCGAACAGCTCTCGCCCTGCGTGCTGTGGATCGACGAGGTCGAGAAAGGCCTCGCCAGCTCCAACGGCGAAGACGGCGGCGTGTCGCGCCGCGTCCTCGGCACCTTCCTCACCTGGCTGGCCGAACGCAAATCGCCGGTGTTCCTGGTCGCCACCGCCAACCAGGTCCACGACCTCCCGGCCGAACTGCTGCGCAAGGGCCGCTTCGACGAGATCTTCTTCGTCGACCTGCCGAACGCGGAAGCGCGCGCGGGACTGTTCGCACTGCATCTGCAGCGGCGCAGCGTGGACGCGCAGGGCTTCGACCTGCCCGCGTTGGCTACCGCAGCGGATGGATTTTCCGGCGCGGAGATCGAACAGGTGATCGTGGCCGCGCTGTACTCCGCGCATGCGGTGAATCAACCGCTCAGCGAGTTCCAGCTGCGCTCGGAATTGAAAAACACCCGGCCGCTGTCGGTGCTGATGAGCGAACAGGTGGAAGCGCTGCGGGAGTGGGCGGGGCCGCGGACGGTGCCGGCGGATTGAGCTTATTGAACGGGCATAGCCGCCAAAAATTTTTTAGCAACAATTATTGAAAGGAGAAAAAGAAAAATGGAATTCACCTCTGTCGCTCTCGGTTTTCTGGCAATCGTATTTCTGCTTATTTTTTTATACATATTCGGAAGAACGAAATCGACGCACAAAGCATCTCGTGAGGTCGCGCAATCGACAGCTAACGATTTCCGCAAAAAGTCGGATGAGGATGGAAGCGGATTTTCAATTCTCGATGAATACGGCATTGCCATAATTAAATGTCGAGAGATTGAATCCATTCCGAATAAATCCAACGGCCTTAATTCGGCAAGAGCTCTCAGTCAAGTGCAACATCTCGTTTCTGACATATTCAAGGGCGCCGCAAGCGTTCCCAACAAGACTATCGAACTGGTTTTCAAATCCGATATTCAGCAAGGGCTAGCCGATGGTGCCTACTCGCTTATGAAAACAAGATCGGGAGAGGTTCTTGCAGATGCCGTGAACCAATCCGGATCACTGGTTGGCAAAGGCCGAGTCGTTCAAAGCGGAGCGGCGCGCCAATTGGCGGGTGGTGCCTTTCAGTTGGTCAGCATCGCAGTAGCGCAATCACACTTGGCCGACATTGAACGGAGCCTTGCTCAAATCAATACTGGCATGAGCGAAATATTGGCTCACCTCGAGAATGCCGATCGAGCCAGTATTCGTGGAGCGCTCGATTATTTCAGAAATATCGCAGAACAGATGAAGCAACTCGGGACACCGGAAGAGCTCTCGCTACCAAAGCAGATTGTCATGGAAGACATCATTCGCGACACCTATACCTGGCGCAACAAACTTCAGGAAGACATCCGCTCGCTCACCAAGCAAATTTCCGACCTGAAGGATCAAGACAATTTTGGAACGGGCAATACTTACGAAGCACTGAAAAATTTGATCGAAAAAATAAAACCTTTGCTTGCGCGTCAAGAGCTGATCCTTCACCTATCCAGCGTAACGAATTTCGTTACAGCATATCTAGATCCAGCCCAGAAAAAATTCTCCCGCATAAGAACAAACGACGGCGACTGGTCAACGCTCATCGAGCAATTCCAATCGACAGCCATCAACAAATCATCGGAGCTGTTGTCGAATGCTCGTTTTAACACCCAAGAAACGCTTGAGCTACGTAATCAAAGATTAAAATATCTGAGCCTTGAGCAAAGCCAAATCGCGATCGAAACACAGAAAACCCACGCTGGCTTCATGCGCGATCTGGATCAGAGTATCCATAAGATGATCGACTCTGATGGAGCTATTCGCATTGCAGTTTCCTTTGATGAAAATAGCCGAATTCGAGAAGCAGCTTTAGTCGGATGATGAAATATCGCAAAGCTGGTAACCGCCTCAAAAAACTACAGCGCATGGACATGGAAAGTTAAGCAGCCGCGTAGGGCGGGTCTCGACCCGCCATGAACGAAGCGACGATCTTCCCACTCAAGGGGTCAGGTTCACTTCGAAAGAAGTGAACCTGACCCCTTGAGTGCGAAAAGCACCCCACCCCAACCCTCCCCTTCGCTGTGCGAAAGGGAGGGAGCAAATCGCGATGGCGACGCGGTTAACGGCCGCGCAGTAAACGCTCAGACGGCGCGGGCCAGCTTCACCGCCGGGAAATCGACCGGCGTGGCGAACGCGACGTTGACGTAGTTGGTGAAGAGGTTCAGCGCGACGTGCGCCATGATCTCGACCAGATCCTCGTCGTCGAATCCTGCGGCGCGCACCGCGTCCAAGTCCTGTGCGGACACCTGACCGCGATCGGACACTAATTTCAGCGCAAAGCGCAGCGCTGCGTCGGTTTTCGGATCGGCCGAACGGCCGGCCTGCGCCGCCTGCATCTCCTCGGCGCTGGCACCGGCCTTTCTGCCCAATGCGGTATGCGCGGCCAGACAGTATTCGCAGGCGTTGCGGTCGGCGATCGCCACAGCGATCTGCTCGCCCAGCGCGGGGGGGAGGCGCCCGCCGCCCAGCGCGCCGAACGCGCCCCACATGCTTTTGAGCGCGGCCGGCGAATTGGCGACCGCACGGAACATGTTGGGCACCGTTCCGAACGCGGCGTGGACATCGTCGAGCAGCGCCTTGCGGTCCGGGGTGGTCTGATTGCGGTCGATCAAGGGAACACGGTTCATCGTTGACTCCAGTGGGGATGGGAAGGGAAAGGTCGATTCATTCGCTCACGACGCCCGGCAGGGACAGATCCCCCGAGGCGACCTTGAACACATCGCTCACGCACAGCAGCGGGCTGTGCACGCTGGCGTTGACCCGCAGCGCCGCGGCGACACCGTCGTAACGGGCGGCGCGTACCGCGCCGATGTCGTCGAACGGCACGCGGACTTCCAGCGTGTCGCGCGCGAACCGCGGCTGCCAGCCCGGGCTGTCGATCAGCAGCGGCAATCCGGGCCATGTCTTCGGCAGGCGCGGTTTCGATCCCTCGGGAATGTCGGCGACCTTCAACGCGCCCTTGCCGCAGGCTTCGTCCGGGGTCAGCACGACCCAGTGGGAATGCCACAGGTCGCCGTCGTTGGCCGCATCGCCGTCGCCGTTCTCGTCGAACAGCGGGGTGTCGTCGAAATCCGGATGCGCGGTGACCGCGAACGCGAGAATGCCGGAAGCGGCTTCGAAACCGACCGTCGCCGGGTCGAGGGTCGTGGGCCAGACATAGGAAAACACCCTGCTGCCGGCGAGCTTGCCCGACCTGGCCGGCCGGGAAACGCCGGCATTGCCGGAAACCGCGATGTGGAAGACCGCCACATTGCCTTCGGTGCGGATACGGGTGTGAACCAGATCGAACGGCGCCGATGTCGCCTTGGCGGGCGCTGATGAGATGCCGCCCGCATGCGCGCCGTCATGGGCGTTCGCAGGAGAAGACACTGTGGCGGTGGCGCATACGCCAAGGATGCAGGCGGTCAACAGGGGGGATCGCATGGGACTGTCCTCGAAGGGAGCGATGTCGCATCGACATCGCGTGGAGGACATTCTTCCGCAAACTTTTGTACTTATCGGTACGATAAGTACAATTTTTCGATCATTACGTACAGAATATGGACCGGCTCTCCGATCTCTTCGACCGTTTCCGCATGCGTGCCCACCTGTTCCACAGCGGCCGGCTGTGCGGCATCCAGGATTTCGAGGCGGTCCCGGGCCGCGGCTTCCTCCATATCCTGCGGCAGGGCGCGCTGGAGGTGCGAGAACCCGGGCCGGGCGGGCGGGCGGCGGGCTTTTCCATCGACCGGCCCAGCCTGCTGTTCTATCCGCGCGCCAGAGCCCATCAGTTCCGCCACCGGCTGCAGGACGGGTCCGACTTCACCTGCGCCAGTATCGAATTCGAGGAGGGCGACCGGCACCCGCTGGTGCGCGCGCTGCCGAACGTGCTGGTGGTGCCGCTGGACGCCATCGACGGTCTGGACGACGTGCTGCGGCTGCTGTTCGCGGAAACCGATCGCGTGCGCTGCGGTCACCGGCTTGTCGCCGACAAGCTGTTCGAAGTGGCGATGATTCAGTTGCTGCGCTGGGCGATGGACCATCCCGAGCGGCTCGGCGTAGAACGCGGTCTGATCCACGGCTTCGCCGATCCGCAGCTGGCCAAGGCGCTCACCGCGATGCATGCCGCGCCTGGCGAAGCGTGGTCGCTCGCATCGCTGGCGTCCGCGGCCGGCATGTCGCGCACCGCGTTCGCGTCGAAATTCAGGCGTGTGCTGGACACCACGCCGGCGCAGTATCTGGCCGACTGGCGGATCGCTGTCGCGAAGCAGCAGTTGGACCGCGGCCGGCGGCTGAATCTGATCGCGAACGAACTGGGCTACGCCAACGCCACCGCGCTGTCGCGCGTGTTCCGCGAGCGCGTCGGCGTGTCTCCGCGCGATTGGCTGGCACGGCAGCGCGAGGCCTCATGATGGAAAGGCCGTGGCCATCGGCGGCATCGTCGATCCAGAACGTATGCTGCGGGACATGTCGACGGCAGGCCGGGCGGCCGAGGCAAAGTCGCGCGCTGCCGGCTTCCGAACAGCACCCCACCCCAGCCCTCCCCTTCGCTGCGCGAAAGGGAGGGTGCAAATCGCGATTCCGGCGATTCGACACGCTTGCGGTAGAGGCATTGCGCTCGCTGCAAACGCATTTTGCTGCGACGTATGGCGGACGCGTCAGCCACGTAGGGCGGGTCTCGACCCGCCATGAACGAAGCGATAGACCGCACGCGCGGATGCCGCTGTGAAATGCAGATTGCTTTCTGGAAATGTGCAACTGTTCAATTGCACAGGCGGGTCGAGACCCGCCCTACGCGCTGAGGCGCCGCGCCCTGCGCGATCGCGGAGGACCCCGACCAACGCTGCGATGTTCATTGCGGCCACTAGGGTCGCGACGCTCGCTCCGGATCCGGGCACGGCACATCCAGCGTCGCCCGTGCGAACGGGAGCGCGAAGTCGGCGGGCAGAGAGGACGCGAAATCCCAGGGTTCGGCGACGAAGGTCAGGCGCAGGGAGCCGCCCTCTGCGAGCGTCCGTTGCAAGCCGCCGGAGGCCCACAGCAGGCCGAGTGCGGGGGCGATGTTCAGCACCACGGTCTCACGCGGTTCCGGGCCGAGCACGAATGCGCCTGCAGCGCTGTCGGCATCGGGCGGGGTGGTCGCGTCGGCATCGGGATTTTCGACGAACACGCGCACGCCCTTCAGCGCCTGCGCGGCGTGCGGGCGGAGATCGACAAGGGTGAGCCGCGCGATGCCGAGACTGCCGCGTTCGAGCTGCCGGACGAGACAGGCGCGTGTGTCGTCGCCGAGCCTCAGGGCATACGTGCCCGGTGCGGCAGCGATGACGTGGGCCACGTCATCGCCGCCTGTTGTGGACGCCGCACCCGGGTGAAGTCCCTCATGGGCCGCAGGAGCGCAGGCCGCGACCAGCGCGACCCATGCGATACCCAAGGCGCCTACGGGATTCATGGCCTGTCATCCGCTTCTGCGGGCGCGCCCATCGCGATCGATCGCCGGATCATTGCGACAGATCAATCCGCGAGTTCGAGAATCTCGAACGTCGCTTGGGCCGGCTGCACTTCATCGACGGACGCGAAACTCTCGACGCCGTCGAACAGCGCGCGGGTCAACAGCGAGACCGTGAGCGTATGCCCCTCCGGCACGCCGCCGTCGCCGTACAGGGTCTGGAACGCTTCGGTCGCATCGAGGATGACGATCCCCTGGCTGCCGTGATGCTGGCCGCTTTTGGCTTCCCCCTGGCCATCGAAGTACGTGATGCTGCCGACATAACCCGGAGCGGTGAGCGGTGTGCCCGCGGCGATATCCGCACCCAGGAACACATGTACGCCGGTGTTCTGCTGCGCCGGCGTCTGCAGGCCCGAGAGCGTCAGTCGCACCGCATAGCGCCGCGGCGACACCGCCGCCGCATTCAGCAGCTGGCGCGATTCGGTCTGGGCGACAGCCGCGGCGGCGAAGGTGGCCACACCCGCTTTCACGATGCCTCTGCCGGACACCACCGTCTGCACCACTTTCGGTGCGCGCGCCGGGGATACCCGCTCGAGCATCGCCTTGGGCAGGCCGAGCACGCGGTCGTAGCGATAGCCCATCACGCCGGAATCGACGGTCTGGCCGCAGGTCCACTGCCCACCCGCCGGTTTGCCGCTGGCGTCGAAGAAATCGTTGAAGGATTTGTCGCGCCATGCCGGCTGATCGACCGGGGGCTTGTGATCGGGACGACCGAGCCAGTCGGAATAGAGCCGGTCGATATTGCAGTGATGCAGCCAGAAGATCGGATCCAGCGGCGAGAACGTCTGCACCATGTTGCTGGACTTCGCACCGCCCACCCAGCGGTGCACGAAGTTGTGCGGCGTGGCCTCCAGCGCGCCGCGACCGGGATTGGCGCCGCCATAACTGGCGTAGTCCGGATTGCTCTGGATGCGGCTGATCACCGCCGGGCCGACGTAGGTGTCGAGATCGGCCTTCGAAAAGGTGTCGGTCTGGCTGCGGCCGCGACCCGCCGTGGGTGCGCCTGAGCAGCTGCTGCGGATCGAGACGTCGTCGTCCAGCGGGTTGCCGCTGCCGTAAAAGCTGCCGGGCACGCTCCAGGTGCGCGACCAGTCCCAGTACGGCAGCGCAAAGTCGGGATCGTTGCCGAAATACTGGATGAGCTGTTCGAAGTAGTAGATGAATACACGGTGCCACGCCGGGAAATACCAGTTGCCGTGCTGGCAGAAAGTGAATTGGGTGCAGTTGCCGTGCAGATAGGCCTGCAGCACCCAGCCGCGGGGATCCTTGGGGTTGGAGGCGATGAGTTTCTTCATCGCGGCCACGCCACGGCGCAGCGTGTCGAGGTCCTTCTGGGCGGCGGCGCTGGTCACATCGCGGCGAATGCGCAGCGCGGCCGACGCGGGCGCAGGCACATCGAAGGCTCGGGCGAGCGTGGGCTGCATCAGGCCCACGGCCGCGCCGGAGCCGAGCGTGATCAGAAAATCGCGGCGGGTCTTCTTGTTGGACATGGGTCTCCCTCCCTCATGGTGATCGAATAGCAAATGGTCCGACGGTAGTGCGAACCCCAGGACGAGATTGGCACAGAATGCCGTACATCGCAGCTGTCGGTCCTTGCGGCTGGTATTGGCTGCGGAACGGCGCACACTCGGCAGTTGGCCGCTGTGGTCATGCCACTCCCGCCCACAGCGGCAGCGTGAGGAGCGACAGCAGCAGTCCGTAGCCGACCATCGCCGCGGCCAGTCGCGGCGCGAGGTTGTGCGAGATCGCGAGCGCGCCGGCGGTGACCATCGACGGCATCGCCGATTCGAAGACCGTGGTGCGCGCCATGTCGCCGTGCAGGCCCAGCAGCGGCACCAGCAGCAGCGCCAGCGCGGGCATCACCGCGAGTTTCAGCACTAGGCCGGTCGCGAGCGGCTTGAGTTCATCGCGCGGCAGCGCGAGTTTCACCGACAGGCCGATGGTCAGCATCGCCAGCGGCAGCAGCGCGTCGGAGAGGCGCTGCAACGCGCCGGCGATCCAGTGCGGCGGCTCGGCCGGCATCACCGTGAAGCCGACGATCAGCGCCCACAGCGGCGGGAATTTCAGTACCTGCAGCAGCATCCCGCGCGCAGTGGGACGAGCGTCGCCGCCGTAGCGCGCGAGCACCCACAGGCCGAAGGTCGACAGCATCAGGAACGCGCCGAACTGGTCGTAGATCACCGCATACGGCAGCGCGTGTTCGCCGATCAGCGCGCGGGTCAGCGGATAACCGAGGAAACTGGTGTTGCCCAGCGCGACGGTGAGCAGCAGCACCGCGCGTTCGTCGTCGCGGAATTTCAACCATCCCGCCAGCGCATGCACCAGCAGCACCGTCGCCGCCAGCAGCAGCCACGGCACCGCGGCGATGCCGAACAGCGCCGGCTCCAGATGCAGCCGCGGCGCGTAGCGCAGTACCGCCGCCGGCAGGCACACGTACAGCACCACCAGATTCAACGTCTGCGCGGCGTTATCGGGCAATAAGCGCAGCCGCTGGAAGGCGTAGCCCAGCGCCAGCATCGCGAGGATCAGGGCGAATGCGTCGAAAGCCATGGGGTCAGCTCATGCCCTCTGTAGGAGCGACGGAAGTCGCGATGCTTTCCTGTAGGAGCGACGGTTTTCAACAGCCGAATGGCTGGTCAAGTCGCGACAGGCTGCGGAAAGATCTTCCGTAATCCATCGCGACTTCCGTCGCTCCTACAGAAGAACCACACCTACAGAGAACACCTGCGCTCAATACCCCGCCGCCTGGCCGTCCTTGCGCGATTCGCTGGCGCCGACATAGCCGCCTTCGGGATTGACCATGATCGCCTGATAGCCGCCGTAGGGGCCGTCGGCGAAGCGCACGCTGTGACCCTTGCGCATCAGCGCGCGGATGGTTTCGACCGGGAAACCAGTCTCCAGATCCACTTCGCCGCCGTCGGTCATCGCGCTGTTCTGGCCGGTCGGCTCGGTGCTGCCGTCGTGCTGGATGCGCGGCGCGTCGCCGGCTTCCTGCAGGTTCATGCCGAAATCGATCATGTTGAGCAGGATCTGCACGTGCCCCTGCGGCTGCATCGCGCCGCCCATCACGCCGTACGACAGCCACGGCTTGCCGTCTTTCGTCACGAACGCGGGAATGATGGTCTGGAACGGGCGCTTGCCCGGGGCGTAGCAGTTCGGGTGAGCGGGCTTGGCATCGCAGCCCTTCAGCACGAACATCTCGCCGCGATCCTGGAAGATGAAACCCAGTCCCGGCGGCGCCATGCCGCTGCCCATGCCGCGATAGTTCGACTGGATCAGCGACACCATCATGCCGTCGGCATCGGCGGTGGTCATGTAGATGGTGTCGCCTTCGTTCAATTCCGTAATGATGCCCGGTTCGACGCTGCGCGCGGCGCGTTCCATCGATAGCAGCTTGCTGCGTTCCTTGGCATAGGCTTTCGAGATCAGCCGTTCGACCGGCGCGTCGTAGAACGCGGGGTCGGCATACGACGCCGCGCGATCGGCGAAGGCGATCTTCTTCGCTTCGACGAACAGATGCACGTGCTCCGGGCTGCCGAAACCGTAGGTTTTCAGATCGTAGGGTTCGAGGAGATTGAGGATCTGCAGCGCGGAAATGCCCTGCCCGTTCGGCGGCAGTTCCCACACGTCGTAGCCGCGATAGTTCGTGCTGACCGGCTCGACCCATTCGCCGCGGTGCGCGGCCAGGTCTTCGTAGCGCAGGAAACCATCGTTGGCCTTGAAGTAGGCATCGATGGTGCGCGCGATCTCGCCCTTGTAGAACGCGTCTCGGCCGCCCTGCGCGATTTTCTCCAGGGTGTTCGCGAGATTCGGATTGCGCCAGGTTTCGCCGCGGCGCGGGCCGCGGCGTTTTTCCGGCGTGCCGCCATCCACGGTGAACTGTTCGGCGAAACCGGGCCACTTCGACAGCACCGGCACGCTGCGGCCCCAGTAATATGCGATCACTTCATGCACCGGATGGCCGTCGCGCGCGTAGCGGATCGTCGGTGCGAGATTTTGTGCCATCGTGTGTTTGCCGAAGCGGCCGTGCAGCGCGAACCAGCCGTCGACCGTGCCCGGCACGCTCACCGGCAGCGGGCCATGCGCCGGGATGTCGCTGATGCCGCGGCGCTTGAATTCGTCCAGCGTCAACGCTTTCGGCGAACGGCCGGAACCGTTGTAGCCGTGCAGTTTTTTCGTCTTCGGATCCCACACGATCGCGAAGAGATCGCCGCCGATGCCGTTGCCGGTCGGCTCCATCAATCCGAGCGCGGCGTTGGCGGCGATGGCCGCATCGACCGCGCTGCCGCCGTCGCGCATCGTCTGCAGTGCGATCTGGGTCGCCAGCGGATGCGAGGTGGCGGCCATCGCTTTCGGCGCGTAGATCTCGCTGCGGGTGGCGAAGGGCTTGCCGGTGACGCGGTCGGCGGCTTCCGCAGGGGAGGTCGCGACGGACAGCAGGCACGTGAATGCGAAGGTCATCGACAGGGTGCGCATGGAAACCGCCTCGGGACTGGAATGCACAGCGTAACGCGTCCGATCCGGAGACAGGTTGTGGATCGGTTCGAGGCAAGAGCAAATCCCCCCTGCCCCCCTTTTTCAAAGGGGGGAACAGCAACTGCTTTTTCAAAAGGGGAATAGCACCTGCGCTGGCGATTCGCTGCCTTTGCTTCGTCGCCTTTGCTTCGCTGCTTTCGCTTCGCTGCTTTCGCTTCGCTGCTTTCGCTTCGCTGCTTTCGCTTCGCTGCCTTTGCTTCGCCCCCTTTGAAAAAGGGGGCTACGGGGGATTTGCTCTGGCCTTTCCGCGCCGGCATGCAATACAAAAATGTACGACCTCCGTCCAAGGGCACCCCACCAGGCGCAGCCCAATCCGCCGCGACCCGATCACGCGTTCGCGCCGAACCCTGCGATCAACGCATCATTCTCGATCGCCGGCGAATACAGATAACCCTGCACCGCATGGATGCCGCAGGCGCGCAGGCAATCGGCCTGGGCCTGGGTTTCGACGCCTTCGCCGACCACATCGATGCCAAGCTCGGCGGCCAGTCCGACCAGCGCCCTGACGATCGCCAGATCGGCGCGATCCTGCGGCAGCCCGGCGGTGAAGCCGCGGTCGATCTTGATGGTGTCGATCGGCAGGTGTTTCAGATAACCGAGCGAGCAGAAGCCGGTGCCGAAGTCGTCCAGCGCCACGCGCACGCCCAGTGCGCGCACCCGCGCGAGCGTCCTGGCGGCGGCAGCGGCGTCGCGCAGCAGCATGGTTTCGGTAAGTTCCAGACACAGCCGCTCCGGCGGCAGCCCGGATTCGGCCAGCGCGGCGTCGACGTCCGCGGCCAGTCCGGCTTCCTCGAACTGCCGCGCCGAGACGTTCACGCGCAGCATCGGCGCGATGCCGTTGCGGGCCGGCCAGCGCATCGCGGCATTGCACGCTTCCAGCAGCACCCAGCGACCGAGCCGGACGATCAGGCCGGAGCTCTCGGCCGCATCGATGAACTCGCCGGCGGGGACGATGCGCCCGTCCTCCTTGCGCCAGCGCAGCAGGGCTTCGGCGGAGCGCCAGTGGCCGTCGCGCAGATCCACTTCCGGCATGTAGTACAGCATCAGCTGACCGTCGGCGAAGGCCTCGCGCAGCGCCTGTTCGGTGCGCATGCGGGTCAGCAGGTCACGATGGCGGACCGCGTTGAAGACCTTGCAGCGTGCCTGACCGTGCGCGCGCGCGCGCAGGCTGGCGTTTTCGGCGTTGCGCAGCAGCGCGTCGGCGGACGGTGCAGCGAGATCGCGCGAGAACGCGATGCCGGCGGTCACCGTGGCCGGATAGCCGGTGGGCGCGGCGGCATCGGTCTGCACCAGATCGATGCAGCGCTCCGCAAGCTCCAGCGCTTCCACTTCGCGCAGGTGGCGATGCGGGATGATCGCGAAGGCATCCTCGCGCACCCGCGCCAGCGCCGCGTTGTCGGTGGTGAGTTCGCGCAGGTGCTCGGCGCAGTCGATCAGAAAGCGGTGGAAGCCCTCGATGTCCAGGGTTTCGTTGCCGGCCGGCGGATCGATCTGCAGATGGATGACCGCGAGGCCGGCGTCGTTGTCGTGCAGCGGCCGCAGCGCGCTGTGCGCGACTTCCAGCAGATGGTCGCGATTGGGCAGGTTGGTCTGCGCGTCGTGGCGCTCCAGGAAACGCAGGCGGCTTTCGATCTCGCGGCGACGGCCGACTTCGTAGGCGACCGCGATGTAGTCGCCGATGCTGCCGGCGAAGGCATGGTCTTCCGGCGACCACATGCGCGCACTGCCGACGTGTTCGTGACAGACCACGCCGATCAGCATGCCTTCGGCGCGAATCGGCGCGTCGAGCAGCGAGTGGACGTCGTGACATCGCAGGTAGGCGCCCAGCGCTTCCTGCGAGGTGGAGACGGTGGCGTCCTTGGCGACATCGGCGATGTCGATGACGCGCACTTCGTCCAGTTGGCTGCCGTATTCGGAATCGAGCGGCAGGCTTTCGTCGAAGCCGGCCGGATTGTGCATGCCGGTGCTGCGCACATAGGCGTGGATGCAATGCAGTCGATGGATCGCGGTATCCACCCGCCAGACATTCACGCGTTCCACGCCGAGGGTTTCGGCGGCGACTTCGCAGATTTCGGCGACTGCGGATTCGAAGGTGCAGTCCTCATGCCAGACGCGGCGGCCGAGCGCGACCAGCGCATGGTTGTGACGCCGCGCCCGCGCGCCGCGTTCGAGTTGCCGCTGGCTACCTGCGCTGACCGTCATCGCCCCCCCGTCCGCACGAAAAGGTCGCGGCCATGGGTGGCCGCAGCGTTTTTCATGGTACGCGAAAATCGGCAGACGTCGGCCATGGCTGCGGCCCGGCAGCGATCGCCGGGCGGATGCGGCACTGCGACATCAATCGACAGTGCAGCTGAGCGTGATCGTGACCGCGCCATTCAACGGCAGCGTGGGGATGGTCGCGCCCGCGCCCTGCAGCGCCGCGACCAGCGCCGCGCCGGTCGGCGCCGGGCACGCCGCCCCGCCCGCCGCGGTGCAGCTGGCGGTGGTGCAGGTGAGATTGGCCGGCGCCGGGTCGGCCACCACCGAACCGTTCGCGGCGTCGGGGCCGAGATTGGTCACCACGATGCTGTAGTTGGCCGAAGCGCCGGACACCACCGTGTCCGCACCCTGATCGACCTCGCCGTTGACGCCGGGCGTGTTGGTCTTGGTCAGGCGCAGATCGGCCTGATTGTTGCGCACATTGGTCAGCGTGCAGGTGAGATCGTCGCCCACCACCCCGGTGATGTTGAACGCGACGCCGCTGCCCGAAGGCGTCTGTCCGCCGGCAAGCGCATTGGTGCAGGCATACGTGGTCGCGTAATTCGTCAGGACCGCGCCGGCCGCGCCGGTTTCGCTGAGGGTGTAGACCGCGCCGATCGCGCCCGGATTGAGCGTCGCCACGCCCGTCGCGGTGTTGCCGGCGCCGGCAGTGGTGACGGTGGCCGGGCCGCCGGTGCCGGCGATCTCGAGCGCGAACTGGTCGGTCGCCACGAAACGGCCGTTCGGCAGCGCTTTCTGCAGACGCAGGATCGGCAGCCTGCTGTTGGTGAAGGTGCAGGCGAAGCCGACGCTGGCGCCGATTTCCGCGCCGGTGATGGTGTAGGTGGAACCGCTGAGGCTGCCGACCGTCGCGCTTGCGGCATTGACGCAGGTCGCGCCGGTGAGCGACCAGCCGGCAGGCAGGCTGCTTTCGTTGATGGTCACGGCGGTGGTGGGCGCGACGATGCTGTAGGCGAGCGTCGCGGTGCTGGCGGTGTTGCCGTCGACCTGGGTCGGCGTGTTCACCACGGTGGTGGCGGCGGTGCCGGTGGTCTGCGCGGTATTGGTCAGGGTGAAACCGAACGGCCCGCCGGCGCCGCCGAGCGTGGTCTTGAACAGGGTCAGTTTGCGCGAAACGGTGAACTGGTAGTCCTCGACTTCGCCGCTCTGCACGGTGCCGCGCGGGGTCGAACAATTGTCCAGCGCGGTGTTGTTGGTGCAGACCCGGAAGCGCGCGAAGGTGGGGCCGATGATCGCGGTGGCCGGCACCGCGATATTGAGATTGGTGGTGCCGACCGCGACCGCCTGGTTGGTCGTCATCTGCTCGCCGGCATCGACGAAATCGCCGTCGGCGTTCCAGTCGAACCAGACGTTGAGGAAGCCGCTGGCGTTCTGGATATCGACCGGGACGATGGTGATTTCGCCGGTCGGCAGCAGCGGCGTGAGCGTCACCCCGTTTTCGTCGTCGGTGTTGTTGGTGTCGTCGCCGGTGGCGGTGGCGTTGTTGAGCAGGCCGCTGTCGGCATCGACGCTGGCGCCTAGGCGGATACCGGCGATGGTGTGGGTGGGGTTGCCGTAACTCGCGGGCGCATCGCCGACGTCGGCGTTGTCGGATTCGAGCAGGAATGAGGCGTTGGTGCCGCCGTAGACCAGCGTCGCCGCTGCGCCCCCTGCGGTCACGGTGTACAGCGCGGCGGGGGTGGCTCCGCCGTTGCGGTAATAGGCGGCGCCGGACATGCCGTTCGGTTCGTTGTTGATGTTGCCGTTCGGCGTGTCGTAGGTGCCGCCGCCATTTCCGGTGACCAGGCCTGCTGCCGCGAGCGTGACGTGGCCCGCCGGCAGCACGAAACCGGCGATATCGGAACTCGCGGCCATCACCAGCTTGCCGTCGTCGGCTTCATCAGGCGCCTGGCCGGCATCGTAAGCGGCGGGGGCGAGCGCGTAATTTCCGGGCGTTCCGGCCACTACCTGCGCAGTGGCGGTCGCGTTGCGGACGAAGCCGGTCGGCGTCTGTTCGACGTTCTGGAAGATCGCCGCCATCAGCAGCGCGTCATCGCCGGGATTGGAAGGCGTGCTCACGTCGGGGAAGGTGACGCTGACCGTGCCCGAAGCGGCGCCGCCGAGCAGGATGTCGATGTCGTTCTCGAACAGCACGATGTGGAAGCTGCTCACGCTGAAGAACGCAGTGCCGGCCGGCGACCCGCTGGGCGAAGTACTGATGTTGATGAAGCGGGTATCGCCGCTGGGCGTACCGCCGATGACCAGCGCGTTCTGCTTGTTGACCGTGCCAGCGGGGCCGATGACCCGCGCGGTGATCTGGTTGTTGCTAGTGGTGGCCGGCGGCGTGCCGATGCGCGGCTCCGGGTAGTTGTCGCCCAGGCCGGTGCCGGCGACGTTGCCGCTGACGCACAGGCCGCCGGTGCCGTCCGCCGCCGAGCAGTGATCGCGCTCGAAGGTGGCCCAGACGAACATCGCGCGGTTCTTGCCGGCGGGGATGTTGAAACTGGCGATGGTGGGCGTACCGGCGACGCCGGCGCCTGTTGCGTTGGCGGTCTGCGTATTGAGGTTCTGCACCTGCGCGGCGTGCGCGGCCGGGAACGACACTACACACATGAGAGACGCTGCGCAGATCGCAGCCCCGTACCGCACGATTACGCGCACGCTGCGTTCCGCTGATGCGCGCGCACCATCCATCCAGTTCCGACTCGCGTACATGGCCACCTCCGTCGTACGGCGTATCGCTCCACCGGCGGCCGTTGTCTGCCCGATATGTACTTGCGGATACGATCCACCATCGGGGGATGGCGGAACGCATGCGTGATTCCATATCAAGCGGATGAAGGCCAGCTCGTCAGCGGATGAACGGATACGATAGGCCTGTTGGTCATCGCGCCAGCACTGTCACTAATAGCAGGTCGGATTTAGCGGGAAAACAGCTCGATTTTGCGCATTCTCGCACCCGCGCAAGCAAGCATTGCCGTCATTTTATAGGCAGCAGCTATCTCTTCGGTGATGTTGGATGGAAACAACTATTGAACCGCGCAGTTCAACACAAAATTGACGCTGCCATGGACAGGAAGCGTTGGCACAGTCACACCCGCGCCCTGCAATGCCGCGACCAGTGCGGCGGCGGTGGCGCAGACCAGGCCCGTGGGCGCCGGGCCGACCACCGATAGACGGCAGCTATCTCTTCGATGATGCCGGGTGAAAACAACTATTGAACTGTGCAGCTCAACAAGAAATTGACACTGCCATTGACAGGCAGCGTGGGCACAGTCACGCCCGCGCCCTGCAATGCCGCAACCAATGCGGCGCCCGTCTGCGCCGGGCACACTGCGCCACCTGCGGCGCTGCAGGTAGCGGTGGTGCAGACCAGGCCCGTGGGCGCCGGGTCGACCACCAGCGCGTTGTCCGCCGGCTTGGGGCCGTCATTGGTCACCGCGACGGTGTACACGGTGGAGGCGCCGGAATCGACGGTGTCTGCGCCCTGATCGACTTCGCCGTTGACGCCGGGCGTATTGGTCTTGGTGATGCGGATATCGGCCTTGCAGGTACGGCCGACATCGCTGCCGGGGGTGTCCGCGCTGGGTGCTACCACCTGCCCGCTGCTGCTACCGCCGCTGGTCGCACCATGGCTGCCGCCGCCCGGTTGGCCCTGAGCGGTGTTGGTTTGGCCGGGCGCTCCGCCGTTAGCGGTCACGCTGGCCACGCCGGTGGTAATCGCCACGCCCGCAGCGCCGCCGCCGCCGCCGCCGTGTGCGGAGCCGCCAGCGACCCAGGCATCGCCGCCACGGCCACCGCTGATGTCGATACTCAGCGCTGCAGTCCATGTGGTCGCGACCACCAGCACGCTGCCGCCCGCGCCGCCGCCGCCGGAGGCGTCGTTTGCCGGGTTGTCCGGGCCACGGCCACCGCGGGCACGGATGACACCGTTGCCGGTGACGGTGACTGCGCGCGCCATGACGATGCCGCCGCCGGCCGCGCCGCTGGATTCTTGCGGTTGGCTGTTGTTGTTGTTGTCGCCTGCGCCGCCACCACCGCCCATCACGAGGCGGCTGGCGCTCGCAGCGGCAAAAGAAGCACCGCCGAAGCCCCATTTCTTATCGGGCAGATTGCTGTAATCGGCGAGGATGCCGGCATAGCCCGCGCTGCGCCAACCGGCGGCGCCGCGACCACCCGCAGAGCCGTTGCCGCCGCCGCCGCCGCCGCCGTTATCGCTGGCGCCGTCCCAATACGCGCCGCCGCCGCCAGCGTTGCCGGGCGCGCCGCGCGCGAAGTCGCCGATGCGTGCGGTGCCGGTGGGATAGCCGCCCCAGGTGGCGCCTAAATCGACGATGCCCGCCGTCGCGCCGGTATCGGGGCTGCGCTTGAGGCTGACGTAACGCGGTGTACCGGCGATGCCCTCGCCCTTGATGGCGTGGCGGGTATCGTCGTCCCAGCGAAAACGTTCGTTGGCGTCGGCGGCATCGCGGTTGCGACCGCCGCCGCCGCGGAAGCCAGCGCCGTCCACATCGATCAGCTGGTTGTTGAAGTCGAGCGTGAACGCGGCGTCGAGCACCACCACGCCGCCGCTGAAACCGTCCCATTCAGGGGAAACGATCGTGCCACCGAGGGTGACATTGGCGTACTGCGGCACGCGGATGACCTGGAAAGTACGGCGCCCTGCCGTCGCGGTCGCATCCGCCTGCGTGTAGTTCGCCGTCAGCGGCGAGCCGGTCAGATTCAATACGGCATTACTGGTGCCCGCACCGGCGCGCACGAACTGATAGCGGCCGGCGAGGCAAGTGCCCGCGGGATCGCTATAGCCTGCGGCCGGTTCTCCCAGGACGCCATCGCCATAGGCAAGGCTGTCGGCGCTGTCGATGTCTGCGCACTGCATCTGGATCACCAGCACCAGATCGCCCTCGGCCAAGGTCGCGGCGGCACCGCGCTGATTGCTCAAGGAAATGCTGCCGTTGCCGCTGAAATTGCCGTTTCCGGGCGTCCAATAGGTATTGACGGTGCCGGAAATCGTGGCAATACCGGTACTGCCGGGCGAAGCGCAGACTTGCGCGCTGACTGTACTGATTGCGGTTGAAAAAACTGCGCCGAAGGTCAGAACGGCGACAACGATATTGCGCTTCCATGCGTCACAAACTCGAGGGCGTTTGGTGACGTGCATCAACGGTAGACTCCAAAGAATGCCGGGGTTATTGCACCGTGCAATCGAAGGTGAAGGTGACGGTATTGGAACCCACCGTAGCCGGCAGAGTACCGAGCGTGACCCCGGCGGTCAGGTTGGCCACGTTCAGCGGGCCTGCCGGACAAACACCGGCGGCAGGGCTGGTGCAGGTCACGGCGTTGGCCGCTGGGCAGGTGATGCCCGCACCCGGGGTATCGGTGATCACCGCGTTGACCGCGGGACCCGGGCCGTTGTTGGTCACGACCACGGTGTAGGCGCTCTGCGCGCCGGAGGCCACGGTATCCGCCGCCTGATCGTTGGGGCCGGACAGCGGGGTGTTGGTCTTGGCGATGCTCAGATCGGCGAGGTTGGACACGTTGCACAGCGGCAGATTCGCCAGCGAGGGCGCGGTCGCGGCATTGCCGGCATTGCCACGGGTAGCGCCGTTGGGAATGAATTCGGTGACTGCCCCCGACAATGTGGTGCCGTTGTTGCCGCCGGTCACGGTGCCGGTGCCGGCAGGCGATGCGATGAACCCGCCGCCGCCGCCGCCGCCGGGGCCTTCCGACTCGTTGCCGGTGATCAGCTGGCTGCCGCCGTTGCCGCCGGTGGCCGCCAAGGCGAGGCTGCCGGCGCTGGGGGCGACCAGCACCACTGATCCACCGCCGCCGCCGCCGCCGGGGGCGTCGTTGTGCGCGGGAAGCGTATTGGTCGCAGTGGCGCCGCTGGCCTGCAGACTGCCGCTGCCGGCTACCGCGGTGGCGACCAGCAGCACCAGACCACCGCCGCGGGCACCTGCAGCGGCGGCGCCGTTGTTGCCGTCGCCCGCGCCGCCGCCGCCGCCGAAGAACAGCCGGGTATCGCCGACGATGCCGGGGTTGTTCGCCAGTGGACGGCCGCCGAGGCCGCCGCGTTCGCGACGGCTGTTGCCACCCCAGGTGGCCGTTCCCGGAGCAACGGTCAGCGCATCCTGATTGCTGGCACCGTAGGTATAGCCGCCGCGACCGCCACCGGGCGAGTTGGTGGCGGACGTGAGCGTGCCGTCGATGTTCCATACCGTGACCCAGCCGGCGACGCTGGTGTCCGGCACGCCCTGGCCGTTCCAGCCCACCGCGCTGCCGCCGTTGGCGCCGCCGCCGCCGCCGGCATTGTGGGCATTGCCGCCGCCGCCGCCGTTGGCCGGCGCGCCGCGGTTGTAGCGGCCGCCGAGGCCGTCGTAGGTCGCCTGACTGCCGGCGATGCTCTCGCCCTTTTCGGCGCCATCGGCGGTCGTGGTCGCGACGTATGCGGGGACATCGGTGCCCGCCGCCGTGGTGTCGTTGTCGATCGCACCGCCGCGGAAACCCGCGGCGTTGGCGTGGATCGAGCCGTTCACGGTAGCGGTGCCGTCGACGATCGCGGCGACCACGCCGCCGGTGCTGCCGTTCCAGGCCTGCGGCACGATCGACGCGCCGGCGTTGACGGTGAGGGCGCTGTACTGCGGCACCCGCACTACCTGCGCGCCGCTGCTGTAGGAAAAGCGCAGCGGCGTGGTGTCGCAGGCGCTGCCGAGGGTGATGGTGGTACCCGTAACCGCTGCGACGCTCACGTACTCGTAGCGTCCCGCGTTGCCCAGCGCGGTGACCGCGCCGTAGGTGCTGGCATTAGCGTTGCTGATCGTCGCGCCCTGCGCCTGATACACCAGCAGCACATCGCCGACGGTGATGCCGGCGGCGCTGGCCACCGCAAGCGTGGTGGCGCCGGCAGCCGCACCGGCGCTCAGCGTGGTGTAAGTGTTGACGACCGTGTTGGCGACGCCGACCGTGAGCGCGCCATCCTTGCCGGGGACGCGCGCCTGCGCGGGCATCGCCATCGCGCCGCACAGCGCGGTGGCCAATGCCGTCATCGTGCCCATCCGCAGCGCGTCGCGATACTTCATCACCAGTGCCATGTCGATTTCCTCATGTCGATTTCCTCATGTAGAGCGCAGTTTCGTTGACCGCCCGCCATCCCTGCATTTCGATGCAAGGCATGGTCGATCGTGTCTGTGCTCGCCGTCGTCGTTCCGGTGCGGGTCCGATCGCCGCAGGATCGTGCCCGCATCGCGGACACGATCCGTCGCGATCGGGCCGTCGCCCTCAGTACCAGCCGACCAGATTGATGAACCAGCCCTTGTGGTCGTAATCGAAGTCGGTGAGGTCGTCGCTGAAGGTGGTGAAGTTGTAGCCGCCGCCGATGCGCAGGTTCTTGCCCAGATCCCGATCGATCCCGAGCAGCGCGCCCTGGCGGTCGCCGCCGTCTTCCACGCCCAGCCAGCGGTATTCGCCCAGCGCGTGCCACTTGTCGGCGAACCCGTAGCGCACCTGGCCGGCCGCGAAGGTCGCGCCCGAATCGGCCCACTGCCCGGCGAGACGGCCGAAGCGCACTTCGCCCTCGCGACGCATCAACTTGGCGGCGTATTCCCAGTGCTGGTTCGGCTTGTAGATGCCTTCGAGCGACAGCACGCTGCTGCGCTGGTCGTAGAACGCGACGTTGTCGCCGATCTGCGGCAACGACGATACGTCGTACAGATACGTGTACTTGCCCAGCAGCGCCCACTTCGTGGAATCGAACGGGCGCCACGCGAAGCCGACGTTGCCTTCGATGAACTTGGCGCCGGCCGTGGCCAGCAGCTCGTCCTCGGTCTTCGAGTAGTTGAAGCGCGCCGCGATGCGGAAGCTCTCGTTGACCTTGTGGGTGAAGTTGTTGGTGGTCACCCACTGGTCGCGCTGCTCCGCGCCGGTATCGCGACGCCACTCCAGCTTGCTCTGCCACTGGGTGTCGTTGGAGGTGCGGCCGGCGCTGACGCTCACCGCGTTGCGGTCGACGTTGCCGATCTCGCGTTCCAGGTTCGCCTGCTGCAGCGTGAAGCCGAGGGTCCAGCCGACGCCGGGATAGAAATCCATGCCGAAGGTGTGGGCCAAGCCGGATTCGTTCGGCGCCTTGAGGAACTGGCTTTCGTTGAACACGTTGATCTGGCTGGACAAGCGCCAGCGCTGGCCCAGCGTCCAGCCGGAATTCTGGCGGTCGTTGAACAGCGGGTCGTAGTCGCTACGGTCGGTGGAATAGGTGTAGCCGCCGTAGACGGTGTGTTCGGGACTGATCCGGTATTCGCCGTTGACCTGCGCCGAGTCGCCGCGGTCGCCGGTGGTGACTTCCGCGCCGACGCTGGACAGATCGCCGAACAGATATTTGCCGCCGAGGGACAGCGCATCGTTGTCGACGTAATTGCCGCTGTCGTCGTCGACGGTGATCTGCGCGGTGCCGTAGACGTCGAGGCTGCTGCCGAAACGGTGCTTGTACTGCAGCGCCGCCAGCGTGCCGACGACGTCGCCGGAGACGCGCTCTTCATCGACGCGGCGCAGTTCCGCGGCCAGGCTGTTGTGATCGTTGATCCGCCACTCGCCGGTGATCTGGGTCTGGGTCAGGGCTTCGCTGCCGCGCTCGGCGCGGCTGTAGCGGCTGCGCACGTTGACGTTGGGCGCGAACTGGCCCAGCACTTCGGCGCCGTGTTCCTGGATGTCCGCGCCGGTGTCGAAACGGCCGACCGAGAACCCGGCGTCGACATCGCGCCACCAGGCGCCCGCCGACCAGTCGAGATTCGTCCAGCCCAGCTCCTTGAAGTTGGCGCGGGCTTCGACCGCACGCGCGTCGCCTTCCCGGGCGCCGAGTCCGGCATTGGTCTCGGTGAAGCTGAGGCCGCCGTTATCGGAGAAGAAGATCGGCGCGCTGGTCGCTTCGGTTCGGCTCTGTTCGAACTTCAGATACGTGCCGCGACCGGCCTGCAGGGTCAGGTCCAACCCCTTCAGGGCGTAGTCGTCGCCGGCGCGGTTCTCGTCGATCCAGGTTGCGCCTACGGCGACGTGATCGCCGAACCAGTGCTTGCCGCGGAAACCGGCGGTGAACTCGTCGGCGTCGAAGCCGTTGGGCACGTATTCGTAATCGATCAGCAGCACCTGCGCGAAACCGTCGAGCGGCGTGTCGCGGGTGAGCGTGGGGATGTTCTCGCGAGTGATCTGCGACAGCGGACGGGTCAGCAGCACGCGGCCCTGGAACTCGTCGATTTCGTAGTCGGCGCCGCGGGCCAGGTCGACGCGACGTTCCACCCGGCCGGTGGTGCTGTCGCGCACTTCCAGCACGAGACGATCCGAACCCGGCAGCACGTCGGTGTGCTTGAGGTAGTACAGGCTGCCGCCGGTGCCGAGGAATTCGCTGTGGCCCGGCGCGGTCTGCGCTTCGGAGCCGAACAGTTTCAGTTCGCTGCCGGGTTCGCCCAGCGCGGTCGCGCGGCGCGAACGCCAGCTCAACGCGCCGCCGTACAGCGAACGCGAATACTGGCCGTATTCGGTGCCCGTAATCCCGGTGTTGTAGTTGCCCCACAGCGCCTGGTTCTTGTCCCAGTCGACGCGGACGTACAGGCGGCCCTGGGTGTCGACATCGCGATAGGTCGTGGAGTCGTCGCCGTAGACCGGGTAGTAGGCGTCCGGATCGAGGCGGCGGAACACGTCCTGCGGGTCGGCGTCCCAGAAGCCCTTGAAGAGTTCGGAGACTTCGCGCTCCTGGGTGTCGGCCTGGGCGGTGATCAGGTATTTGCCCTTGACCTTGCCCTTCAGATAGAACGCGAGCCGGCCTTCGACCAGGAAGTTGTCGTCGTAGCGTTCGTCGCCGGCCAGCGGTTCGATCGAGCCGGTGACGTTGCCGCCGGACAGCGTGAGATCGGCGATGGCGACCGCGAACATGTATTTGCCGCTGACGTCGATGTCCAGACGGCGGTTCAATGCGCCTTGGTCGGGGCCGCGCAGTGCGATGTCGAACCCGTGGCGGCCCACCGGCACCAGATATTCCGCGACCAGCTTGCGCTGCAGGTCGACGGGATGGCTCTGGCCGTTGATCGTGACGCTGTAGCCGTCCGGAAGATCGCGGCCCTGGATGCGGATCCGCGAACCGTAGATCGGGATGTTCTGCTGGCGCAGCGAGTTCTGGCCGAAGATGCCTTCGACCAGGCTGCGCTGCTCGGCTTCCTCGGCGCTGAGCGCGAGGCCGCTGCTGCGTTCCACCGACTGGCGCAGGATCTGGTTGCCGCGCTCGACTTCATCGGGCGTGACCAGCTGCATGCGCTTGGGATAGGTTTCGTCGATGCTGCCGTCGGCGGCGTATGCACGGGCGAGGTACAGCAGTTCGTCGCCGGCGCGGGCTTCGAAGCCCGCCGGCAGCGCGCCGTCCCATTCGACATCGCTCACTGCGCCCACCGGCAGTTCCACCTTGGCCAGCGGCGTCACCAGATCGGTGTCGCTGGCGCGGTAGATCAGCACTTCGACGCGCTGGATGAAGGCCGGATAGTTGCTGAAGGCGTAGAAGCGGACGGGTTTGGTGATCCGGCCGCCGTCGAACGCCAGCCGCGATGGCGCCGACAGATTGAACTGCGGCTGGCCGAGGTTGGGATCTTCGGTGGCCCAGATCACGCCGCCGCCCGGCACATCGGTCGACCAACGACCGATCGCCAGCGCCTGGCCCGGCTGCAGCTCGACGTCGTTCTTCGCGTCGACGCGTTCGGCTTCCACCGTCACCCGGCGATCGGGCTCCAGGGTGCCGGCATCCGACTGTTCGGTGGTGGCGCCAGTGAGCGGCCGTTCTTCGCCGCGTGTGCGGATCTTGAACAGCACGCCCTCGTCGGACGTGCAGCCTTCGCTGCCGCATCGGGTGCCGTCGGCGGTGGCCGGCGGTGGCGTCGGCGTCTGCTGCGCCGAAGCCTGCTGTGCAGCAACGTTAGCCGCGAAGCCACCGGCAAGGATGCCGATCAGGGTGTAATCGAGCAGTTTCATCTTCATCCGGACGCCCCTCACTGGCCGTTCATGCCGGCAGGGGCTGCCGGATCTTCGTTGAAATCGACGCGCAACTTGCTGCGCATGTCCGTCGGCAGTGCTTCCGCGATCGCCTCGTACACGGCTTTAGCACGGCGCATGCCAAGAGCCGCGTTGTAATCCTCCGCTCCGCGCTTGTCTGCGTGGCCGACCACCGCAACCCGGGTGACGCCGCGCACCTGCAGCGACGCGGCGATCTGGCGGATCAGCGGCAGATATTGCGGCTTGATCCGGGCGCTATCGGTATCGAACAGCACCGTTCCCAGCAGCGGCGTCTCGCTCAGCGTCACCAGCGTGGTTTTGGCATCGCCGACCACCGTCCGCAGGCTCACCGGCGTCGCAGCCGCCACCTCGGGCGACAGGCGTTCGACCAGCGCCTTGCGCAAGGCTTCCGCCCGCTTGTACGCCAGCGCCTCCGATTCGGCGTCCGCCTTGATCACCACCTCGCCGCGCCCGTAGCGCTGCGCGGTCTCCGCCATCCTGTCGATGGCGGTGGCGTATTCGTCGCGGATCTCGGCGCTGCCCGGCGCGAACATCACCGAACCCATTTCCATCTCGACCGTGCGCTCGCCGTCTTCCAACACCGTCACCGGCATCTTCACGCCGAAGTCGAAGCGGATCGGCAGGCCCGGGGTCACGCGGCGCACCAACGGGTTGTCGGTGGTGAACGTGCTGCCCGGCGGCAACGTGGCCGGATCGACCTTGAGGATGATGTTGCGACCGCGTTCGCGACCGCCGTCGATGCCCACCAGACGGTAGCGGCCGTACTGGTCGGTCTCGACCAGCAGACCTTCCACCGAGGCGATGCGCACGCCGGGGATGCCGCGTTCGTCGATACCGGCGTTGGCGATCACGTAGTCCACCTGGTAGCCGGCGGCCACTTGGCTGACGCGGCGTTCCACCGTCGGCTCGGCCGCGTTGAGGCCCTTGGCGGCATCGCCGCTCTTCTCGACGCGGGTGCTGCCGTCGGCGGCCATGCGCACGGTGACGCCCTGCGTCGAAGTCAGCACGAAGTCGTCGGTGAAGCGCAGTTCGCGCAGCGTCTGGCGGATCACGACCGTGTGCTTCGCGACCGGATCGGCTTCGGACTGACGCGCCGTGATCGCGCCCACGTCGATGCCATGGAGCATCGGCGAACTGGCATCGGCTTCCGGTGTCGGGCCGGTGCCGCGGTCGACCGTGGTCGAATTCGGCACATAGGCATCCGCCGCGAAACCGCCCTGGACGCGGACACCTGCGAGGGCCGCCGCATCCTGCCACTGGTCGCCGTCGCGATCGTTCCAGACCGTACCGACGATCAGCGAGTCGTCCAGCACCGGATCGGACACCATCTGCACGTTCGCGGTCGCCACGTTCGAGACCACGCCGCCGTCGTCTTCCACGTATGCGCTGTTGGTGTGAACGCCCGCACGGACGCCCGCGCCGACGCGCAGCAGATAGGTGATGGTGGCGCGGCCTTCGGCGGCGATGTCGAGCTGATCGACCCGGATCGGATACGTTCCGACCAGGCGACCGGCGTTGTCGGCATCGGCCACCGCCAGCGAACCTTCGACGTAGGTGAAGCCCGCAGGTGGCGTGTCGATCAGCGTGCCGTCGGTCATCGGCGTCAGGCTGGTGTTGTCCAGCGTCAGCGTGTAGCGGACCAGATCGCCGACATTCACGTCGCGCGGGCTGGCGGTCTTGACGATGCGGATCGCGGCCGGCGCGCCGTTCACGGCGACCACGGCGGTGCTGGTGGAGCTCACCGTCTGGGTCGATGTGGACGACGTCGCCGTGGCGGTCACCACGTTGTCGAGGGTACCGCCCGCCGCCGCTTCCGCTGGCGTCACGGTGTGGGTGTAGGCATTGCACGTTGCGGTCGCGCCCGGCGCCAGCGTGGTCGGCGTACAGGTCAGCGGCGTCGGCGTGCCGCCTTCGAAGCTGTCCACCACCGTCAGACCGGTCAGGGTCACGTTGCCGGTGTTGCGCACGCTCACCGCGTAGGTGATCACGTCGCCCGCGTCCGCCAGACCGACGATGCCGCCATCGGTGGTGAGGGTCGCGGTCTTGGTCGCGGCGATGAGCGGGGAACGGGCGATCGGCGTGCTCGTCGTATCCGGCGGGCTCGTGGTCGTGCCGCCGCCCGGCGGCGTGCCGGTCACGGTGGCGCTGTTGTTCACCACGCCCGCGTCGACTTCGGCCTGGGTGATCGTGTGCGTCCCGGTGCAGGTCGTGCTCGCACCCGGCGCCAGCGTCGTCACCGGACAGGTCGCCGGTGCATCCAACTGCGCATCGTTCACCACGATCCCGGTCAGCGGCACATTGCCGGTGTTGGTTACCAGGAAGCTGTAGACGATCGTGCTGCCTGCAGCGTTGCCCGACGGGGTACCCGCGGTCTTGTCGACCGTCAGTGCAGGCGCGGCCACCAGCGGCGTGCTCGTCGTATCCGGCGGGCTCGTCGTCGTGCCGCCGCCGGGCGTGGTGCCCGTTGCGGTCGCGGAGTTGTTGACGGTGCCGGCATTGACCTCGGCCTGCGTGATCGTGTGCACGCCGGTGCAGGTGGTGCTCGCGCCCGGCGCCAGCGTCGTGACCGCGCAGATCGCCGCGGCATCAAGCTGAGCGTCGTTCACGACGATACCCGTCAACGTCACGTTGCCGGTGTTCGTCACGAGGAAGCTATAGGCGATCGTGCTGCCCGCGGTGTTGCCCGAAGGCGTGCCCGCGGTCTTGTCGATGGTCAGCGCCGGGGTGGCCGTGATCGGCGTGCTCGTCGTGTCCGGCGGGCTCGTCGTCGTGCCGCCGCCGGGGGTCGTACCCGTCGCGGTCGCGGAGTTGTTCACAACGCCAGCATTGACCTCGGCCTGCGTGATCGTGTGCGTGCCCGTGCAGGTGGTGCTTGCGCCCGGCGCCAGCGTCGTCACTGCGCAGACCGCAGCCGCATCGAGCTGGGCGTCGTTGATGACCAGACCTGTGATCGTCACGTTGCCGGTGTTGGTCACCAGGAAGCTGTACGCGATCGTGCTGCCCGCGGTGTTGCCACTGGGCGTGCCCGCGGTCTTGTCGATGGTCAGTGCAGGCGTCGCCGCGATCGGCGTGCTCGTCGTATCCGGCGGGCTCGTCGTCGTGCCGCCGCCGGGCGTGGTGCCCGTTGCGGTCGCGGAGTTGTTCACCACACCGGCATTGACCTCGGCCTGCGTGATCGTGTGCGTGCCCGTGCAAGTGGTGCTTGCGCCCGGCGCCAGCGTCGTCACTGCGCAGACCGCCGCCGCATCGAGCTGGGCGTCGTTGATGACGATACCGGTCAGCGTCACGTTGCCGGTGTTGGACACCAGGAACGTGTACGCGATCGTGCTGCCCGCGGTGTTGCCGCTCGGCGTGCCGGCGGTCTTGTCGATCGTGAGCGCAGGCGTCGCGGCGATCGGCGTGCTCGTCGTATCCGGCGGGCTCGTCGTCGTGCCGCCGCCGGGGGTCGTACCCGTGGCGGTCGCGCTGTTGTTCACCACACCCGCATTCACCTCGGCCTGCGTGATCGTGTGCGTGCCGGTGCAGGTGGTGCTTGCGCCCGGCGCCAGCGTCGTGACCGCGCAGATCGCCGCGGCATCAAGCTGAGCGTCGTTCACGACGATACCCGTCAACGTCACGTTGCCGGTGTTCGTCACGAGGAAGCTGTACGCGATCGTGCTGCCGGCGGTGTTGCCCGACGGCGTACCCGCGGTCTTGTCGATGGTCAGCGCCGGGGTGGCCGCGATCGGCGTGCTCGTCGTGTCCGGCGGGCTCGTCGTCGTGCCGCCGCCGGGCGTCGTGCCCGTTGCGGTCGCGCTGTTGCTCACCACGCCCGCGTTCACTTCGGCCTGGGTGATCGTATGCGTGCCCGTGCAGGTCGTCGAAGCACCCGGGGCCAGCGTCGTCACCGGGCACACGGCCGCGGCGTCGAGGTTGGCGTCGTTGATCACGAGACCCGTGATGGTCACGTTGCCGGTGTTGGTCACGAGGAAGCTGTACGCGATCGTGCTGCCCGCAGTGTTGCCCGACGGCGTACCCGCGGTCTTGTCGATCGTCAGCGCAGGCGTGGCCGCGATCGGCGTGTTCGTCGTGTCCGGCGGGCTCGTCGTCGTGCCGCCGCCGGGCGTGGTGCCCGTGGCGGTTGCGGAGTTATTGACGGTGCCGGCGTTCACTTCCGCCTGCGTGATCGTGTGCGTGCCGGTGCAGGTGGTGCTCGCGCCCGGGGCCAGCGTCGTCACCGCGCACACCGCCGCGGCGTCGAGCTGGGCGTCGTTGATCACCAGACCCGTGATGGTCACGTTGCCGGTGTTGGTCACCAGGAAGCTATAGGCAATCGTGCTGCCCACGGTGTTGCCCGAAGGCACACCGGCGGTCTTGTCGATGGTCAGCGCCGGGTTAGCGGCGATCGGCGTGCTCGTCGTGTCCGGCGGGCTCGTCGTCGTGCCGCCGCCGGGCGTGGTGCCCGTGGCCGTCGCGCTGTTGTTCACCACGCCGGCATTGACCTCGGCCTGCGTGATCGTGTGGATACCGGTGCAGGTGGTGCTTGCGCCCGGCGCCAGCGTCGTCACCGCGCAGACCGCCGCGGCGTCGAGCTGGGCGTCGTTGATCACGATGCCCGTCAACGTCACGTTGCCGGTGTTGGTCACCAGGAAGCTGTACGCGATCGTGCTGCCCGCGGTGTTGCCGCTCGGCGCACCCGCGGTCTTGTCGATGGTCAGCGCAGGCGTTGCCGCGATCGGCGTGCTCGTCGTGTCCGGCGGGCTCGTCGTCGTGCCGCCACCGGGCGTCGTGCCCGTGGCCGTCGCGCTGTTGTTCACCACGCCGGCGTTCACTTCCGCCTGGGTGATCGTGTGCGTGCCGGTGCAGGTCGTCGAAGCGCCCGGCGCCAAGGTCGTCACCGCGCAGACCGCCGCGGCGTCGAGGTTCGCGTCGTTGATCACCAGACCCGTGATGGTCACGTTGCCGGTGTTGGTCACGAGGAAGCTGTACGCGATCGTGCTGCCCGCAGTGTTGCCCGACGGCGTACCCGCGGTCTTGTCGATCGTCAGCGCAGGCGTGGCCGCGATCGGCGTGTTCGTCGTGTCCGGCGGGCTCGTCGTCGTGCCGCCGCCGGGCGTGGTGCCCGTGGCGGTTGCGGAGTTATTGACGGTGCCGGCGTTCACTTCCGCCTGCGTGATCGTGTGCGTGCCGGTGCAGGTGGTGCTCGCGCCCGGGGCCAGCGTCGTCACCGCGCACACCGCCGCGGCGTCGAGCTGGGCGTCGTTGATCACCAGACCGGTGATCGTGACGTTGCCCGTGTTCGTCACCAGGAAGCTGTACGCGATCGTGCTGCCCGCGGTGTTGCCCGAAGGCACGCCGGCGGTCTTGTCGATCGTGAGCGCAGCGGTGAAGGTGATCGGAGTCGTCACCGTGCTCGTGCAGCGCGCCGCCGCCGGACAGGTCGGATCGCCGCCGCCGGACACCGTCGCGGTGTTCGTGACGTCGGGCAATGCCGCTTCTGTCGGCGTGATCGGAATGATGAAGCTGGTGCTGCCGCCCGCCGCCAGACCGGCCGGAATCGTGCAGGTCACCGTCTGGCCCGCCGCGGTGCAGCCCGCCGGCAAGGTGCCGATGGTCAGACCGGTCGGAATCGTGTCGGTGATGGTCGACGCAGCCGTGGTGGCGGCCGTACCGGTATTGCTCACCTGCAGTGTGTAGCTCGCCGCAACACCGACGGTGAAGGTCGCGGAACTCGCGGTCTTCGTCATCGTCAATTGCGGGGCGTTGACCGGAGTGGTGGTGGTGCTGGTGCAACGCGCCGCCGCCGGGCAGGTCGGATCGCCGCCGCCGGAGACGGTCGCGCTATTGGTCACGCTTGCGCCGGCCGCCAGGGTCGGCGTGACCGGGATGATGAAGCTGGTGTTCGCACCCGCAGCCAGACCGGCTGCGATCGTGCAGGTCACCGTCTGGCCCGCAGCAGTGCAGCCTGCCGGCAGCGTGCCGATGGTCAAGCCGGTCGGAATCGTATCGGTGATGGTCGACGCCGCCGTGGTGGCGGCCGTACCGGTATTGCTCACCTGCAGCGTGTAGCTCGCCGGAACGCCGATCGTGAAGGTCGCGGAACTCGCGGTCTTCGTCATCGTCAGCTGCGGCGCGTTGATCGGGGTGGTCACGGTGCTGGTGCAGCGTGCGTCCGCCGGGCAGGTCGGATCGCCGCCGCCGGAGACCGTTGCGGTGTTCACCGACGGGTTCGCCGCCGCGATGGTCGCGGTCACCGGGATGATGAAGCTGGTGTTCGCGCCCACGGCCAAGCCAGCCGGGATCGTGCAGGTCACCGTCTGGCCCGCGGCGGTGCAGCCCGCCGGCAGCGTGCCGATGGTCAGGCCGGTCGGGATCGTGTCGGTGATGGTCGATACCGCCGTGGTGGCGGCCGTGCCGGTATTGCTGACCTGCAAGGTGTAACTCGCCGGCGTGCCGACCACGAACGACGCTGCACTCGCGGTCTTCGTCATCGTGAGCTGCGGCGCGTTGACCGGCGTGGTCACGCTGCTGGTGCAGCGCGCGTTCGCCGGACAGGTGGGATCGCCGCCGCCGGACACCGTCGCGCTGTTGACGACGCTGGTGCCGGCCGCCAGGGTCGGCGTGACCGGGATGAGGAAGCTGGTGTTCGCACCCGCGGCCAGGCCGGCCGGGATCGTGCAGGTCACGGTCTGGCCCGCGGCGGTGCAGCCCGCCGGCAGCGTGCCGATGGTCAGGCCGGTCGGAATCGTGTCGGTGATGGTGGCCGCGTCGGTGGTCGCGACGCCGCCATTGTTCGACACCTGCAGCGTGTAGCTCGCCGGCACGCCGACGGTGAAGGAGGCCGCGCTGGCGGTCTTCGTCATCGTCAATTGCGGCGGTTGCGGCGGCGAGTTGACGCAGGTGGCGTTATCGGTGACGACGCCATTTTCCTGGCCCGCCGGCAACGAGACCACGTTGTACAGGCCGCTGCCCGGCGTCGGCGTCGCCGAACAGACCGTGGGCGGCGTATTGGTGGTGAAACCGTAGGTGATGGCGACGTTGAAGGTATGCGTCGCGCCCGCGGCGATCGGCGTATTGGCCGGCGCGAGCTGATAGGCGCCCGGGCCCGCCTGCGATCCGCTCGGCGGCGCGCCGGGGCCGCTGGTGGTCCAGGTGATGCCGGTTTCGGTGATGTTCGACGGGAAGATCGGCGAATCGCTGAGTCCGCCATAGGTGGTGGCCAGCGTGCCGCTGTTGGTGACGGTCACGGTGTAGGTCACCGTGTAGACGCCGCCCGTCGAAGGTCCGGTCGCGGTGCCCGGGGTCTTGGCGATATTGAGGCTGGCGCTATTCACCGGCGTGGTGACGCTGCTGGTGCAGCGCGCGTCGGCCGGACAGGTCGGATCGCCGCCGCCGGAGACCGTCGCGCTGTTGGTGACGCTTGCGCCGGCCGCCAGGGTCGGCGTGATCGGGATGATGAAGCTGGTGCTCGCGCCCGCGGCCAGACCGGCCGGAATCGTGCAGGTCACCGTCTGGCCCGCGGCGGTGCAGCCGGCAGGCAGGGTGCCGATGGTCAGACCGGTCGGGATGGTGTCGGTGATCGTGCTCGCCGCCGTCGTCGCCGACGTGCCGGTATTCGAGACCTGCAGGGTGTAGCTCGCCGGGGTGCCGACGCTGAAGGACGGCGTGCTCGCTGTCTTGGTCATCGTCAGCTGCGGACGGTCCACGGGCGTGGTCACGGTGCTGGTGCAACGTGCAGCCGCCGGACAGGTCGGATCGCCGCCGCCGGAAACGGTCGCGGTGTTCGCGACGCTCGCCGCTGCGCTGGCGGTCGGCGTGACCGGAATGATGAAGCTGGTGTTCGCACCCGCGGCCAGACCGGCCGGGATGGTGCAGGTCACCGTCTGTCCGGCCGCGGTGCAGCCCGCCGGCAAGGTGCCGATGGTCAGACCCGCCGGGATGGTATCGGTGATGGTCGCAGCAGCCGTCGTGGCCGCAGTACCGGTGTTGGATACCTGCAGCGTGTAGCTCGCTGCGGTGCCGACGGTGAACGACGCCGCGCTCGCGGTCTTGGTCATCGTCAGCTGCGCGGCGTTGATCGGCGTGGTCACGCTGCTGGTGCAGCGCGCGTTCGCCGGACAGGTGGCATCACCGCCGCCGGAGACGGTCGCAGTGTTGGTCACGCTGGCGCCGGCCGCCAGGGTCGGCGTGATCGGGATGATGAAGCTGGTGTTCGCGCCCACGGCCAGACCGGCCGGGATGGTGCAGGTCACGGTCTGGCCCGCGGCGGTGCAGCCCGCCGGCAAGGTGCCGATGGTCAGACCCGTCGGGATGGTGTCGGTGATGGTGCTCGTCGCCGTTGTCGCGAGCGTGCCGGTGTTGCTCACCTGCAGCGTGTAGCTCGCCGGCGTGCCGACCACGAATGAAGCCGCGCTCGCTGTCTTCGTCATCGTCAGCTGCGGCGCCACTACCGGCGTGCTCACCGTGCTGGTGCAACGTGCGGCCGCCGGACAGGTCGGATCGCCGCCACCGGACACCGTCGCGGTGTTCACCGACGGGTTCGCCGCCGCGAGCGTCGCGGTCACCGGGATGATGAAGCTGGTGTTCGCACCCGCAGCCAAGCCGGCCGCGATGGTGCAGGTTACAGTTTGACCCGCGGCGGTGCAGCCCGCCGGCAACGTGCCGATGGTCAGGCCCGTAGGAATCGTGTCGGTGACGGTGCTGGCTGCGGTGGTGGCGGCCGTGCCGGTGTTCGACACCTGCAGCGTGTAGCTCGCCGGCGTGCCGATTACGAACGACGCCGCACTTGCGGTCTTGGTCATCGTCAGCTGCGGCGCATTGACCGGCGTGCTCACGGTGCTGGTGCAGCGTGCGGCCGCCGGGCAGGTCGGATCGCCGCCGCCACTCACGGTCGCGGTGTTCACCGACGGGTTCGCCGCCGCGAGCGTCGCGGTCACCGGAATCACGAAACTGGTGCTGGCGCCCGCGGCCAAGCCGGCAGCGATGGTGCAGGTCACCGTCTGACCGGCTGCGGTGCAACCCGCCGGCAACGTGCCGATGGTGAGGCCTGCCGGAATGGTGTCGGTGATGGTGATGGCTGCGGTGGTGGCCGCCGTGCCGGTGTTCGAGACCTGGAGTGTGTAGCTCGCCGGCGTACCGACCACGAACGACACCGCGCTTGCGGTCTTGGTCATCGTCAGCTGTGGCGCATTCACCGGCGTGCTTACGGCGCTGGTGCAACGTGCAGCCGCCGGACAGGTCGGATCGCCGCCGCCGGACACCGTCGCGGTATTCACCGACGGGTTCGCCGCAGCGAGCGTCGCGGTGACCGGAATGATGAAGCTGGTGCTGCCGCCCGCCGCCAGACCGGCCGCGATGGTGCAGGTCACCGTCTGACCGGCGGCGGTGCAGCCCGCCGGCAACGTGCCGATGGTCAGACCGGTCGGGATCGTGTCGGTGATGGTGCTAACTGCGGTTGTCGCGGCTGTACCGGTGTTCGACACCTGCAGCGTGTAGCTCGCAGGCACGCCGACGATGAACGACGACGCGCTTGCGGTCTTGGTCATCGTCAGCTGCGGCGCATTGACCGGGGTGCTCACGGTGCTGGTGCAGCGTGCAGCCGCCGGACAGGTCGAATCGCCGCCGCCGGACACCGTCGCGGTATTCACCGACGGGTTCGCCGCAGCGAGCGTCGCGGTCACCGGAATCACGAAACTGGTGCTGGCGCCCGCGGCCAGACCGGCCGCGATGGTGCAGGTCACCGTCTGACCGGCGGCGGTGCAGCCCGCCGGCAGCGTGCCGATGGTCAGACCCGTGGGAATGGTGTCGGTGATGGTCGCGGCCGCCGTGGTGACCGCCGTGCCGGTGTTCGAGACCTGGAGCGTGTAGCTCGCCGGCGTACCGACCACGAACGAGGCCGCACTTGCAGTCTTCGTCATCGTCAGCTGCGGCGCGTTAACCGGGGTGCTCACGGTGCTGGTGCAACGCGCTGTCGCGGGACAGGTCGGATCGCCGCCGCCGGACACCGTCGCGGTATTCACCGACGGGTTCGCCGCAGCGAGCGTCGCGGTCACCGGGATGATGAAGCTGGTGTTCGCGCCCGCGGCCAGACCGGCCGCGATCGTGCAGGTCACGATCTGGCCCGTGGCGGTGCAGCCCGCAGGCAGGGTGCCGATGGTCAGGCCAGTCGGAATGGTGTCGGTGATGGTCGATACCGCCGTCGTCGCCGATGTCCCGGTGTTCGACACCTGCAGCGTGTAGCTGGCCGGCACGCCGACCACGAACGATGCCGCGCTCGCGGTCTTCGTCATCGTCAGCTGCGGACGGGTCACCGGCGTGGTCACGGTGCCGGTGTTGCCGCCGGCGCAGGCGACGGGCGCGCCCGAACAATCCGGATCTGCGGTCCCGGCGGGCGGAACGACGGTGGCGGTGTTGGTGATGCTGGCGGCCGCGGCGGCGCCGACGGTGCACGCGATGGTCAGGGTGGCATTGCCGCCCGACGGAATGGCGGCGCCGGTCCAGGTGCCGGTGCCGGTGGCGCCGGAAGCGATGGTGCCGACGGTGAACGTGCCGGCCGACGGCGTGTAGCTGCACCCGGTCAGGCCGGCAGGCAGCGATTCCACGATCGAGAACGTGCTGGCGGCGAGAATGGCGCTGGGGCCGGCATTGCTCACGGTCAGGGTGTAGGTGAGCAGTTGGCCGACGGCGACCGGGCTCGGGGTCGCGATCTTGACCAGGCTCAGGTTGGACGTGCGCGTGATCGGGTCGCTGTCGGTCGCCGAGTTGTTGGCGCTGTTGGGGTCGGTGACAGTGGCCGGAGGCGTGACCGTGGCGCTGTTGACCGCGTTCTGCGACCAGGCGGCCGGGCTGGCGACGAACGCCACGGCAAAGAGGACGGCTGCGGCAAAAGCACGGCGCACACCTTCGGAACTACGGATCGAATTAGCCAACACTTAAACTCCCCTTGGACCCGGTCGCCCCGATGCGACCGCTACCCGGATCCCGATGACGCAACTCCGATTCAAGACCGGCGCTGCAACTGATTTCTGCGATTTCGCTACGCGAACTACGTCCCTGCCCTGCATGCAGATGCACGCGTAGCGCCTTGGCCGATATCCCTGGCGATAGCAAACGCAACGTGCCCTAGGCGCGTCAAGCAAACCCCATGCCAACGCCTTGATTTTCCTGCGGATCGGACGCCAGCGCCTTGATTCCACTGGAGAATCCAAGCCCCCGAGAATCCCTGATGTGCCCGTCGATTGCGGGCGTATTGGGTCACATCCTGGACATTTTTGCTATCGGCGTCGCACTTCAATTCACGACTCCATACGTTTGCGTCCGGATTTTGACGGTGGATCGAAGCTATCGCGCTCCTCCGTCGACAGGGGCTGGACAGTCGCCCAACCCCCGGTCCCTGCTAGAATTTTCGCTCTAGAAAGCTTCGCCTCACCGCAAGCCTCACCGCCAAGCAGCGGGTGCCGCCTCGTACCGGCACCGCCAGGACGCCAGACCTCATGACCAACCCCACCGACCTCCGCTCGCCGGCCGCCGTCGCTACGCCCAGCGTCGACCGCGACTACACGCTGGACGATAAATTCACCCGGACCGAGGGCCGGATCTATCTGTCGGGCGTGCAGGGACTGGTCCGCCTGCCGCTGATGCAGCGGCTGCGCGATCAGGCGGCCGGGCTGAATACCGCCGGCTTCATCAGCGGTTACCGCGGCAGCCCCCTGGGCGGCTTCGATCTGGAGCTGTGGCGGGCGAAGAAGCATCTGGCCGCGACCGGCGTGAAGTTCACGCCGGGCCTGAACGAAGATCTCGGCGCCACCATGGTCTGGGGCACCCAGCAGACCAACCTGTTTCCGGGCGCCAAGGTCGATGGCGTGTTCGGCATGTGGTACGGCAAGGGTCCGGGCGTGGACCGCTGCGGCGACGTGTTCAAGCACGCCAACGCCGCCGGCACCTCGAAGTTCGGCGGCGTGCTGGCGCTGGCCGCCGACGATCACGCCTGCCGCAGCTCCACCCTGCCCCACGGCAGCGAAGGCGAATTCCAGTCCGCGCTGATGCCGGTGCTCAACCCGGCGGGCGTGCAGGACATCCTCGACATGGGCCTGATCGGTTTCGCGATGTCGCGTTACACCGGCCGCTGGGTCGGCTTCAAGACCATCGCCGAAACCGTGGAATCCTCCGCGTCGGTCGACGTGAATCCGCTGGCGCTGCAGATCGTCACGCCTGACGATTTCGAGATCCCGCCGGGCGGCCTGAACATCCGCTGGCCGGATCCGCCGCTGGACCAGGAAATGCGCCTGCATCGTTACGCGGTGAAGGCCGCGCAGGCATTCGCGCGCGCCAACCGGCTCGATCGCGTGGTGATCGATTCGCCGAACGCGCGGCTGGGCATCGTCACCACTGGCAAGAGCTACCTCGACGTGCTGCAGGCGCTGGAATATCTCGGCCTCGACACCCGCGCCTGCGCCGATCTGGGCATCCGCGTCTACAAGGTCGGCATGACCTGGCCGCTGGAACCGATGGGCATCCGCGCGTTCTCGCGCGGGCTGCAGGACATCCTGGTGGTGGAAGAGAAACTCAGCTTCATCGAAAGCCAGATGAAGGAACTGTTCTACAACTTCGAGTCGATGGCCGGCGGCGTCAGCCGGCCGAGCATCGTCGGCAAGTACGACGAGAGCGGCGACTGGATCCTGCCGTCGACAGGGGAACTCACGCCCGCCCGCATCGCCATGGTCATCGCGCGCCGCATCCAGAAATTCCACGACAGCGAACAGATCCGCGGCGTGCTGTCGTGGATCGAGCAGAAGGAGGGCGAACTGGCCCTGCCGCGCGCCAATTTCCCGCGCGTCCCGCACTACTGCAGCGGCTGCCCGCACAACACCTCGACGAAGGTGCCGGAAGGTTCGCGCGCGCTGGGCGGGATCGGCTGTCACTACATGGTGACGTGGATGGATCGCAACACCGACACCTTCACCCACATGGGCGGCGAAGGCGTGACCTGGTGCGGGCAGGCGGCGTTCACCGAAAACGAGCACGTGTTCCAGAATCTAGGCGACGGCACCTATTTCCACAGCGGTTCGCTGGCCATCCGCCAGGCGATCTCGGCCGGCGTCAACATCACCTACAAGATCCTCTACAACGACGCGGTGGCGATGACCGGCGGCCAGCCGGTGGACGGGACGCTGTCGGTGCCGCAGATCGCGCACCAGATGCGCAGCGAAGGCGTGCAGACCATCGCGGTGGTCTCGGACGAGATCGAAAAGTGGTCCGACCCGTCGGTCTTCCCGTCGGGCGTGACGTTCCACGACCGCCGCGAACTCGACGCGGTGCAGAAGACCCTGCGCGAAGTGAAGGGCACCAGCATCCTGATCTACGACCAGACCTGCGCCACCGAGAAACGCCGCCGCCGCAAGCGCGGCAAGATGGTCGACCCCCAAAAACGCGTGATGGTCAACTCGCTGGTCTGCGAAGGCTGCGGCGACTGCGGCGTGAAGAGCTTCTGCGTGTCGGTGCTGCCGAAGGAAACCGAATTCGGCCGCAAGCGCGACATCGACCAGAGCAACTGCAACAAGGACTACAGCTGCGTCGAAGGCTTCTGCCCCAGCTTCGTCACCGTCCACGGCGGCAAGTTGAAGAAAGGCAAGGCGCCGGACAACAGCGGTGCGAATACCACCGCACGCCTCGGCGACCTGCCGATGCCGACATTCGCGAGCGCGCTCGACAAACCGTGGAACATCCTGATCACCGGCGTCGGCGGCACCGGCGTGGTCACCATCGGCGCGCTGCTGGGCATGGCCGGGCATCTCGAAGGCAAGGGCGCGACCGTGCTCGACCAGACCGGCCTCGCGCAGAAGGGCGGCGCGGTCACCACCCACATCCGCATCGCGAAGTCGCCCGACGACATCCACGCGGTGCGCATCGCCGCCGGCGAAGCCGATCTGGTGCTCGGCTGCGACATGGTGGTGGTCAACGATTACTGGGCGCTGTCGAAAATTCGCGAAGGCCGCTCCAACGTCGTGCTCAACACCTATGAAGCGATGCCGGGCACCTTCACCACGCGTCCGGACATGCAGTTCCCGGCGGCCGACATCGTGTCCGCGGTGCGCACGGCATTGGGCGGCCAGGAACCGCTGCTGGTCGACGCGACCCAGCTCGCCAACGCGCTAATGGGCGACGCTATCGCCGCCAACCTGTTCATGCTCGGCTATGCCTGGCAGCAGGGCCTGGTGCCGATCTCGTTCGACGCGATCATGCGCGCGGTCGAACTCAACGGCGCCGCGATCGAGATGAACAAGACCGCGTTCGCCTGGGGGCGTCTGGCGGTGATCGATCTGCCCGCGGTGGTTGCCGCCGCTGGCGTCGTGCGCAATGCGCCGACCGCCGCCGAAAGCACGCCCAACGCGCTGCGCCTGCTCGCACCGACCGCATCGGAAGGCCACGAATCCGGTCTCGACGCGCAGCGCGCCGATCTGCGCAGCGCCGACGAACTGCGCCACGTGCCCGCCGACGCCAGCGACCGCGACTGGTTCATGCCGCTGGACGACGCGCGCCTCTCGCGTTCGCTCGATGAAGTCATCGCGCGCCGCGTCGCCTTCCTCAGCGACTACCAGAACATCGACTACGCCAAACGCTACAGCGATTTCGTCGCCAAGGTCCGCGCCGCGGAACAGGCGAAAGCGCCCGGCAGCAGCGATCTGTCGGAAGCGGTCGCACGCTATGCGTTCAAGTTGATGGCGTACAAGGACGAATACGAAGTCGCGCGCCTCTACACCAGCGGCGATTTCCAGAAGCGCGTCGCACAGCAGTTCGAAGGCGACTACAAGATCCGCTTCCACCTCGCCCCGCCGCTTCTTGCGAAGAAGGACGCCGAAGGCCGCCTCATCAAGCAGGAGTTCGGCCCCTGGATGTTCACCGCGTTCAAGCTGATGGCGAAACTGCGCTTCCTGCGCGGCACCGCGCTGGACATCTTCGGCCGCACCGAAGAACGCCGGATGGAGCGCAAACTGATCGAGGATTATTTCGCGACCGTCGAAGCCCTGCTCGGCAAGCTGGATACCGGCAACGTCGCGCTGGCCGCCGAGATCGCTTCGATCCCGGAACAGATCCGCGGCTATGGCCACGTCAAGGAAGCGCATCTGCACAAGGCCAAGGCGCGCGAGGCGGAGTTGCTGGAGAGGTTCGCCGCGCCGTCGCCCAGCCAGGCGCGCGCAGCGTAATCCTGTCGCAGGCAGAAACGAAGAAGCCCCGCTGAGCGGGGCTTCTTTTTCGCGGAACGCGGCAGATCCTGCCTCAAGCCGATACGACAGGCCGATACGAGGCGCTCAGCCCGCCCGCACCCATCGCGAATACGCCCGCTCGCGTTCGGCATCGCTGTAGAAATGTCGCATGTAGGGCGTGTCGTAGAGCGACGACAGCAGATTGCCGAGCATGCGGAATTCGCGCATCACTTTCCGATACAGGTCGGCATATCCCTTCTCGTCCCCGACATTGCGCTGCGGCAACCGCAGCGCATCCACATCCAGATCGAGAAACGCCGCGAGCGGCGCTTCCAGCTGCGGCAGGTCTTCCTGGCGATACAGCAACAGATCGATCCCGCCATGCTGGATACGACTCCAGCCGGCGTCGTGATCGAACGGATGCGCATACACATCGAGATCGCAGAAATAGCGGTGATCGAACCAGCGCATGCCCGCCTGGCATTGATTCCAGAAACGCTCCTCGACCATCGCGACCGCATCGGCGACGTTCAAGGTGGCGGCGCCCTGATACTGGAACATGCCGGAAAGCGCCCAGGACACGATTTCGCGCACCGCCGAGATCACTTTCACCGGACGCTCGCGCGGATGCACGAGAATCGTGGAATACGGCAGACGGTTCGATGGATAACCCTGGAGCAGATCCGTGACCCAGTGCAAATGGATCGCCCGGCCGCCGTAGCCCGCGTCCTGCAGCGCGCCGGCGATCGTATGCGAACCGACCTTGCCCATCTGGAACACATGCAGGTCGGCATCGTAGAGCCAGGCGCTGTCGCGGTTGGGCACGCGCTTTTCGTACCAGCCCTGATAACAATAGTGGATCTGCGCTTCAGCATCGTCGGCGAGCGCGATCTCCGGATAGCGTTCGCGGTAGTAACCCGGATCGAAGCCGTCCAGACGTTTCGGGTCGTAGATCCGCCGTTCGTAATAGCCCTGAAGGAAAAAATGCCCGAAAGCATGCGCTTCGGTATCGCCGGTGGCCGCAACATCGGGATTGGCCAGCAGATATTCGCGCCAGCGGAAGTCGCGCAGGATCTGCTCGGCATACGGCGACTGGAACAGGATCGGCAGCGACGGCAGCGTCACCTTCGGCGGCTGGCAGCTGATGTCGAAATGCAGCGGCTTCGCGCCTTCATCTTCGTTCGACGCGATCGACGGGAGCATGGCATCGATCGTTCCCAGCAAGGCGCCATCCAGAACCGACATCTTCGGCAGCTCGTGGATGGCGGACATCAGCGACTGGTCGCAGACATCCTCCGGCAGCGCGTCGTACCAGCGGATCCCACGCAGGGCCTGCATCCGGCTGATACCGGGGCGACGGCTCGCGTCCCCCTCGACTTCACCGATCAACAGCGCGTGCGTGTGGTCGTCGCCAACGACCACGATGTCGCCCACCGCCATGTCCTGCTCGAAGCGCGCTACCAGGGCGGCGGATGTCGGCTCCGTGCCTGGACCGATGTCCAGCGACAACAACGACCGACGACGGAAATCGGAGACCGCCTCAGGGTCGCAGGCATCGAACCACCAGATGTTATGGGACCGCATACATGCTCCGGACTCACTGTGGAGACGTCTGTCGAACCGTACGCCTCTCGACGACAGGCTCTTCAACGATATGCTCTTCAACGATAGGTTCTTCAACGATTGCTTACCCGGTCCGGTTGACCGGCGATGCATACAAGCCGTGTCGTGACCCATCCGGCACCGGCATGCATCGTGCGATTCGCAGGATGAAACCGCGTCGCATCGGCGGAAAGGCAACGATGAGGGGGCCGAACGATACGTATGCAACTTCGTCGCGACAAGTGCGGTGGCATGCGTCGGTTCAGTTTGACGCACCGCTGCGATAGCGCTTGTCGATGGCGTACGCAAACTCGATCAAAAAGATCCCATGCCTTCCTGGCACGATCATGCTTGCGATCGGTCATGCCGCGAACGGGTACGCGACTATCGTCGATGGCACAACTTCGTTCGGAATCGTCGCGGCGAGCGCGGTCTGCGCCTGTACACGCTCAACATCGCGACCGGATCCAGACACGCTCGTTCAGGATGCACCCACTGCGTACAGCGTCGGGCGTCGTGTCGCGGAACAGCGCCATGAGTCGCGTCTCCGCGATCAAGGCACTGCCGGGCCTGATGTCCCGGGCGGGCCGCGAGTCAGCTTCACCATGCATACTGGCCGCAGCCCTTCAGGAGAAACCGCCATGTCGCTGCTGCCCTATTCGCTGTTCGCAATCCTGTCCGTCGCCGCCTGTACGCCGGTGACATCGCACGAAGCGCCCTCGGGAGGCGACAGCGGTGGCGAAAGCGGTGGCGAAAGCGCCAGCGGCGGAAAGCCTCGCATGACCGGCGGCGCACTGCCGCCCGAAGAGCAGATCCGGGTCGCGCCCGGGCTGGAAGAAGACAATTGCGATGCCGAGGCGGCGCAGCGCTTCGTCGGCAAGAAGGCCGACGAGGCCACGGTGAAAGCGGCCGTGGCCGCCAGCGGCGCGAAAGCGGCGCGGGTCATCAAGCCCGATACCATGGTGACCATGGATTACCGCGGCGACCGCCTGAACATCCGCCTGGACGATGCCGGCGATATCATCGCGGTCACCTGCGGCTGAAGGCGGTCGCAGCGATGTCGCCACGATTCCGGGCGGCAACGCGCTGCAGATGATCCGATCGGGATGAACCGATGGGGATGAACCGACCGGCGTGATCCGATCGGCGTGATCCGATCAACATGCTCGGATCGACACCATCTGATTGCTTTGGTTTGATCACGATCAGCGTAGCCGCAGCGCGACCGGCTCACACTGCGGCTTCACATCGACAGGAGACGGCGATGCGCAAGAAGCACAAGCGCAAATCGGGTTCGAAGTGGCTGGCGGCGGTCGCAGTAGCGCTGTTGGCGGCGGCCGCGTGGAATGCCTACCGGACGCCCGCCGGAACGTCTCCGGTCGGGATGGGCGAAACCGCGATCGGGGAATCCGCATCCACCGATGGCGCGCGCACGACAAGGGCGCTGGAACTGCCGCCACCGCCGACAGAAAACGCAACCCCAACGCCATCGGCGGCGCGCTACCCGGCCTTCCTGCCGGCCGAAGCCATCGACACCCTGCGCCTGATCGAGCAGCGCGGCCCTTACCCGTATCGACAGGACGACGGCCTGTTCGGCAATCGCGAAGGCCGTTTGCCGCGCCAGCCGCGCGGCTATTACCGCGAATACACCGTGGAAACGCCGGGTTCGCCGGATCGCGGCGCGCGGCGCATCATCGCCGGTGGACAGCCGCCGATCGAATATTTCTACACCGCCGATCACTACGGCAGCTTCCGCCGGTTCACGCTGGACGATGGCAGGCTGGACGACGACAGGACGCCGGCGCGATGAGCGATATCGAACTGGGCACACTGCTGGCGGACGCCTCGCAGGCAGGCGCGTATTTCGTCGATGCCCGCGACCGCGAGGCGCTGGTGGAGGCAGGCAACGTCCTGCAGTTCGCGGTGCTGCCTGTCGATCTGCGCGGCTGCGACGACGCGCCTCCGGCGATGCTCGAGATCGCGGAAACCCTGGAATTCCCGGATTGGTTCGGCGAAAACCTCGACGCCCTCGCCGACTGCCTGCGCGACCTGTCGTGGCTGCCGTCGGAAGGTTATGTGCTGGTGCTGGAGCACACCAGCGAATGGCGCGCACAGGCGCCTGACACGTTCGCGACGGTGCTGGAGATTCTCAACGAGACCGCGCAGCACTGGGCCGCGAATCGCGTGCCGTTCTGGGCGTTTCTGCCGGTATCGACGCGCGAACTCGAAGCCATCAACGTGTAAACGTCTTGTAGGAGCGGCGGGAGCCGCGATGACCGGCGGCATGCCTTTCCGCAGACGGTCGCGGCTTGACCAGCCATTCGGCTATTGAAAGCCGCCGCTCCCACAGAAAAATCCGCGGCGGGGATACGCACACCATGGCTCCAGTCGCTACGGCGCCGGATCGACCGCCTGCGCAGACGGCGCCGCAACCGCCGGCACCCGCGCATAGCGCCAGGCCACCAGCACCGCGCAGGCCAGCAGCACCGAGGCGATCAGGAACGCGATGCCCGGCAGATGCATCGGCGCGCGCGGGCCGATGAAATAGCCGAACGATCCGGCGAACAACGCCGGTGCGACGATCCCGGCCAGCGACACCAGGCTGCTCAGCGCGCCCTGGATGCGGCCCTGCATCTCCGGGCCGACCTGACGGGTGATCAGCGCCTGCGTCGACGGCGCGGCGACCGCCCACAGCGCGCTGATCGGCAGACCGGCGAGAAACACCCAGCCGCTGCCGGCCAGGCCATAGATCAGAAAGCCGATCACGCCGCAGCTCAGACCGAACAACAACGCACGGCGTTCGCCGAAACGCTTCACCAGTCGGCCCACCACCAGCACGTTGACGATCACGCTGAACACGCCGACCACCGCAAGCACGTAGCCGGCCTGCTTTTCTTCCCAGCCGAAACTGACATCGGCGAACAGCACGAAGGTGCTGGGGTAGACGTAATGCGCGAAATTGGCGAGGAACACCACCGCCACCAGGCCCCAGATCTGCGGGTAATTGCGCAGCAGATGCACCGAACCCATCGGTTTGGCGTGCGCCCAGTCGAACTTGGCGGAACGGCGCTCTTTCGGCAGCGATTCCGGCAACACGAACAGGCCATAGACGAAGTTGATCAGCGCCAACCCGGCGGAGAACCAGAACGGCAGACGATGATCGATGTCGCCAAGCAGGCCACCGATCATCGGCCCAAGAATGAAGCCGACGCCGAACGCCGCACCGATCATGCCGAAGGCTTTTGCGCGCTGGTCCGGCGGCGTGACATCGGCGATGTAGGCATTCGCGGTGGTGAAGCTGGCCGAGGTGACCGCGGAAATGATCCGGCCGACGAACAACCAGGCCAGGTTCGGCGCCAGCGCCATGAAGATGAAATCGATGCCCAGCCCGAAACACGACAGCAGGATCACCGGGCGCCGGCCGAAACGGTCGGACAGCGCGCCCTGGATCGGCGCGCTGAAGAACTGCACGACCGCGAACGCGGTGCCGAAGATGCCCACCCAATAGGCCGCCGTGGAGGTATCGCCGCCGACGAATTCCTCGACCAGGTGCGGCAACACCGGAATGATCACGCCGAAGGCGAGCACATCGATCAATACGGTGATGAAAATGAAGACGAGCGCGGCCTGACGCTTGGCGCCGGCGAGAGGGTTGTTCACGGGGATGCGGGGATCGGGCGAGGCGAAGCGGGCAGTCTAACCCGGGGCCCGACTGCCGACAGCGCCGAAACCGCCAGAACCGGAACACCCGCGACACCCGGTTGCCGCACTGCAGCAATTGTGCTTTAGTCGGGTCATCCAGCGACAGGACGCACGCGAACCGCACCCGCCCCAGGGGGTTCGCGAGGGAAGTGTCGCCCCCCGATTCCCTACCGGCCCGATTCTTGACCGGCGCCATCTTCCCGGAGCTCATCCGATGGAAACCGACCAACGCAGCGTCACCGGCCTCTACGATCCGCGCGACGAGCGCGATGCCTGCGGCTTCGGGCTGATCGCCCATCTCGACGACACGCCCAGCGCTGCGCTGGTCAGACAATCGCTGGACGCGCTCGCGCGGATGGCGCATCGCGGCGGCGTCGCCGCCGACGGCCTGTCCGGCGACGGCTGCGGTTTATTGCTGAAAACACCGGATGTCTTCCTGCGCGCGCTGGCCGCCGAATCCGGCATCGCGCTGGGCCAACGCTACGCGTCCGGCATCGTGTTCATGCCGCACGACAACGACACCATCGCGCGCGTGCACGCCGCGTTTTCGGTGGCGCTGCGCGAGGTCGGGCTTGCGGTTTCCGGCTGGCGCAAGGTGCCCACCGACCCCTCGGTCTGCGGCGGACTCGCGAAGGCGACGATGCCGGCCATCGAACAACTGTTCGTGGTGCCGGTGCTGGATGTCGAAGGCGCCCGGATGACCCGCGAAGCCTTCGCGCAGGCGCTGTATCTGGCGCGCCGCCGCGCCGAGCAGCGCCTGCGCGACGTGCCCGGGCTGCATGTGGTGAGCCTGTCCGCCAGTAGCATCGGCTATAAGGGTATGGTGCTGCCGCAATATCTGCAGCAGCTCTATCCGGACCTGCAGCGCCCGGAGCTGGCCAGCAGCGCGGTGGTGTTCCATCAACGTTTTTCGACCAACACCAGCCCGCGCTGGCCGTTGGCCCAACCCTTTCGGCTGCTGGCGCACAACGGCGAGATCAACACCATCGCCGGCAACCGCATCTGGGCGCAGGCGCGCGCGCACGTGTGGCGCACCGATACGCTGAATCCCGCCGAATTCGATCCGGTGATCGACATCGACGGCTCCGATTCCATGAGTCTGGATTCGATGCTGGAACTGCTGCAGGCCGGCGGCATGGACCTGCTCAAGGCGCTGCGCATCCTGATTCCGCCGGCGACGCAATCGTTGGAATACAAGGACGCCGACCTGCTCGCGTTCTACGAGTACTACGCGATCAACAGCGAGCCCTGGGACGGCCCGGCCGGCATCGTCGCGTTCGACGGCCGTCATGCCGTGTGCACCGTCGACCGCAACGGCCTGCGCCCGGCACGCTGGCAGCTGAGCGACGACCGCGTGTTCATGGTGGCGTCCGAAGCCGGCGTATGGGATGTCGAGACCCCGCGCATCCTCGCCAAGGGCAAGCTCGGCCCGGGGCAGATGATCGCCGCGGATCTCCAGACCGGCCGGCTGCTCGACAGCGAGGCGATCGACCAGATCAACCGCGCCCGCGCGCCATACAAGCAGTGGCTCAAGCAGGGCATGACCTACCTGCACACCGAACTGGTCGATCCGAATCTCACCGCGGCGCCGTTCGACGCGAGCACGCTGTCGGGTTTCCAGAAACTCTTCCAGCTCACCCGCGAGGAGCGCGAGCAGATCCTGCGCCCGCTGGCCGAAACCGAACAGGAAGCCGTGGGTTCGATGGGCGACGACGTGCCGATGGCGGCGCTGTCGGGCCACGTCCGGCCGCTGTACGACCGCTTCCGCCAGGCGTTCGCGCAGGTGACCAATCCGCCGATCGATTCGCTGCGCGAAGACTGCGTGATGTCGCTCGCCACCCAGGTCGGCGAGGAAGGCAATCTGTTCGTCGACGGCCCCGATCAGGTACGGCACGTGATGCTGAACTCGCCGGTGCTGTCGCAGCGCAAACAGCGCCAGCTGTTGCTGCTGCCGGATTTCCGCGATTCGCATCGCTATCTCGATCTGAATTTCAGCGCCGAAGAAGGCCTGCGCGCGGCCCTGCTGCGGCTGTGTGCGGACGCCGAAGCCGCAGCGCGCGCCGGCATCAAACTACTGATCATCAGCGACCGCCGCCCGCGTCGCGATCACCTGCTGGTGCACGCACTGCTCGCCACCGGCGCGGTGCATCAGCATCTGGTCCGCATCGGCCTGCGCTGCGGCGCCAATCTCATCGTCGAAACCGGCACCGCGCGCGATCCGCATCATTTCGCCTGCCTGATCGGCTACGGCGCGACCGCGGTGTATCCATATCTCGCTTACCAGACGCTTCACGATCTGGGCGAACGCGGGATTCTGAAAACGAAGCACGGCGAAGTCGTGCAGATCGGCCGCAGCTATCGTCGCGGCATCAAGAAGGGCCTGCTCAAGATCATCTCGAAGATGGGCATCGCCACCATCGGCAGCTATCGCGGCGCGCAGTTGTTCGAGATCGTCGGCCTGGACCGCGAGATCGTCGATCTGTGCTTCACCGGTACGCCGTCGCGGATCGGCGGCGCCACCTTCGCATCGCTGCAGGAAGAAACCGCGCACATCGCGACCCGCGCCTGGGACAACAACGTGCTGCCGGACATCGGCGGCCTGCTGCAGTACACGCCGAACGGCGAATACCACCAGTACAACCCCGATGTCGTCACCACACTGCAGCGCGCGGTGCGCAGCGGCGCGCGCGACGACTGGAACGCCTACGCCGACGCGGTGAACTCGCGTCCACCGGCGGCACTGCGCGATCTGCTCGCCTTCGATACTTCGAAGATCACCGCCATCCCGCTCGACGACGTGGAGCCGGTCGAAGCCATCGTCAAACGTTTCGACACCGCGGCGATGAGCCTCGGCGCGCTGTCGCCCGAAGCGCACGAAGCGCTGGCGATCGCGATGAACCGCCTCGGCGGCCGCAGCAATTCCGGCGAAGGCGGCGAAGACCCGCTGCGCTACGGCACCGGCAAGGTCTCGAAGATCAAACAGGTCGCGTCCGGCCGCTTCGGCGTCACTCCCGAATATCTGGTCAACGCCGAAGTGCTGCAGATCAAGGTCGCGCAGGGCGCCAAGCCCGGCGAAGGCGGCCAGTTGCCCGGCCACAAGGTCAACGAGCTCATCGCGCGCCTGCGTTACGCGCGGCCGGGCATCGGCCTGATCTCGCCGCCGCCGCATCACGACATCTATTCGATCGAGGATCTCGCGCAGCTGATCTTCGATCTGCGCCAGGTGAATCCCGACGCGCTGATCTCGGTGAAGCTGGTCGCGCATGCGGGCGTGGGCACGATCGCTTCGGGCGTCGCGAAAGCCGGCGCCGACCTCATCACCATTTCCGGCCACGATGGCGGCACCGGCGCCAGTCCGATCTCGTCGATCCGCTACGCAGGCACGCCATGGGAACTGGGCCTGTCCGAAGCGCGGCAGTCGCTGATCGCCAACGGGCTGCGCGACCGCGTGATCGTGCAGGCCGACGGCGGCATGAAGACCGGCTTGGACGTGATCAAGGCCGCGCTGCTCGGCGCGGAGTCCTTCGGTTTCGGCACCGCGCCGATGATCGCGCTGGGCTGCAAATACCTGCGCATCTGCCATCTCAACAACTGCGCCACCGGCATCGCGACCCAGGACGACAAGCTGCGCGTCGATCACTTCACAGGTCTGCCGGAGCGCGTCGAGAATTTCTTCCGCGGCCTCGCCGAGGAAGTGCGCGGTTATCTCGCGCAATTGGGCGCGCGCTCGATCGAGGAGATCGTCGGCCGCACCGATCTGCTGGTGCAGACCGAAGGCACCCTGCCCGCGCATCGTCTGCTGGATCTGTCGCCGCTGCTCGCGCACGAAGGTCTGGCTACGGGCGGCCACTGCGGCGTGCGCGCATCGCAGCCGGCGCCCACCGGCCTCGCCGCCCAGCTCGAACACGACCTGGCCGATGCCATCGCCCACAAGCGCGGCAGCGAAGCCTTCGACGCGCCGCTGCGCTACGTCATCCGCAACACCGACCGCAGCATCGGCGCGCGGCTGTCCGGCCGCATCGCCCGCGCGCACGGCAACCACGGCATGCACGATGCGCCCATCGCCCTGCATTTCGAGGGCAGCGCCGGGCAGAGCTTCGGCGCGTTCCTTGCCGGCGGCCTGCAGCTGGAGCTCGAAGGCGAAGCCAACGATTACGTCGGCAAGGGCATGGCCGACGGCCGCATCGTCATCCGTCCGCCGCAGGGCGCGCGCTACGTCGCGCACGAGTCGACCATCCTCGGCAACACCTGCCTCTACGGCGCCACCGGCGGCGAACTGTACGCCGCGGGCCGCGCCGGCGAACGCTTCGCGGTGCGCAACTCCGGCGCGCTCGCGGTGGTCGAAGGCGCGGGCGATCACTGCTGCGAATACATGACCGGCGGCGTGGTCGCGGTGCTCGGCCGCACCGGCCTGAACTTCGGCGCCGGCTTCACCGGCGGCATGGCCTACGTGCTGGATCGCGACCGCGATTTCGTCGACCGCTACAACCACGAACTCATCGACATCCTGCGCATCAACGCCGAGGGTTTCGAGCACCACCGCTCGCATCTGCAGGATCTGCTCGAAACCCACGTCCGCCACACCGGCAGCGCGCATGCGCAGGGCATCCTCGATAATTTCCGCGATCACCTCGGCAAATTCTGGCTGGTGAAACCGAAGGCGGTGAGCATCGAGACGCTGGGCGAAACCCTGCGGAGAGCCGCGTGATGCGCATCGATACCAGCATCCTTGTAGGAGGGGCTTCAGCCCCGAGCTCCTCCCAGACGGTCGCCGCGATCTCCACCCCGATATTCGCCGCGATGTGCATGCGAAAAATCAAAAGCTCGGGCCTGAAGGCCCTCCTACGGAATACCGGGGCTGAAACATGAGCAAGAAAACCCCACAGGCCTTCCTGCAATCGCAGCGGCAGATGCCCGAGCGCGTCGCGTTGGATCTGCGCCAGCACGGCGACTGGAACGAACTCTACGGCCGCTTCGAAGAAGCCGAAGCGAAAAAACAATCCTCACGCTGCCTCGACTGCGGTAACCCGTACTGCAGCTGGGGCTGCCCGCTGCACAACTACATCCCGCAGTGGCTGGAACTCGCGCGCGAAGGCCGCATCCACGAAGCCGCGGCGCTGTGTCACGAAACCAATCCGCTGCCCGAGATCTGCGGCCGCGTCTGCCCGCAGGATCGCCTGTGCGAAGGCGCGTGCACGCTCAACGACGGCTTTGGCGCGGTCACCATCGGTGCGGTCGAGAAATACATCGTCGACAAGGCGCTGGCCGAAGGCTGGACCCCCGACGTGTCCACCGCGCAGCCCACCGGCAAGCGCGTCGCCATCGTCGGCGCCGGCCCCGCGGGTCTCGCCTGCGCCGATCGTCTCGCGCGCGCCGGCGTGCAGGCGGTGGTGTTCGACCGCTATGAGCAGATCGGCGGCCTGCTACAGTTTGGCATTCCCAGTTTCAAGCTCGACAAATCGGTGATCGCGACGCGCCGCGGCGTGCTCGAAGGCATGGGCGTGGAATTCCGCCTCGGCGTGGAGATCGGCCGCGACATCGCGATGGACGCGCTGCTCGCCGACTTCGACGCGGTGTTCCTCGGCCTCGGCAGCTATCGCTACACCGACGGCGGCCTGCCCGGCCAGGATCTGCGCAACGTGCTGCCGGCGCTCCCGTTTCTGGTGCAGAACGGCCGCATCGTGGTCGGCACCGAAGACAACCAGAGCCGCCCCATCGCCGGCTGGGAAGACCAGCTCGCCCTGCCCGACCTGCGCGGCAAACGCGTGGTCGTGCTCGGCGGCGGCGACACCGGCATGGACTGCGTGCGCAGCGCCGTGCGCCTGGGCGCGGCGCAGGTCAGCTGCGTCTACCGCCGCGATGAAGCCAGCATGCCCGGCTCCGCGCGCGAAGTCGCGAACGCGCGCGAGGAAGGCGTGCGCTTCCTGTTCCAGCGCGCGCCGCTCGAACTCATCGACGACGGCGACGGCAACGTCCGCGCCGTGCGCGTCGCCGAAACGCAGCTCGGCGAACCCGACGCCCGCGGCCGTCGTCGCCCCGAACAGGTGCCCGGCAGCGAAACCGACCTCGACGCCGACATCGTCATCATCGCCTTCGGCTTCCAGCCCGACCCGCCTGCATGGCTCGCCGCGCATGGCATCGCGTTGCATGACGATGGGCGGGTGAAGGTTGTGCCCGCGCCGCCGCCGCATCATCCGCTGCGCATCGATCCTGCGAATCCGGTGTATCCGTATCAGACTGCGAACGAACGCATCTTCGCCGGCGGCGATGGCGTTCGTGGTGCGGACCTCGTCGTGACTGCTGTGCAGGAAGGGCGGGATGCGGCGGGGAGTATTGTGAGGTTTTTGGGGGCTGCATAACGCGGCGACGTGGGCGCAGGGTCAGCTTGGGCACGCCGCATCGCATATTCACTTTGTCATCCCACTGCGGGCAACGTCTGCGGAGAAATCTCGCTGTCTGTTCTTGCGAGTAGAAGCTGCGCTGACAGATATTGGGGATGAAGCGGAGGCTCGGTTTTATGCCTCACTCTCGAGATCAATTTGTGGTTGGGCTCCTTGGCCGCCTTGGGCCTTCATCAGCGTTCTTTAGAAGAATCCGTTCGGACAGCGCACACCACCGGATACTCGATCGCTCAAGATGCGCCCGGAGAAAGAACATGGGTCTGTCATCTAATGACGTCAGAGCGGGCATTGATTTTGTTTTTGAACTGGAAGCCTTTAAGGCCTAACAATTCTTTCAAGCCGAACGCATGTCGTGGCATCGGCTGCGTGCTATCGCTGTACGCGTCTTCCGCCCCGCTTCGAGGCGGATCAACTCAGGCGTTTAGGCATGTTTTTCAACCGCGACAAACAGGAGAAACACATGAAAACCATAGACGTCGACAAAATCCAGCCAGACCCCGTAGCTGCGGCACTGGCCAATACGGACAAGGAGACATTAATCGTTTCTGGATACATTTGCGCGGTTGATAAGGCGACCATCTCCATAAGCGAAACTCGTGACGGCACCTCTTACATTGAGTACCCGCGCTCTGCTGTAGTCGCCGCTTTCACGGATGAGACATCCGATCAAGTAACTCTTCTTGTCGACGCCAAAGCGCGTGTCAAAGTAATATCCGCTATGCAAGCAGGAGTTCTTAGTGCCAAGGCGCGCGGGGTCGGAGGCACGGGTTGTGGAACAACCTGCAAGAGCCGAGACGGTGAAGCGAGCTGCTGCTGTGGAGTTGGACAACGCTGCAAAAGTTCATTAAGCACATGCGTCTGCGAGGACGCTGGCAGGCCATTGTCCTCAACCAGTCCAGGGGTCTTTGATTCGACGTCTCAGACAGTTGCCGCTGATCTTGGTTTTGCCCCGACACAAGATGCACTACCTCAGCTTGCTTTTCGATCCAGTATGGGAGGGGTTGGTGGATTTGGTGGATTTGGTGGATTTGGTGGATTTGGCTCTACGCTACCTTCGTGCCGCTGGGAGAAGCGCCTAGTTGTTTGCGGAAGCGCTCTGCCGGGTTACCCAGTGCCAATGTGTGAGAAGTGGGTCTATTGCTGCACATGGCCGAATGGTGCGACTAGCTGCATGTGAGCATCCTAGCTCGTAGCTCGCAGGGTGGGGTAAGCGCAACGCAACCCCACCCTGAAAAGCCGATGTCGCTTGAGGTTCTCGGGATCTGATGCTTCGGGATGGTGGGGTGCGCTGCGCTTACCCCACCCTACGATCTGCATCTCTTGGGGTTACAGCGGATGAGATTTGCGACAAGGACAAACAGGTCCCTCGCCTGCGGCTCGGGATGACAGCGGTGAGGGAATCGTAGACCCGGAGGGCGGCGCACACGATGTGCGCCGTTTTTCGACGCGGCAGGATGCCGCATCGAAAAATCCCGGCCATGTTGCCGATGGCAGGTTTGCTCCGGCACTAGAGAGTTTTCTTTGGTTACTTTCTTTGCGACAAAGAAAGTGACCCGCGCAAAGCGCGGAAGCTCTGCAGTTGCTCCATGATGGGTATCGCTGCCATCGATTGCCGAATGTCGCAGCAGATTGCCGTTCGTCGCTGTGCCTATGGCGGGTTGGAACCCGCCCTACAAGATCTAAAAACTAAAGCAGGTTCTCTCCTACAACGCGCAGGATGGATAAGCGCAGCGATGGCCACGATGACGCGCCGATGTCGCTTGATGTTCTCGGGGTCTGATGCTTCGGGATGGCGGGGCGCGCTGCGCTTACCCCACCCTACGATCTGCATCTCTTGCTCTTACATCGGATGAGATTTGCGACAAGGACAAACAGGCCCTCGCGTGCGGCTCGGGATGACAGCGGTGAGGCAATCGTAGACTCGCAAGGCAGCGCACGTGACGTGTGCTTTTTTTTCGACGCCGCACACACCTGCGTTCCCGGATCGGCTTTGCGCATCGGCGAAGGGCCAGTTCGAAGACATCCTTTGACCGCACTCCTCAAGCGGGGTCTATATCATCGGATCGTGGCGTCGGCCATGAGCCTGCGCTACGCTGGCACGCGTCCGTCGCCCCGCAGCGGGGCGGTTCAACTCAGCAACTGTCTTGCGATGGATGCGTTCAAGTGGCCATCATCGCCTCTACCCTCAACTCATCACGACGCCGTGCGTTGACAATGCTCAGCAGCTTGCGCATGCAGGCCACCAGCGCCACCTTG
>JAESGK010000071.1_pt1 | contig 117841 bp, 111 predicted proteins | sample 9269681 | NCBI WGS metagenome assembly JAESGK01 (sample SAMN14515347, study PRJNA621673) | algae metagenome | isolation source: Timaviella obliquedivisa GSE-PSE-MK23-08B and co-occurring heterotrophs from... | place: USA: Grand Staircase Escalante National Monument, Utah | collected 2006-08-15 | reverse complement strand
TGGTCAACAACTCCTCGGCCGCCCTGTCGGCCATGGGGTTCAAGACCCCGGTCAAGGTGCTGGGCGAGGCCTTCTTCGACTTCCAGGGCCTGGCCGACCAGCAGCCGGTCGACACCTTCTGGACCCATCCCACGCCCCCCGACGACGCCCTGTTCAACCGCTTCCGCGCCCACGTCATCGCCCGCACACAGGTCAACGGAAACTACCACGAACCCAGAGCCCTCAAACCCACCGCAAAAGCCCTCGCAAGACGCTTCGCAGCCGCAAGGTAAAAGAGGGGGGAAGGGGCAGGCGTTGTATCCGGCGAGCCGATGCCGACGTAGCTGGCATGATCCCGCCGCCCTTCCGGAGCCCGTCCATGTCCCGTCCGACCCGTATCGCCCTTGCCGCCACCCTGGTGCTGGCCTTCGGTGCCGGCGCGCCGGTCACTGCGGAGCCGCCGGTCCAGTCGGGGCGTGACAGCGGGCGGCGTGAGGTCGCCGTGTTCGCCGGCGGTTGCTTCTGGTCGGTGGAGGCGAATTTCGAGCGAATGCCGGGAGTGGTTTCGGCAGTATCGGGCTTCGCCGGAGGTCGCGTCGCCAATCCGACCTACGATCAGGTCGTACGGGGCGGCACGGGGCACCTCGAGGCGGTGCAGGTCACCTACGATCCGGCCCGGATCACCTATCGCCAGCTGGTCGACCGGTTCTGGCGCACCATCGACCCTACGGATCCCGACGGTCAGTTCTGCGACCAGGGCGCGCCCTATGCCACGGCCGTCTTCGCCAGCGCGGCCCAACGCCCGGCCGCTGAGGCCTCGCGCCGGGCGGCCGCCGCGGTGGTCGGAGGGCGGCGTTTCGTCACGCCCGTCCGCGACGTCGCCCGGTTCTGGCCTGCCGAGGCCTACCAGCAGGACTTCGCCCGCCTGAACCCGGTCCGCTATGGCGGCTACACGCGGTTCTGCGGGCGTGACGCCAGGCTGCGCGCCGTCTGGGGCTAGCCTCGACAAGCACCACTGTGGCGCCCGTGTCACCCCCGGGCTCTGTCACGCGACTGTCACAACACTGTCGTCGCTCGTTCTGAGACGGGCCGTAGACGGGGCTGGATTTCGCGTGGCCCTTTGCGGCCACATTTCGCGCGCCGGGCCGCTGTCCGCGACACCTTGGGGATACACGATGACCAACCGCTCTCGGGCAATCTGGGCCTCCACCGCCCTCCTGACGTCGCTCGCGATGTCAACCGCCGTCTACGCTCAGGACACCACCTCGGCCGTCCGGGGCACGGTCATCGCCAATGACGGCTCGGCCGTCGCCGGCAGCACCGTCACCCTGACCCACCTGCCCTCGGGCACCAGCCTGACGACGGTCACGGGCAATGACGGCATCTTCAACGCTCGCGGCCTGCGCCCGGGCGGCCCCTACCGCATCGAGGCCTCCTCCTCGGCCGGCGGCGGTGTGCTGGAAGACGTCAACCTGGTGGTCGCTGACACGACCAGCCTGACGGTCTACCTCGAAGGCGGCAGCACGGTGGACGACATCGTGGTCGTGGGCATCCGCGACGTCACCTCCGACAACACCGGCGTGACCTCGGTCCTCAGCCGCGAAGACGTCGCCGGCGTCGTCTCGGTCAACCGCGACATCCGCGACCTGGCTCGCCGCAACATCCTGGTCTCGCAGAACACGCGCGGCGACGGCGGCATCTCGATCGCCGGCTCGAATCCCCGCACGAACCGCGTCACCATCGACGGCACCCAGGCCCAGGACGACTACGGCCTGAACACGGGCGGCCTGCCGACCCGTCGCGGCCCCGTGTCGATCGACGCCATCGAGCAGTTCAGCGTCAGCGCCGTTCCGGTCGACGTCGAGAACGGCGACTTCTCCGGTGGTGCGCTCGACGTGGTCCTGCGTTCGGGCGGCAACGACTTCCGCGGCACGGCCTTCGTAAACTATCTGAACGACGGACTGGTTGGGGACTCGATCCGCGGTGTGGAAATCCCCACCCAGATCACCCAGGAAAACTACGGCTTCTTCTTCTCGGGCCCGCTGTGGCGCGACCGCCTGTTCTTCGCCGCCTCCTACGAGACCTATGAGACGGCAGACCAGACCGCGACCGGCCCGACCGGCGGTGGGTTCTCGAACTCGATCCGCGGCATTACCCAAGCGAACCTCGATAGCTTCGTCAACCTGTTCAACACCACCTACGCCACCGAGTTCGACGTCGGCGCGATCACGCGCACCAAGCCGATCACCGACGAAAAATACACGGTCAAGCTGGACTGGAACATCACCGACAGCCAGCGCCTGTCGCTGACCTATCGTCGGGCCGAATCGAGCCTGATCCAGCGGACCAACATCGGCACCACGTCGGCTGGCTTCGACTCGCAGTGGTACCTGACGGGCGAGGACGACCAGGCCTATGCCGCCGAACTGAACTCCCAGTGGACCGACAACTTCTCGACGCAGCTGCGCGTGACTTACCGCGACTACGTTCGTCTTCAGGATCCGCCGTCGGGCCAGTTCTTCTCGGACATCACGGTCTGCTCGGACGCGACCCGCACGGTGACCTCCAACGCGATCACGGGTTGCGGATCGAACTCGGTCTACCGCTTTGGCCCCGACCAGTTCCGTCACGCGAACTTCCTGACCACCGACAACCTGCAGATCCAGTTCAAGGGCGAGTATTCGCTCGGCGACAACCTGTTCAAGTTCGGTTACCAGCGTCAGGACGTTGGAATCTACAACCTGTTCGTCCCGAGCAGCAACGGCGTCTACTATTTCGACTCCTTGGCTGATTTCCAATCGGGTCAGGCGAGCCGTCTGGTCTACAACAACGCCATCTCGGGCGTTAAGGCCGACGGTGCGGGCGAGCACGACTACAGCGTCAACTCGCTGTTCTTCCAGGACACGCTCCAGCTCTTCGACAACCTCTCCGTTCAGGCCGGCTTCCGCTACGACTGGTACGAAAGCGACGACAAGCCCGCCTTCAACCAGAACTTCGTCAACCGCGTCGGCTTCTCCAACCAGACGACCTATGACGGCATCGAGATCCTGATGCCGCGCGCCTCGTTCGAGTGGGAGGTCAACGACTGGCTGACCCTGAACGGCGGCTTGGGCCTGTTCTCGGGCGGTATCCCCGACGTCATCGTGACCAACCCCTTCGGCAACACCGGCATCCTGACCTCGCAGATCCAGATCGAGCGGAATGTCGACGGCACCTTCCGCGAAACCACCGGTGCCGCCGGCTTCACCCAGGCGATCGGTGCCCAGGCGCTGAACATCAACGTTGGCGACCCGACCTTCGGCTACGCCATCCCGGCTTCGGTGCGCGGTATCCAGGGCGGCGCCACCGCCCCGACGGGTTCGGAAGTGAACGCCCTGTTCCCGACCTTCGACATTCCGTCGGACTGGAAATACTTCCTGACCGCCACCATCGAAGCGCCGGAAGGCTGGGCTGACGGCTTCCTGCCGTCGTTCGCCTCGGCGGCCGTCGACAACTGGCGCGTCAACCTCGATCTGGTCGTCACTCAGGTGAACAACGGCGTGTCGTTCCGCGACTTCCGCGCCCAGCCCCTGCTGGTCAACGGCGTCCAGCAGTTCACCCCGGACGGCCGGATCCGCTACGACGGCATCCTCGGCACCACCGCCCAGCGCGCCGCCTTCGGCATCACCTCGACCAACCCGGGTTCGAACCGCGACATCGTCGCCTTCAACGTCAAGGAGGGCGAAAGCTACTCCTTCGGCGTCAGCGCCGAGCGCTCCTTCTTCGATCGCGACCTGAATGTTCTGCTCGGGTACGCCCGCTCCAACATCGAAGACCGCGTCTCGGGCGTCCGTTTCGGCTCGACCCAGAGCTCGCTCTACGGCACCGGGCCCTCGGGCCGCGATCCGAACGAAGAGGCCTACGGCACCGCCTTCGAGGAGATCACCAACCGCTTCAAGGCCGAGGTCAACTACTCGAACAACTTCTTCGGCGACCTCGAGACCCGGTTCAACCTGTTCGGCGAAATCCGCGACGGTCGTCCGATCAGCTTCGTGATGAGCGACACGGCCGCCAGCCGCAGCCCGACCTTCGGTGTCAACCGCGGCGGACAACTGCTCTTCGTCCCGGACTTCGCCAACGATGCGAACCCGAACGACCTGCGGGTTGGATCTGTGGTCTTCGACAGCGAGACCACTCGCAACCGCTTCCGTCAGCTTGTTGACACCTTCGGCCTCGAATACGGCCGTACCGTCGGCAAGGGTGAGGGCTCGGACGACCAGCCGGAGACCTATCAGATCGATCTGCAGTTCAGCCAGGAACTGCCGTCCTTCTTCCTGCCGGGCCGGTTCAAGTTCGTCGCCGACATCCAGAACCTGGCCAACCTGCTCAACGATGAGTGGGGCATCGTCGAGGAGTACGGCGACACCCTGACCCTCATCAACGCGCAGTGCGCCGACGCCAATGGTGTGGTGCAGAGCGGCGTTGGCAACCCGGTTTGCTCGACCTACCGCTACTCCAGCCCGAGCTCTTCGGCCGATACGCTGAACCGCGACAACAACGGTCGCTCGTTCTGGGCCATCCAGCTGGGCCTGCGCTACGAGTTCTGATCCTCTAGGGTCAGACACGACGATCAAGGCGGCTCCGACAGGGGCCGCCTTTTTCTTTGCCGCGTCCCGATGGACCGCTCGGTTGAAGTCGGGGGCAGGGGGGCCTATCTGGCCCGGTCCTGTCGCCGCGTCTCACGGAAGACCCGAACCCCATGACCTTCGCCTCTCCCGTTCCCGCCGAATGGTCGCCCCACCGGGCGATGTGGGTCGGCTGGCCCAGCCACGGCGAGCTGTGGGAGGACAACCTCGAACCCGCCCAGGCCGAGGTGGAGGCTCTGGTGCGCGCCTTGGCCGGGCCGGGACGCGAACGCGTTCGGCTGATGGTCGGCAAGCCCGAAGCGCTGGCGGACGCGCGGGCTCGCTTCGCCGGCGTCGAAGGCGTCGAGGTCGTCGACGGCCGGTTCGGCGACATCTGGCTGAGGGACACCGGGCCGATCTTCGGGGCGGGTTCGGCGCGCGCGGCGGCCTTCCGGTTCAACGGCTGGGGCGGCAAATACGAACTCGAGCACGACGACACCGTCGCCGATCAGATCGGCGAGGCCTCCGGCGTGACGCTGGACCGGCACGACATCGTGCTGGAGGGCGGGGCGCTGGACCATGACGGCACCGGCACCATCCTGACGACCCGTCAGTGCCTGCTGAATCCGAACCGTAACGCCGGCTGGACCGATGCCGTGGCCGAGGCGGCTCTCCGGGAAGCGCTGGGCGCGCGCAAGGTCCTGTGGCTGGGCGAGGGCCTGCTGAACGACCATACCGACGGCCATGTCGACAACCTGGCCCGCTTCGTCGCGCCGGGCGTCGTCGCCTGCCCGGTCGGCTGGGGCCGGAACGATCCGAACCACGAGGTCTATGACGCCGTCGCGCGCGACCTGTCGGCCATGACCGATGCGGAGGGTCGCCCGATCCGGCTGCTGCGCCTGCCCTCGCCGGGTCTTGTGCTGGACGAGGACGAACGGCCCATCCCGGCCAGCCACATGAATTTCCTGATCGCCAACGGCGCGGTCATCGTGCCGACCTATGGCGACGAGGCCGCCGCGCGCCTGGTCTACGAAGGTTTGGCGACCGTCTTCACCGATCGCGAGATCATCCCGCTCCCGTCGATCGCCATCCTCAGCGGTGGCGGATCCTTCCACTGCATCTCTCAGCAGGAGCCCGCCTGATGGCACGCCCGAGTCCGAGAACCGTCAGCGTCGCCGCGATCCAGACCGCCTATGGCGAGGACATGGACGCGAACATCGCCAGGACCGTCGAGTTCGTGCGCGAGGCCGCGTCGAAGGGCGCGCAGGTGATCCTGCCGTCCGAACTGTTCCAGGGTCCCTATTTCTGCGTCTCGCAGGAGGAGAAGTGGTTCGCCACCGCCTACCCGTGGCGCGAGCATCCTGCCGTCGTGGCCCTGCAGCCGGTCGCGGCCGAACTGGGCGTCGCCATCCCGGTCTCGATCTTCGAGCGCGAGGGGCCGCACTATTTCAACAGCCTGGTCATGCTGGACGCGGACGGTTCGGCGCTGGGCGTCTATCGCAAGAGCCACATCCCCGACGGCCCCGGCTACCAGGAGAAATACTATTTTCGGCCGGGCGACACGGGCTTCCGCGTCTGGGACACGCGTCACGGCCGTGTCGGGGTCGGTATCTGCTGGGACCAGTGGTACCCGGAGACGGCGCGGGCGATGATGCTTATGGGGGCCGAGGTCCTGATGTATCCGACCGCGATCGGGTCCGAGCCTCACGATACCGAACTGGACACGGCCGAGCCGTGGCGGCGCGCCATGCAGGGCCATGCGGTGTCAAACGTCGTGCCCGTCGTGGGGGCCAATCGCATCGGTCATGAGACGGTGACCGAGGCCGGCCAGGTCTTCTACGGCTCGTCTTTCATCGCCGATCATCGGGGCGACCTGGTGGAGAGCCTGGGCCGTGACGAGGAGGGGGTGCTGGTCCACGCCTTCGATCTGGACTTTCTGGATCGTCACCGGGCCGCCTGGGGCTTCTTCCGCGATCGCCGGACCGATCTCTACGGCGCCCTGACCCAGCCCCGTCCGGCCTGAGGATCAGAACGGCCACCAGCGATAGCGGACCTGGTTGTCCTGCACGACATTGCGGGCTGCATTGTCCCCGTCGTCCAGGCTGGATCCGAAGGCGAAGCTGGCATCGTCGGCGCAATACCGCCTTCGCCCTTCCCGGGAGCCGACGACCACCGGGCGCGGTCGCAGCCAGGACGCGGCCTCGAACCGGTTGTCGGCGATCTGGTTGTCGGTCGGTGCCTGATGCCGGACGACGCCGTCCTCGCCACAGTTGCGATACAGGAAAACGCCGCCCCGGCCGCTTCGACGAAAGCGGTTGCCGACGATACGATTGCGCGCCGATCCGTCGACCGCGATCTGCTCTCTGGCCGTCATGATGTCGAACTCGACCCCCTCGATGATCGCCCCCGCGCTTTCGGCGTCCAGATAGACGGCCGCGGAGACGGATCGCCCGACGAACCGGCCACCCGTAACCGTCACGCCGGTCACACCCGGACCGATGTAGAGTGGTATCGAGCCGGTCGCCACGAGGGTCGTTCGGTCAAGCCGGATGTCGGTTGGCGCTGCCGCCTGCGCGCGATCGGTGTGGCCCGGCGCGCGCGACGATCCTCGCAGTTCTGCGATCCGGCCCTGGGCTCCAAGGCCCCAGATGCGAACATTGCCATGCACAGTGCAGTCGATCAGCCGCACCCCGCTCGGCCGGCTCCGGGCGTCACCGTCCTGGCGCTAGCGTATCGACACCGTCGGGGTCCGCGTCGATGAGGCTACGCCGGGGCGACCGACCGACCCGCCGCGGCAATCAATCCCCGCGCCAGACCCTTCAGCGCCCTCGATCACCACGGGCCGGACCACCGTCATTCCGGCGACCAGGGTGGCATGGCACGTCAGATGGAACGGCGACGGGTCCGTCGTCGAGGTCAGCGCGGCCAGGCTTTCGGCCGGGCAGGGGACTGGAACGGGGGTGGCGAGCAGTGCCGCGGTGACGGCGGTCCAGGACACGAGCGACCCACTTGCTCAGGGCAGGGGGATGGCCAGGGCCGCCCGTTCGGCCGCGCAGGCGGGGCTGGTGCGGCCGGCCAGGCGCGCGGCCTCGATCTCTGTGCGGGCCGCCTGCGCATCCGCGACGAACCCTGGTGACGTGGCCAGCACGTCGAAGACAGTCAGGCCCAGCGTCTCGCCGGCTGTGACGTCGGAGGGATAATGCATGCCGCAGACCATGCGGCTGACGGCGATCTGGTGACCGATTTCGCGCAGAGCCTCGGCCTTGTCGGGCACCAGGGCCGCCATGGCCGCGCCATAGGCGGCCCCGACGGACGCGCTGCCGGAGGGATGGGACGGGCTGGCGCGACCCGCCTCGCCCACGACCTGACAGGCCGCACGCTGGGGATCGACCGCCACCGGGCGCGGTCGATGGGCGCGGGCCTTGGCCAGTTCGGCCGCTTCATTGGCGTCGTGCAGGACGCGGCTGAGCAGGCTGACCAGGCGCGGGCTGTCCGCCGCCTCGATCCGGAAGCCCAGGGCGCAGTCGAAATGGGCAAGGGCGACGGCAGGGCGCAGCTCTGCGTGGCGGGTCGCAAGGAGCCAGCGGTCGCCATTCTCAAGCTGTCTCAGTCGGTCGGAGGCGACGATGTCAGCTGCGTCTTCGGGCGAACTCTCGCGCGGAGCGGCGGGGATGCGTTCGGCCAAAAGCGACAGGTGGTCGGCCGGAACATAACCTCCCGCTTCTGCCCGCCCCGCTTGCGCCGCCGCCGACTCAACGGTCAGCAGCAGCGCCGCCAATGCGAGCATGCTCGCCGTTCGCCTCATCCGGTGGCGCTCCAGCTGAGCTGGACCGAGGTCCGCCCCTCCGGCGTCGGCGAAGCCACGACCTGGAGATTGTCCTGGTCCCTGGCCGCGCCGTAAGCGCGCGCTTCGCCCTGGTTCATGGCCATGACCGATGCGAGGCCGGCCGCCTCCGCGCGCGCCCGATGGAAGGCGATGACCGTCTCGGGGTCCGCGTCGGTCAGATAGGTCACCAGCCCGCCGGGCCCGCCCGGCCCGGCCGCGAGGACCGGTTCGCCCTCAACGGACCCGCCGGGATACAGAACCGCGAAGGCCGGTGCGCCGGCGGTGGCAGGGGTCTGGGGCGTTGGCGCGTCCTCGCTGATCGGCGTTTGGATGGCCGCCGTCTGATCGGGCGCGTCCGGCACGGACGATTCTTGCGGGCTGGTCTCGGTCGTCGGCGCTTGCGAGCGTTCGCAAGCCGATACACCGGCGATCGCGGTCGCGCACACTGCGACCGCCCAAAAACGCTTCATCCCTGGTCGTCCCGTTCGACGTTCTGTTGTCGCCACCGTGGCCTATCGATGGGGCGTCAGCAAGGCATCAAGCGGACGACCGCCGTCAGTCGAAGATGTCGAAGATACTGTCGCGCTTCTTCTTTTTGTAGCGGTAGTCGTCGTCATGGTCCCGGTAACGTGGCTGTTCACGATAGCCATGCTGGGGTTGCTGCGGCTGGGCCCAGGGGCTCGGTTGGGGCGGAGCGTAGGTGGGCTGGCCCGGAGCGGCAGCGGGGGCCTGCTGCATAGCGGTGGCCGCCGACTGTTCCATCAGCTTCTCCAACTCGCCGCGATCCAGCCAGACGCCCCGGCAGGTCGGGCACATGTCGAACTGGACCCCGCCCCGGTCCAGCGTCTGCATCTGGGCATTGTCGTTGGGGCACATCAGAAGGGGCATCGGCAGGTCCTTGGGCTGTGACAGGTCAGCGCTGAACGTGAGGCCTCGCCATCGCCTGCGCAACCGGTCGGGGCGTCGCGCTGCTCCGATGTCCCGGGACTGCCGACGATTGTGACCGCCCGCCGCCTTGGGAAGATGTACGCTTCCCGCTAGAAGCGGCGGCGTCCCCACCGCCCTGCGAGAACTCTTCATGCGCTATCTGCACACCATGGTCCGGGTCACAGACCTCGACGCTTCCCTGCATTTCTGGACGACCCTTCTGGGCCTTCAGGAAGTGCGCCGGATGGAGAACGAAAAGGGGCGCTACACCCTCGTCTTTCTCGCCGCACCCAAGGATCTGGAGCGATCGGCGGCGGAGCGCTCACCGGAGGTCGAGCTGACCTACAACTGGGATCCCGAAACCTACACCGGCGGTCGCAACTTCGGCCATCTGGCCTACCGGGTTGACGACATCTACACCGCCTGCCAGCGGCTGATGGACGGCGGCGTGGTCATCAACCGCCCGCCGCGCGACGGCAACATGGCCTTCGTCCGCTCGCCCGACGGCATCTCCGTCGAGCTGTTGCAGGAAGGCCCCGCCCTCGCTCCCGCCGAGCCGTGGCTGTCGATGCCGAACACCGGCAGCTGGTAGGGCGACCGGTGACGCGGCCGCCCGCGCCGCCTATGCTGGGCCCATGTCCGAAGCCGACCTCGCGCCCGATACCGACCGCCCGCAGAACCGGGACCTGACCCAGGACGGGCCGCCGGTCCGGCTGTGGCTGATCGACGCCTCGGCCTATATCTTTCGCGCCTACCACGCCCTGCCGCCGCTGACGCGCAAGTCCGACGGCCTGCCGGTCGGCGCGGTCCAGGGCTACTGCAACATGCTGTGGAAGCTGTTGAAGGACATGAAGGGCGCGGACGGCCCGACCCATCTGGCCGCCATCTTCGACCATTCGGAAAAGACGTTCAGGAACGACCTCTACGACCAGTACAAGGCCAACCGCTCGGCCCCGCCTGAGGATCTGATCCCCCAGTTCCCCCTGGTGCGCGAGGCGACCAAGGCGTTCGGCGTCCACTGCGTCGAGCTGCCCGGCTATGAGGCCGACGACCTGATCGCGACCTATGCCTGCAAGGTCCGCGACGCCGGCGGCGAATGCGTGATCGTGTCGTCCGACAAGGACCTGATGCAGCTGATCGGGCCGTCGGTCGTCATGTGGGATCCGATGAAGGACCGTCGCCTGGCCGAAGAGGCGGTGATGGAGAAGTTCGGCGTCACCCCGGACAAGATGATCGACCTCCAGGCCCTGATCGGCGACAGCGTCGACAATGTGCCGGGCGCCCCCGGCATCGGCCCCAAGACGGCCGCCCAGCTGCTGGACGAATACGGCGACCTCGACACCCTGCTGGAGCGGGCCGGCGAGATCAAACAGCCCAAGCGGCGCGAGACCCTGATCAATTTCCGCGACCAGATCCTGCTCAGCCGCGAGCTGGTGAAGCTCACCTGCGACGCCCCCGCGCCCGAGCCGATCGAGGACTTCGCGGTTAGGGATCCCGACCCGGCGACCCTGTCGGCCTTCCTGGAGCTGATGGAGTTCCGCTCGCTCGCCCGGCGCATCGGCGACGGCAAGCTGGCGGGACACGACGGCTCGGCCTTCGCTCCGCCGCGCCCGGCCGCGCCCCTGTCCGCGCCGGTCATCTCGCCGCGATACGCGCCGCAGGCGGTGTCGGCCGACGTCGAGAAACAGCCCTTCGACCACGACGCCTATTCCTGCATCCAGACGCTGGACGCTCTGGACGCCTTCATCGCCCGCGCCACCGAGGCCGGCGTCGTCGGCTTCGACACAGAGACCGACGCCCTGTCGGCGACCCATGCGGGGCTGTGCGGGGTGTCCCTGGCCATCGGACCGAACGACGCCTGCTATGTGCCCCTGACGCATGAGCATCCGCCGGTCGAGGGCGCGGGCGGGCTCGATTTCGGCGGCGAGGGGGATGCGCGCACGCCGCTGGACCAGTTGGACAAGCCGACCGTTCTGGCGCGTCTCAAGACCCTTCTGGAAGATCCCGGCGTTCTGAAGGTCGTCCAGAACGGCAAGTATGATCTCGCCGTCATGGCCCGGCGCGGCATCCGCGTGGCCCCGATCGACGACACCATGCTGATCTCCTACGTGCTGGAAGGCGGGCTCCATGGCCACGGCATGGACGAGCTCAGCCGCCTGCATCTCGGCCACGAGCCGATCCCGTTCAAACAGGTGGCGGGGACCGGCAAGGCGCAGAAATCGTTCAAGCATGTCGAGCTGAAACCCGCGACCTGCTACGCGGCAGAGGACGCCGACGTGACCCTGCGCCTGTGGCGCATCCTCAAGCCCCGGCTGGCGCGCGAGGGCCTGGCGACCGTCTATGAGACGCTGGAGCGGGGCATGCCGCCCGTGCTGGCCGACATGGAGCTGGCCGGCATCCGCGTCGATCCAGACCGCCTGCGTCGCCTGTCGTCCGAGTTCGGCCTGCGCATGGCCGAGCTGGAAACGAAAGCCCATGAGATGGCGGGCCGGCCCTTCAACGTCGGCTCGCCCAAGCAGATCGGCGACATCCTGTTCGGCGAGCTGAACCTGCCAGGCGGCAAGAAGACGGCGTCAGGTCAATGGGAGACGGGGGCGGCGACCCTGGACGGCCTGGCCGAGACCCATGAGCTGCCGCGTGTCCTGCTGGAATGGCGTCAGCTGTCCAAGCTGAAGGGCACCTATACCGACGCCCTGGTGGCCGCGATGGATGCGACTACAGACCGGGTCCACACCTCCTATCAGCTGGCGGCGGCCACGACGGGACGGCTGGCCTCGTCCGACCCCAATCTCCAGAACATCCCGATCCGGACCGAGACCGGCCGCCAAATCCGTCAGGCGTTCATCGCCAGGGACGGCCACGTCCTGATCAGCGCCGACTACAGCCAGATCGAGCTGCGGCTCCTGGCCCACATCGGCGACATCCCCGAGCTGAAGCGCGCCTTCAAGGCCAGCATCGACATCCATACAGCTACGGCGTCCGAGATGTTCGGCGTGCCAGTCGAACAGATGGATCCGGAGACTCGCCGCCGCGCCAAGGCCATCAACTTCGGCATCGTCTACGGCATCTCGGCCTTCGGCCTCGCGGCCCAGTTGGGCATCGATCAGGGCGAGGCCGGGGCCTACATCAAGACCTATTTTGAACGCTTCCCCGGCATCCGCACCTACATGGACCAGACTCGTGCCGAGGTCCGCGAACGGGGCTTCGTCTCGACCGTCTTCGGCCGCAAGATCCACATCCCGGCGATCCACTCCAAGTCCGGGGCGGAGCGTCAGTTCGGCGAGCGCGCGGCCATCAACGCTCCCATCCAGGGTGCCGCCGCCGACATCATCCGCCGGGCCATGATCCGTATGCCGGGCGCGCTGGTGGACGCCGGTCTGTCGACGACCATGCTGCTCCAGGTCCACGATGAACTGGTGTTCGAGGCCCCCGAGGCCGAGGCCGAGCGCGCCATCCCCCTGATCCGCCGGGTCATGGAAGGGGCAGCCGAGCCTGCGGTGGCTCTCTCGGTGCCCCTGGTCGTGGACGCCCGCGCCGCGAAGAACTGGGACGAGGCGCATTAGGCGACCTATGCCGCCAATCCCGCCGCCTTCATCAGGGTCTTCAGCGGGGCGATCTGCTCTGGCGACGCGGTCAGGGCAGCTCGGGACTCGGGCGCTCGGAACAGCTTGAGGGCCTCGGCCTTGGCGCGGTCGGCGGCGGGGCCGAAGGGCGCCGTCTCTCCAGCCGCGAGGCGGAGCAGGGCCGCCAGCTTCTGGTGCGGCGGGGCGGGGGCACGAGCCAGTTGGGCCGTCAGCTTGGCCTCCGCCTCGACCACGCCGCCGACGTGGCCGATCGCCCCGCCGATCTGTTCGGTGTCGTGCTCCGACAGGGCCGCCGCGCGGACCGAGCGATGCAGCATCGCGAGCGCCTGAAGCTTCTTCGCCGCCGACATCGGTGCCGTCCGCATCTCCTGCTCGAACCGGAGCGAGGTGACGCAGGCCGCGAGCCAGCGCGCCGCAGAGCGTTTGTTGGCGTTGCCCGTCACGTTCTCGCACAGCCGGGTCAGTTGCTCGGCCTCGCACAGCACGGTCTCGCAGGGGTCGACATAGGCCTGGACGAAGTCGGCGGTGACCAGCGACTTGGAGCGTTCGGTGAAGGCGTTCTGAACCTCCTCAAGCGTCAGCAGGCGCCCCGCCGTGGCCGTCAGCGACATGGCCAGGGTCCGCAGGATGTCGATCTCGCCGGGTGCATCGGTCGGGCGCAGGCGACGGGGTCCCATCAGTTCACGCAGAACCATACGGGCGAGCGACGCCGACAGGATGGGATACTCGCCCGCCTCCAGCCGAACCCCCAGCCGGGCCGCCGGCCCGTCCACGGCGGGCATCAGCAGCGACATGCGCGGGTCCATCCGGATCAGGGCCTCGATCTCGCGCGGGGCGACCATGCGGACCACCGCCGCCAGACTGCCGCCCTGGTCCAGCGCGGGTCCGAGCACCTCGGATAGGCTGGTGCGGGCGGCCAGCATCTCGCAAAGGATCTGCTCGATCGCGACCATGACCAGGGCACGCGGCGGTCCGTCCATGGGGGCGCGGTCCGCCAGATCCATCAGCCGGTCCAGACGCGCGCGCGATCCCTTCAGTCCCTTGAGCGCGCCCGACAGCACGCCACCGATGACGAAGGAGCGGTCGGCCGATCCGGCCAGCCGATGGGCCACGTCCGCCAGTGAGCGATTGGCCAGGTCGGGAAACAGGTTCTTGCGGCCCGCGACCACCACCCGCTCCATCGCCGCCTCGACCAGCTTCTGATAGTGGCGGATCAACTCGTGGGCGGCCTGGCCGGTGGCCTGGCTCTCGGGGATGGCGACCTTCTGGATGGCGTGCTGGACCTCGACGCCCGAGGCTTCCAGCCGCTCGACAAGATCAGGCCGGTGCAGCAGTTCGAACACCGTGACGCCGTTGCGCATCAGCCAGTCCTCCAGCACCCGGGCGATCAACTCGCGCGCGTGGGGGGCGTAGAAGTCCTGGGGCGTCATGCAATTGGGCCGATCGTCGGCCTCGACCACCCGCTTCTTCGGCGCCTCGGGCGCGCCCCGGGTCAGAACGGTGACGCTGGCGAACTCCATGGTGTCGGGGTCCAGCGTCTCCTTGGTGACGCGAACCGCGATGGCGTGCTTGTCCTTCAGCAGGTCCTCGGCGGTCTCGATCGCCTGCTGACGGTTCTCGGTCGCCTGGAGCAGCGTCCACGGCGCGGGGGCCGTCTTGCGGACGTAGATCTCGTAGTGGACGGGTCCGGCCATGGTCTGGGTTCGCCTGCTTGGTCGGCCAGACTGTCACACAGGCTTTAAGGTCCGGTTTCCCAAACCAAATCTGGCCTCCGGCCGACTGTGGCCGTAAAGTCACCGCGATCGCGGGCGAACGGTTACGCTTGCCGCGCGTTGATGCGCCCCGGGCTGCGTTCACCGGGGCGACGACAAGGAGATCGACTTGGCCAACATCACCCTGGTGGACGACGACGAGAACATCGTCGCATCCGTGTCGCTGGCGCTGGAAAGCCACGGCCACAAGGTGGTCGCCTATCATGACGGGGCGACAGGGCTGGAGGCGCTGGAGTCCTCGCCGCCTGATCTGGCGATCCTGGACGTCAAGATGCCCCGTATGGACGGTATGGAGGTGCTGCGCCGCCTGCGCCAGACCAGCCAGATCCCGATCATCATGCTGACCTCCAAGGACGAGGAGATCGACGAGATCCTCGGCTTCAACCTCGGCGCCGACGACTACATCCACAAGCCGTTCAGCCAGCGTCTGCTGATCGAGCGGGTCAAGGCCCTGCTGCGCCGCTCGGGCGGTGACGGCGGTGAGCCCGAGCCCTCGGCCGAGAGCTCCGGCAAGGCGATCCGCCGCGGCAAGCTGGTCATGGATCCGGCCCGCCACGAGAGCACCTGGGACGGCCGGGCGGTCAAGCTAACGGTCACCGAGTTCCTGCTGCTTCAGGCACTGGCCCAACGCCCGGGCTTCGTGAAGAGCCGCGACAACCTGATGGACGCCGCCTACGACGACCAGGTCTATGTCGACGACCGCACCATCGACAGCCACGTCAAGCGCATGCGCAAGAAGTTCCGGGTCGTCGATCCCGAGTTCGACGCGATCGAGACCCTGTATGGCGTCGGCTACCGATACCGCGAGAGCTGAGCCCTCGGAGGCGTCCGGGGACCGGCTGACCACGCGGCGGCGCTTGCGCTTCGCTGGCTCGCGGTTGGGCGGGCTGATCCTCGCGCTGAACCTGCTCAGCTTGCTGATCCTGTTCGGCGGGGCGTTGGCGCTGAACGAATGGAACCGGGGCCTAGTCCAGGCGCGCCAGGAAAGCCTGCGCGTCCAGGCCGAGCTGCTGTCCAACGTTCTGGGCCAGCTGGGAATCACACGCGGCGAGCCGACGCCGACGCTGGACCCCATCGCGGCCAGCCAGTGGCTGAGGGACAACTTCATCCCCAGCGGCCAGAGAGCCCGACTGTACGACGCCGACGGCCTGCTGGTCTCCGATAGCTATGCGGTGACCGACGCCATCCCCGGCAACCCCCTGCCGCCCGCCAGGCCGGCCGGCACGCCCGTCGAGGAGACGGATGATCCCGCGATCGTCCGGGACGACCTCGACAAGGCCAATGCTGCGCTGGGGGCGGAGATCGAGGCGGCCCTGATGGGCCAGGCCCAGGCCACCGTGCGGCGGTCCGAGGACGGCGACCGGGTGGTTTCGGTGTCCCTGCCGGTCCGCCATGTGCAGGAAGTTCTGGGTGTCCTGACGCTTGAGGCCGGGGACGTCGATCAGATCCTGGGGGCCCAGCGCCGGGCCCTGGTGCCGTTCGCCGTGGTGGCCCTGGCGGTCAATCTTCTGGCGTCCTTGCTGCTTCATGTGTTCGTGGCGCGGCCGGTCATGCGGCTGTCGGCGGCGGCGGACGAGGTCAAACAGGGTCGCGCCCGGGCCATCTCACTGCCCGACCTGGAGGATCGCCGGGATGAGATCGGCGACCTGGCCCGCTCGCTGGAGTCCATGACCGAGACCCTGTCGGCCCGGATGGACGCCATCGAACGCTTCGCCGCCGACGTGGCCCACGAGATCAAGAACCCCCTGACCTCCATCCGCTCGGCTCTCGAGACGCTTGACCTCGTTCAGGACCCCGCCAAGCGCGAAACCCTGACCCGCGTCCTGCAACAGGATGTGCGCCGGCTGGACAGATTGATCACCGACATCTCCAACGCCTCGCGGCTGGATGCGGAGCTGTCTCGCGACCGGCCGCGCCCGGTGGACCTCGCCGCCCTGCTGGCCGATATCGTCTCCGTCTATGACACCACCTCGAAGCCGGGGGAGGCACCGGTCCGCCTGACCGTCGCCGTCGAAGGGCCCATCCGCGTCATGGGCCGCGACGGGCCGTTGGGCCAGGTGTTCCGGAACTTGATCGACAACGCCCGCTCCTTCAGCCCCGAGGGCCGCGACGTTCGTCTGACCCTTCGTCGGGACGACGCCGACCTGGATATGCCCCTGCGGATCCTCGTCGAGGACGACGGGCCCGGTATCCCCGTCGAGAATCTCGAGACGGTGTTTCAGCGGTTCTACACCTCGCGCCCGCGCGGCACGGCGTTCGGCTCGAACTCGGGCCTTGGCCTGTCGATCGTGCGCCAGATCGTCGAGGCCCACGGCGGCCGGGTCACGGCCTCGAACCGCACGGATGACGCCGGTGCCGTCAGCGGCGCGCGGTTCGAGGTCGCCCTGCCGGTCGTCGGCCGTCGGGCGTGAACGGAGGCCCCCTGCACGCTACCGCGGTGGCCCTGTGGTGCGCAGGCGGCTGGCGCGGTGCCCTGCTGCGCGGTCCCTCCGGCGCGGGCAAGAGCGAGCTGGCCTTGAGGCTGATGGCCGAGGGCTGGCGGTTGGTGGGGGACGACTATGTCCATGTCTTCGCCTCGGGCGGCGACCTGTTCGCGGCACCGGCAGAGCAGATCTCCGGTCGGATTGAAGCGCGGGGCGTCGGCATACTGTCGACGAGCCATCTGCCCCTGGTGAGAGTCTCGCTGGTGGTGGACTGCGTTCGCGAGGCGGTCGAGCGACTGCCGGAGCGCGCCTGCGTCGTCCTCGCGGGAACCCCTGTTCCGGTCCTGGCGCTCGACGTTCGGCCGGCTTCTGCGAGCGCCCTTCTCACCCGGGCGATGCGCCGTCTTTAATCCCCCGCCGCTTTCCTCTATCTAGGCCCGCTTGCGTGTCGGCCCCGGGGGGCGTCGGCACCGCCAACGCGGGATGCTTCGCCCTTGAAGACGCCTTCATGATCGGCCTCGTGATCGTCACGCACGGCGGCCTCGCCTCCGAGTTCCTGTCGGCCATGGAACATGTGGTCGGCCCCCAGCGCGGGGTCGCGGCCATCTGCATCGGGCCCGAGGACGACATGGAGCGTCGGCGCCGCGACATCGTCGACGCCGCCGCTGCGGTCGACGACGGCGACGGCGTCATCCTGCTGACCGACATGTTCGGCGGCACGCCCTCCAACCTGGCCATCTCGGTGATGGAACAGACCCATGCCGAAGTCATCGCCGGCCTGAACCTGCCCATGCTGATCAAGCTGGCCAGCGTGCGCGGCCGCGAGACGCTGGAAACCTGCGTCGCTCACGCCCAGGACGCGGGCCGCAAGTACATCTCGGTGGCCTCCTGGGTCCTGGCGGGCGAGAAATAGACTTGGCGACCCAGGCCCAGACCGTCCGCGCCACCGCGGCCATCTGCAATACCCGCGGCCTTCACGCCAGAGCCTCGGCAAAATTCGTCAAACTGGCCTCCAGCTTCGAGGCCGAGATCCGGGTCATCCGCGACGGCGTCACCGTGGACGCCCGCTCGATCATGGGCCTGCTGATGCTGGGCGCAGGCAACGGCTCGACCATCGAGATCGAGGCCGAAGGCACCGATGCACCCGAGGCCGTCGAGGCCCTGTCCGACCTGGTCAGCCGCAAGTTCGACGAAGACGCCTGAAGCTCCCGCGCGCTGGCTCAGAGCCGCGTCCGCAGCGACCACAGCTCGGGGAAGCAGCGGCGTTCCAGCGTGGACGACAGATACCCCACCCCATCCGTCCCGCCCGTTCCGCGGCGGCGGCCGATGATCCGCTCGACCGTGACCACATGCTTGTGCCGCCAGGTGACGAGGGCGTCGTCCAGGTCGACCAGCTTCTCCGCCAGTTGGTACAGCGGCCACCACCGCTCCGTGTCGCGATAGACCTCCAGCCAAGCCTCCTCGACGGCTTGCGACGGCACGTAGGGCTGGGACACGTCCCGGTTCAGCACCTCGTCGGGCACCGGCAGGCCGGCCTTCGCCAACTGGGCCAGGGCGTCGTCGTACAAGCTGGGCGACGCCAGAGCCTCCGAAAGCGCCGCGTAGGCCTCGGGCCGGTCGGTCTGGAAGGCGAGGAATTTGGCGTTCTTCAGCCCCAGCATCGTCTCCAGCCGCCGGAACTGGTCGCTCTGGAAGCCCGAGCTGGAGCCCAGCACGCTCCGGAACCGCAGGTAGTCGGTGGGCGTCATGGTGGCCAGGATATCCCAGCTCTGGGTCATGACCGCCTGGATCCGGCTGACCCGCGCTAGGCTCTTGTAGGCCGGGACCAGGTCGCCTGCGCGGACCAGCCGCTGGGCCAGGGCGACCTCGTGCAGGATCTGCTTGAGCCACAGCTCCTTGGCCTGGTGGATGACGACGAACAGCATCTCGTCGTGCTGGTCGCTGATCGGGCTCTGGGCGGACAGCAGCCGGTCCAGATCCAGATAGCGGGCATAGGTCATGTCGGCGGGAGCGGTCGGATCGGCCATAGCTCTCTATCGGCCTGCCGGCTGCCGACCTCAAGGCTGGGCAGAGGGCCGCGTCCTAGCCCACCAGCACGGGCGGGCGATCGGCGGCAGCGCAGGTGACGCCGTGAACCCGCACATCCGCCTCGCCCAGTTTCAGGCCCAGCATGTCGAGAAGGGGATGGATCGCACCGTCCAGCACCGGACCCAAGGGTGTGATCAGGCTGCCGAGCGCCGAGACGAGACTTCCCAGTCCCAATCCAAGACCCAGCGCCTGAACGGTGACGTCCAGTTGGCCGAACAGGCTCGCGATCAGGCCGGAGGGCAGGCCATTCGCCGTGACTGTTTTCACGGACTGGTCGGCGATGTCGCCGGCGTTGAAGCGCGTGTCGCGGAACGCCTGATCCGCCACCTCGACCTCACCGCTGGCGATCAGACGGACCAGCCCTGCCACGTTCAGCACGGTCGCCGGCGCCGGCGACAGATCGCGCGTGAAGTCGTCCAGATCCGCCTCGGCCACCTGTCCCAGAGAAGCCGTGACCAGCCCGGGCCTGACTCCCAGGGTCACCGTGTCCGGCGCGCAGGTGATCGCCTCCAGTCGCGCCTCCGACGCCGCCAGTTCGATCAGGATCGGCAGGTCGACCTGGGCCAGACCCGACAGCTTCTGTGCCGTGCGCGCGCGGACGTACAGCCGGGCCTGGGCCGTGCGGATGATGGGCTGGCCTTTTCCCGTCACCGTCAGCCAGGGTGAGCGGTTCGGGCGTTCTCCGATGGCCAGATCGACCGTCACGGCGGCCAGCCCCGGCCGCGCCCCCAGCGCCAGCTTGACCTGCCGGTCGCCACCCGTCTCCAGCATGGCCATGGCGAGGTCGAGCACCGAGACCGAGGCGTCGAGGCCTTCAGCCAGGCCGGATCGCGCGTCCGCTTCCAGCCCGATCACGTCGCCCAGACGCACCGTGACGTTCGATGCCGGCCCGGTCAGTCTGGACAGGGCGCTGTCGGCCTGATCGCCGGCAAGGTCGCGCAGCACCCCCAGGGCCCGCCCCACCTCGACCCGACGATCCACCAGCTGATCGTACCGGCCTGCCTCGACGTCCAGATCGGTCGCCAGGGCGTCGAAGAAGCCCAGCAGGTTGACCTCGGCGTCCGCCAGGGCCTGGTAGTCCATGACGCTCAGGCTGACGCTGCTTCCGGTCAGGGTGGTCAGCAGCTGATTGGCCAGCCCTCCATCCAGCCGCGCGAGGCGAGAGCCGATCGAGAACATGGCGCGGGGCGGTTCGGCCGGCCTTGCGGCTGTTGCCGTTCGGCTCATGACCAGGTCCGGCCGACCGAGGATCCACCGGCCGAAATAGAGTGGGGCCGACCGGGTCACGGTCACGCGCGCGGCGTTCGGCGGCATGTCGGTGGGGCTGAACCGCTGCTGCGGTGCCCGGGTGGGGTCCGGCGAATAGCGACCTGTCGCGACCATGACCGTCACGCCGGTCAGATTGGCCTCGGCCGTCGCCTCGGCGGCAAGTTCGGCGCGGTCCAGGTTCGCGGCCGCCGACAAGGCCGCGAGGTCTGCCGTCCCCTGAAGGGTCCGCCCGGCCAGAGCCAGCCCCGCCAGGTCGACCACAATGGCGACCAGCACGCACAGCAGCGTCCCCGCGGCGGCGACCATGGTGGCGATACCCCCGGCCTCGTCCTCCGCGAAGTCGTGCAGGCGCATCAGAAACCGCCCATCCTGACCACGGCCGATCGCTGGATCATGCCCGGTGGCGCGGGGATCAGGGCCGCGAGCGCCATGATGGGATGATCCGAAGCGTCGAGGGCGACCGTGACGCGGATCACCTCAGCCTCGGCGTCGACCGTGACCTGCAGCTGATCGGCATCGAACCCGTAGGTCGCGGCTCCCTCCGCGGCGATGAAGGTCTCGGCCAGGGCCTCGCGCTCGGTCTCGTCGATCCCGGCGATAGCGACGCGGGCGCTCTCGGTTGCCAGCGACTGAACCCCCTGCGCCAGCCAGAACCACCCGCCATACAGCGCCATGCCCATCAGCATCAGGATCAGCAGGGGCCCGACCAAGGCGAACTCGACCGCTACCGAGCCGCCCCGACATCGGCGAAGGACGCTGGAGCCGCTGGACCCAACTATCTTCATACGATGAAACTAGAAGACCAAAGTCTCTAAACGATTAAGCGGCGCCTTCACGGCTCGCGCCGGAGCCAACTCCGCGTCAGCAAGGCATGGGGTGACCGTCCCGCTCAGGTCTGAAGTCTGTAGCCCACGGCCGGTTCGGTCACGATCAAGCTGGGCTGCGCCGGGTCGGCTTCAAGCTTGTGCCGAAGCTGGCCGATCACGACCCGCAGATACTGGGTGTCGGCGGCATGGGCCGCGCCCCAGACAGCGGTGAGCAGGTCGGCATGAGCGACCAGCTTGCCGGCATGACGGGCCAGATGACCGAGCAGGTCGTATTCCTTGGGGGTCAGTCGGACGGGCTGTCCTCCCCGCGTCACCAGAGGCCGCCAGGGCGCTTGGCCTGTCGCCCCGAACGCTCGAAGGCCTGCGCAGGAAAGAGGGAGGGGCGGATTTCGTGGCCATCTCTCGCAATCTGGTCCGCTACCAGCCTGCCGCGCTGGCGGCCTGGATCGCCTCGCGACTGTGCCACACACCGCCAAGGCTCGCTCTCTGCTCTCCAGCTAGGGAATCCCGAGGGGTCGTCGCTTCGGCGGCGGCCCCGACAGCTCGATTGTTTTGGGTTCACTCGTCGGCAAGCTGACTTATATGCGCGGGGGTCGTCTTCGGGTCGCCAGCAACCGGTCTGCATTTTTTCAGGTCATACAACCGTCGCCGCATCGAAATCGAAGCGCTGGCACCACCACTGCACCACAGCCTGTTAGAAGGCAGCGCCGAGCGGGGGTAAGTCATTGAAAGTGAATGGCGCGCCCGGAACGATTCGAACGTCCGACCCTCAGATTCGTAGTCTGATGCTCTATCCAGCTGAGCTACGGGCGCGCACAGGCCTTGACGGCGAGGGCGGGTATCTAGCGGGTCGATCCGGCGGGCGCAACCCGGTTTTCGGAGCCTGTTTGGCCGTGGGTCTTGGCGCAAGCGGCCGGGCGGCCTAGGTCGGAGAGCCGCCTCTCCGAAGCCCGGACCACCGACCTCATGCAAAACCGCCGCACGACCCGCTTCTTCGCCGTCGCCGCCGCGTTCGCCGTGGCGGCCTGCCAGACCCTTGCGCCGACGGACAGCACCGGTGCGCGGGGCGTCGGCAACGTCCCGGCGATCGGGTCGTCGGCGCGGCCGGCCGTGCCGCCGGCGCGGGGTCCCTTCGTCTCGGCCGCCAATCCCCTCGCCGTTCAGGCGGGTCTGGATGTGCTCGCGCGTGGCGGGTCGGCAGTGGACGCCGCCGTGGCGGTGCAGGCCGTGCTGGGGCTTGTAGAGCCGCAGTCGTCCGGGCTGGGCGGCGGGGCTTTCCTGATGCATTTTGACGCCGCGACGGGCGAGACCGTCGTCTATGACGGGCGAGAGACCGCTCCGGCCGCGGCGACGCCCGAGTTGTTCTTTGAGAACGGACGGCCTTTGCCCTTCCCCGACGCGGTGCTGAGCGGGCGTTCCACCGGGGTGCCCGGCGCGGTCGCGGCGCTGGCGATGGCGCAGGAAGAGCATGGGGCACTGGCATGGTCGGCCCTCTTCGGCGAGGCGGAACGGCTCGCGCGCGACGGCTTTGTGGTCAGCCCCCGTCTGGCGGGGATGATCGCGCTGACCCGGGGACAGGCGCGGACCGAATGGGCCAACGCCTATTTCACCAAGGCTGACGGCCAGCGCTATGCGGCCGGCGATGTCCTGCGCAATCCGGCCTATGCGGAGACCGTGGCCATCCTGGCGCGCGACGGCATCGAGGCCTTCCGGTCCGGCCCGGTCGCCGAAGCGATCGTCGAGGCCGTGCAGGCCGAGCCGCGACCGGGCGCTCTGACCCGGGCGGACCTAGCGGCCTACCGCCCGATTAAGCGCGACGCCCTGTGCCGGCCGTTCCGGGTCTATGTGGTCTGCGTGCCGCCGCCGCCGTCCAGCGGCGTGGCGCTGTTGCAGCTTCTGGCCATGGCCGAATCCGCGCCCGTGGCGGACGATCTCGCACAGGGCGAGACAAGCGCGGAGGCGTGGATCGCCTTCGCCCAGTTGCAGAGACTGATGTATGCCGACCGCGACCGCTACGTCGGCGACCCGGCCTTCGTCGGCGTGCCGGTGGCCGGGCTGCTGGACGACGACTATGTGGCCGCCCGCGCCGCCCTCGCGCCCGGCCTGACCGGCGCGGCCCAGGCGGGGACGCCGCCGGGCGGTGTCTTCCGCGCTCCGGACGCCACTCTCGAGCCCGCGGGGACCAGCCATTTCGTCGTGGTGGACGCGGCGGGCAACGCCGTCTCCATGACCACGACGGTTGAGAGCGTGTTCGGCTCCGGCCGGATGGCGGCGGGCTTCTTCCTCAACAACCAGCTGACGGATTTCTCGTTCAGCCCCACCCGTGCCGACGGAGGCGAGGCGGCCAACGCGGTGGCGGCGGGAAAGCGGCCTCGGTCGTCCATGGCTCCCGTGATCATTCTGGACCAGCAGGGTCGTCTGGTCGGTGCCATCGGGTCGCCGGGCGGACCGTCCATCCTGGCCTATAACGCCAAGGTCCTGATCGGGACGCTGGTGTGGGGTCTGCCGATGCAGGCGGCGATCGACCTGCCGAACCTGGTGGCGCGGGGCGGGGGCTTCGGGGCCGATACGGCTCGGTTCGGACCGACGCTTGCCGAGCAGTTGGCGGCGGGGGGCGTCGTGCTGGCACCGAACCAGTCGGAGACGTCCGGCCTTCACGGCGGCCTGTGGCGACAGGGGCCCGACGGCTGGGCCTGGGACGGCGGTGCCGACGACCGACGCGAGGGCGTGGCGCGGACCCGCTGACCCCTACTTGAGGGCCAGCGTGACCTGCTTGATGTCGAGGTATTCGTCGATGCCGTAGGTCGATCCCTCGCGCCCATAGCCGGAGGCCTTCACGCCGCCGAACGGCGCGACGGCCGTTGACATCAGACCGGTGTTGACGCCGATCATGCCCGCCTCGATCCGCCGCCCGATCCGCATGGCTCGGTCGAGGTCGCGAGTGAAGACGTAGGAGGCGAGGCCGAATTCGCTGTCGTTCGCCTTGGCCAGACAGTCTTCTTCGGTCTCGAACGGAAAGACCGGGATCAGGGGGCCGAAGGTCTCCTCATGGCGGAACAGAGTGTCGTCTCCGCCCAGGGTCACCGTGGGCTGGAAGAAGCGACCGCCCAGGGCATGGCGCGCGCCGCCGGTCAGGACGCGGGCTCCGGACGCAACCACACGCTTCAGGTGATCCTCGACCTTGTCGATGGCCTTGTCCTCGATCAGGGGGCCGACCTTGACGCCGTCCTCGAAGGCCGGGCCGACGGGGATCTTCGCCACGGCCTCTGCCAGCTTCGTCGCATAGGCCTCGGCCACCGGGGCCTGGACATAGACGCGGTTCGGGCAGACGCAGGTCTGGCCGGCGTTTCTGAACTTGCCCTTGATCGTCTCGGCGACGGCCAGGTCGAGGTCGGCGTCCTCGAACACCATCAGGGGGGCCGAGCCTCCCAGTTCCATCGACAGCCGCTTCAGCGTCGGCGCGCACTGCTCGGCCAGCTTGCGTCCTACCGGGGTCGAGCCCGTGAAGCTGAGCTTCCTGATCAGCGGCGAGGACGTCAGCACCCCGCCGATCGTCGCCGCATCGCCCGTGACGACGCTGAGCGCGCCCTTCGGCAACCCGGCCTTGTAGGCCAGTTCGACCAAAGCGATGGCGGTGAAGGGCGTCTGGCTGGCCGGCTTGACTACGGCGGTGCAGCCCGCGGCGAAGGCGGGGCCCAGCTTTCGCGTCAGCATGGCCGCCGGGAAGTTCCAGGGCGTGATCAGGGCGCAGGGGCCGACCGCCTGGCGGAAGGTGACGATGACATGGCCCAGGGGGCTGTCCTGGGTGTCGCCCAAGAGGCGCTCGGCCTCGCCGGCGAACCATTTCAGGAAGCTGTTGGCATAGACCGCCTCGCCACGAGCCTCCTCGAACGGCTTGCCGTTTTCCAGCGCCATCAGGCCGCCCAGACCGTCCAGGTTCTCATCGATCAGCCGGGCCCAGTCGCGCAGGAAGGTCGCGCGCTTGTGCGGGTCGGTTCGCGACCAGTCGGGAAAGGCGTCGTGGGCGGCCTCGACCGCGCGCTCGGTCTCGGCCACGCCCAGGTCGGGCACATGGCCGATAATTTTGCCGGTCGCCGGATCGTCGACGGCGATGCGCTTGGTAGCGGTGACGATCTCCCCGGCGATCAGGGCATGCTCGCGCAGGAGCTTGAGGCCGGCGTCGCGGGCGGCGGTGTTCATGGGGCGTCTCCGATGGGCTCCCCCATAAAGGCGAGGGAGCCGATCGGTTCAATGCCCTATTGGCAGGCCAGGCACTCGTCGTAGTCGGTGCGCGCCGCCGAGAAGAGGTCCGGCTGGTTCGGATCGGGCTCGGCCTCCACCTTGTCCTCGGCACCGGCGAAGGCGGCGCGCTGCACCGACTTGGAGCGCAGGTAGTAGAGCGACTTCACGCCGGTCTCCCACGCCTTCCAGTGCAGCATGTGCAGGTCCCACTTGTTCACGTCGCCGGGAATGAACAGGTTGATCGACTGAGCCTGGCAGATGTCGGCCGAACGGTCCGCCGAGAGCTCGATGACCCAGCGCTGGTCCAGCTCGAAGGCGGTCTTGAAGATGCCCTTCTCGTCGTCGGTCAGGAAATCGAGGTGCTGGACCGACCCCTCGTGCTCCAGGATCGAGGACCACACCGCATCGGTGTTCTTTTCATACCCCTCAAGCAGTTGCTCCAGGTAAGGGTTCTTGACGGCAAACGAGCCCGACAGGGTCTTGTGGGTATAGATATTGGCCGGGATCGGCTCGATGCCGGCCGAGGTGCCGCCGCAGATGATCGAGATCGAGGCCGTGGGCGCGATGGCCAGTTTGTGGCTGAACCGCTCCATGACGCCGCGCTCGGCCGCGTCCTCGCAGGCACCCTTTTCTTCTGCCAGGACCCGGCTGGCCTTATCGGCCTCGCGGCGCAGGTGCTTGAACAGCCGCATGTTCCACGACTTGGCCATGGCGCTCTCGAAGGCGACGCCCTGGGCCTGCAGGAAGGAGTGGAAACCCATCAAGCCAAGGCCCACCGAGCGCTCGCGCTTGGCCGAATAGACGGCGGCGGCCATCTCCGGCGGGGCGCGGGTGATGAAGTCCTCCAGGACGTTGTCCAGGAACCGCATCACGTCCTCGATGAAGCGGGGCTCCTCGCGCCACTCCAGGAACTTCTCGGCATTGACTGACGACAGGCAGCAGACGGCGGTGCGGTCGATGCCCAGGTGGTCCGGGCCGGTGTGCAGCATGATCTCGCTGCACAGGTTCGACTGCTTGACCTTCAGCCCCAGGTCCTTCTGGTGCTGGGGCATCTGCCGGTTCACCGTGTCAGAGAAGATCAGATAGGGCTCGCCGGTCTGCAGCCGGATCTCCAGGATCTTCTGCCACAGGGACCGGGCGTCGACGAGCTTCAGCACCTCGTCGTTCTTGGGCGAGCGCAGGCCGAAGGTCGTGCCGGCCTTGACCGCCTCCATGAACTCGTCGGTGATGTTGATGCCGTGGTGCAGGTTCAGGGACTTCCTGTTGAAGTCGCCCGAGGGTTTGCGGATTTCCAGGAACTCCTCGATCTCCGGATGGTGGACGTCCAGATACACCGCCGCCGAGCCTCGGCGCAGCGACCCCTGGCTGATGGCCAGCGTCAGCGAATCCATCACGCGGATGAAAGGGATGATGCCCGAGGTCTGGCCCGCGCCCTTGACCTTCTCGCCGATGGAGCGGACGCCGCCCCAGTAGGTGCCGATGCCGCCGCCGTTGGAGGCCAGGGACACGTTCTCGTTCCAGACGCGCTGGATGCCGTCCAGGCTGTCCTGCACCGAGTTCAAAAAGCAGCTGATCGGCAGACCGCGCGCCGCTCCGCCGTTCGACAGCACCGGCGTGGAGGGCATGAACCACAGGCGGGACATATAGTCATAGACGCGCTGGGCATGATCGGCGTCGTCGGCATAGGCCGTCGAGACGCGCGCGAACATGTCCTGATAGCTCTCTCCGGCCAGCAGATAGCGGTCCTCCAGCGTCTTCTTGCCGAAGTCGGTCAGCAGGTCGTCGCGAGAGCGGTCGAGTTCGATGGACCGCACCACCGTCAGATGAGGCCTCTCGGTCGTCGGCGTGGTCGCAACCGACTGGATTTCCACCGTCTTCAACGCTTCACCGCCAGCCATGGTCGTCTGTATCCCGAACAAAATCTCGATTGAGCCGCCTGCGCCCCAACCACATCATCTAGTGGCCGAAGCGCTCCCCAAGCCCACATATGGGGCGCAGATGGTGAACGACCCGTCAACGGCTTGACGCCGAGTTTTGTGCGCGAATCACGTCGGGACGGGGGATGAGCCTGTTGAAAAGGCGCGACGGCGTTACGACGACCGACCCCCCTCGGTCGATCAACAAGCCGTGATCGGGAACAGGGTGGCAGCTTGACCGTTTGCGGCCGATGCCATCGTCCGAACCCGTTCATTTTCTCCGCCGCGCCGTCAGCTTCGCCCGCGTCGAATTCGCCGCCCTGTCCGCCCTGCTGATCATCGGCCTGGGCGTGGCCGTCTTCGCCGAATTGGCCGACGACATGACCGAAGCGGACGGCCAGAACTTCGATCTGATGGTCCTCTGGGCGCTCCGACCCACCGCCGACCCATCCAACGCGCTCGGTCCCTGGTGGCTGGAGACGGCGGCGAACGACCTCACGGCGCTGGGCGGCATCTCGGTGCTGGCCCTGTTCGCTACGGTCGCGGTGGCCTTCCTGCTGATCCAGAAGAAGCGTCTGTCGGCCTTCATGCTGGTCCTGGGCCTGATCGGCGGCGTGGCTTTGAGCGAGGGGCTGAAGGCGGTGTTCGAACGCGAGCGCCCGCCCTCGGCCTATCAGGCGGTGGAGACGATCAACGCCAGCTTCCCCTCTGGCCACGCCCTGCTGTCGACCGTCTTCTATCTCAGCCTCGCCGTCATGCTGGCCCGGGCCTTCCCGCGTCGACATCTGAAGATCTACGTCATCGCCGTGGGCGTCACGATCGCCGTCCTGGTTGGCCTCACACGCATCTATCTGGCGGCGCACTGGGCGACCGATGTCTTCGCGGGCTGGAGCATCGGCGCGGCCTGGGCCATGGCCCTGTGGCTGGTCAGCCATGCGATCGACCGCCGCCAGAGGCGAGTCCATTCCAGCCTGGTCGACGAAACGCCGGTCGTCGAAGGCTGAGATTTCGCTAGGCCGTAACGGGCCTACGGCGTTAACTGTCCGGGCGTCTGACCGTGGGAGGTCGCAATGCTCAGCCTGATACTCGCCGCCATGATCGCCGCCCCGGCTCCACAGGCCGTACAGGCGACGCTTCAGTCCTGCGCCATGGAAGGCGGCAGGTGGGTGTGCCGCTATGCGGTGCCCGATATCGAGATCGTGCCCCTGCCGGGCAACGACGTCGTCGCCGATGCCCCCGCCGCCATCCTGGGCACCCGCTCGGGAGAGGCACCGTCGGCCGGCGAGGTCGTCTCGCCTCCCGCCACGGTCGCTGTCCCCGCGACCGTGGCCAACGCGCCAGAGCGTCGCCTCATTACCCTCGATGCCGGTATCTTGACCGAGCGCGAGGCCCGTCTGGTCGCCCGCTGCGCCGACGCGCCCTGGTACGCCGTCTGTCTGCCCGACGATCGCCGGGCCGCCCGGACGCTGAAGCAGAAGGAGGACGCCTTCCTCGCTGTGCGAGCGGCCGTCACCACCCGTCTCGCCGCACAGGATTGCGACGGCGCCGTCAAGGCCGCCCTTGACGGCGGCTACCTCGAACTGGCCGGCCAGGCGCGTGGATTCTGCGCCAGTCCGGTGGCCTCGACGGACTAACGCACCGCGTCCATTTCGCCCACGATCCGGGCGGCGGTCATGACGGGATTTTCGGCCGCGATGATCGGCCGAGCCACCACCAGATGGGTCGCCCCGGCCCTTAGAGCCTCGGCCGGTGTCGCCACCCGCTGCTGGTCGCCCAGGTCACCGCCTGCCGGCCGCACGCCCGGCGTGACGATCAGGAAGTCCGGCCGCCCGGCCTCCGTCGCGATCTCGCGCACCCGCGCCGCCTCCAGCGGGCTGGAGACCACCCCGTCCACGCCGCAGTCCAGGGCCTGGCACACCCGCGTCTCCACCAGATCGGCGGCGCGCGCGGAATAGCCGATCTCCCTCAGGTCCTCGTCGGACAAGCTGGTCATGACGGTGACGGCCAGCACCTTGGTCGCCCGATCCCCGCGCCCCTTGACTGCCGCCCGCATCACCTGGGGCTCGGCATGGACGGTCAGCAGGTCGCAGCCGCCCTCGGCCACCGACCGGGCCGCGCCTTCCACCTGGGCCCCGATGTCGTGCAGCTTCCAGTCCTGGAACACCCGCTTGCCCTGATCGCGCAGCCGGTGGGCGAAGGCGACGCCGCCGGGCAGGGCCAGCAGGGTCAGCCCGACCTTGTAGAACTCGACCCCCTCGCCCAGCCGCGCCACCAACGCCTCGGCCGCCTCCACCGAGGGAAGATCGAGCCCGACGATCAGGCGGGGGTCCGAGGCGAGAGGCGAGGTCATCGACGATCTCCGGCCGACCGGCTAGACGGTCAGGCGATTCATTTGGGGAATCGGGTCTCGGGGACCGGCCATGAACGCGCTCGATCTTGGGGTCAATCTGTTCGTGGCCCTGTTCGCCCTGCTGGACCCCATCGGCAACATCCCGATCTTCGCGGCCGCCACCGCCGGTGCGTCGGCGCGCCAGCGGTTCTCGGTCTCGGTCCTGCTGTGCCTGTTCATCGCCGCCTTCCTGGCCTTCTTCTTCTTCACCGGCCTGTGGCTGCTCGAGTTCTTCGGCATCTCGCTCGCCGCCTTCCGGATCGCCGGCGGCATCCTGCTGCTGCTGCTGGGGCTCGACATGACGCGGGGCGACTTCCTGTCGATGTTCGCCGACAAGGACGCGCTGGCCGACGCCCAGGACGTGCGCGGCTATGCCCAGCGCCGGTTCAAACGGCTGATCGTGCCCTTCGCCATGCCTCTTCTGATCGGCCCCGGCGCCATCTCGACGATCATCATTCAGGCGGGCGAGGCGCAGGAGATCGGCTATGCGGGCACCATCGCCGGGGTCCTGGCCATCGGCGCGGCCTCCCTGGCCACCCTGATCACCTTCGCCGCCACCGGCCCCATCAGCCGGGTCCTCGGGGACGTCGGCATGGCGATCATCGTGCGGGTGCTGGGCCTGATCCTGTGCGCCCTGGCCATCCAGTTCATCCTCGCGGGCCTGGGCGAAGCCATCCCCGGCATGTTCGCCTCGGGCGTCACGGCCCCGTATCCCGACGGGGGGCACTGAGTGTCCTGAGGCCTAGATACGCCCCAGCCGCCTTGCGTGCCCCGCGACCATGCTGAGCGCCATCCCGTCCGGCAGCAGCTTGCCCATCGCCGCCAGCAGGTTGTTCATCGCGCCCGGCGTGACCCTGGGCCGATCCGCCTCACAGGCGTCGTAGGCCACCCGCGCCACGTGTTCGGCCGTCTGCCACATCCATGTAGGATAGGCGCTCGACACCTGCTCGCGCGACCCGTTCACGTCGTGGAATTCGGTCAGCGTATAGCCGGGGCACAGGGCGGTGACATGCACCCCGGTCCCGCGCGTCTCCAGCCACAACCCCTGCGAGGCCTTGATCAGAAAGCTCTTGATCGGCCCGTACAGGGTGTCGCCCCCCGTCGCGGGCATCTGGCCGGCCAGCGACGCCACATTGATCACCCGGCCGAACCCCCGCTCGACCATGCCGGGTAGCACCAGGCGCGACAGGGCGACCGGCGCGGTCAGCATGACGCGGATCATGGCCTCGTGCGCCTCGGGTTCGGTCTGGAGAAAGCCCGTGGTGCGCGAGAAGCCCGCGTTGTTGATCAGGCCATCGACCGTCAGACTGCGTGCGGCGACGGCCTCGACCAGCCTCTCGGGCGCGTGCTCCTTCGACAGGTCCACGGCGGTCACCGCCACATCGACCTCGTGCGCGGTCCGGATTTCGGCCGCCAGAGCCTCCAGCGCCGCTTCGCGTCGCGCTGTCAGGATCAGGTCCCAGCCCTTTTCGGCATAGATGCGGGCCAGGGCGGCCCCGATGCCGGCCGAGGCACCCGTGATCAGGATGCGACGCCCCTGGCCACCGGTTTGGCTCACGCCGGCGCGGTCTCCGCCGCCCGAATCGCCTCGCTGCACGAGCCGTGGATGGTCACCCCCGCCAGCGCCGGGGCGTTTTCGGCCAGCAGGTCGGCGATGGTGATCTTGGACAGGGCGTTGGACGCGGCCTCGTCGGCCAGCGTCAGAACCTTGCCGACCTGACGCGGGATATGCTGTCCGACGGGGCAGCCCTTGGCCCCGGCCGGCGGCGAGCCCAGGTGGGCGCAGCCGTTCACGGCCTTCAGCACCTCGTCCAGCCGGATGTCCTCGGGCCTTCGCAGCAGCCACGAGCCCCCGGTCGCGCCCGGTCGCGTCGCGATCAGCCCCGCCTTGGCCAGCAGGGCGGTGACGCGGCGAATGACCACGGGATTGGTCGGCACCGAGGCCGCCAGCACGGCGCTGGCCGCCGCCTGGCCAGGTCCGTACGCGCCCTTGTGGGCCAGATAGGCCAGGGCGTGGGCGGCGACGGGAAAGCGTTGACTGTCAGACATTTGTTCGGGTTCCAGGTCCCAAGGTAGGGCTCCCGACCCGGATTCACAAATGCGAAGCCGCACGGCCTGAAAACGAAACCCATCCGACGCGATTGAAAGCCCCGCGCAATGAGCCTAAAGGCGCTCGGCTTTGATGGGCCCGCGCATGGCGGGGCCCGGAGGATACTCATGGCAGGGGACACCTCCCCCGGCGACGGCGCTCCCCCCGCCTCGCTCCCGACGGCCCCCGACGGAACGCCCGCGCCCGCGGGCTCCAACGGTCATGGCCACGCCCCCAAGTCCGGCAAGATGGCCCTGATCATCGGTGCCATCGGCGTCGTGTTCGGAGACATCGGCACCAGCCCGCTCTACGCCATGCGCGAAGCCCTGCATCACTCGCGCAGCGGCGGCACCGCCGAACTGGCCGTATTGGGCGTCGTCTCGCTGGTGTTCTGGGCCCTGATCCTGGTCGTGACGATCAAATACGTCGTCTTCCTGATGCGGGTGGACAACAAGGGCGAGGGCGGCACGCTCGCCCTGATGGCGCTGGCCCAGCACGCGGTCGGGAGGCGGTCCGCCGCCATCTTCATCCTCGGCGTCTGCGGCGCTGCCCTGTTCTACGGCGACGGCGTTATCACGCCCGCGATCTCGGTGCTTTCCGCCATCGAGGGGCTCAAGGACGCGCCCGGCATAGGCCCTTCCCTGACGCCCTACGTCCTGCCCATCGCGGCGGGCATACTGATCGCCCTGTTCATGATCCAGTCGCGCGGCACAGGTTCAATGGCGCGATACTTCGGGCCGCTGACGCTGCTCTGGTTCCTGATCCTGGCGGCGCTGGGCATCTATCACATCTTCGACGACCTCTCGATCCTGCGCGCCCTGTCGCCGCATTACGGCGTGGTGTTCCTGCTGGACAACGGCTTCCTCGGCTTCGTCATCCTGGGCAGCGTCTTCCTGGCGGTCACCGGGGCCGAGGCGCTGTATGCCGACATGGGCCACTTTGGGAAAAGCCCCATCCGCGCCGGTTGGATCTGGGTCGTCCTGCCCTGTCTGACGCTGAACTATCTGGGCCAGGGTGCCTTCGTCCTGTCCGAACGCGGGGCGGCCGAGAACCCGTTCTGGATGATGGTGCCGGAGTTCGCCTACTGGCCCGTGCTGATCATGGCGACGATCGCCACGGTCATCGCCAGTCAGGCGGTCATCACCGGTGCCTTCTCTGTCACCCAGCAGGCGGTCCAGCTGGGTCTGTTGCCCCGGATGTCGATCCTGAACACCTCCGAGAGCCAGGCCGGCCAGATCTATGTCCCGGCGGTCAACTCCCTGCTCATGGTCGGAGTGCTGGCCCTGCTGGTCACCTTCCAGACATCCTCGGCGCTGGCCGCCGCCTACGGCATCGCGGTTACCGGCTCCATGTTCGTCGACAGCCTCCTGGCCTGGTTCATCGTGCGAAACCTGTGGAAGTGGTCCGTGCCGCTCAGCCTCGCGGCCATCACGCCGCTGGTCGCCATCGACCTGGTCTTCATGACCTCGAACATGCTGAAGATCCCGCAGGGGGCCTGGATGCCGCTGGTGCTCGGCGCGGGCCTCGTCACCATCATGTGGACCTGGACGCGGGGTTCCCAGATCCTGACCGCCAAGGCGAAGAAGGACAGCCTGCCGCTCGCGGACCTGATCGAGATGCTGCGTGCCCGCCCGCCGCACCGCGCGCCGGGCACGGCGGTCTTCCTGACGTCCGACCCCGACGTCGCGCCCGTCGCCCTGATGCACAATCTCAAGCACAACAAGGTTCTGCACGAGAAGAACGTCATCCTGACGGTCAAGACGCTCGATCGCCCGCGCGTTCCCGAGGCCGAACGCTTTGTGATGGAAGCCATCAACGACGACTTCAAGAAGATCACCCTCAGCTACGGCTTCATGGAAAGTCCTGTGGTGCCGCGCGCGCTCGGCCTGTGCCGCAAACAGGGTCTGAAGTTCGACATCATGTCGACCAGCTTCTTCCTCGGCCGTCGCTCGGTGGTGCCCGCCGCCAGCCAGGGCATGCCGCTGTGGCAGGACAAGCTGTACATCTTCCTCATGCGCAACGCCGCCAACCCCACTGACTTCTTCCACATCCCGCCGGGACGCGTGGTCGAGCTCGGCACGCAGGTGTCGGTTTGAGCGGTGGACGCGGCCCGTCGGGCCAGAGCTCCGCGGCGCGGGGCAGGCGGATGGCCGACAAGGCGCGCGGTCCCCGGCGCGAGCCCATCGTCCGACCGCCCGAGGACGACGGCGCCTCCGACATCGGCGTCGAGGCGCGGGTCGGGGCGGGCATCCTCCTGAACGCCGCCCTGGAGCGTCGCAACGGCCTCGATGAAGCCATGGCCCTGCCGGAGCTGACGGCCCTGCCCGGACCCGATCGCGCCTTTGCCCGCGCCGTGGCCATGGCCGCCCTGCGCCGGCTGGGCGAGATCGACCACATCCTGAACCAGCGGCTGAAGAAGTCGCCGCCCGAGGCCGTACGGACCCTGATGCGGGTCTCCCTGGCCCAGACGCTGGTCCTGGGCACCCCGGCCTTCGCGGCGGTCTCCACGGCGGTCAAGCTGGCCGAGCGGGGCGTCAAGACGCGGCCCTACAAGGCTCTGGTCAATGCTGTCCTGCGCGGGATCGAGCGCGAGGGCCCTGGCCTGACCACGGCCCGCTCCAACCTGCCCGACTGGATCGCCGCACGCTGGTCTCAGGCCTATGGCGAGGCGACGCTGGAGGCCATCGCCCTCGCCGCCCGCGAGGAGCCGCCGACCGACCTCAGCCTCAAGCCCGGCGTTGACGCGGCCGCCCTGGCCGAGACCCTGGACGGCACTGTCCTCCCCGGTGGAACCGTGCGGGCCGGATCGCGCGGCGATCTGACGGCCTGGCCGGGCTACGACGCCGGCGACTGGTGGGTGCAGGATGCGGCTGCCGCCGTCCCCGTGCGCCTGCTGGCCCCCCAGGCGGGCGAAACCGCGCTGGACCTGTGCGCCGCGCCCGGCGGCAAGACTCTGCAGATCGCGGCTTCGGGCGCCACCGTCACGGCGCTGGATCGCTCCGAGCCCCGGCTGCGTCGCCTGAAGCAGAACCTGGAGCGCACCGGCCTGTCTGCGGAGGTGGTCGTCGCCAATGGCGAGGCGTGGGACGACCCTCGCACCTTCGACGCCGTACTGCTGGATGCCCCCTGCACCGCCACGGGAACGCTCCGCCGCAATCCCGAGGTCCTGCGCGCCACCAAGCCCGCCGAGGTCGCCAAGCTGGCGGACGTGCAGCACCGCCTGCTCGACGCCGCCGCCCTGCGCGTCGCCCCCGGCGGCCGCCTCGTCTACTGCGTCTGCTCGCTGGAGCGCGAAGAGGGCGAGACCCAGGTCATCGCCTTCCTGCGCCGCAACCCCGCCTTCCGCACCGCCCCAGCCGACCCGGCCGCCCTCGGTGCCCCGCCCGAGGCCCTGACGCCCGAAGGCTGGCTGCGCATCCTGCCGTCCATGTGGGCCGACCACGGCAGCCTCGACGGCTTCTTCGCCGCGCGACTGGAGCGGATCGCCTAGCGGGCCCGGCCCGGCTGAGGCTAGAACCCACCGATGCCGCCCGACTCACTCACGCTCTCCACCGCCCGCCACACGCTGGAGCGGGTCTGGGGCCATGCCGATTTCCGGGGCTTGCAGGCCTCCGTCGTGTCCGAGGTGCTGGCGGGGCGCGACGTTCTGGCCGTATTGCCGACCGGCGGGGGCAAGAGCGTCTGCTACCAGATTCCGGCGCTTATCCGCCCGGGTCTCGGCCTTGTCATCTCGCCCCTGATCGCCCTCATGACGGACCAGGTCGAGGCGTTGAAGCAGCAGGGCGTCCGTGCCGCCCGTCTCGATTCCGGCCTGTCGCTGGACGAACGCTCCGGCGTCCTGCGCGCGGCCCGGTCGGGCGATTTGGACCTGCTCTACGTCTCGCCCGAAGGCCTCCAGTCGGGGGCTCTGCTCGACCGTCTCGCCGACCTGCCCCTGGCCTTGATCGCCATCGATGAGGCCCACTGTGTGTCCCAGTGGGGCCACGATTTCCGCCCTGACTACCGCACCCTCGGCCGCCTGGGTCAGCTCTTCCCCGGCGTCCCGCGCATCGCCGTCACCGCCACCGCCGACGCCCGCACCCGCGACGACATCCTGGCCTCTCTGCATCTGGAAGGGGCCGCTGTCTTCGTCGACAGCTTCGCCCGACCCAACCTGCAGCTCTCAGCAGTCAGGAAGAAAAGCGCCTCCCGGGCCAAGACCGACGCCCATGTCATCGAGTTGGTCCGTGGACGGAAAGGTCAGTCCGGCGTCGTCTATTGCGGCAGCCGCGACGGCTGCGAACGCGTCGCCGACGCCCTGAAATCCGCCGGCACCAATGCCATCGCCTATCACGCCGGCATGGCGGGTCCGGAGCGCGACCGTCGGCTGGAGCGGTTCCTGGCCGAGGACGGGGCGGTGATGGTGGCGACCATCGCCTTCGGCATGGGGGTCGACAAGGCCGACGTCCGCTTCGTCATCCACGCCGATCCGCCGGGGTCGCTGGAGGCCTACTGGCAGGAGATCGGACGCGCCGGCCGAGACGGCGAACCCGCCGACGGCATCACCCTGTACGGCCCGTCGGATATCGCCTGGACGCTCCGCCGTCTCGAGGGCCGCCCGATGGCCGAGGAGGTCAAGGCCGTGCAGACCCGCAAGGCCCGCCAGCTGTTCGCCATGCTGGACGGGGCCACCTGCCGGGCCCAGGCCGTCCGCCGCTACTTCGGAGAGACGGATGCCGACGTCTGTGGCGTCTGCGACATCTGCCAGGACCCGCCTGCGCTCCACGACGCCACCGTGGCGGCTCAGAAGGCGCTGGCGGCGGTCCAGCGGCTGGGTGGCCGGTTCGGGCGCGGCCGGATCGTCGATCACCTGCTGGCCAAGACCAAGGACGCCCAAGCCTGGGAAACCGAGCTGTCGACCTGGGGTATCGGCAAGGACATCGCCCCCACCGGCTGGCGCGACGTGCTGGATCACCTGATGTTCGAGGGCCTGCTGGTCGAGGACCCCAACGACGGCAAGCCGCTCGTCATGCTCGGCGATCCGGAGCGCGTCCGTGCCGTTTATCGCGGGGAGACGAAGGTCGAGGTGCGCCGCACCCCGCCGGGCTTTGACGCCGCCACCCGCTCCGGCAATCCCCGGAGCCGGACCCGCAACGATCGCAACGCCGCCGTCGAGGCGCTGGACGCCGACGTCCGCGCCCGGTTCGAGGCCCTGCGCGCCTGGCGTCGCGACCGGGCCTCCGAACAGCACGTCCCGCCCTACGTCATCTTCCAGGACAAGACCCTGCTGGAGATCGCGACCCGCGAGCCGGGGTCGCTGGATGCCCTGGCGGCCATCTCCGGCGTCGGCCAGTCCAAGATCGACCGCTATGGGGCCGGGGTGCTCAAGGTGCTGGCCGAACACGGCTGAGTTGCGGTTGGTTAGATTTGAGCGACGCCAATCGCTTGACTTCACACACGCCGTGATTGCACCATTCATCAAGAACCATGTCGGGGGACATAATGTATAAGATCGCGATAGCCGCTGCGGCCGCACTTCTGCTTGGTGCATGCGTGAGCACACAGGCCATACTTCCAAAGACGCAAATCATTGATGCACCGGCACTGAACGAGGTTAACACGGCCGAGTTAGGCGAGACTGTAGTCGAAAAGGGCCGACTCAGAACCTTCGACGGATTAGACCTCGAAAACCAGCTACAGTGGGGTGATGGATTTCTTCTAACGCGATATACGATCGCTCCGGGTCGCTTAAGAGCTCGCCAGCAGGACTCAAAACACATCTATTTCTACTCAGAAAACATGACGTCTTACGACGCGATTCTGGGTACTACGCCTTACATGGCTGGGGGACTTTGCAGGCAGATTGACGGCTCCGGACCCATCCGAGGCTTCATTCAAGCTGGTCGTTGTAACATGAATTGGAACGCGACGCCGCAAGTCGAAGAAACGCAAATCTACGATGTTGACTCACCAGGTTTTCGCCAAGAGCTCATTTACAATGGGAGGTCAGGAGACACGCTCAAGTTTCTCTACCGAGAGTTTTCGGGTGACATGATGCGGCCGCCGTTCTCTCAAGATGTTCAGTACGACCTGACCGAAAGTTCAACCATCGGCTTTCGAGGCGCACGAATTGAAGTCTTGGACGCAACAAACACCCAACTTCGCTATCGCGTCATGACCTCGTTCCCGGATCCAGTCCTTTAGGCCGGATAGGTCTCGCGGAAGCTGGCGCGCGTCTCCAGCGCGACCTGCAGCGCCACCAGCCTCGGCCGCCCCGTCTTCCAGTCGAAGTCGGGATGCCGGAAGCCGATCCAGGTCACGGCGCATCCCGCCGTGATCGTGCCCATGTCCAGCGGCTCGGCCGCCACGTCTGCCGCTTCCAGCGCATCGAGCGCCCGGTGCATGTTGTCAGTCCAGCGATCGATCCACGACGGCGACCGCTCGGTCTCGGGTCGGCGCTTCTCCAGCACCAGCTTGACGCCCATCTCCAGCGCCGCCGACGCCAGCGTCTCGATCCGCTTGACCCGCCACCGCTCGGGTCCGTCGATCGGCAGTAGCGTCGGCCCCGACCCGTGCCGGTCCAGCCATTCGCAGATCACCGGACTGTCCGGGATCGCCTCGCCGGCGTCGGTCACCAGGGCCGGGGCCTGGGCGATCGGGTTGACCGCCAGCAACTCCGTCGGGCTGGCGTAGGGATCGATCGCGATCTCTTCGATCCGGTCGATCAGCCCCTTCTCCCGGGCCACGATCCGGCATTTGCGCGCGAACGGGGACGGCACGGTGATGTAGAGCTTCATGCGGAGGCCTTACTCGGCGGCTTCGAGCGCGGCGGTCTGGGCCGCGCGGGCGGCGTTCAGTTCGGCGGCCTTGTCTTCGACCATCGACACGATCGTCTCGACCATCTCGGCATTCGCCAGTTTGTGGGCGATCTTGCCGTTCAGATAGACCATGCCCGACCCGGCCCCGCCGCCGGTGAAGCCGATGTCGGTGTACAGAGCTTCGCCTGGGCCGTTCACGACGCAACCGATGATCGACAGGCTCATGGGTGTCGAGATGTGGGCCAGTCGCTCTTCCAGAACGCCCACCGTCTCGATGACGTTGAACCCCTGACGCGCGCAGGACGGGCAGGCGATGATGTTGACGCCACGGTGGCGCAGACCCAGCGACTTCAGGATGTCGAAGCCGACCTTGACCTCCTCGACCGGGTCGGCGGCCAGCGACACGCGGATCGTGTCGCCGATCCCGGCCCAAAGCATGGAACCCAGGCCGATCGCCGACTTGATCGTGCCGGACCGCAGGGGACCAGCCTCGGTGACGCCGAGGTGCAGAGGGCAGTCGATGGCCTCGGCCAGCTGCTGATAGGCGGCGACCGTCAGGAAAGGGTCCGATGCCTTCACCGAGATCTTGAACTCGTGGAAATCGTGGTCCTGCAGGATGCGGGCGTGGTTCAGCGCGCTCTCGACCATGGCGTCGGGGCAGGGCTCGCCGTACTTCTCCAGCAGCTCCTTTTCGAGGCTGCCGGCGTTGACGCCGATGCGCATGGAACAGCCGTGGTCCTTGGCCGCCTGGATCACGTCGCGGACGCGGCTGGCGTTGCCGATGTTGCCAGGATTGATCCGCAGACAGGCGGCGCCGGCCTGGGCCGCCTCGATGCCGCGCTTGTAGTGGAAGTGGATGTCGGCGACCAAGGGGACCTTGGCCTCGCGCGCTATGGTGCGGAACGCGGCGGTCGACTCCTCGTCGGGACAGGACACCCGGACGATGTCGGCCCCGGCCTCCTCCAGCTGACGGATCTGGTCGATCGTGGCGGCCGCATCCGTAGTCGGCGTGTTGGTCATCGATTGCACGCTGATGGGCGCGTCGCCGCCGACGGCGATCGATCCCACCATGATCTGACGGCTCTTGCGCCGCTCGATGTGGCGCCAGGGGCGGATGTGACCGAGTGCGGAGGCGTCGTGGCTCATGGGACGGCAATATAGGCGCACGGCGGAGACAAGGCCATGACGGCCCGCTCCGGAATCAGCGGGGTGTGACCGTCGGGGTCAGGGCGGTCTGAGCGGACGCCGTCGTCTGGGTGACGGTGGCCTGAGCTGCGGCGCTCGCCCGGGCGGCTGCGGCTTGTGCGGCCGCGGCCTCGGCCTCGGCGCGCTCGGTCGTCTGGCGAGCCAGGGCGGCCGCGCGGGTGTTGAGCTGGGCCAGCGGCGTCAACACAGCCGGCAAGGCCCCGCCATGCTCGCCGTTCAGATAGACGTCGAAGGCGGCCGGGTCGGACACGTCGATGGTCGCGGCGACACCCGGCGGCGCCCGCCAGGCCTCTCCGGCGGCCAGCTGCCGGGCGAACAGCACCCGACCGTCGGCCATGCGAACCACCAGCGCGGCGGCCTTCCTGGCCTGCAGCACCACCTGCGACGCACTGGCCGAGGCCCCGTAGATGGCTCCGCGCGGATTGAAGGCGGCCTGCACCGGCGGGGCGTTCGCTGCGGCCGCGGCGGCCAGCGCCTCGGTGTCGGCCGGATCGATGCCGGTCAGCTGCGCCTCGAGGCCGGGCGTGATGTAGAGCGCCGGCGTGGTCTGGTCCGGCGGCGCGGGCAGGGGAGCACCGACGCTGACCGGCTGCTGGCCGATCACGGCCCCCAGGCTCCAGCTTTCGGGCACTTCGGCGATGTCGGACGGCTGGGGCGCGCGCATCAGGCTGACGCGCTGGAATACGTTCCATCCGATGATCGACACGGCGATCAGAACGATGGCCCCGACGATCCGGGGCGAGTAGCGGCGGACTTCCTCGAAGGCGATGCCGACCGGCGGCTGCAGCGGCACGGCCCCCTCCGGCGTCTCGCGCTTGTAGCGTTCGACCGCCAGCTGCTCGTCCAGGCCCAGCGCGCCGGCATAGGCTCGCACATAGCCGATGGCGAACACCCGGGACGGCAGGGCGGAATGGTCGTTCTGCTCGAGAGCCCGCAGATAGCGTTCGTGGACCCGGGTATCGGCAGCCAGCTCCGCCAGGGAGCGACCCGCCAGTTCGCGAGTCCGCTTCAGGCCGTCGCCGAGAGTCGCTGCATCTGTGATCGAAGGCACGGGGTCCTTCCAATCCGGATGAGACCGAAACTCGTCGGGGACGTTCCCCGTATCCAGCGCCATGACACTACGCCCCAAACTCTGCGAGGGGCTGACAGACCCCATCGCCGAACCCCACGTGGTTTCGCCTAGCATAGCGCTGTGACGAAACCCGCCCGCCCCCGCAGGAATGTCGAGATCGTCCTGTGGATAACCCATTTCAGCCGCCGGTTCAACGTCTTGTTAAGCTTGTTCGCCGTCCCCGAATGGAACGGTTCACAGACCGACGTTCAGTTTCCGGGCCAGACTTTCGATCTCGTTGCGCACCGAGCCGGCGGACGACCCCAGCAGCTTGTCCATGCCGCGCCGCGCGGCCTGAAGGTCGGTCGTCAGGATCATCCGCTTGACCGGTCCGACTCCGCCGGCCGGGGCCGACAGGCGGGTGAAACCCACGCAGATCAGGGCGAAGGCCTCCAGCGGTCGCCCGGCCAGCTCGCCGCAGACCGAGACGGGCGTGCCGGTCTCGGTGCAGGCCTTCTGGATGGACTGCAGCGCCCTCAAGGCCGGGGGCGACAGGGGATCATACCGATCCGAAACCAGCGGATTGGTCCGGTCGGCGGCGTACATGTACTGGAACAGGTCGTTGGACCCCACCGAGACGAAGTCGGTCAGGGGCAGAAGCGCGTCCAGATGCCACAGCAGGGACGGGCATTCGATCATGGCCCCGACACGCAGCCGAGCAGGCAGAGGGCGTCCGCGCCGCCGGGCCCATTCGCACTCCACGTCCACCAGATCCCGGGCTGCCCGGAATTCGTCGACCGTCGCGATCATGGGGAACATGACGCGCAGCTCCCGCCCCGCGCCGGCCGCCAGAAGGGCGCGCAGCTGCAGCCGCAGCAACGACGGCCGGTCCAGACCCAGGCGGATCGCGCGACGGCCCAGCGCCGGATTCTCCTCCCGCTCGGTGGTCTCCATATAGGGCAGGACCTTGTCGCCCCCGATGTCGAGTGTGCGGAAGGTCACGGGCCGCTCGCCGGCCGCGTCCAGCACCAGCTTGTAGAGCGCCGTCTGGGTGTTCAGGCGGGGTAGTTCTTCCGACACCATGAACTGGAACTCGGTGCGGAACAGGCCGATGCCCTCGGCTCCGGTCGCATCAAGGTTCTCGAGATCGACGGCCAGGCCCGCGTTGGTCAGCAGGCTGATGCGGGTTCCATCCAGGGTGACGGCCGGCGTGTCGCGGAGCTTGGCGAACTCGGCCTGACGCTGGTCGCGCAAGGCCATCCGGGTGCGCACCGAATCCAGCATATCGGCACGGGGCCGCAGATGGGCCTCGCCGGTCTCGCCGTCGACGATGACCAGGTCGCCCTCGCTCAGCCGGTCGCGCACCCCCTGCAGACGGCCGACGCAGGGAATCTGCAGCGCGCGGGCCACGATGGCGGCGTGGCTGGCCGCCGACCCCTCCTCCATCAGAAGGCCGCGAATGCGGTCGCGGGGGTATTCCAGCAGATCGGCCGGCCCCAGATTCCGCGCGACCAGGATGGCGTCGTCAGGCAGCTCGCGCTCGCCCGGCGTCTCCCCGCCCAGCACCCTCAGCAGGCGGTTGGCCAGATCCTCGAAATCGTGCAACCGCTCCTTGATGTAGGGATCGCGCGCCTGGGCGAAGCGGGCCCTGTGCTCGTTGCGCACCCGGTCGACCGCCGCCTCCGCAGTCAGGCCGCCGCGCACCGCTTCTTCCAGAGACCGGTTCCAGCCCCGGTCATCGGCGAACATGCGGTAGGTCTCGAGCACCTCGAACGACTGGCCCGCCAGCTTGCCCTGACCGCCGTCCAGGATGGCGTCGATCGAGGACTTCAGCGTGTTCAGGCCTTCGCGCAGCCGGATCTCCTCGACCTGCTGGTTCTCGGCCAGCAGCCGTTCGGGCGGCAGCGGCGCCTCGTGCAGGACGACGTGGCCGAACGCGAGCCCTTCGGCGAACTTCTGGCCCTTGATCCGTTCGGGCCTGTGCGGCGCGACCTCGACATCGCGCAACTCCTCCTGGGCCAGCAGCTCGCCCGAGGCCACGGTCTCGGCCAGCACCATGGCGATGGTCTGGATGTCCTCGACCTCGTCGTCGTCGTAACGCCGTTCGGACTTGTTCTGGACGACCAGCACCCCGATCGCGCGCCCGCCCCGCAGCAGGGGCGCTCCCAGAAAGGCGTGGTAGGGATCCTCGCCCGTCTCGGGGCGATAGGCGAAGCTGGGATGGCTGGGGGCGTCCGACAGGCTGATCGGCTGGGCCAGCCTCGCGACCTCGCCGACCAGACCCTCGCCGGGCTTCAGGCGGGTGTTGTGAACGGCCTCCGGGTTCAGGCCTTGGGTCGCGAACAGCTCCAGCTCGCCCGACGCCCGCCGCAGATAGATCGAGCAGACCTCGGCCACCATCGACTGGGCGATGGTGCGGACGACGACGTCGAGACGCCCCTGGGCCGGGCCGCCGTCGGCCATCGCCTCGCGGATCTGGCGCAGGAGGACCCGTGGCCCCCTCGTCATCGCTCCGCCCGGTGTCGGCATCCAGTCTCCCTGCCCACGTCCAAGATAGGGCGGGGTTCTGCCAATCCTATACCGTTTCCAGCCCGTATGCCGAATGCAGGGCCCGCACCGCCAGTTCGGCATAGGCGGCGTCGATCAGGACGCTGATCTTGATCTCCGAGGTCGAGATGGCCTGGAACTTGACGCCCTTGTCGGCCAGGGCCCGGAACATGGTCTGGGCGACGCCGGCGTGGCTGCGCATGCCGACACCAACGACCGAGACCTTGGCGACGTCCTCGTCGACGCGGATGTCCGCGAACCCGATCTGATCTTGCGCCGACCGCATCAGCTCGGCGGCGCGCTGCGCGTCGCGTCGGCCGGTCGTGAAGGTCAGGTTGACCGCGCCTTCGGTGCGGGCTTGGCTCTGCACGATCATGTCGACGTTGACGTTGGCCTCGGCCAGGCGGGTGAAGACGTCGGCCGGGGCGTCGGTGCGATCCGACAGCCCTAGCAGGGTGATGCGGGCCTCGTCACGGCTCATGGTGACGCCGGACACGATGCGTTTTTCCACGATTTCCTCCTCGTCGCAGATCAGGGTGCCGGACTTCGGCGGAAGATTTCCGTGCGCGTCGGGTTCGACGAAGCTGGACAGAACGCGGACGGGCACGCGCATTCCCATGGCCAGTTCGACCGAGCGGGTCTGCAGCACCTTGGCCCCCAGGGACGCCATCTCCAGCATCTCCTCGTAGGAGACCTTCTCCAGCCGCCGCGCCCGGCTCTCGATGCGTGGGTCGGTCGTATAGACCCCGTCCACGTCGGTGTAGATGTCGCAGGCGCACCCCAGCGCCGCCGCCACCGCCACGGCGGACGTATCCGATCCTCCCCGCCCCAGCGTCGTGATCCGGCCGCCCGGCGTCACGCCCTGGAAGCCCGGCACGACCACGATCTCTCCGCCGTCCACCGCATTGGCCAATGCGTCGCCGGGGATATCCTCGATGCGCGCCCGGCCGTGGGCGTCGTCCGTGAGGATCGGCACCTGCCAGCCCATCATCGACCGGGCGCGAAAGCCCATGTTCCGCAGCGTCAGCGCCAGAAGCCCGGCCGTCACCTGTTCCCCTGAGGCCACGACCACGTCGTATTCATCGTCGGTCAGTGGGATGCCCGCACCGGGCGGACCCGCTCCGTCGGTCCAGGCCACCAGCTCATTGGTCTTGCCCGCCATGGCCGAGACGACGACGGCAACCGCATGACCGGCCCGCACCTCTGCCGCGACGATGCGCGCGGCGCGGCGGATTCGCTCGAGGTCGCCCATGGAGGTGCCGCCGAACTTCATGACCAGGCGGGATGCAGTCGGCCGCGTCATCGTGGCGGAAGTCTTCCTGTTGCGCGGGCCAAGGAAAAGGGGTTCACCCTGTCAGCCCATGGCCGCTTCTAACGACCCGTCCGCGATGCGCAAACCCCCGAATGGTCAAGGTTTTGACGAGCTGGCCGAGGGGTCTTCCATCGATCCCGCCGACGTCGCCCGCTTCTCGGCCCAGGCGGCGGAGTGGTGGGACGCCAAGGGGCCGTTCGCGCCGCTGCACAAGTTCAATCCGGCCCGCCTGTCTTTCATCCGCGACACGGTCGCCGCCCGCTTCGGCCGGGACGCCCGCGCCATCCGCCCGTTCGAGGGGCTGAGCCTGATCGACATCGGCTGCGGCGGGGGCCTGGTGGCCGAGCCGATGCGGCGGATGGGGTTCGCCGTCACCGCCGTCGACGCCTCGTCCGAGAACATCGGCACCGCCCGCGCACACGCCGAGCAGATGGGGCTGGACATCGCCTATCGGGCGGCCACCGTCGAACAGATCGAGGCCGAGGGCGCGGGGCCGTTTGATGTCGTCCTGGTGCTCGAGATCATCGAGCACGTCGCCGATCCCGAGAGCTTCATCCGCGCCTGCTCGCGGCTGGTCGCGCCGGGCGGCCTGATGGTCGTGGCCACGCTGAACCGGACGCTGAAGTCGCTGGCCCTGGGCAAGGTCGCGGCGGAATACGTCCTGCGCTGGGTGCCCGCCGGGACCCACGACTGGAACCAGTTCCTCAAGCCCGACGAAATCCGGCGGATGCTGTCCGAGGAGCCCGTGGCCGTCCACGGGCCCTTCGGCCTGGCCTATAATCCGTTGACGGACCGCTGGAGCGAGAGCGCCGATGCCGACGTCAACTTCATGATGGTCGCCGAGCGCGCCTAGGCGGCCGGCACCCCCACCACATCGTCGACCGAGCCGCTGGTTACCGGATGATAGCCGGGACGCGCCTGGGCATAGATCCGCGTCGCGATCGGCCGGCCCCAGTCGCCCTCGGCCCACAGGCTGGTGAACAGCGGCAGGACGAATTTGCGCCGTCCCTGGGTCGTCAGGAACCGCTCCACCGTGGACACCGCGGGCTGATAGCGATGGGCCACGGCGATCTGCAGCCATGCGAACAGCACCTCGGCATTGCCCTCGTTGGCCAGGCTCAGCGTGGTCTCCAGATCGGCCAGCTGCGCCGGGGTCAGCCAGTCGCGGGTCGCGGCTGCGCCGGTCGGACGCCAGGCCAGGAAATGCTGACGCTCCTGCGTCGACCACCGCCGCCACGGGATGGCCGAGGCCGGACCCTTGTCGACGAAGAAGGCCCGGGCGGAGGTGTCCACCGCGGTCAGGGCGGTCGAGACCGGGGCCTGGGCGTTCGACGGCAGGCCGGGCTGGTCGATCCAGGCCTCCAGCATCAGCTGACGTTCCAGCTCGGCGTCCCCGGCGATCAGGTGGGTGCGGATGTCGGACAGGAAGCCGGCCGTGTTCATGGGCCGGAAAGCGTTCCGCTCGAAATAGCCCTTCAGCCACGCGTCGAACCGCTCGCGCCCGACGATGCGCTCGATGGTCCTCAGGAAGGCCGCGCCCTTCTCGTAGGCGACGTCGGTCAGGCCGTCGTCCGGGTCGCGCCCGGTCAGGTCAAGCCGCAGCCGGGTGTCGGCGGCGGGCAGGTCCGCCAGGGTCGTCTGCAGGTCGTTGTATCCCAGCACCTGCAGCATCCGGGCGCGCTCGATGCCGTAGACCGCCTCCATGATGCGGTTCTCGAAATAGGTGGTGAAGCCCTCGTTCAACCAGAAGTCGGCCCAGGTGGCGTTGGTCACCAGATTGCCGGACCAGCTGTGCGCCAGCTCGTGGGCGACCAGGCTGACCAGCGACTTGTCGCCCGCCACGATGGTCGGCGTGGCGAAGGTCAGGCGCGGGTTCTCCATCCCGCCGAACGGAAAGGACGGCGGCAGAACCAGCAGGTCATACCGGCCCCAGCGATAGGGGCCGTATAGGCCCTCGGCGGCATCGACCAGCTGGCGCAGTTCCGAGAATTCGGCACGGGCGGCGGCCAGGCGCGACGGCTCGGTCCAGACGCCGACGTCCTCGCCCACCTCGGCGAAGGCCAGGTCCCCGACCGCCAGGGCGATCAGATAGGGCGGGACCGGATTGGTCATGCGGAAGCGATAGCTGCGAGCACCGTCCGACGCCTCCTCGCCCTCGGGCGTCAGCATCTCGGCCGACATCACGGCCTTCAGCGCCTCGGGAACGGTGATGGTCGCGGCATAGGTCTGGCGGATGCCGGGGCTGTCCTGGGTCGGGACCCAGGTGCGGGTCAGGATGGCCTGGCCCTGGCTGAACAGAAAGGGCTGAGACCCCCCCGCCGTCTGGCCCGGGGTCAGCCATTGCAAGGCGGCGGCGTCCGGGCGGGTGGAATAGCTGACCACGATCTTCTGAACCGTGTCGGCCTCGAAGGCCGGGACGGTGACGGTCAGGGGACGGCCCAGCAGGGGGTTCTCCTCACCGAGGGCGAAGACCAGCGGGCGGCCCTCGGCGTCGGTGACGGAGCGGATGTCGAGGTTGCGCGTGTCCAGGACGACCTGGGTCGCGCCGGCCTGGCCGGTCACATCCAGCGTCGCTGAGCCGCTGAGCGTCCTGCCTTCGAAGTCGGCGACCAGATCGAGCGCGACGTGCGTGACCCGGGCGACCTGGGGCTGGGCGTAGGAGTGGATGTCGCGTTCGTAGGTCACGGGGGCGGTGGCCGAGGCGGGGAGCGGGGGCATGTCGGACGCCTGTCCACCGAGGCCATCGCAGGCCGAGAGGGCTGCGGCCAGGGCGAGGGCCGAAGCCATGAGGGTCAGGCGGGCGCGAGACATAGGCGAACTCCGAAAGCGACGCCGCGCACCGAGCCCGCAAAGCGTGGCGGAATCAAGGGCTGCCCCTGGGACGGACCGGGGTTCGCGATGGCCGAAAAACACAGTCTGAATCGTCTGAAAAGTCTGAACACGCCGGGGAAAGCCAGGCTCAGAGCGGGCGGTCTAGCACCCGCCTGCGTCAGAATCGGACGTCGTCAGGGCGCGGTGGCGAGACGCGACGCGTTCTTCGCCACGAACAGCCGCCCTCGCTCGGCCACCAGGACGAACATCAGGGCGATGATCCCGCAGACGGTGATGCCGATGGCCATGGGGGTGACGGTGCCGTCGAATTGCTGGCCGATGAACAACCCGGCCAGAGACCCGAAGACGGTCGAGATGAAGCCCTGGGCCGAAGACGCGGTCCCCGCGATATGGCCCATCGGCTCCATCGCCATGGCTCCGAAGTTGCCGGCGAGGAAGCCGAAGCAGAACATCGTCAGGCCCTGCAGGACGGCGAAGGTCCAGATCGTCTCGTGGCCAGACAGGCTCACCAGCGCATGGATCGCCGCGAAGCCGATGAAGCCCAGGAGCGCGGTATGGCCGATCATGCGCGAGCCCAGACGCTCGACCAGCCGCGCATTGGTGATGGCCGCGATGGCGATGCCCGAGGCGATGGCGGCGAAGGTTCCCGCGAACAGTTCAGGGGCTTCGAACACGTCGAAGAAGATTTGCTGCGAGGAGTTGATGAAGGCGAACAGGGCCCCGGTGATGGCCGTCATGGCCAGGGTGTAGCCGATCGACAATCGGTTGGTCAGGGCTTCGCCGAAGGCGCGGGCGATCCTTCCGGCCTCGACCGGCTGGCGGTTTTCGGGGTGCAGGGTCTCGGGCAGGCGGATGAAGATCCAGACGATCAGCGCGACACCGGCCACGGCAAGGAGGCCGAAGATCGCTTCCCAGGGCGCCAGCGCCAGGATGCCCTGGCCCACGGTCGGCGCGATGATCGGCACACCGAGGAAGACGAGGAAGCTCAGCGACATCACCCTGGCCATCGGACGGCCCGAATATCGGTCACGAACGATGGAGACGGCCAGAACCCGCGTCGCCGCCGTGCCCATGCCCTGGCCGATGCGGGCGAGGATCAGGGTCTCGAAACTGGGGGCCAGCATGGCGACGACGCTGAAGACGACGAAAACGCCGATGCCGATCAGGATCAGCGGCTTGCGCCCATAGCGGTCCGCCAGCGGGCCATAGACGATCTGCAGCGCGCCGAAGCCCAGCAGATAGGCGGTGATCACCCACTGACGACTGTTCTCGTTGGCGACGCCCAGGGCCTCGCCGATCTGCGGCAGGGCCGGCAGCATGATGTCGATCGACAGGGCGTTGATCGCCATCATCGAGGCGATCAGGCACACGAACTCGGGAAAGCCTGGCCCCTTGGCGGCTGGGGAGGCGGCGTCAGGGGAGGTCATGACCGCCAGATGCGCGCCGACGCCGCACGGCGCAACCGTCCGGCCGTCACATATTGCAACTGCGAATGACCGGGATCAGGGCGTGAACTGGATCGTCCGCGCGAACTGGATCGGCTCGGGCACCGGTTCGACCTCGGCGTCCCGCATCAGGGCGATGGCGGCCTCGCCGAAACCCAGGCCCGGGTGGGTCTCGTCCAGGACGAAACACCCGGCCACCCGACCTTGCGGGGTCGCCGTGCATTCCAGGGTCACCGCGACGCCCTCCAGCATCGGCGCGCTCGCCACGGGCGTCGCGATGTGCGTCGGCTCGATCGCCAGCCGGTCTGGCGCGACGGTGGGAGACAGGGCCAGGGCAGCGGCGAAGATCAGGGACATCATGTGATTGGACCAGGTTGCCCCTATCCAATGCGGAAATCCCGCCGGCGTTCCGCGCTCGCTGAACGCCGGCTGTGGTGCCTCGGGGCCGGCGTCAGACCGGGTGGGTCGGTGGCGGCTGGACCGGCTCCGACCGCGTCGTGACGGCGGCGTCCTCGGGCAGGGGGATGAATTCGTGGTCGTCCTCGGTCGGCAGTTTCATGCGGCCCGCCTGCCAATCCGCCTTGGCCTGTTCGATCCGGGCCTTGGACGAGGCGACGAAGTTCCACCAGATGTGACGCTCGCCCACCGGCTCTCCGCCCAGGACCATCACCGTGGACGGACCCAGCGCCTTCACCGTCGGCTCGGCCTGCGACTCCAGCACGACCATCTGACCCTCGTGGAAGGTGCGGTCGCCGATCTCGACGGTGCCCTTGGCGACATAGAGGGCGCGCTCGGACATGCCACCTGCGCCCTTGCCCGGCGGCGGGGCGGTGCGCACCCCTTCGGCCAGCTCCCAGTGGACATAGAACAGGGGCGACGAGGTCTGGACGCCTGCTTTCGCCCCATAGGCCTCGCCCGCCACCAGTCGCGCGAACAGCCCGCCGTTCTCGTACAGCGGCAGGCCCTCCTCGCCGATGTGCTGGAAGCCCGGGTCGGTCTCCTCGGCCTCGTCGGGCAGGGCGATCCAGGCCTGCATGCCGTTCATGGGGCCGCCCTGGGCGCGCTTCAAAGGATCGGTGCGCTCGGAGTGGACGATGCCCTTGCCGGCGGTCATCCAGTTCACCTCGCCGGGGCGGATGTGCTGGGTGTAGCCCAGGCTGTCGCGGTGCAGGATCTCGCCCTCGAACAGATAGGTCAGGGTCGACAGGCCGATGTGCGGATGCGGCCGCACGTTGATCGCCTCGGAGCCGGGCGCGAACTCGGCCGGGCCCATGTGATCCAGGAAGATGAAGGGCCCGATCATGCGCCGCGAATGGAACGGCAGGATGCGCCCGACCTCGAAGCCGCCGAGGTCCTTCTTTCGGGCGTCGATCACCATCTCGATCATGGGGCACTCCTTTGGGCCGGCCGCAGGCGGGCGATGACGGCGGGGGCAGGGTCTGGCGCGCGCAGGGCCCCTTCGTCGTCGAAGGCGCTCCACTGGGATCGGGCTACGAACACCAGATCGCCGTCATGGATCAAGCCGGTCGTGGGCTCGTCGATCTGCGACAGGTTGGCCGCGACCATTTCGGCCGCCTCGATCCGGGTGCGGTCCGCATCGAGCGCCAGACGCAGGACCCGCTGCGGCGCCGAGCCGTTCTGGATCGCATAGAGGGCGTCGCCCGCGTCGATCAGGCCGTCGACGCCGATCAGGACGGCGTCATCCGGCGCGGCCAGACGGCGGGCGCTGCCGTCCGCCTCGACGCGCCAGAGGCCCGAGGAATAATCCGCCACGATCAGGGAGCCGTCGGTCCCGGCCACCATGCCCTGAGGCGATCCAAGGGTTCCGGGCGCGAGCAGCACGTCGAGCGCATCCGCGCCGGGCCGGAGCCTGAACAGATCGCCGCCCACCGGATTGGCGACATAGACGGTGCCGTCGGTCCCCAGCGTGACATCACCCGCGCCGCGCTCCGTCGCTCCGGGCGGAACCGGATAGCGGCCGGTGACGGTCGCGCTGGTCAGGTCGATGCGCAGTAACGCGGGCTCGAACGGCGGGGCGTCGGCCGGACGGCCGTGCGTCGCGGGGGGCAGGGCCATCGTCGCCGCCCAGACGAGGCCGCGCGCGGGGTCGATCGCCAGCCCGACCACGGCCCCGCGACCGGCGTCCTCGGCCAGCCACGGGGTGACCGTGCCGTCGTCCGCGATCGCCACGATGGTGCGGCCCCGAACCTGCGACACCAGCCAGCGGTCGCGCGCCGCGTCCCGGACCAGGCTTTCGACCAGGCCCGAGCCCGGAAGGCTGAGCACGTCCGTCACGCTCTCGCCGCCGACCGGTCCTTGGTTGGCGAGCAGGGCCTGCGCCACACCTGCGCCCGCGCCATCCGCGACGAGCGGTGCCAGCGCCGGGTCGCGCGACACGTCGGCGGCCAGACCGGCGTCGGCATATCGCTGCAACTGCCCGATCGCGTCGCCGGGGCGGCCGTCCTGGGCCGCGATCCGTGCCCGGAGAACGATGACGCCGGGATGGTTGGGCACATGCCCTTCGGCCTGAGCCAGCAGGCGCTCTGCCTCGGCCAGGTTTCCGGCGTCGCGCGCCGTCATCGCCTCTGCCCTCAGGCGGCGGAAGGCGGCGAGGTCCCCCTCCTGCGCGACGGTGGGGCCTCCGGCCACGGCGAAGGCCATGACCGCCGATAAGGCCCTGATCCCGATCATCGCTCCGCCCCTCGAAAGTGCGCCGTCAGTGTGTGACGTGCGGCGTGATGATTCCCAGCGGCAGGGTCGTCACGTTCTTGACCCCCCGCGTGACGATGTGGCTTTCGCAGTCCGAGACGATGCCGAGGCTGAGCAGCTTCTCGCGCAGGAAGTTGTCGAAGGCATGCATGTCGGAAGTGATGATCCGCAGCACATAGTCCTCGCGGCCGGTGATGGTGGCGCACTGGACCACCTCTGGCCAGTTCGCGACGGCGGCCTCGAAGGCGTCCAGATTGTCCTTGGACGGAAGCATCAGCTTGACGATGGCATAGACTTCGAAGTCCAGACCCAGAAGCGCGGCGTCCAGCAGGGTCACCCGCTTGCGGATCAGGCCGCTATCCTCCAGTCTCTTTATCCGGCGCCAGCACGGCGAGGCCGAAAGGCCGACCCGCTCGGCTACCTCCGCGACCGACAAGCCGGCGTCCTGTTGCAGGATGTCCAGGATGCGGGCGTCGATCGGATCCAGTTCGTCAGCCAAAGCGTTTCTCCGTTTATCGTTATGGCGCAATAAAATACCCTAAATCCGCCTTGTGCAAGGCGAATTTGGGCGAGCGTTAACGGGGGCGGCATGCTATCAGCCGCTGAAATCGATGACGCGCTCGGATCAACCGGACGGCAGGATGGAATGACCAGGAATACCAGGCCGCTCTCGCTGCGGGTGCCGGAGCCCTCGGGCCGTCCCGGCGACGCACCGGATTTCAGCCATCTGAAGCTCGATGCCGCCGGTGCGGTTGACCGGCCGCCGGTCGATGCGCGCCCGGTGCAGATGCTGGACCTTGCGTTCCGTCTCGTGCGCGTGCTGGACGACGAGGGCCAGGCGGTCGGTCCGTGGAACCCGCGTCTGGATCCCGAGACGATGCGCCGGGGCCTGAAGGCCATGATCCTGACCCGCGCCTTCGACGACCGGATGCACCGCGCCCACCGCCAGGGCAAGACCAGCTTCTACATGAAGTGCACCGGCGAGGAGGCGATCGCGGTCGCCCAAGGGATGATCCTGAGCCGCGAGGACATGGGCTTTCCCACCTATCGCCAGCAGGGCCTGCTGATCGCGCGCGGCTATCCGCTCGCGACTATGATGAACCAGATCTATTCCAACGCCGAAGACCCGATCAAAGGCCGCCAGCTGCCGATCATGTATTCGGCCAAGGACTATGGCTTCTTCACCATCAGCGGCAATCTGGGAACCCAGATGCCTCAGGCCGTCGGCTGGGCCATGGCGTCCGCCTACAAGGGCGACGACAAGATCGCCATCACCTGGATCGGCGACGGGGCCACGGCAGAAGGCGACTTCCACAACGCCCTGACGTTCGCGGCAGTCTATCGGGCCCCGGTGATCCTGAACATCGTCAACAATCAGTGGGCCATCAGCTCCTTCATGGGCATCGCCGGCGGGCTGGAGACGACCTTCGCGTCCAAGGCCATCGGCTACGGCCTGCCGGCGCTGCGCGTCGACGGCAACGACTTCCTGGCCGTCTGGGCCGCGACCCAGTGGGCCGAGGAGCGGGCGCGGACCAACCAGGGCGCCACGGTGATCGAGCTATTCACCTATCGCGGCGCGCCCCATTCGACGTCGGATGATCCGGGCCGCTATCGCCCGGGCGACGAACACGAGCACTGGCCGCTCGGCGACCCCATCGCCCGCCTGAAGCAGCACCTGACCGCCCTGGGCGAATGGTCCGACGAGCAGCAAGCCGAGGCCGAGAAGGACGCCGTCGAACAGGTCCGCGCCGCCGGCAAGGAGGCCGAGGCCATCGGCACGCTCGGCCAGTCGCGCCCCAGCGTGAAGACCATGTTCGAGGAGGTCTATGCCACCGAGGACTGGCGCCTGATCGAACAGCGCCGGGAGGTCGGGGTATGACCGACACCACCTTCACCGAGGCCGACCGGACCGACGGCATCGAGCCCGACATGGCGGACCGGAACGCCCCGGCCGCCGACGCCCCCGAGACCCCCGCCGTCGCGCCCATGAACATGATCCAGGCGCTGAACTCGGCGCTGGACGTCAAGATGGCCGAGGATCCCAACGTCCTCTCCTTCGGCGAGGACGCGGGCTATTTCGGCGGCGTTTTCCGGGTCACCGACCACCTGCAGAAAAAGCACGGCCTGACCCGCAGCTTCGATGCTCCGATCTCGGAATGCGGGATCGTCGCCGCCGCTATTGGCATGGGGGCCTACGGCCTGCGCCCGGTCGTCGAAATCCAGTTCGCCGACTACATCTATCCCGCCTACGACCAGATCGTGTCGGAGGCCGCCAAGCTGCGCTATCGCTCGGCCGGCCAGTTCACCTCGCCCATCGTGGTGCGTTCGCCCTACGGCGGCGGCATCTTCGGCGGCCAGACGCACAGCCAGTCCCCTGAGAGCCTGTTCACCCACATCGCCGGGCTGAAGGTCGTCATCCCGTCCAATCCCTATGACGCCAAGGGCCTGCTGACCGCGGCGATCGAGGACGACGACCCGGTCATCTTCTTCGAGCCCAAGCGCCTCTACAACGGCCCCTTCGACGGCTGGCACCAGAACCCGGTCTCGCCCTGGAAGGCCCAGGCCCTCGCCCAGGTGCCGACCGGCAAATATTTCGAACCGATCGGCAAGGCGCGCGTGATGCGCGAGGGCACCGACGTCACCATCCTGGCCTATGGCTCCATGGTCTGGGTGTCGCTGGCCGCCGCCGAGCATGCGGGCGTTGACGCCGAGGTGATCGACCTGCGCACCCTCGTGCCGCTGGACATCGAGACCATCGAGGCCTCGGTCAAGAAGACCGGCCGCTGCGTCATCGTCCACGAAGCGCCCAAAACCTCCGGGTACGGAGGCGAGCTGTCGGCCCTGGTGCAGGAACGCTGTTTCTATCACCTCGAGGCGCCCGTCACCCGCGTCTGCGGCTGGGACACGCCCTATCCGCACGCCTTCGAGTGGGAATATTTCCCGGGTCCGGAACGGGTCGGCACGGCCCTGAAATCCGTCATGGCGGGAGGACGCTGATGGGCCGCTACGTCTTCAAACTGCCCGACGTGGGCGAAGGCACCGCCGAGGCCGAACTGGTCGGCTGGCACGTCAAGGTCGGCGACGTCGTGGCCGAGGACCAGATCCTGGCCGACATCATGACCGACAAGGCCACGGTCGAGCTGACCTCGCCTGTTTCCGGCACGGTCACGGCCCTGCATGGCGAACCGGGCGTGATGTCGCCGGTGGGCGCGCCTCTGGTGGAGTTCGAGGTCGAGGGGGCGGGGAACGCTGCCGCCACCCCCGAGCCGGCGTCCGTGATCGAAGAAGCCGCTCCCGAGCCAACCACGGCTCCCGCCGAAGCCGTGGCTGAGCCGGTTGCCGAAGCGAGCGCACCGCAATCCGGCAACTACGTCTTCAAACTTCCCGACGTCGGCGAAGGCACAGCCGAGGCCGAGCTCGTCGCCTGGCACGTCGCCGTCGGCGATGCGGTGACCGAGGACCAGTTGCTGGCCGAGATCATGACCGACAAGGCCACGGTCGAACTGACCAGCCCCGTGGCGGGCCGCGTCGCCGCCCTGCACGGCACGGCCGGACAACAGGTTCCGGTCGGCGGACCTTTGGTCAGCTTCGATGTCGAGGGTAAGGGCAACGTCGCCGCGACGCCCCCATCGAACCCGGCTCCGCAGGCTTCGGTCCCCCCAGAGGGGGGGCAGACCCGGACTCCCGTCTCTCCGCCCCCTGGGCGGAGACCGGCGGCGCAGCCGCCAGAGGCGGGCAAGTCCGTCCCCCGCCAAGCCCAGATCCCCGGCGTCCGCCCACTCGCCTCGCCCGCCGTGCGCAAGCGCGCCCGCGAACTGGGCCTCGAGCTTCAGTTCGTCCCGGGCTCCGGCCCCGCCGGCCGCATCGAGCACGGCGACCTGGACGCCTTCCTCGCCGGCGGTTCGCAACCGTCTGTCCACGGCGTATCGACCGGTTCCGCCTATGCCACCGCTGAGGGCACGACCGAGGTCCGCATCATCGGCCTGCGCCGCAAGATCGCGGAGAAGATGGCCGAGAGCGTCCGGCGCATCCCCCACATCACCTATGTCGAGGAGATCGACGTCACGGCGTTGGAGGAGCTCCGCGCTCACCTGAACGCCCAGAACAAGGGCACGGATCGGCCCAAGCTGAACCTGCTGCCCTTCATCGCCCGCGCCATCGTCGTGGCGCTCCGCGATCAGCCGCAGATCAACAGCCACTACGACGATGAGGCCGGCGTCCTGACCCAGCACGCCGCCGTCCACCTGGGCATCGCCGCTCAGACGCCGAACGGCCTGATGGTCCCCGTCGTCCGCCATGCCGAGGCGCGCGATCCCTACGACACGGCGCTGGAGATCGTCCGCGTCTCGGGCGCGGCCAAGGACGGCTCGGCCAGGCGCGAGGAGCTGACGGGCTCGACCATCACCATCACCTCGCTGGGCACCCTCGGTGGCGTGGTTCACACCCCCATCATCAATCACCCCGAGGTCGCCATCGTCGGCCCCAACAAGATCGCAGAGCGGGTCGTCGTGAAGGACGGCCAGATGGTCGTGCGCAAGATGATGAACCTAAGCTCCAGCTTCGATCACCGCATCGTCGACGGCCACGACGCGGCCGTGTTCGTGCAGCGCATCAAGGGCCTGCTGGAGCAGCCCGCGACGCTGTGGATGGGGTGAGGGGATGGCCGATGTCGGCAGGGCTGATCTACGTCGGGTCTGGCGGCGGACCTGGTTGACGTCGATCCGAGAACTGTCCGCCTACGCCTGGCAACGCGATCTCTGGGGGAAATCCAGCAATCCTCATCACTGCTTCGACGAGTATCTTGCTGTCTATTTCGACGGCGTTGTCTTCAGTGACGGCTACGAAGCTCGCATAAATGAGGGGCTTCTCTCGATGCAGGAAGCGGACGCGGTCGCCGCATTCCATAACTTGATCGACGCCTATCCTGCGCTTCCCAATCCCGTGAACCATGATGCGGTGTTGGCCGACCCAGCTTGGGCTGAAGTGGTCGCTTCGGCGGAGGGGGCCAGAGAAGCCCTGCTGACGCTGATCACCGATCCAGAGGAGCGCCTTGAGTTGCTCCGCGATCAACCGGAATATCCATGACCCAAACCCTGAAGACCAAAGTCCTCATCATCGGTGCCGGCACCGGCGGCTATGTCGCGGGCATCCGCTGCGGGCAGCTGGGGCTGGAGACCGTGCTGGTCGATGGCGGCGATGGGCTGGGCGGGACCTGCCTGAACGTCGGCTGCATTCCGTCCAAGGCCATCATCCACGCCGCCGGCAAGTTCGAGACGGTCGCCAAGGCGGCGGGCGAGGGGACGCTGGGCATCACGGCCTCGGCTGCGGCCATCGACCTGTCCCAGACCGTCGCCTGGAAGGACGGCATCGTCCGTAAGCTGAACGCCGGCGTCGCAGTCCTGCTGAAGAAGGCCAAGGTCAAGGTCATCAAGGGCTGGGCGACCTTCGCCGATGCGAAGACCTGCCGGGTCGAGACCGAGGACGGTCCGGTCACGATCACCGCCGAGCACGTCATCCTGGCGACGGGATCGGAGCCCGTCGAACTGCCCTTCCTGCCCTTCGGCGGCGACGTCATCTCCTCGACCGAGGCCCTGTCGCTGGACGCCGTGCCCGGCAGGCTGGTCGTGGTCGGCGGCGGCTATATCGGGCTGGAGCTGGGCATCGCCTATCGCAAGCTGGGGGCCGAGGTCGCGATCGTTGAGATGGCCGAGCGCATCCTGCCGCTCTACGACAAGGCCCTGACCGACCCGGTCATGAAGTGGTTGACCGACCATGGCGTTGAGATGCATCTCGGCGCCCGCGCGGGCGGCTTCGGGGACGGCAAGCTGTCGATCACGACGAAGGACGGCGAGCCGCTGTCCCTCGAGGCTGACAAGGTGCTGGTCACCGTGGGACGCAAACCCCGCACGTCCGGCTGGGGCCTGGAAAACATGGGCGTCGCCATGGCCGGGCCGTTCGTGAAGATAGACGATCGCTGCGCCACCTCGATGCGGAACGTCTGGGCCGTCGGCGACCTGACCGGCGAACCCATGCTGGCCCACAAGGGCTCGGCCCAGGGCGAATTGGTCGCCGAGATCATCGCCGGGAAGGACCGCAAGTTCGACCCCGTGACCATCGCGGCGGTCTGCTTCACCGAGCCCGAGATCGTTTCGGCCGGCCTCGGCCCGCTCGATGTCGAGGGTCGCGACGACGTGATCACCTCGGTCTTCCCGCTCGCCGCCATCGGCCGGGCGCTCGCCATCGAGGCGGGCGAGGACGGCGGCTTCGTCCGCGTCCTGGCGTCGAAGTCCGATCACCGCATCCTTGGCGTCCAGGCCGTGGGCCAGCACGTCGCCGAACTGTCCAACAGCTTCGCCCAGATGCTGGAAATGGGCGCGGTGCTGGAAGACGTCGCGGGCGTCATCCACGTCCACCCGACCCTGGGCGAGGCCTTCCACGAGGCGAGCCTGCGCGCCCTGGGCCACGCCATTCATATCTAGGCGTCACTGACGCTCGCGACGCGCTCGCTGCTTGAGCGGTAGGGCTCGTTGGGTCGCAGCTTGAGCACGTTGCCCGCCCATGCCTAACTCCGTCCAAACCGGGGGAAGTCCATGAAGCCGATCATCGCCACTGCCGTCCTTGCGCTCCTGCTGCCGGCCGGGGGTGCGCTCGCTCAGGATGGGGCCGCGCCGCCCGCCGGGTCGGTCACTCTGGTCCAGGCCGGACGCCTGCTGGACCGGCCGGGCCAGGTGCCGCGTGGACCCTCGACGGTCGTCATCCGCGACGGGCGCGTGGTCGAGGTGCGCGACGGCATCGTCGGCGTCGACGCCTTTCCGGGCGCGGAGGTCGTGGACCTCTCCGACCGTTTCGTCCTGCCCGGCTTGATCGACAGCCACGTCCACCTCGGCACCAGCCAGGCGGGTCAGGCGGGCCTGATCGCCCAGTTCACCGAAAGCGTGCCCACCACCGCCTATCGCGCGGCAGAGAACGCGCGGGTCACCCTGATGGCCGGCTTCACCACGGTTCGGAACCTGGGCGACGGCGACGGGGTGACCCTGGCCCTGCGCGACGCCACCGCCCGCCACGCCATTGCCGGGCCACGCATCATCGACGCCGCCGAGAGCCTCTCGACCACGACGGGCCACATGGACGGTCGCAACGGCCTGAACGACGACCTGCGCGAGCACATCCCCCACGACAATGTCTGCGACGACATCGGCTCCTGCCGCGAGGCCGTGCGGCTCCAGATCAGCCGGGGCGCCGACGTCATCAAGATCGCCACGACGGGCGGGGTGAACAGCCGCATCGGCGCAGGCCTCGGCGCCCAGATGTTCGAGGACGAGGCCCGCGCCCTGATCGAGACCGCCCACCTGTATGGCAAGAAGGTCGCCGTCCACGCCCACGGCGCCGACGGCATCAATCTGGCGCTGCGCCTCGGCGCGGACTCCATCGAGCACGGCACCATCTTCGACGACGAGACCCTGCGGCTTTTCCGCTCTTCGGGCGCCTACTACGTCCCGACCCTGTCGACGGTGAACGGCTACCGCTCGCGGCTGGCGGCGGATCCCAACGCCTATTCGGCCGAGGTTCTGCCCAAGATCCTGTGGCGCATCGAGATCACCGGCCAGTCGCTGCAGCGGGCCGTGCCCGCCGGCGTCCGCATCGCCTTCGGCACCGACGCGGGCGTGTCGCTGCATGGTCGGAACGCCGACGAGTTCGAACTGATGGTCCAGCACGGCATGACCCCGATGGCCGCCATCCAGGCCGCTACGGTCAATGCCGCCGACCTGTTGGGGCTCGGCGAAGAAGTGGGCACACTCGAACCTGGTCGGCGCGCCGACCTGATCGCAGTCGACGGCGATCCGCTTTCGGACGTGACCGAGCTCAAGGATGTCGACTTCGTGATGCGCGACGGGCGCGTCTACAAGCACGAAGACTGAGCTTCGCCGTTGCCTCTTTGGCGGTCATGGGACAGGAAGCGCGCATGACCGTCGATTTCGCCGCCCCCCGCCACGACTGGACCCTCGCCGAAGTCGAGGCCCTGTTCGCCCGGCCGTTCATGGACCTGGTGTTCGAGGCGGCAACGGTTCACCGGCGCTGGTTCGATCCGTCCGAGGTCCAGACCTCGCAGCTGCTCTCGATCAAGACCGGGGGCTGCGCCGAGAACTGCGGCTACTGCTCCCAGTCCGCCGCCTTCGACACCGGGCTGAAGGCCGAAAAGCTGATGGACGCCACCTCGGTCATCGCCGAGGCCATGGCGGCCAAGGCGGGTGGGGCCAGCCGCTTCTGCATGGGCGCGGCCTGGCGCGAGCTGAAGGACCGCGACACCCCCAAACTGGCCACCATGATCGCAGGCGTGAAGGCCCTGGGGCTGGAGACCTGCGCGACGCTGGGCATGCTGACGCCGGATCAGGCGCGCCAGCTGAAGGCGGCGGGCCTGGACTACTACAACCACAACCTCGACACCGGGCCGGACTACTATGCCGATGTGGTCACGACCCGGACCTATCAGGACCGCCTGGACACGCTGGAGAGCGTGCGAGCGGCGGGGATGAAGACCTGCTGCGGCGGCATCGTCGGCATGGGGGAGAGCCGCCGGGATCGCGCGGGCCTGCTGCATGCGCTGGCGACCCTGCCCGAGCATCCCGACAGCCTGCCGGTCAACGCCCTGGTGCCCGTGTCCGGCACGCCGCTGGGCGACCGCGTCAAGCAGGAGGGCGAGATCGATCCGATCGAGTTCGTGCGCACCGTCGCCGTCGCCCGTCTGGTCTGCCCCCGCGCCATGGTCCGGCTGTCGGCGGGCCGCGAGGGGATGAGCGACGAGATGCAGGCGCTGTGCTTCCTCGCCGGAGCCAACTCCATCTTCGTGGGCGGGCGTCTGCTGACCACCTCGAACCCCGGCGAAGATGCCGACGCGGCCCTGTTCGCCCTGCTGGACCTGCGGCCGATGGCCGTCGGCACCGAGGCGGTCGCTGCGTAACCCGGCCTTAAGCGCGGCCGTGGCATAGGTCGGCTATGGATCGTCGCGCCCTTCTCGCCGCCCCCCTGGTTCTGGCCCCTGTGCTCGTCGCCGCCGCCACGCCTGCCCTCGCAGGCGGCGGGGGAGGAGGCGGATCGAGCGCGTCCGCGACGGGTTTCCTGCGCTATCCCACGATCACAGCGACCACGATCCGCTCCGGCGGCCGTCGCGGCGTGATGACGGTCGAGACCGGCGTCGATGTCGCCGACCCCGCCATGCACCTGCGCGCCCAGCAGTCCCAGCCGCGGATGCGCGCGGTCTTCGCCATCCTGGTCCAGCGCGAGGCCGAGACCCTGCTGCCCGGCGGCGTGCCCAATGTCGACCGCCTCGCCGCCCAGCTGCAGTCCGCCGTCAACATCATCCTGGGCCAGCGCGGCGCGGCCAAGCTGCTGCTCGGGACGGTGATGATCGTCTAGGCCCGCGCCGGCAGGAACCGCGGGTTCCGCAGCAGAGCCGCGGAGATCACCGACACCAGCACCCCGACCGGGAAGATCTCGATGAAGGTCACCGGCAGCCGGTACAGCGGGTCGGCGTACTGGACGGCGTACTCCGCCATCTGGGCCCGCAGGGTCGCGATCTCGGCGGCGCTCGCCCCCGCCGCCTGTTTCTCGGCCACCAGCATCTGCGTGTAGTCGGCCACGAAGGGATAGCCGGAGAGGGCCTGCGTCAACTCCCAGGACGCCACATAGATGATCCCGGCAATCGCGCTGATGGAGAGGCCCATGCCGAGTGCGGGCCAGAATTTGATGACACCCCCTCCTGCGGTGTCTCTCTGACGCTTGATCCCGAGGAAGACGGTCGACAGGGCGATCAGCATGGTCGTGTAGCCGATCGCCACCGACACGGCGACCGGCGGATAATCGTCGAACACGGCGCTCGCGATCAGCATCGGAACGCCGACGATGATGCCGGCGATCAGGCCGTGGGTCAGGATGATCTTGCGCATGGGTGGTCCCTCCGTTTCGCCGGTATCACGGCAGCCGTCGGCCCGGCGAGCAATCACCCGAACGGGGGATTTGGGTCGGGTCCCCCGGTCAGGGCAGCAGCCCCAGCTCTCTCGCCCGCGTCACGGCCTCGGTGCGACGTCGGGCTCCCAGCCGTTCGTACAGTCGCGCCAGGTGGGTCTTGACCGTCTCGGGCGAGATGCCCAGACGCCGCGCGATCTCCTTGTTCGATCCGCCTTCCGAGAGGACCTGGAGCACGCTCAGCTCCCGCGGACTGATGCCGAGCGCCGCCTGGGCTTGGGGATTGCCATCGAACGGCCGCGCCTCGCGCGTGAACAGCGACCGTCCGAGATAGAGGCCAAGGGCCAGGAATCCCATGGCGATCAGGCCGAGGTAGATGTCCTGCGCCCAGTCCCGCGCCAGCCGCTGATAGTCCAGCCACTGCAGCGCCGCCGCGCCGACGGCCAGCACCGCTCCATAAAGGACGACCCGTCTCCACATGGGCCCAGATTACCCAATCCTCCCCCGTTGGGGGAGGTGGATCCGAAGCGAAGCGAAGGAGACGGAGGGGGCTCGATCCAGACTCCGGCGTGCGCGGCTGGCCCCCTCCACCGCTTCGCGGTCCCCTCGTCGGATCGCATGCGATCCTTCCTCGACCCCCAATGGGGGAGGATCAATCCTTGGTCGGGCTGACGGCGTTGGCGTCGCCATAGGTCAGGGCGAGGAAGACGTCTTCGAGGTCCGGATCCTCGGTGGTGATGTCGGCGATGGTGACACCGGCGGCGCGCACGGCGGCCAGCACCTGTTCGACCGAGGACTGGCCCTTCTTGTAGGTCACGGCGAAGGCCCCGTTCGGACGTCCCGCCACCTCGAACCCGGCCAGGACCGGCGGCGCGGGCAGGTCGCCTTCCGGCGTCACGATGACGTTCCTCGTATCCAGCCGGCGCAGCAGCTGGGGCGTCGGCTCGCAGGCCACGACCTCGCCCCGGTTCATGATGGCGATGGTGTCACACAGCTCCTGCGCCTCCTCCAGATAGTGGGTGGTCAGCAGTATGGTCACGCCCTCGGCGTTGATGCGCCGGACATACTCCCACAGCTGGCGACGCAGCTCGACGTCCACCCCGGCGGTCGGCTCATCCAGGATCAGGATGGGCGGATTGTGGACCAGCGCCTTGGCCACCATCAGCCGCCGCTTCATGCCGCCCGACAGGGCGCGGACATAGGCATGGGCCTTGTCCGACAGACCCAGGGCCGCCAGCAGTTCGTCGGAGCGGCGCTCGTTGGCCGGCACGCCATAGAACCCCGCCTGAACCTCCAGCGCCTCGCGCGGCGTGAAGAAGACGTCGGCCACGATTTCCTGGGGCACCACGCCGAGCGCCGCCCGGGCGTCCCTCGGATGCCGGTCGATGTCGCGGCCCCAGATAGCGACCGTCCCGCCGGTCTTGTTGACCACGCCCGCCAGGATGTTGATCAGCGTCGACTTGCCCGCGCCGTTGGGCCCCAACAGGCCGAACATCGAGCCGCGCGGGATGACCAGGTCGACGCCCCTCAGCGCGACCTTGGGCGGGGCCTTCTTGGAGCCGGCATAGGTCTTCTCCAGCCCGCGCACCTCGATGGCGTTGACGGGCAGGGCTTCGGTCTCGGTCATGCGGGCTTTCGGGCGGGGTAGGGGCTTTCGGCGGCGCGCCGTGGGGTCTAGTTATGCGCCCCCGCCTCCCGCGCCAAGACCACGGACCGATCTATGCCGCCGCGTCACCCCGAAGCCCTGGTTCCTCCACCCGAGGAGATCGTCGTCGCCACCAAGCGCGTGGCCTGCGACGGCGGCGGCGTCCTGGGCCATCCGCTGGTCTATCTCGACATGGGGGCTGCGGATTTCGTCGAGTGCGGCTACTGCGACCGGCGATTTGTCCTGTCGGCGCACGGGCATGGCGAAAACGAGTATCTCGACCCGGCGGCGCGGGCCCCCGAGGCGCACTGATCTTCACCCCTCGTCACCCTCGGGCTTGACCCGAGGGTCAGACGGTCCGCAGCGCTTGCGAAGATGTGTGGCGCGATCTCGCCTCCTCTTGGGCCTTCCCCGCGGTGGGTCTGATCCTCGGGTCAAGCCCGAGGATGACGAAGGGGGACGAAGGCCTTAGCACGCCTGCCCGGCCGCCCAGCCGCTGCTCCAGGCCCACTGGAAATTATAGCCACCCAGCCAGCCAGTGATGTCGACGACCTCGCCGATGAAGAACAGGCCTGGGACGGTCTTGGCCTCCATCGTCTTCTGGTCCAGGTCGTCGGTCGAGACCCCGCCCAGGGTCACCTCGGCGGTCCGGTACCCCTCTGACCCGACCGGCTTGACCGTCCAGGCGTTCACCGCCGCATCGAGCCGGGCCAGCACCTTGTCGCCGACCTCGGCCAGCTTGCCATTCGCCCCCTCGCGCGCCGTCAGGGTCTCGGCCAAACGGCGCGGCACGATCGTGGACAGGGCGGTATGCACAGCCTGCTTTCCGCCGTTCTCGCCCTTGGCCGCCTTCAGCCGCTCCAGCACCGGCACGCCAGGGGCCATCTGGACGGTGATGGCCTCGCCCTCGCGCCAGTAGCTGCTGATCTGCAGGATGGCGGGGCCGGACAGGCCTCTGTGCGTGAACAGCATGGCCTCTTCGAACCGGACCTTGCCTGCGGACACGACGGCATCCACCGCCACACCCGCCAGCGGCGTCGTCTGTTCCAGCAGTCCGGCCTCGAACGTCAGGGGGACCAGCGCGGGCCGCGTCTCGGTCAGCGTCAGGCTGAACCGGCGCGCGACGTCGTAGCCCCAGCCCGTCGCCCCCATCTTGGGGATGGACTTGCCGCCCGAGGCGACGACCAGGGAGGCGCAGGCGACCGCCGACCCGTCCGACAGGGTCAGGGCAAACCCGTCGCCGGACCGGTCGAACGCCTCGACCGACGTGCCCAGCCGCAGCTCGACCCCGGCTGCCCGTATATCGTCGATCAGCATACGAACGATCTGCTTGGCGCTGTCGTCGCAGAACAGCTGACCCAGGGTCTTTTCGTGCCAGGCGATGCCGGCCTTTTCCACCCGGGCGATGAAGTCGGCGGGCGTGTAGCGACCCAAGGCGGACGAGGCGAACCGGGGATTGGCCCCCAGGAACCGGTCGGTCCGCCCGGCGTCCAGGTTGGTGAAGTTGCACCGCCCGCCGCCCGAGATGCGGATCTTCTCGCCCGGCGCGCGCGCGTGATCGATGACCAGCACGCGCCGCCCGCGCCGACCGGCCTCGATGGCGCACATCATCCCGGCGGCGCCCGCGCCGACGATGACGACGTCACAGGATTGCGGGCGTGGGCTCACAGCGATCGCAGGAAGGCGAGCAGGGCGGCGTTGACCTCGTCGGGCCGTTCCTGCTGCAGCCAGTGGCCGGCGCCGGGCAGCACCGTCTGGTTGCGCAGATCGGTCAGCCAGTCCTTCAGCCCTGCCTCGTGCTGACCGGCGTAGTGGCGCACGGGATCACGCTCGCCCACCATGAACATCGACGGCTGGGTGATCCGCTTCCCTTGCAGAAAGGCGGTCAGCGACCAGTTCAGGTCCAGGCACCGGTACCAGTCGATCGGCCCCTTGAAGCCCGAGGCGGTGAAGGCGGCCACATATTCCGCGAAATGATCCTCGCTCATCCAGGGCGGCAGGGTCGCGTCGTCGGGGATCTCCGACAGGAAGTCGTGGCCGGGCGCGATGAAGCCCGTGGACTGGCGACCGTCCGGCGTCGCCCCGTCGTAGGAATAGAAGCCCTTGCGCAGCCCCGCCGCGATATCCTCGTGGAAGATCAGGTGGGCGTCCGGGGCCTGGAACTGGTTCATGTAGAGCTCGCCCCGGTCCAGACGTTTTGAGATCGCGGTCATCGCCGGCGTCGGCGGGCCGGCCGTCCGGCGCGGCTGGAACGGCACCGACAGGCCTGCGACCGCTGTGAACACGTCCGGCCGCATCAGGGCGCAGTGCCAGGCGACCGGAGCCCCCCAGTCGTGGCCGACGACCACGCACGTCTGATGCCCAAGCGCCCGCACCAGATCGACCATGTCGCCCACCAGATGCAGGATCGTGTGGTCCTCGGTGCGTTCCGGCTTGTCGGTCCCGCCATAGCCGCGCATGTCCGGCGCGACGGCGCGGTATCCCGCCTCGGCCAAGGCCGCCACCTGGGCGCGCCAGCTGATCCCCAGTTCTGGGAAGCCATGGATCAGCAGGACGAGGGGGCCATCGCCGGCCTCGAGCACCTGATGCGTCAGGCCGTCGGTCTGGATGGTGTGGGTCTTCATGCCCCCTCCTGACCCTCTCCCGCTGGGAGAGGGCTTGAGCGCCCGAGAGCCGTCAGGCGATCGGTTCGCGCGAAAGGGTGAGGGTTCGACCTCGCCGCGTTCGCACCACCCGACCCTCACCCTTTCGGCTTTACGGATCGCTACGCTCTCCGAGCCTCAAGCCCTCTCCCAGCGGGAGAGGGAAGGCAAGTCAGGCCGCCGCCTTTTGACCCGTGAACCGACCGTAGAAGGTCTCGCCCTTGGCGGCCATGTCGCGCAGCAGCTGGGGCGGGCTGAACCGCTCGCCGTACTTGGCGGCATAGGCGTCGGCCTGCTCGACGAAGGCCTTGGCGCCCATCTGGTCGATGTAGGTGATGGGGCCGCCGGTCCAGGGCGCGAAGCCCCAGGCCAGGATGGCGCCGACGTCGGCCTCGCGCGGATCGTCGATGACGCCCTCTTCCCAGCAGCTGGCGACCTCGACGGCCTGGCGGAAGATCAGGCGACGTTTCTGGTCCTCGACCATCTCCGGCGTCGAGTCGTTGATGGTCACCGGTGCAAGTTCCGACAGGCCGGACCACAGCTTTTTCGGCTTGGTCTCGTAGTCGTAGAAGCCCTTGCCGTTCTTCCTGCCATAGCGGCCCAGGTCCTCGACCATCGTCTTGACGATCTTCCAGCCGGGCAGGGGCACATAGGCGTCGCCCAGATCCTCGGCGGTCTGTTTGGAGATCTTGACCGACAGGTCCAGCGCCACGTCGTCGTGCATCTCCAGCGGGCCGCGCGGCATGCCGGTCATGCGGCCGATGTTGTCGATCAGGGCCGGAGCATAGCCCTCCTCCAGCATGGCCAGCCCCTCGGCCACATAGGTGCCGAAACAGCGGCTGGTGTAGAAGCCGCGGCCGTCCTGGACGACGATCGGGGTCTTCTTGATCTTCATGACGTAGTCGAGCGCCTTGGCCAGCGCCGCCTGACCCGTCTTGGCACCCATGATGATCTCGACCAGCATCATCTTGTCGACCGGCGAGAAGAAGTGGATGCCGATGAAGTCCTCGGGCCGGACGCTGGCCTCGGCCAGGCCCGTGATCGGCAGGGTCGAGGTGTTGGATCCGAACACCGCGCCGGGCGTCAACTGGGCCTCGGCGCGCCTGGTGACGTCGGCCTTGATCTCGCGGTTCTCGAACACCGCCTCGATGACCAGGTCCGAGCCCTTGATGTGGTCATAGTCCGTGGTCGGCACGACCATGGCCAGGAGGGCGTCGTACTTGTCCTGGGTCAGCTGGCCGCGCGACAGGCGCTTCTTCAGCAGGTCCTCGACGTGGGCCTTGCCCTTGTCGGCGGCCTCCTGATCGCGGTCGATCAGGATGGTCTGGATGCCCGCCATGGCGTTCACATAGGCGATGCCCGCGCCCATCATGCCGGCGCCCAGCACGGTGACCTTCTTGGGGTCGGACTGGGGCACGTCCTTGGGACGCACCGCGCCCTTGTCCAGTTCCTGCTTGGACAGGAACAGGGATCGGATCATGCCCTGGGCCTGCGGCGTCATCAGGGTCTTGATGAAGTAGCGGGTCTCGATGCGCAGAGCCGCGTCCATCGGCACCTGCACGCCCTCATAGACCGCCTTCATCAGGTTCAGCACGGCCGGATAGTTGCCGTAGGACTGCTTCCTCAACATGGCGTTGCCGACCAGGAAGTTCTGGATGCCGGCGGGATGATAGGGGCCTCCGCCCGGCAGCTTGAAGCTCTTGTCGTCCCACGGCTGGGCCGCCTTGCCGCCGCCCTTGATCCAGGCCTTGGCGGCCTCGACCTCGGTCCCGGCGGGCACGACCTCATGGACGATGCCCGCGCCCTTGGCGTCGTTCGGACGGAAGGACTTGCCCTCGCTCATGGCCATCATGGCGGCCTGCACGCCGACCAGACGCGTCAGGCGCTGGGTGCCGCCGCCGCCGGGGAACAGGCCGACCTTGATCTCCGGCAGGCCCAGCTGGATCTTTGGGCTATCGCCGACCACGCGGTAATGACAGGCCAGCGTCAGCTCCAGACCACCGCCCAAGGCGAGGCCGTTGATCGCGGCCGCCACCGGCTTGCCGCAAGTCTCGAGCGCTCGCAGCGCCCCGTTCAGCTTCCAGCCGGCGTCATAGGCGTCCTGCAGCGAGCCGCCGGTGAGCATGCCCGCCGCCATGTCGCCCAGGTCCGCCCCGGCGCAGAAGCCCGAGGTCTTGCCCGAGGTCAGGACCGCGCCCTTGATGGCGTCGTCCGATTTGATGCGTTCGACCACCTGCGGGATCTCGGCCATGACCGAGCCGGTCAGGGTGTTCATCGAGCGGCCCGGCACGTCGAAGGTGACCAAGGCGATGCCGTCGGCGTCGACGTCGATCTTGAAGTTTTCCATGGCGGTGATCCTCAGACGCGTTCGATGACGGTGGCGGTGCCCATGCCGCCGCCGATGCACAGGGTGATCAGGGCGGTCGACTTGCCCGACCGCTCCAGCTCGTCCAGCACCGTGCCGGTGATCATGGCGCCCGTGGCCCCGAGCGGATGGCCCATGGCGATGGCGCCGCCGCAGACGTTGATCTTGTCGTGGTCGATGTCGAGCGCCTGCATGAAGCGCAGCACGACGGCGGCGAAGGCCTCGTTCAGCTCGTACAGGTCGATGTCGGTCGACTTCATGCCCAGCTTGGCCAGCAGCTTGTTGGCCACGAACTCCGGGCCCGTCAGCATGATGGAGGGCTCCGACCCGATCGAGGCAGCGCCGACGATGCGCGCGCGGGGCTTCAGTCCGGCCGCCTGGCCGGCTTCCAGCGAGCCGATCAGGACGCCCGCCGATCCGTCGACGATGCCCGAGCTGTTGCCCGGGGTGTGGACGTGGTTGACGCGCTCGACCTCGGGGTAGCGCTGGTTGATCACGCTGTCGAAGGCCATCTCGCCCATCATGGCGAAGGAAGGGTTCAGCGCACCCAGCGTCTGCATGTCCGTGTTCGGACGGATCGTCTCGTCGCGATCCAGGATGGTCAGGCCCAGCTGGTCGCGCACCGGCACGACCGAGTTCTTGAACCGCCCCTCGGCCCAGCTCTTCGCCGAGCGCTTGTGGCTCTCGACCGAATAGGCGTCGACGTCGTCGCGGCTGAAGCCCCACTTGGAGGCGATCATGTCGGCCGAGACGCCCTGGGGCACGAAATAGGTCGAAAAGGCGCTGGACGGATCGACCGGCCAGGCCCCGCCGTCACTGCCCATCGGCACGCGGCTCATGGCCTCGACGCCGCCGCCGACGGCGAAGTCGGCCTCGCCGGCCTTCACCTTGGCCGCCGCCATGTTCACGGCTTCCAGGCCCGAGGCGCAGAAGCGGTTGACCTGGACGCCCGCCGTCAGCTGCGACCAGCCGGCATTCAGCACGGCGGTTCGGGCGATGTCGGCACCTTGTTCACCCACCGGGGTGACACAGCCCAGGATGACGTCGTCAACCTTGGACGTGTCCAGACCGTTCCGGTCGCGCAGGTTTTCCAGCACCTGGGTCGCCAGCGACAGGGCGGTGATCTCGTGCAGCGAGCCGTCCTTTTTGCCCTTGCCGCGCGGGGTTCGAACCGCGTCATAGATATAGGCTTCGGTCATTTGGTGCGTCTCCAATGAGGACGGATCAAGCAAGGGGTCTAAAGCCGACGTTTACGTCAACGTCAAGATAAGAGTTACGCCGCCTCGGAACGGCCGCGCTCGTTCGACATTGGTTATCCCATGATAAAGCCCCTCGCCGCCACCGTCGCCGCCTGCCTTTCGGCCGCCTGCGCGCCCGTCGATCCCGGGGGGCCCCGCTGGATCGAGCCGGCGTCCCAGGACGCGCGGATGGCCATTCCGGTCGCGCCACCGCAGGATGGACGGCCCTCCGATGCGGTCGAGGCGCGGGTGCTGGCGGCTCACAATGCGGAGCGTTCCGATGTCGGCGTCCCCGCCCTGGTCTGGAGCGTCGAGCTGGAAGCCGAGGCGCGGGCGTGGGCGCAGGAACTTATCCAGACGGGCCGCTTCGCCCACGACCCCCGTCCACACGGTCACGGCGAGAACCTGTGGACCGGCTGGGGCGGGCGCAGCTTCACGCCCGAGGAGATGGTGGGGGACTGGATCGAGGAGCGGGCCGACTACCGGCCCGGCGTCTTTCCGAACGTCAGCCGGACGGGCGACTGGACGGCGGTGGGCCACTACACCCAGATCATCTGGCGCGGCACGACCCACGTCGGCTGCGCGATCGAGACCAGGGGCGACCAGTCGATCCTGGCCTGCCGTTATTCACCCCCCGGAAACATCGACGGCCGGCGTCCGCTCTGACGCCGGCCGTGCTGTCGCTCCAGCGAACGTCTTGATCAGGCGGCGGCTTGCATCGCGTCTGCGTTGACGGCGGCGTCGGCGATGGCCGTCAGGTCCGTGTCGGTCTCCGACTCTTCCTGCAGCGTCTCGTCCAGCAGGGCGGCGGCGTCCTCCATGCCGAGCACCAGGGCCCAGCGCTTCAGCGTGCCGTAGCGGGTGATCTCATAGTGCTCGACCGCTTGCGCGGCCGCCAGCAGGCCGGCGTCCAGCGCCGCGGTGCCCTTGTATTCCTCGGCGATCTCGTCGCCCTCGGCCAGGATGCCTTCGATGGCGTCGCAGGTCTTGCCGCGCGCCGGCTTGCCGATGATGTCGAAGACCTGCTGCAGCCGCTCGATCTGACCTTCGGTCTGGCCGATGTGCTTTTCGAACGCCGCCTTCAGCTCGGGCGACTGGGCCGCGCGGACCATCTTGGGCAGGGACTTCAGGATCTTGCGCTCGGCGTAATAGATGTCCTTGAGCGTGTCGTGGAACAGGGTGTCGAGGGTCTTGTCGGCCATGATGAATTTCCTTGGGTGCTGCGCCCAGCGCGCCCCCTCAGAAAGCGACCCGCACCCGATCGTTCCTATGTCTGGGAGCCGACATTGCCGGCCATCTCCAGGCCGTGGACGGCGTTCAGCCGGGGCTTGAGCATGCCGTAACAGGCGCAGGCCGAGGCCTCGAGACCCGCCCGATCGGTGATCCGGATCACGCCCCGCCCATAGGCGATCACCTTGCGCCGCTTCAGCTGGGACGCGGCTTCGCTGACCGTCGAGCGCCGCGCCCCGATCAGGCGGGCCAGCTCTTCCTGGCGGAAGAACAGCGTCTCGTTGGGCGACAGGTCGCTGGCCGTCAGGATCCACCGGGCGATGCGCTCGGGCGCGGAATGGAGCGCATTGCAGGCCGCCGCGATCGCCGCCTGTGATTGATAGAGGTCGGTCAGGGACAGCAGCCGGACCATCAGCCGGGGCCGGTCGGCGGCGAGCGTCCTCAGCGCCGCCGCGCTGGCGACATAGGCTTCGCCCCCGGCGCGACAGACGATCTCCCAGGCACAGGCCCGGTCGCCCATGAAGGGGGCCAGCCCGGTCAGCCCCTCATTGCCGATCACCGCCGTCTCGATCGCGCTGCCGTCCGGATAGCGCACCAGGTTGGCGAACTGGGCGTCGATCGGGAAATAGACCTCCCGGACGGGCGCGCCCTGATCGACGACGATCTGGTCGACATTGACGGTGACCCGGCGCACCAGCCCGCGCAGCAGCCGCGCCTCCTCGCCCTCCAGGGTGCCGATGAAGTGGTTTTCCGGGTCTGACATGGGACCGCAACGCTTCAAGCGTCGCAGGGCTCCGCAATGTCGGGCAGCGGGCATCGAGAGGCGGCTGCCGAGGCTATGTTCCGCCTTCGTTCGGAGGGCTGCGCGTGCTGACCTATTTCTGTTTCATCGAGAGCGAGATCCTCACCACGCCGCACATGGAGCCCCTGATGGCGGGCACCGACGAGGACGCGCGCCGCGAAGCCGAGGCCCTGATGGGCCAGCACGCCAGCGCCGTCGCCGCCCATGTGCTGCTCGGCGACCGGCTGGTGGCGTCGATCCGCACGACGCCCGGGGCCCGCCGCTGATCAGGCGGCCGCGGCTAGGTCGGTCGTGGTTTCCGCCAGAATTTCCAGCGACCGCACCCGCGCGGCGTGGTCCCAGATCTGGCTGGTGATCATCAGCTCGTCGGCCCCGGTCCGCTCCACGAAGGCCCGCACCTGATCCCGCACCGTCGCGGGCCCGCCCACCGCCGAACACGAAAGGGCCTGATCGATCATGGACTTCGCAGCGGGATCCAGCCGCTCGACATAGCCCTCCACCGGGGGCGGCAGCTTGCCGGGCCGTCCGGTCCTCAGATTGACGAAGGCCTGCTGGACCGAGGTGAACAGCAGCCGCGCCGCCTCGTCCGTCTCGGCCGCGAAGACGTTGAAGCCCAGCATGACATGGGGCCGGTCCAGCCGCGCCGAGGGCCGGAAGGTCTCGCGATAGATCCGGATCGCCGACATCATGTCGCCGGGCGCGAAATGGCTGGCGAAGGCATAGGGCAGGCCCAGATGCGCCGCCAGCTGCGCGCCGAAGGTCGACGACCCCAGGATCCAGATCGGCACGTCCTGCCCCTCGCCGGGGTTGGCGCGCAGGCGCTGGCCCTCGGCCGCCGGCTCGAACCAGTGCATCAGCTCGACCACGTCCTGGGGAAAGCTGTCGGCATCGCCGGCGAGGTTGCGCCTCAGGGCCCGCGCGGTGGCCATATCTGAGCCCGGCGCCCGGCCCAGCCCCAGGTCGATCCGCCCGGGATGCAGCGCCGCCAGCGTCCCGAACTGCTCAGCGATCACCAGGGGCGCATGGTTGGGCAGCATGATCCCGCCCGCTCCAACCCGGATCGTCTTCGTCGCCGCCGCCACCGCCCCGATCACCACCGACGTCGCCGCCGAGGCGATGCCCGCCATGTTGTGATGCTCCGCCAGCCAGTAGCGCCGATAGCCCAGCCGCTCGGCATGGCGGGCCAGGTCGATGGTGTTGGCGAGCGAGCGGGAGACGTCGGAGCCCTCGGGCACCGGCGCGAGGTCGAGGATGGAGAGGGCGGTCATGCGCTGGATATGGGGCGCGCGGGCGGGGATTTAAGGAGCGGCCCGTCGTTAGCAGAATCACATGTTCATGATATGTGCCGGAAACGATCTGCGAGGGCGGTCAATGTTCGAAAATCTCCAACGCGAGCTGCAGCGCCTGGCGAAGCTCCAGCAGATCGAAGTCCCCATTGAAAGCGATGCCGAGGGATTCTCAGACAAAGAGTGCCCTGCGGAAGCCTGCCTATTCCAGTTCAAGGTTCACGGTGATGACTGGAAGGACTTGGTCAGGGATGAGGAGGTCTTCTGCCCTTCGTGTCGTCATGCGGCACCAAGCACCTCCTGGTTCACGACGGCCCAGGTTGAGGCCGCGAAGGAGTATGCGTTTGGCTCAGTCGTGAACGGCTTGAACAGCGCGATGCGAGCCGATGCCGGTGCATCCAAGCGCCGCCAAAACCGCAACTCGTTCTTGAGCATTACTCTTGAGGCAAAGGGCGGCAAGGATGCTTTCCTAATGCCGATTGCTGCTGCCGAGCCGATGCGTTTGCGGACGACCTGCGAGTCCTGCGGGTGCCGTTACTCCTATGTCGGGGCTGCGTACTTTTGCCCAAGCTGTGGCCAGAATTCTGCAAGCCACACCTTTTTGCAAACGCTGAGCACCATTCGCACCGCCGCTCAGCTTGGCCCAACACTCCGCTCATCACTTGGTGCGGACGAGGCGGAAGTGATGACGCGCACGCTTCTCGAAAAAGCGATGCAGGACACCGTCATGTCATTCCAGCGCTTAGCCGAGCAGCTTTACGAGCGGACGGGCAAGTCGGCACGGCGCAACGTGTTCCAGAACCTTGACGCTGGTTCGGAGCTGTGGGCCGCCGAGGTCGGAGCGACCTACGAAGAGCTGCTGGATGCACAGGCCATGGAGCGACTGCGAGTTTACTATCAGCGGCGCCACTTACTGTCCCATCAGCAAGGTATCGTAGACGCGGAGTACATCTCCCGTAGCGGCGACAGCGTTTACGCCGCAGGGCAACGGGTAGTGATCCGCGACAACGAAGTTCTGGAATTCGCGGACCTAGTAGAGCGTCTAGGCAGGATTCTGATGGACCGCGCCGCGACCATCGCCCCCGCCTGAAATCCGGCGGTGTCTGACCACCGTCTGCTCCTCGCTGCCCGCCCCCCGTATCGCCACCTCGCCCTTCTCGGCCTCGGAGCGGCCGACGACGGCGATGACCGGCGCCTTGCCGACCGAGTGCTCGCGCACCTTGCCGCCGACCGTCTCGTACCTCAGGTCGCTCTCGACCCGCAGGCACTCGGCGTGCAGGCGTTCCGCAGCACCCTCGTCCGTGAAACCCGTCAGATCCCGGGGAAAGCCTCTGCCACCGAGGTGGTCTCGGGCAGGATGTAGACGATCCCCACCGTGCCTCTGAAGGCGGGTGCGATGATCTCGTCATAGAAGGCGACCGGCACGTTCACGCACCCGTAGGAGATCCGGTTGTCCTCGGAGGTCGGGGTGGCCAGGCGCTGCAGCCGACGATCGGCCGGCCGGCCCCTGACCGGATGCAGCGAGAGCGCGCCGGCGTAGTCGATCCAGAGCACGCTTGTTCCGGTCAGGTTCTCGCCGAGCGAGGCGACGAACCGGCCCGAAGGCGTGATGCGGTCTTCCGGCCCAATGGCGGACAGGGGAAGATCGCCGATCCCGGGCGGTGCGACGTCTCCTCGCGCCAGACCCAGAAGGACGGGTGTGGCCCCCAGCAGCCCCCCGTCGCGGCCGAAGGCGAAGACCTGGGCGTTGACCTTGTCGATGAGGACAAACGGCAAGCCTTGATTGTCCCCGGTCTCGAGAACCCAGGACTTCACCTGTTGAACGGCGGGCGATGCCCCCCTTTCGACGGCGTCCGCCTGACCCGGTGCCGTTTGCGGTCGCGCGGCCGCCGTGGAGGTGACGGCGAAGATGAGCCCGAGAGCCAGTCCAGCGGCGCCGACCCCTCGCCGGAGCTTACGGCTCCAGGCCGGGGGCCTGCCCGCCGGCGCGGGTGTCCTTCCGTGGGCCTCGGCCGTCACCGTCAGTTGCGGTCCTGTCTGGGGGGATAGACGGGAACGGGCGGCGGAGGGGGGGGCGGCGGAGGAGGCGATACCCTCGATGACAGCACGGCGGATTCACGGACCGGCGGCGGAGCGGCCTCATGGGTCGACATGTGGGCCCCACTGCCGCCGGCGACCGGCGTGCAGACGGTGCCGTCGGCACAGTCGGAGAAGTGGACCTGCGGCGGCTCGACCAGGATCTCCGACGGCCGCACATGGACCTCTGGACGCTGGACGTAGATCTGGGCCGGGGCGATGCGGATCGGCGGCGCGTCCACATAGACCGGCGGGCCCTGGATGTGGATGACCGGTCCGGCGACGTGGACCGGGCGGCCGATCACCCGATAGCCGGGCGAGGCGACATGGATGACCGGGCCGGCCGGCACGTTGATCGGCGGCGGCCAGCCACCAGGCGGCGTGTATCCGCCGCCGGTCCAGGGGCCGTAGAAGTCGACGACGCGGGTGCAGGCGCAGGCGTCATGCGAGCCATGGGGGCGCTCATGACATCCGTGACCGTCCGACGCCGCAGCGCCCGAGACCAGCATGGAGGCCACGATCGAAGTGATAGGATCCATTCGGTCAGCTACCCTCTCAAGTCCCTGCGAGACTTCACTTTTCCCCTGTCAGGCGAACCCTGGAGGGCGGTCGGCAACCCGCCTGATCACGGTTATATTAACCTTTTTCGGCTGTCTACCGCCCGAGTCTGGGCTTGCGCGCGAGCGTCCCGTGGGTCGTGGGCGGCTCAGCGCCCGCGCGCCTCTCTCGGGAGGGACCGCTAGACCCGCTTCAGGTCCGGCGGCGTCGCCTCCTCGGTCAGGATGCGGATGGCCTCGTCCAGGCTGACCACCGTCTGCTCCTGCGACCCCAGCCGCCGGATGGCCACCTCGCCCTTTTCGGCCTCGGAGCGACCGACCACGGCGATCACCGGCACCTTGCCGACCGAGTGTTCGCGCACCTTGTAGCCGACCTTCTCGTTCCTCAGGTCGGTCTCGACCCGCAGGCTTGCGGCCTTGAACCGGGCGGCGACCTGATGGGCATAGTCGTCGGCGTCGGAGGTGATGGTCGCCACCACGGCCTGGACGGGCGCGAGCCACAGGGGGAAGGCCCCGGCGTAGTTCTCGATCATGATGCCGATGAACCGCTCGAAGCTGCCCAGGATGGCCCGGTGCAGCATGACCGGCCGGTGCTTGCCGCCGTCCTCGCCGACATATTCCGCGCCCAGGCGTTCGGGCAGGACATAGTCCAGCTGGATGGTGCCACACGTCCATTCGCGGCCGATGGCGTCCTTGACCACGAAATCCAGCTTGGGCGCATAGAAGGCGCCGTCGCCCTCCGTCACCACCGGCTCGGTCCCGGCGGCGCGCGCCGCCTCGGCCATCAGGGCCTCGGCCTTGTCCCAGAATTCGTCCGTGCCGGCGCGCACCGCGGGCCGGGTGCCGAGCGAGATATAGGCCGTCTCCATGCCCAGGTCGGCATGGACGGACCGCGCCAGGGCGATGAAGTTCGACGTCTCCTCCACGATCTGGTCCTCGCGGCAGAAGATGTGGGCGTCGTCCTGGGTGAAACCGCGCACCCGCATCAGGCCGTGCAGCGAGCCGGACGGTTCATAGCGGTGGCACGCCCCGAACTCGGCCATCCGCAGAGGCAGTTCGCGATAGGACCGCTGGCCGATGCCGAAGATCTGGACGTGGCCGGGGCAGTTCATCGGCTTGAGGCTGAGGGTCTCGCCCTCCACGGTCTCGCAGACGAACATATTGGGCCGGTACTTCTCCCAGTGGCCGGACGCCTCCCAGAACTTCCGGTCCAGCACCTGGGGCGTCTTGACCTCGACATAGCCGGCGGCGTCCAGGCGGCGGCGCATATAGGCCTCGATGACCTGCCACAGCACCCAGCCCTTGGGATGCCAGAAGACCATGCCCCGGCCCTCTTCCTGCATGTGGAAGAGCTCCATCTGGCGACCGATGCGGCGGTGGTCGCGCTTTTCGGCCTCCTCCAGCCGCTTCAGATAGGCGTCCAGGTCCTCCCTCGTCGCCCAGGCGGTGCCGTAGATGCGCTGCAGCTGCTCGCGGTTCGAGTCACCGCGCCAATAGGCGCCGGCCAGCTTGGTCAGCTTGAAGGCCTTGCCGACATGGCGCGTGGAGGGGAAGTGCGGCCCCCGGCACAGGTCGATCCATTCCCCTTGTCTGTACAGGGTGATGGTCTCGCTCTCGGGCAGGTCGCGGATCAGCTCGGCCTTGAAGCTCTCGCCGCGCGCCTCGAAGAACAGGATGGCCTCGTCCCGGTCCCAGACTTCGCGCTCGAATTTGGCGTCCCGGTCCACGATCCTGGCCATCTCCTTTTCGATGGCGGCGAAGTCGTCGGTCGAGAAGGGCGTGTCCCGATAGAAGTCGTAGTAGAAGCCGTCCTCGATGGCCGGTCCGATCGTGACCTGGGTGCCGGGGAACAGCGTCTGCACGGCCTCGGCCAGCACATGGGCCGTGTCGTGGCGGATGGTGTACAGCGCCTCGGGGTCGTCCCTCATGATCAGGCGGAAAGCCCCGCCCGTCTCCAGCACCCGGTTCAGATCGCGCTGCTCGCCGTTCAGCTCGGCCAGCACGGCCTTCTTGGCCAGCGACGGCGAGATGGCATGGGCCACGTCGCGCGCGGTCGAACCGGCGGGGTACTCGCGCGTGGCGCCGTCGGGAAAGGTCAGCTGGATCATGGGGTCTCGGGCTCGACTGGCGGCACCGGGTCGTATCCCGAACCGCCGAAGGGGTGGCATCTACACAGTCGCCGCACGGTCAGCCAGCCGCCCTTGCGCAGGCCGTGCTGGATCAGGGCGTCGCGGCCATAGTCCGAACAGGTCGGCAGGAACCGGCACGACTGGCCGAAGATCGGGCTCAGCGTCAGCTTGTAGCCTCGGTGGGCCGCGCGGACGCCGCGTTCGTAGAGGGAGCCGGTGGGGGCCATGGCCGGGCTTATCTCCCGCGCGGGCGGGGTCTGCAACCGGGCGCTCAGGCCGCCCCGGCGAGCCGAGTTCGGGCGGACAGGGCGGCCTGGGCCGCCTCCAGCGTGGCCTCGATCGCCACCATGGTCGAGGCATGCCGTGCCGGATAGTCCGCGACCTGTTTGAGGATCCGCAGGCCCTCAAACCTGCCGCCCGGGCCCTCGCCGCCGGACTTGAGCATGGCCAGCATGGCGTCGCGCGCCTCGGTCAGGTCGTCCGCCGTCGCGCCGATGACGCTCTCGCCCACCACGCCCGCCGCCGCCTGGCCGAGCGCGCAGGCCTTCACGTCCTGGGCGAACTCGGCGATCCGGCCCGCATCGTCCAGCACCACATCGACCGTCGCCCGCGACCCGCACAGTTTGGCCACCCGCTCGCCGGTGCCCTCGGGCGCGGCCAGCCGGCCCGCGTGGGGCAGGTTGGCCGCCAGCGTCAGTATGCGCGTGCTGTACAGATCGTCGATCATGGCCCCGATATAGGGACCCCCCGCCCCCCGGTGAAGCGGTACCGATCACGGGGAGTTCAACGCCAGTGATTTGTCACCGCTCCGCCTGCTGACTAGCGTTTCAGCCTCCCCGCACGCCTAAGTGTTGAAACGACAAGGATTTCCTATGCGCCTGACCCTGATCGCCGCCCTGTCCGCCGCCTCCGTCCTGGTCGCCGCGCCCGCCTTCGCCGCGATCCAGACCACCTACACCGACGCCCAGCTGGAAGCCTTCGCCGCGGCCATGGTCAACGTCCGCGCTGCCGCCCCGACCGACGGCTCGGCGCCCAACCCGGACCAGCAGGCCGCCATGGCCAGCGCCGTCGAGGCCTCGGGCCTGACGCCGGACGCCTTCAACGCCCTTGCGGTCGCGGTCTCGTCCGACACCGTGCTTCAGGCGCGTCTGGCCCTGCTCGATGCGCCGGAGCCTGCGGCTGGCTCGGTCTCGGCCGGGGTGACGGATGCCGAGGTGGATCAGTTCTCGGCTGCGATGGTCAATGTCCGGGCGGCGGCCCCGACGGACGGCGCCACCCCCACGCCCGAACAGGCGACGGCGATGGCGGCGGCGGTGACGGCTTCGGGTCTCTCGACGGATCGTTTCAATGAGATCGCGACGGCCGTGTCCCAGGACGCCCATCTGCGGGCCCGCGTCCAGCTGGCCGACGCCCAGCGGGGCTGAGTCCGTCTAGGGCGTCTGGAGCGAGCCCCAGGTCCGGGCCGAGGCTTGATCGGCCGGCGACACCGCAGCCGTGGCGATCGCTTGTCCCTGGGCCTGCGCCCGCAGCCACTGCAGGTTCCGCTCGGCCGCCTCGGGCGGCAGCTCGCGGCGGATGATCTGTTCGGCCTCGGGCATCTTGCCCTGCAGGCCCAGCGTCATGGCCAGATTCAGCCGCATCTGCAGCGTCGCGCTCGGCTGGGCCACGGCCCGGCGCAGCATAGCCTCGGCCCCGGCGGCGTCGCCACTGGTGGCCAGGGCCATGCCGGCGTTGGTCAGGATGTTCGGGTTGTCGGGCGAGATCGCGAGCGCGCGGTGCCAGGCCGCATGCGCGTCCTCGGCCCTGCGCACCTGCTGATAGGCCACGCCCAGCAGCGACAGCGGCCGCCAGTCGTTGGGAGCCAGGTCGCGCGCCTGTTCTAGGGGCGCGATGCCATAGAAGGCCTGCCCCCGCGCGATCTCGGCCCGGCCGACTTCCAGCATGGCCTCGACGTTTCCGGGCTGGGTCGTCAGCACCTGACGCGCCGTGGCGGCCGCCTGTTCGTGCTGACCCAGCTGACGCAGCGCCTCGGCCAGCTCGACGCCCGCGACGGGGTCCAGCGGATTGACCTCCATCTCGCGGCCCCAGAAGACCGAGCGAGCGAGGGGGTCCAGGCGATTGTAGGCGGCGCGCTCCTCGGCCGAGGCCGGCACGCGGGCGGCCGGTGCGGGGGCCTCAACCGGCGCGGTCTGGGCCAGGGCGGGCGCCGCGAGGCATCCCAGCGCGGCGGCGAGAAGCATTGAGGTTCTGACGCGGTTCAGCGACATGGGGCGGACCGATCCGGGTGTCTGTGCTCGGAAGAATCGGCGCTTCGCGTCAAGCATTGGTTAATCCGACAAAGGCCCGCCATGTCCGCCCTCTCGCCCGACCCGATCGTTCCCGCCGACGCCCCGGAGGCTGCGGCCGCCATCCCCGTCCGTTTCGTCGGACCGGACGCGGTGGCCGAGGGGCCGGCGGCCGCCTGGGCCGAGTGGATGGCTTTCAAGGGCAGGCTGGGCCAGGCCCTGATCGTGCCGGGCAGCGACGGCACGATCGACCAGGTCCTGATCGGCACCGGCAAGGCCTTCGACCCCATGAGCGCCCGGGCCCTGTCGGCGAAGCTGCCGACGGGCCTCTACCGGCTGGAGGCCGAGCCCGAGGCGGCCCGGTCGGCCGCCCTGGCCTTCCTGCTCGGGCGCTACGTCTTCGATCGCTACAAGCCCCGCGCTGACGTCGCCGAGGTGCGTCTGGTCGCGCCGGAGGGCTTCGCCGCCGCCGAGGCCTCTCGCATCGCCGCCGCCTGCGCCCTGTGCCGCGAGATGGTCGACACCCCGCCCGCCGACATGGGTCCCTTGCAGATGGAGACCATCGCCCGCGAGATCGCCGAGGCTCACGGCGCGTCGATCTCGGTCGTGACCGGCGACGACCTGCTGGAGCAGAACTATCCGGCCATCCACGCCGTCGGCCGCGCTGCGGCCCCGCATCGCGCCCCGCGCATCATCGAGATCGGCTGGAACCTCGACCGCGCCGACCGTCCCCTGATCGCCCTGGTCGGCAAGGGGGTCGCGTTCGACTCGGGCGGGCTGGACATCAAGTCGGCCGCCGGCATGCGCAACATGAAAAAGGACATGGGCGGCGCCGCCCATGCGCTCGCGCTCGGCCGACTGGTCATGCAGGCCGGGCTGGACGTGCGGCTGGTCGTGCTGGTCGCCGCGGTCGAGAACGCCATCTCCGCCGACGCCTTCCGGCCCGGCGATATCCTGAACAGCCGCAAGGGCCTGACCATCGAGATCGGCAATACGGACGCGGAGGGTCGCCTGATCCTTGCCGACGCCCTGGCCCGCGCGGCCGAGCATTCGCCGGACCTGACGCTGGATTTCGCCACCCTGACCGGCGCGGCGCGCGTGGCGCTAGGCCCCGAACTGCCGCCACTCTACACCGACGACGAACCGCTGGCCGCCGACCTGCTGGCGGCTTCGGCCGAGGTCCGCGATCCCCTTTGGCGGATGCCGCTGTGGCCCGGCTACCGCGCCGCGATCGACTCGGACCTGGCGGATGTCCGGAACGACAGCGCCGGCTGGGCCCAGGGCGGGTCGATCACCGCCGCCCTGTTCCTGCAGAAATTCGCCCCGACGACCGGCGCCTGGGCCCATCTGGACGTCTTCGCCTGGAACAGCCGGGGTCGCCCCGGCTGGCCCGAAGGCGGCGAGGCGCAAGGGCTCCGCGCCGCCTATGCCATGCTCAAGGCCCGGTACGCGGGCTGAGCCCACCCTCCGCTGTCGGCATCCTTGCGCCCTCCGGGCCGAGGGTTCCGGCGCGGCCTGCGCGACCGGGCTGCGCGAGGAGCCCGCAGAACGACGAGGGCGCGACGGACCCAATCGGTCGCCGTCGCGCGGGCGATGCGAACGCCGTTGGTGGCCAGGATGGCCGAAGCGATCAGCAGGCCGTCGATGATCAGACCGACATCGAACACCACCGCCCAGACCAGAATTTCGGGTGTCATCATGGCGTAGACGAGGCCGCCCTCGAACCCGAAGGCCAGGGTCATGACCAGTCCGGCCATCAACAGGGCGGCGACGAACAGGACCTGCCAGATCGTCGTTCGGTTCAGCCGCCGCGCGGGCTTTTCGACCAGCCAGAGCCTCAGCCCGCGTCCGGCAGGCGTTTCGGGAAACAGCAAGAGCACCGCCACCACGGCCAGCGCCAGACCCGTCACGAACACCATCGATCTCTCCCGACCTGCGGAAAAACGTGGACGCCCAATGGAAAAAATCAACCGGGGACGGCCGACATTAACGGGACTTTCGCCTTCGTGGGTCAGGATGCCGGCTCAATCGTCAGAGCCTGCGCTTGACCGACCTGTCCACCCCCGCCCGGCCCATGCTGGCCCGTCCCGACCTGGCCGCCCTGGCGCTGGAGGGACAGGTGCGTGCCGAGGCCTATCGGCCGACGCGGGCGATGCGACTGAAGGCCCCGGTCGCCGACATTCATGCCGAGCCCGACACCGCCTCGGAACGCATCGACCAGCTGCTGTTCGGAGAGGCCTTCGATGTCCTGGACGAGCGCGACGGCCGCGCCTGGGGCCAGGCCCGCCGCGACGGCGTCGTGGGGTGGATCGACCTGGCGGTCCTGACAGCCCACGCTCTTCGTCCGACCCACAGCGTCTCGGCCGTCGATGCAGATCTTCCGCTGAACGCCCTTGTCACGAACCCTGCCGAGCCGGACCTGCGCCTGCGCCCCATCGGCGACTTCGAGCGTGATCCTGTGGCGGTGGCGGAACGCCTCGTCGGCACGCCCCATGCGCTGGGAGCCCGATCGTCGGTCGCGACCGACTGTTCGGGTCTGGTTCAGCAGGCCCTGCTGGCCTGCGGCCTGTCGGGCGCTCGCCGCGCTCATGAACAGGCGGAACTGGGCCAGGCGATCGACCGCGCTCAGGCCCGCCGAGGCGATCTGGTGATCTGGCTGAGCCGGGACACAGGCCAGAGCTGGACAGGCCATTCGGGCATTCTGCTGGACCAGACCCAGGTCATCCACGCCACGGGCTTCCACGGTGCGGTGACGATCGAAGCACTCGCCGAAGCCGACGCGCGCTGCCTGGCCGACGGGTTCGACCCCGCCGTCTTCAGGCGGGTCCGCTAATCAGCCGCCGGTCGGGGCGCTGTCGGCCGCCGGAGGGGCCACATCGCCCGTCGTCGTGGCCGGGGCGTTGGGATCGACGCCCGCCGCCGCCGCACCCTCGACGCCCGCCGCGGCAGGATCGGTCGCAGCCGCCGCGCCGCCCGGTTGACGCGCCGGATCGGGCGCGGGGATCGCAAAGCCCGCCGAGCCTTGGCTGCGCAGATAGGCGATCAGATTGACCCGGGCGGTGGTGTCGCGCAGCCCGGCGAACGACATCTTGGTGCCGTCGACATAGCGGGCCGGAGCCGTGATGAACTGGTCCAGCGCGTCCAGCGACCAGGTGGGATCGACAGATGTGTGGGCGGTCATGGCCTCGGAATAGGCGAAGCCCGCGTGGCTGGCGACCGCGCGCCCGACGACGCCGTTCAGGTTCGGACCGATGCCGTTGGCCCCGCCCGCGTTGATCGTGTGACAGGCCTGGCAGCGCGCATAGGCCGCTTCGCCCGCGGCCAGGTCCGCGACCGGCAGCAGGGTGCCCCAGTCGGGCGGCAGCACTTCCTCGGCCCCTCCGGCCTCGGCTTCGTCCGGCACATTGATCAGATAGCCCATCTTCTCGGGCTCTTCGGTCGCGTAGAACGCCCCCGAAACCTGCTGCAGCACCAGGACGGCGAAGGCCGTGCCCAGGCTGGCGCCCATGATCTTGTTCCACTTCAGATCGCCGCTCATCGCGTCGTCGCATCCCGTCTTTGAGGCCCGTGTCGCGGGGAGGCGAAACGGGCGAATGTCTTGCGGGGCGGTCTCTGACACGCTAGCGCCGCCTTCGCAACCGGCCCGGCGGCTCAGGTCCGCGCCCTTGAAGTCGCACAGCGGGAACGCACGAATGACGCCCCTGATCCTGATCCCGACGCGCATGGCCGCGACCCGCCTGCCGGGCAAACCCCTGGCCGACATCGGCGGCAAGCCCATGATCGTGCGCGCGTGGGAACGGGCGATGGACTCGGGCCTGCCGGTCGCCGTGGCGGCAGGCGATTCCGAGATCGTCGCGGTCATTCAGGCCGTCGGTGGACGCGCCGTGCTGACCGATCCGGCCCTCCCCAGCGGCTCGGACCGCGCCCTCGCGGCTCTGGAAACACTGGACCCGGACGGTCAATACGACGCCGTGATCAACCTGCAGGGCGACATGCCCTTCGCCGATCCGGGCCTGGCCATGGCCTGCGCGGCCCTGCTGCACGGCGAGCCCTCCTGCGACATCGCCACCCTGGTCGCGCCCGAACTCGATCCGTCCGACCGCGACAACGTCGATGTGGTCAAGGCTGTGCTGGCGCTGAGGGAAGGCGACCACCACGCCCGCGCCCTCTATTTCACCCGCTCGACACTGTATGGCGACGGGCCCGTCTGGCGCCACATCGGCATCTACGGCTACCGCCGCGAGGCCCTCAAACGCTTCTGCGCCGCCCCGCCCTCGCCGCTGGAAAAACGCGAGAAACTGGAACAGCTCCGCGCCCTGGAACTCGGCCTGTCGATCTGGGCGGCGACTGTCGCGGAGGCCCCGATCTCGGTCGACAACCCGGCGGACCTGGAGGCGGCGCGGGGGCGGATAGGGATTAGGGATTAGGGATTGGAGGGCTTTGCGGGCTCTGAAAGGCGCGTCCGAAGCGCCGTCAGCATGCGACCGAGTTCCTCGGTTCGGCTCAACAGCTCGGTTACTTGGTCGGCCGGGGCCAGTTCGAGGCGGCCAATAATCACGAGGAACGTTTCCAATTCCGCTGCTGAACCGCGAGCTATGCTGACGAAATGTGCGTAATCCCGCCGCGTCGCTCGCCCGTTTCCTTCTGCCAAGTTGGCCGGAATCGAACTCGAGGCCCGAATGATCTGCCCTGAGAGGCGAAACACTTCCTCCTTCGGCATCAAACGTGTCAGCCGGTAAACGTCGCAGGCGAGGTCCACGCCCTTCTGCCAAACGGCCAAGTCTCGGTGCGACAGCGCCATCTCTAATCCCTAATCCCTAATCCCTCACCTTCCACCCACGCCTCCAGCAGGGTCCGCGCAATCGCGAACTTCGGCGGCGCCTTCACCTCATGCGCCCCCGCCAGCACCGACCGCGCCTCATCCCGCGTGAACCAGCGCACCTCTTCCAGCTCGGTCTGATCCGGCGTGGCCTGGTCGTCCGACACATCCGCGATCAGGCCGATCATCAGCTGCGAGGGAAACGGCCACGGCTGGCTGGAGTGGTACCGCACCGCCGTCACCGTCAGCCCGGCCTCTTCGGCGATCTCGCGCGCGCAGCCTTCCTCGATGGTCTCGCCGGGCTCGATGAAGCCGGCCAGCGCCGACATCCGCCCCACGGGCCAGCTGGCCTGACGTCCCAGCAGGCATCGGTCGCCGAACACCGGCAGCATGATCGAGACCGGGTCGACGCGCGGAAAATGCTCGGCCTCGCAGTTCGGACAGGCTCGTTTCCACCCGCCGCAAATGCTGTCCGTCGCATGGCCGCAGTTGGCGCAGAAGCCGTGACGCCGGCGCCAGTCGAACAGGCTCTTGGCCCCGCCCGCCATGGCCGCATCGGCCCCCGACAGCACCGCCGCCGCCTCGCGCAGCTCGGTGAAGACGCCCAGCCCCGCGACCGGTCCCGTCACGGGATCGGCGGTGCCGCCCAGTTCGACGGCGAAGCAGGGCGCGTCCTTCCACAGGCCCAGGAACAGCTCACGATCTGGATCGGCCACCAGATCGCGGGCATGGCTCAGCGCAAGCCAGGCCAGGCGCGGGCCCTCGGCATGATCCTCCAGCAACGGCCGCCCGTCCCACATCACCAGGGCCAGGGCCTCGGGGTTCGCGGCCTGTCCGGCCAGCCAGTCGGGGTCGTTTCGCCGGTCTCCGGCGCGGTCCAGCGGATTGCCGGCGAAGGTGTTCAGGACGGGGAGGGCCATGGCCGCTTCCTAGCGAGGTTCGCGCGCGCCGGGGAGGGGGCCTTGATCTCGCCGCGCGGGGAAGCGATATGGGGGGCGGAGATCGCGGGCGAAGGCTTCGCCAACCTGGTCAGGGCCGGAAGGCAGCAGCCACAACGAATTCCCCTTCGGGTCGCGGTCTCCACCTCCTCCCGCAAAGTGCACGAAGTACACCATGTGCACGGTGTTTTCGCAGACGGCCGCGAGGTCTTGCGAGTGCACCTTCTGCACGATCTGCACGGTGTTCTCGCGACCGCTGGAACCTTCACTGCACCAGACCGCTCCAGTGCCGACCCCAAACGGAGCGGTGACATGAGCATTCTCGGCAAGATTCTCGGCGGCATCTTCAATCGCAAGAAGGACGCGCCAGCCGCCCCTGCACCGACGCCGACCGCGAACCCGGTCCAGCCCCCCGTCACCGCCGCCGTCGCCACCGCGCCTCAACCCGCCGAGCCGGTCGACGTCGCGGGTATCCTCGACTTCATGAATGAGCAGCGCGACCAGAAGCTGAACTGGCGCACCTCCATCGTCGACCTGATGAAGCTGATCGGCCTGGAAAGCTCGCTCGCCGAACGCAAGGAACTGGCCGACGAGCTCGGCTATACCGGCGACAAATCCGACAGCGCCTCGATGAACATCTGGCTGCACAAGCAGGTCATCCAGAAGATCATCGACAACGGCGGCCAGCTGCCCCGCGACATGACGCCCTGACCTCTCGGGCCGCAGGCCCATTGCTGACAGTGTCGGTGCGCATCTGTTTTCGGTTCTTCACCAAGAGCACCAAGGAAGCCGAAGCCACCAAGATCACCAAGAGACCATGCGTTGGCGTACCCACGCTTTCTTGGTGTCCTTCGTGATCCCTTGGTGTCCTTGGTGAAGAACCGCTGATCGGCCTTCGGCCGGGCTGTTAGGAGTCGCGCGCCATCCCCCTCCCGCGCTAACCTCCGCCGATGACCGACGTCGACCTTGATTCCGGCGATCCGCCCTGGGCGGATGACGACGACGCCCCCGAGCGCGACGAGAACACTGACGACATGTTCGGCGCGCCCGCTGCGGCCCCCACGGCCGAGGCGACCAAGGCCTCGCCCCCTCCGGTCGCGCCGCCCCCCGAGGCGCATCAGAACGACGGCGAGGCCTACACCGTCCTCGCCCGCAAGTACCGGCCCAAGACCTTCGAGGACCTGATCGGTCAGGAGGCGATGGTCCGCACCCTGACCAACGCCTTCGCCACCGGCCGCATCGCCCACGCCTTCATGCTGACCGGCGTCCGGGGGGTGGGCAAGACCACGACCGCCCGCCTGCTGGCCCGCGCCCTGAACAACGAAACCGACGTCATCGACCGGCCGTCGCTGGAGCTGACCGCGCATGGCCGCCACGACGCGGCGATCATGGCGGGCCAGCACATGGACGTCATGGAGATGGACGCCGCATCCCACACTGGCGTCAACGACATCCGCGACATCCTCGAAAGCGTCCGCTACGCGCCGGTCGAGGCCCGCTACAAGGTCTATGTGCTGGACGAAGTCCACATGCTGTCCAACCAGGCCTTCAACGCCCTGCTGAAGACGCTGGAAGAGCCTCCGCCCCACGCCAAATTCATCTTCGCCACGACCGAGATCCGCAAGGTCCCGGTCACGATCCTGTCCCGGTGCCAGCGCTTCGACCTGCGCCGCGTCGAGCCCGAGATCCTGGTCGAACACCTGGCCCGCATCGCCGACCGCGAGGGCATGAAGGTCGAGGCCGACGCCCTGGCCCTCATCGCCCGCGCGGCCGAGGGCTCGGTCCGCGACGGCCTCAGCCTGCTGGACCAGGCCCTGGTCCAGGGCGAGCGTGGCCAGCCCGTGGCCACCGACATCGTCCGCGACATGCTGGGCCTCGCCGACCGCAGCCAGACCATTCAGCTGTTCGAACAGATCATGGCCGGCCGCACGCCCGAGGCGCTGGAGACCTTCCGCACCCTCTATGGTTTCGGCGCCGACCCGGTCCAGGTGACCAACGACCTGCTGGAACACTGCCACGCGTCGTCCGTCGCCAAGATGCTGGGCCCGAACGCCACCCGCCTGCCCAATGATCAGGCCCAGCGTCTGGCCGCCATGGGCGCGGCGGTCTCGGCCGGGACCCTGTCGCGCACCTGGTCCATGCTGCTGAAGGCGCTGGACGAGGTCCGCCGCGCCCCCAGCCCGGCCGACGCGGTCGAGATGGCCATCGTCCGCCTCGCCTACGCCGCCGACCTGCCCGGCCCGGAGGAGGCGCTGAAGAAGCTCCAGTCGGGCGACCTGACCGGCGGCGGTTCCGGCGCGGGCCCCTCGCGCGGCGGCGGCGGGGGAGGCGGTGGTGCCTCGGCTCAGCTCGCCGCCCGGCCGTCCGCCCAGCCCAGCCTGCCCGACCCCCAGAGCTTCGAGGCCGTCGTCGCCCTGATCGGGGAGAAGCGCGAGATCGCGCTGCAGATGGACGTCCAGCGCTACGTCCGCCCGGTCGCCTTCAAGCCCGGCCAGCTGACGTTCGAGCCCGCCCCCGGTGCCCCCGCGAACCTCGCCACCCGCCTGGCGGGTCGGCTGAAGGAATGGACCGGCCGCCAGTGGTTCGTCGTCGCCAACGGCCAGGGCGGCGGCGAGACCCTGATCGAACAGGAGAAGAAGGCTGCTGCCACCCTCCGCGCCGAGGTCGAGGCCGACCCCTTCGTCCAGGCGGTGATGGCGGCCTTCCCCGGCGCGGTCCTCGGCGACATTAAGACCCTGGCCCCCGTGGTCGAGATGCCGGTCATCCCAGACGAGGTGGGGGACGAGGATTGAGCGATCTACTTCGTCAGATGATCGAGCGCGATAACGAACTGCGTCGGCTGATCAATCCGCTTGCCGAGGCCACACGAGGATTGGATCATACCTATTTGGCAGATGCCTTGGCAGCTTCCAGTGTCGAAATTCCTTCTGCTACCAGCGCCCCAGGTGGTCTCGACCTCATGCGGCTCCTAGAGGACCAGCGCGAACTCGAGGCGCGAGCCTCTGCCTTTGTTCCACCTGATCGTTATCGCGATATCGCATTCGAGTTGATCCAACGGACATCGACGGCGACCGCCTTGTACGAGCAGATGGAGCTGCAAGCTGTTGAGGCCGCCGGCCTCTCAAGTCTTAGCAAGCTCGAGCTAGCCGCGGCGGCGGACGAGGCGCACAGGCATTGGGAAGAGGCGTTTCGTCTGCCGACTGAGCTAGAGACACGCAGTCTCGTCCAGCAACAGATTGACGCGGCTCAAGCATATGATCTGCACTTTGGCGGCCGCAACGAAGCCGAAGTATTAGCCGCGATGACGTCGATGAGCCAGCCTTGGCTTGACTCGTCCCGAACAAGTCAGTCGGTTCTCGGGCTATTTGAAATGCAAACGGTAGGAGCTGCTCTCCAGCACTCTGACCCCTTCGCACCCGAGACAGCTGATTTGCTGCGTGGCGCGCTCGGTGACTGGCGTGATCTCTTCAAGCCTGAACTCCATACTCTCATCGATCCCGTCTCGCGGACCGCACTCTACTACGAGCGAGGGTACAATCCCGATCTCGCCGCCTTTCCTCGCCCTGCATTTGTGGAAGGTTTGCGCCACGCCGGGTTGGATTTTGACACTTGGGACGAACAGCCTTCTGAGGCCAATAGCCGTGATGATCGAGACGACGAGGAAGCTGGCTTTGCCCGCAATCTGACGGCATTCGATCAACTCCAGCGTTTCGAGGTGGCTGTCCGGCAGTTCATCGACGCCCGGATGACGGAAGCGTTCGGACCAAACTGGATTTCTACCCACGCGCCTGAAGGCATCGGTGACAACTGGCGCGAGAAGCAGGCCAAGCACACCAAGATCACCGGTGAGGAAAAGCCGCTCATCGAGTTTGCCGACTTTACGGACTACCGGCCGATTATTGAGCGGAAGCAAAACTGGAAGGCCGTATTCGCTCATGTGTTCAATCGACAGTCGGACATTCAAGAGTCGTTTCAGAGGCTCTATCCGGTTCGGATCGCAACGATGCACGCTCGGATGATCACCCAAGACGACGAGATGCTGCTCACGGTCGAAATCCGTCGGATACTCAAGGCCATCCGGAAAGGCTGAGGACGGAAGACGAAGTCGGCGGCAGTTGCGCCACCTGGGCCCGCAAAGTCCCGCCCCCCGCCTTGCACCTCCCGCCCGCCCGCGCCTATCTACCTCCCATGAAAGATCTCAACGCCCTGATGCAGCAGGCCCAGGCGATGCAGCAGAAGCTGCAGGACGCCCAGGCCAGGATGGCCGAAACCACCGCCGAGGGCACCTCGGGCGGCGGTCTGGTGACGATGACCCTGAAGGGCCCCGGAGAGATCACGGCGGTTCGCATCGACGACAGCCTGATGGTCCCGGGCGAGGGCGAGATCCTGGCCGACCTGATCGTCGCCGCCCATGCCGACGCCAAACGCAAGCTCGACGCCACCAACGCCGAGCTGATGCGCGAGGCCGCCGGCCCCATGGCGGGGCTCAACATCCCCGGCATGCCCAAGCTGTTCTAGGCCGCGCGCCCGAAGTGGCCGCCTCCGCCGGACCCGAGATCGAGCGGCTGATCGCCCTCCTGGCCAAGCTGCCGGGGCTCGGCCCCCGCTCGGCCCGCCGGGCGGCGCTGGCCCTCCTGAAAAAGCGCGAGCAGCTGCTGGTGCCTCTCGCCGCCGCCCTGGCCGAGACCGCCGAGAAGGTCGTCTCCTGCTCGGTCTGCGGCACGCCCGACACCCGCGACCCGTGCGCCATCTGCTCGGACCCCGCGCGTGACAACGGCCTGATCTGCGTGGTCGAGGAGGCCGGCGCGCTCTGGGCCATGGAGCGGTCGGGCGCCTTTCGCGGCAAATACCATGTGCTGGGCGGCCTGTTGTCGGCTCTGGACGGCGTGGGGCCCGATGCGCTTCGCGTCTCCGAACTGGTCGGCCGGGTTCGGGGAGGCGGCGTGCGCGAGGTCGTGCTGGCGCTCCCCGCCACTGTCGACGGCCAGACCACCGCCCACTACCTCGCCGACCGCATCGCGGGCGACGGCCTCGAGATCACCTCTCTGGCCCGCGGCGTCCCTGTCGGTGGCGACCTCGACTGGCTCGACGACGGCACCATCGTCCAGGCGCTTCGAGCCCGCCGCCCGGCGTGATAGGATCAGGTCATGGCGGACGATCTGACCAGACCGGCGAACGACCTCTACGAGACCGACTACGTCGCCTGGGCCGAGGCGCAGGCGCTGGCTCTGCGCGCGCGCGGTGCCGGGCGAAACGCGCTGGACTACGACAACCTGGCCGAAGAGGTGGCGGACTTGGGGAAATCCGAAATCCACGCCTGCGAAAGCCAGATCGCGAACATCATCGAGCACCTGCTCAAGATCGAGTTCATCGGCCCCGTGCAAACGCTGCCGCACTGGAAGAAGGAGATCCGGAGCTTTCGGCGTCAGCTGGACCGGCATCTGACACGGACGATCGAGAACCGGCTGAAACCCAGGCTCGCGCGCGCTTTCTCTGACGTCGTGGGTGATCTGGTGACGGGCGAATTGCTGCCATCGGCCGCCGTGGTCACTAATGCGCTCGTGGACGGCTACAGCTGGGATCAGATCGTCGGTCCCGACTGGTATCCAGAGCCGCGCTACGGCGATTGACGCCAGCCCGGACGCCTGCGTCCGCTTCTGACGCGTCGGCCCCTTACGGTGCGGGGATGACCCTGTTTCGACGCCCGCGCCCGACGGATTTCGCACTATTCAGACTGTTCGCACGCGTTTTCGCCGTCGCGCTCCCTCCGTCTGGCCCCTCTTCCCGACTCCCTTTATCGAACGGATCATGAACGCCCCGACCCTGATCCTCGCCGCCGCCTGCCTGGTCCTGGGAGCCGGCTTTCTGTGGGCCTTCCTCGGCTGGCAGAAGGCGCGGGGCGAGGTCGATCTGGCCCGCGAGCGGCTGGCCCTCATCGAGGACAGCCGCGCCGCCATGGCCGATCTGGTCAAGGCCCAGGCGGCCCAGTCGGCCCAGGCCGTGGCCGACCAGATGGTCACTCGCGCCACAGAGACCTTTCAGGCTCAGGACCGCGTCGCCCGCGAGCGGATGGAAGCCCAGCTGAAGCCCGTGGCCGAAACGCTGGCCAAGTTCGAGACCCAGGTCGCCGCCCTGGAGAAGGCCCGCGCCGAGGAGACCGGAAGCCTGAAGGAACAGCTGTCGGCCCTGATGCTCGCATCCTCCGCCACGCGCGACGAGGCCAAGCGTCTGACCGAGGTCCTGCGCGGCAACACCGGCCGGCGCGGGCGCTGGGGCGAGCAGACCTGCCGCAATGTGCTGGAGGCCGCCGGCATGGCCGGGCGCTTCGACTTCACCGAACAGACCTCCAGCGCCAATGACGAGGGCCGCCAGATGCGGCCGGACTTCATGGTGCGTCTGCCGGGCGGCGGCCTGTTCGTGATCGACGCCAAGGTGCCGCTGGCCTTTCCAGATGCTTCGGAGCCCGACGACGAGGCGCGCGACGCCGCCATGGCCGCCCGCAACGCCGCCAGCATCAAGAGCCATGTCCGCGACCTGTCGGCCAAGGCCTATCAGGACCAGTTCAAGCCCAGTCCCGATTTCGTCGCCCTGTTCGTCCCGTCCGACGCCTTCCTGTCTGCGGCGCTGGACCGCGAGCCCGAGCTGATGACCGATGCCATGGCTCGCCGGGTCATCATCGTCACGCCCTCGACCCTGTTCGCTCTGTGCAAGGCCGTGGCCTATGGCTGGCGCGCCGAGGAACAGTCGCGCAACGCCGACGAGGTCGCGAAGCTGGGTCAGGAGCTCTACAAGCGGCTGTCGGTCATGGGCGGCCACGTCTTCGGCGTCGGCCGGGCGCTGGAACAGGCGGTCGGCAAGTACAACCAGTTCGTCGGTTCGCTGGAGAGCCAGGTCATGGTCTCCGCACGCCGCTTCGAGGATCTCCAGGTCGATCACGAAGGCAAGGACCTGCCGCTGGCCGCCCCCGTGGACGCCGCGCCCCGGGCGCTCAATCGTCCCGAGCTGGTGTCCGGTGCGACGACGACGCCCACCCTTGAAAATCTCACGTCACGCTGACAAGGTCGCTTGACAGCGCCTGAGGGTGATGTAAAACGTCCTTGTCACTCGGACGGGGTTGGTTGTCGTGATGACTGCGGAGGTAAGCGTGTCCGAACGTCCCTTGGCCCGGTACGGGGTCGTCATGGGGGTCTGTATTCTCGCCGGCATGATCGCCGGGGGGGTCTCTGCCGCCTTCGGCGACAGCGGTCCGATGGCCGTCCCGATCGTGGCCGGCGTCGTGGCCCTCGCCATGGCGGCCGGCGTCTGGGTCTGTGCCCTTTGGTGGCGCGGCCTGGATGAAGCGGCGCAGGAGGCCCACAAATGGGCCTGGTACTGGGGCTCGACCTTCGGCGGATCGTTGGGGGCCGTCGCCCTGTTCACCCTGGCCTACGGTGCCGAGGCGTCTCTGACGGCGGACCCGCAGGACCTGTTGCTTGGCGGAGCCGCCATCATCGTCCTGGGTCAGGCCCTCGGTTACGGAGTGGCCTGGGGCGTCTGGTGGCTGCGGCGGCGGTGACCCCATGAACAACCGTCTCAAGGTCCTGCGTGCCGAGCGTGACTGGAGCCAGGCCGACCTGGCCGCCGCCCTCGGGGTCTCTCGCCAGACCGTCAACGCTTTGGAGACCGGTCGCTACGACCCGTCCCTGCCGCTCGCCTTCAAGATCGCCCGCGTCTTCGCCCAACCCATCGAGTCCATCTTCTCGGACACAGGAGCCTGATGATGATGACGTCCCGCTCTGAGCCCTCGACCCAGCCGCTCGCCGTCAAGATCGGTGGCGGTGTGGCCCTCGCCGCCATCGGTGCCCTGATGGGCTACGCGCTGTCCAACGCCCTGGAGGGCCACCGCGACGCGTCATGGGCCGACAGCCTGGCCCTCGCCATGGCCGTAGCCCTTCTCGCCATCGGCGTCCTCAGCGCCATCACCGTGGCCACGCGCCCGTCGACCATCCCCAGGGGCTGCGGCGTCCTGCAGGTCGTCGTCTACCTTCTGGCGGGTATCCTGTTCCTCGCCCCCATGTATGCGGCGGACTACGCCAGCCCCCAGCTGGTCTTCGGCGGGATCGTCGTCCTCTTGCTGGGCCAGACCGTTGCCAACGTGATGCTGTGGCGCGCCGCCGACGAGATGCTGCGCCACGTCATGGCCGAAACCAGCGCCATGGCCTTCTGGGTGCTGCAGACCGCCCTGTTCCTCTATGCCGCCGCAGAGCGCCTGGGGCTGATCGCCACGATCAGCGGCTGGGGCCTGATCGGCATCCTGATGGCGGTCTATCTGATCGCCTCCATCGTCGCCTCGGCGCGACGCGGCATCGCCTGACGCTCCCTCTTCGCCTTCTCCCTGCCTTCAACGCCTTCTCAACTGATCGAAAGGATCGGATCGATGACACTCGCCCATAACCTCATGACCTCCGCCGCCCGTCTCGGCCGTTCGGCCGCCGGCGTCGCCCTCGGCCTCGGCCTGACCGTGTCTCTGCTGGTCTCGGCCCCGGCCGACGCCTTCGCCCAGACGGCTGCTCCGCCTGCCGCGCCGGCCATCCCGGTCGCCCAGGGCGAGGGCCCGGCCCTCTGGGTCGTCTCCGACGCCGACTCGACCATCTACCTGTACGGCACCATCCACCTGCTGCGTCCCACGACCGCCTGGGGCAGCGCCAAGGTCGATCAGGCCTTCGACAGCGCCTCCGAGGTCTGGTTCGAGCTCGAGAACCCCGACGACCAGTCGGCCATCGGCCCCATCGTCCAGCAACTGGGCATATCGCCGGACCGCCCGCTGTCCAGCCTCCTGACGGCGGAGGAATTCGCGGCTCTCGACACGGCTGCCAAGGGCCTGGGGGCCACCGGGGCCCAGCTCGACCCGCTCCGTCCCTGGCTTGCTTCGCTTCAGCTGTCGGTCGCCGCGATCGTCAAGGCGGGCTTCGACCCGCAGGCGGGCGTGGACCGGATTCTGATCGCCCGGGCCAACGCGGCGGGCAAGCCGGTGAAGGGTCTGGAGACGGCCGCCGAGCAGATCGGCTTCCTTGCGAATCTGAGCGAGGAAACCCAGCTCGACATGCTCCGCGCCTCCCTTGAGGATTTCGCGGAGGCCGAGACCCTGCTGGACGGCATGTCCACGGCCTGGGCGACCGGCGATGTCGACGGCCTGAATCGCCTGGTGGTCGCCGAGACCCGGGCCGAGAGCCCCGAGCTGTACGAGGCCATCTTCGTGCGCCGCAACCGGAACTGGGCCGATCAGATCCAGACCCTCCTGGCCGGTTCGGGCACGACCTTCATCGCGGTCGGCGCGGGCCACCTGGCCGGTGACGAGAGCGTGCAGGAGATTCTGGAGGACCGCGGCGTCACGGTTACGCGCCGTTGACGGGCGACGATCCAAGGGCCCCTCCAGCGCGAGGGGCCCGCGTCGGCGCGATGGCCGCCTTCGGCCTCGTCTGGCTGGCGGTGGTCGGGCTGCACCTCTCCTGGCGAAACTGGGAAGAGGCCGCGTTCTGGGCGGCGATCGCGGTCGTCGGTATGGCCGCATCCTGGGCGGGTCTTCCGGGCTTTCGCCAACGCCGCTGACAGCCGACCTTTTGGCGACGGCGCCGCTTTTCTGTTCAGGAAGGCGGCGCTTTGCGCTGTCATCGACCTGGACGGCCAGGATCTGATCGCGGTCAAGCCGCCGGTCTGCGATCCGTGTCTGAAGGGAATGGTGGACGCGACAGGGATTGAACCTGTGACCCCCTCGATGTCAACGAGGTGCTCTCCCGCTGAGCTACGCATCCGCCAAGACGGTTCCGAGGAAGCCCCGGAACGGGAAGGAGCGGTCTATACCCCAGCCCCTACGACCGCCGCAAGGGCGAAACCGGGGTGATAATGGGGCATGTCGGAAGGGCGCTATCGCTCGCCGCGCGGCGGCTCACTGCTTCAGCGCGTCAGAGAAAGCCCGACAAGAAATCTGCGCTCAAGCAGCGAGGCTCCGCGAGCCGAGCGGTAGCGCCCTCAACAATCTGCGCTCAAGCAGCGAGGCTCCGCGAGCCGAGCGGTAGCGCCCCTTCCTGATGTCAGGCCGCGGCGCACATCTTCTCGACCTCGCTGACGAGGTCGCGCAGGTGGACGGGCTTGGACAGGACCTTGGCCTGGGGGCTGGCCTGGGCGGCCGACAGGGCGACCGCGGCGAAGCCGGTGATGAACATGATGCGCAGGCCCGGCTGGCGGGCGGCGGCGACACGCGCCACCTCGATCCCGTCGGCGCCCGGCATGACGATGTCGGTCAGCAGAAGATCGTAGGGACCGTGCTCGAGGGCGTCGATGGCGTCGTCGCCGTTCTCGCAGTCCACGACCTGATGGCCCGCGCGCTCCAGCGCCCGGGTCAGGAAGCCCCTCAGGGAGCTGTCGTCTTCTGCCAACAGGATGCGCGCCATGCTCTGGTCTTCCCCCGATCGATACCGTCACGCTAGGCCGACAACGGTAAACCGGCGATGAAATTCGCCGTGACGTCGTTGCGCCCACGGATGGTGGCTGGGGAAAAACAGTCTATGGCGAGGGCATGAGCGCGGCCTTCCCGACCGATCCGGCCCAGACACCCCCGCCGCCCTTCGTGATCCATCCGGCGATGGGCGAGGTCGGAGCCATTGTGTTCGCCTCACCCCATTCCGGGGGTTGGCTGCCCGGCGACATGGGCGCCCTGCCCGACCTGCCGTGGATGACGTTGCGCAGCGCCGAGGACGTCGGCGTGGACCGGCTGGTCGCCGCGGGGCCGAGCGTCGGCGCGCCCCTGATCGCCGCTCAGGTGTCGCGCGCCTACGTCGATCTGAACCGCGCTCCGGACGAGCTGGATCCCGCCCTGATCGACGGGGTCGAGGGTTCGACCTCGGCCAAGGTGGCCGCAGGCTTCGGCGTGGTGCCGCGGCGGGCGGGGGACGGCGACGCCCTGTACGACCGTCGACTGTCCATGGACGAAGCCGAGGCCCGCATCGCTCGGGTCCATGCGCCCTATCACAAGGCCCTGGCGGATCTGATGCAACAGGCGAAAGCGCGCCACGGCATGGCCCTGTTGCTTGACTGGCATTCGATGCCGTCGCGCGCGGCCGGGCCCAGGCCCAAGGGCGGGCGGGGCGTCGACATCGTCCTGGGGGATCGACACGGAGCCTCGGCGCGCGGAGGCGTCACGCGTCGCGTCCGGGCCCTGTTCGAGGCCCAGGGCCTGCGCGTGGCCCTGAACACCCCCTATGCTGGCGGCTATGCGACCCAGAGCTGGGGCCGGCCGGCCGAGGGGTTCCAGGCGGTGCAGGTGGAGATCAACCGCGCCCTCTATCTGGACGAGACGACCCTGACGCCGTCGGCCGACGCGGAGCGGTTTGTCGCGCTGCTGGACCGGGTGATCGCCGCCTTGGGGCGCGAGACCTGGCCGCGCTGATCGGCCCACGCTCCGGACAGAAAAAAGCCGCGCCCGAGGGCGCGGCATAAAGTCTATAGGGAGGAAACGCCCAGGAAGGGCAAGACGCCCGGAGGCGTCGAAGATCAATCTAGGTTGCGATGCACAATGCGTCAAGCCGGTTCGATCTCTTCGCGATCACGCATCGTTACGGTCAGGAAAACCCGTCTGGCCGCAATGTAACCCGTTTCACGACACGATCTTCTCGCAACCGTCACATTCCGCGAATGCTGCATCTGCGAACGTCATCGATGGATGTGGTCCTCGGCGTCGATCAGCCGGCGGGCCGTCCGGATGGCGCGCGCCGCCGGCGAAGCGGACTGACGCCAGACCAACAGGGCGAAGGCCGAAACGACGCCTGCGCAAAGCCACAGCGGACCGAACAGCCAGGCCGCAGCGGCCAGGGCGAAATAGTAGCCCCTGACCCCCTGGCTGAAGGCCCCGAGCGCGGGATTCAGGACATCCGCCGTGGCCTGGCCGAAGGCGTCGCGGTCGGCCTCGGCGGTGATCTCGGGCGCCGAGCCGATCAGGGCGAGGGCGTAGTTCATCTGGCGGATCGACCAGATGAAATCCAGCAGACCCCGGGCGAGGCACAGCAGGACCAGGCCCAGTTTGGCCTCCAGCAGCGGCACGGGCACCGCCTCGGCCCCGACCGCGGAAAAGCCTTTCAGCGCCTGGTCGCCCCCGAACAGCACGCTGGCCACCCCCGCGATCAACAGCAGGTTGGACGAGGCGAAGAAGGAGCCGGAGTTGATTGAATGACCCAGCAACTGGCTGTCCAGCAATCGGACCTCGCGCCGGGTCATCGCCGACATCCAGGCGTGGCGGACCGTCAGCATGTCGTCGTTCAGCGAGCCGCTACGATGCGCCAGCACCTTGAGCAGGGGCCCGTAGCCCAGCCAGCACAGGAAGAAGAGGGCCAGACCCAGCCAGTCGAAAAAGGTCATGCCGCGTGATGCCTCCGTCTCGCGCCCGTTGCCCGCGCTTGCCGCGAGCCCGAGACAGGCTTATCACGCCCGGCTCTCGTTCGCAGTCGCACAACGCCAAGGCCCCGTCATGAACCTGGACGCCATCCCCGTCGGCCCCAACCCGCCCTGGGACCTGAACGTCGTCATCGAGATCCCGCAGGGCGGGTTGCCGGTGAAGTATGAGATGGATAAGGCCTCCGGTGCCCTGTTCGTCGACCGCTTCCTGCACACCGCCATGTACTATCCGGGCAACTACGGCTTCGTGCCCCACACCCTGGCGGACGACGGCGACCCCTGCGACGTCATCGTGCTGAATCCGACGCCGGTGGTGCCGGGCTGCGTCATCCGCTCGCGCCCGATCGGCGTGCTGATGATGGAAGACGAGGCGGGCGGCGACGACAAGATCCTGGCCGTGCCGGTGGACGCGCTGCATCCCTATTACACCGACATCGCCAGCTACCGTCAGCTGCCGACCATCATGGTGGAGCAGATCGAGCACTTCTTCACCCGCTACAAGGACCTGGAGAAGAACAAGTCCGTGCGGGTCAAACGCTGGGGCGACGCCGGCGAGGCGGCCGAGCTGATCGTGCAGGGGGTCAAGGCCCACCTGGAGGCCGAGAAGGCCGGCAAGAAGGCGGCCAACGCCGCTTAGGCCGCGGTTCTACCAGCCTTCGACCTTGTCATCCCGGCCGAAGCGAAGCGGAGAGCCGGGACGGACACGATAAGCTGAAACAACTGCCGGAAGACGCGCAGCGGCTATCCGGCAGAACCTGACGGCAGTTAGGCTGTCTCCCGGACAATCGCTAACGCGATTTCCGGGAGCTGTGACCTCAGGCGTCCAGCGTCCCGGCTCTCCGCTTCGCTTCGGCCGGGATGACAACGTCTGCGCTGATCCCCGCCAAAGCAGGGATCAGCAGGATAAGGCCCCTACCAGATGCGGACGCGGTCTTCCGGAGCCAGATAGTAGCGCTGGCCCGGCTGGACGTTGAACGCCTCGTACCAGGCGTCGACGTTGCGCACCGGTCCGACGACGCGGAACTCGGCCGGCGAGTGGCTGTCGGTCGCGACCTGGTTCTTCAGGAAGTCCTCGCGGCCCTTGGACTGCCAGACTTGGGCCCAGCCGAGGAACAGACGCTGGGTGCCCGTGAAGCCGTCGATGACCGGCGAAGGCCGGCCGGCCAGATAGAGGTTGTAGGCTTCCAGACCCACGGCCACGCCGGCGGCGTCACCGATGTTCTCGCCCATCGTCAGGGCCCCCTGGACATTGTAGCCCGGCAGCACCTCGAACTGGTCGTACTGGGCACCCAGACGACCGGTCAGCCGTTCGAAATTGGCGCGGTCCTCGGGCGTCCACCAGCTGCGCAGCACGCCGTCCCCGTCGGACTTGGAGCCCTGGTCGTCGAAACCGTGGCCGATCTCGTGGCCGATCACGCCTCCGATGGCGCCATAGTTCACCGCCGCGTCGGCCTCGGGGTCGAAGAACGGCGGCTGCAGGATCGCGGCCGGGAAGACGATCTCGTTGTTGGTCGAGTTGTAGTAGGCGTTCACCGTCTGGGGGGTCATGCCCCATTCGGTCTTGTCGACCGGATCGTTCAGGCGGTTCAGCTGGTAGTTCCAGCGGAAGCGACCGGCGCGCTCGGCATTGCCGAACAGGTCGTCGCCGCGAATCTCCAGCGCGCCGTAGTCCCGCCAGCGATCAGGATAGCCGATCTTGACGGAGAACTTGGCCAGCTTGTCCTGGGCGGCCGCCTTGGTCTCGGCGCTCATCCAGTCATAGGTCTCGATGCGCAGCGCCAGGGCGCGGCGCAGGTTGGCGACCAGTTCTTCCATCTGGGCCTTGGATTCGGCCGGGAAGTAGTCGGCGACGTACTGGCGACCGACCGCCTCGCCCAGGGCCCCCTCGGCGAAGGAGATGGCGCGCTTGTCGCGGGCGCGCTGCTCGGGCTGGCCCTGCAGATCGCGCGACCGGAACTCCCACTGGGCGTCCGAGAAGCGGGCCGACAGGCGCGGCGCGGCCTGGTCGGTGGTGTGGAAGGCCTGCCAGGCCTGCAGCGTGGCCATCGGCGTCTCGGAATAGATGGCCGCGATCTTGGGCATGGCGGTGTTCTGGCGGACGATCAGGCGGGGAATCTCGCCCAACTGCGCCGCTCCGAAATAGCCGCCCCAGTCGAAGCCCGGCGCGTCGGCGGCCAGTTGCTGGATCGTGTATTCGTTATATGTCCGGTCGCGATTGCGGTTCTCGACCGGCGTCCAGTGAGCCTCGGCGATGGCCGTTTCCAGGGCGACGATCCGCTCGGCGGCACCGGTCGGATCTTCCCAGCCGATCATCCCCAGCATGCGGGCGACATAGGCCTGATACTGGATCTTCTTGTCCGCATAGAGCGGCGACAGATAGTAGTCGCGGTTGGGCAGACCCAGGCCCGCCTGACCCGCCGACACGACGTAGCGGTTCGGGGCCTTCTGATCGGTCGTGATGCCGGTGGCGAAGAACGAGGCGCCGAGCCCGCCGAGGGTGCGACCCATATAGGCCGACATCGCCTCGTGATCCGCCAGGCCGCGGATTTCGGTCAGATAGGGCTGCAACGGCTGGGCATCCAGCGCCTCGATCCGCGCGACGTCCATATAGCTGCGATAGGCGTCGGCGATCTTCTGTTCGTCCGTGCCGGCGACCAGATCGGTCCGCGCCACCAGGGCGTCGATCATGGACTTCATGCGGTTGTCCGACAGCTCGCGCAGCAGGGCGAAGGAGCCGTAGCTGGTGCGGTCCGACGGGATGACCAGCCGATCCAGCGCCGCGCCGTTGGCATAGCGCATGAAGTCGTCACCGGGGGCCACCGAGGTGTCCATGCCGGCCGGATCGAAGCCCCAGGTGCCGTAGCGGGGCGCATCGACGCCCTGCCAGCCCGAGGCACCCTCGACGGCGGGGACATCCTGGAAGATCGACCAGACCGTGCAGGTCTCGTCGACGCAGGCGTGATCGTGATCCTGCGCCATGACGGCGGAGGGCAGCAGCATGGCACCGATGGCGGCACCGAGCAGAAGCGACTTCATGGGAGTTTCCTGGGTTTACAACGACCGGCGCGACGTCACGCGCGCTTCGTCCCTGACCCTACGCCCGGTCAAAAGGCGGGAGTCTTACAAATCGTTCATGTTCCGCGCCGGGACGATCGCCGGTGTCGCAGCGCGAGGAGATTCTTCGCGCCCACCGGGCCGCCCCATCGTCACGGGGCAAATCCCGCGATAGGCTCGGCACAGAGCTGGGGAAATCACCATGACACGCGCCCGATCGCTGACCGCCGCCGCCATCGTCCTGGCGATCGGTGCCCTGACCAGCGGAGCCGCAGCGGCCCAGTCGACCTATCAGAGCGTCGCGGCCCAGACGCCGCCGACGAGCGAGTTCCCGATCCCCTATGACAGCCGCCGGGGGGTGTTCAGCTTCGCCACCGGCCTGGAGGGGTCCCTGCCGGCCGTCGTGCAGGTCACGACCCTGGGCGTATCGGCCGGTCCGTCACGCGACGGGGCCGAGCCGGCGGCGGTCTCCAGCGGCTCGGGCGTCATCATCGATGCGGCCGAGGGCATCATCGTCACGAACCATCACGTCGTGGCCGACGGCCAGACCTACCGCGTCGACCTCGCCGACGGCCGGCTGCTGGACGCCGAGCTGATCGGCTCCGACCTCGCCACCGATCTCGCGGTCCTGCGCATCCGAGCCGGCGGCCTGACCCAGGTGGAGATGGTCGACAGCGACACCCTGCGGACCGGGGACCTGGCCTTCGCCGTCGGCTATCCGCTGGGGCTGGACCAGACCCTGACCATGGGGGTGATCTCGGGCCTGAACCGCTCGGGTCTGGGCGATGCGGTCGAGGACTATATCCAGACCGACGCGGCAGTGAACTCGGGCAACTCGGGCGGGCCGCTGCTGGACAGCCGGGGACGCCTGATCGGCATCAACACCTCGATCCTGTCGGGCGACTTCAACGGCGGGAACGACGGCATCGCCTTCGCCGTGCCGACCCGCATCCTGCTGTTCGTCGTGGGCCAGTTGCGCGCCTCGGGCGAGGTCACGCGCGGACGAATCGGCGCGACCCTGGGCTCTCTGACGGCCGAGCGGGCGGTGGAGCTGGGTCTCGGCTTCGTGCGCGGGGCCATCGTCGAGGACGTCGTGCCCGGCTCGCCCGCCGATCGCGCGGGTCTCAGGCGCGGCGACATCATCACCCGGGTCCAGAGCCGCCCGGTCGCCAATGCCGGTTCGGTCCAGGCGACCATCGGCATCGCGCCCCCGGGAACGCCCCTGACCGTCGTCTACCAGCGCGACGGCCTGGAATCGACGGCCAGCCTGAATGTCGAGGTGCCCTCGGACACCGACGTCCAGATCGGATCGAGCGCCATCCAGGCCTTCGGCGCCAGCTTCGCGGACACGGAAACGGGCACCCAGGTCCAGGCCGTCGAGGGCGGATCGGCTGCGGCGGCCGCCGGGCTGCAAGCCGGCGACATCGTCACCGCCGTCGGTCGCCGCTCGGTCCGCACGCTGTCCGACCTCGGGCCTCTGCTGGCCGGTCGCGCGCCTCTGGTCCTGACCGTGACGCGCGGTGACGCGGAGGCTGAGGTGACCCTCGCCCCCTAGCTGGGATCGCCGGCCGCCCCCGCCGGGCTCAGCTTCCAGCGGATCTTGGTCTCGGCGTCCGTCCGCGCCGAGCCGCGCACCACCACCTGCAGCGAGCGCCGCGTCAGCCCGTCCTCGACATGGACCGAAGGCTCGATGGCCACGTCGGGCCCGTCGGTCCGGAACCACCAGCCCCGGCCGGAATGCCCGCGCAGCAGGATCGACCGCCGGTCGCGCGCCAGCGACGCCTGCGCCCCCGGTTCAAGGTGGAAGCGCACGGCATAGGGAGCGGCGATGGCGCGAACCTGACCCCGGTTTTCGGGGCAGGGATGCAGCCGCTCCTCGGCGCGCAGCTCGTCCATTCGCTGATCCAGATACAGCCGGCGCTGATGCAGCAGGCCGAACGGCGCGGCCCAGCCGTCGTGTTCGACCTCCAGCCACACGGCGCCCTCGGCGTCGCGCCGCTCGACCTTCGTCTTCCACGGACGGCCGAACAGGCGCGGTCCCAGAAGCTCCCCTTTCCAGCCGCCCAGGGGTTCGGCGAAGGTCGCCTCGCCCAGCGTCAGAGTCGAATGGCCGGGTGACAGCCGCAGGCCCTGCCGGTCGGCGGCGCGGGGCGTCCAGCCGCATCCCGTGATCAACCGATCCTTGCCGCAGACGATCTCCAGCGCCAGGGGCTGAGCGCAGGCGGCTTCCGACCAGGGGCCGCGCGCCGGGGGCCCGGCGTCCGTCAGCACCGTCAGCAGGGGCGAGCGTATCCGGACCATTCCCCCGACCGAGCCGCTCGTCCCGCCGGGAGCATCGGCGTGATCGTCGTGCGCCCGCGCCGCGGCGACGCGGGCCGGGCTGGAGGGTCCGCCCCCCTGGAACGCCGCCAGCCGACCGTCCGGCAAGGTCTGCAGCCGCAGCGCCGTCGTCAGCCGCATCATCGCCCCGGCCATGGCCTCGGGGACCGCTTCGGACAGCTGGGCCAGGGCGTCGTTCAGGCTCAGCAGGTCCAGCAACAGCTCCAGCCCGGCCTCGGGGCTGCGCGAGGCGTGGCCGCCGTCGCCCGCGACCGTGATCCGCAAGGCGGCCGCCAGACGGCCGAGCGCCGCGCGCCGGATCCGCTGGCCCGGAGAACCTGCCAGAACCGCCCCGGCCAGCGCCGCCGCGACCAGTCGTTCGGCCTGCCCGGACAGCCCCCCCGGCGGACGCAGCAGCTGGCGCGCCTGACGGCCCAGCACGTCGGCCAGCCTGAACCGCTCCGCGTCAGTGGCGACCGCGCCCATGCGCCGGGCGGCACAGGCGATGTTGAACGTCCGCCGCGCCAGGATCTGCGGATCCCAGGCGAAGGGCGACCACCGCGCGAAGGTCTCGGCCCAGCCCAGCGTCAGCCGCAGGGCCTCACGCGCGCCGCGCTCCTCGCTCAACATCAGAGACGGCAGCCAGGCGAAGGCATGCAGTTCGGTGGCGAAGGGCTTGGACGGACTGGGCCGGTTCCAGGGATCGCCGCCCGCCTCGACCTCCAGATGGGTTCCGGCCAGATGAAATTTGCCCGACAGGACAGCCTTGCCCAGCGTCCCATCGACCGGGCGGAAATCACGCGGCGAGGCGGCGAAGGCGACCGCCTTTCCGGCCGCCAGCGTCTGGGCATAGCCGGGCAGGCCGTACAGCTCGATCCACATCTGGCGGGTCAGCACGCGACCGGCGATGGCGGGCCACAGGCCTGGCCCGGTCACCACGCCGGCGCTTCGTACCGGGGTCCGCATCGGCGCGCCCCGCAGGCCCGGAATGGCGTCCGGCCCGACCGAAGGCGTGGTCCGTTCGGCGAACGGCCCGATGGGATTCACGCCTCGGCTCCCGCCCCGGCGGCCTTCAGCGCCGCGATATTGGTGGCGTAGGCCTCGGGTCCGCCCCGGAACACGGCCGTCCCCGCGACCAGGGCGTCGGCCCCGGCGGCGACGCAGGCCCCGGCGTTCAGCGCCGTCACCCCGCCGTCGACCTGAAGGTGCGCGGGCGACCCCGCGGCATCCAGCAGGGCCCGGGTCCGCTCGATCTTGTTCAGGGCGCTGTCGATGAAGGATTGGCCGCCGAAACCGGGGTTCACCGACATCAGCAGCACCAGATCGACCAGATCAATCACCTCATCCAGCACCGACAGAGGCGTGGCGGGGTTCAGAACCACGCCGGCCTTGGCCCCAAGCTGGCGGATGCGCCCCAGGGTCCGGTGCAGATGCGGCCCGCTCTCGGGATGGACGGTCAGGATGTCGGCCCCGGCCGCGCGATAGGCTTCCAGCCACGGATCGACCGGCGCGACCATCAGATGCACGTCGAACGGCAGGGTGGTGTGCGGACGCAGGGCCTTCACCACGTCCGGTCCGATCGTGATGTTGGGCACGAAGTGGCCGTCCATCACATCGACGTGAACCCAGTCAGCCCCGGCCGCCTCGATGGCGGCCACCTCCGCGCCCAGCTTGGCGAAGTCCGAAGCGAGGATGGACGGGCAGATCAGGGGGGCGTTCGGCATGGTCCGGGATTAGGCCGGGCGAGCCGTCCGGGCAAGCATCGGGCGGCCTGCAATCCGCAACCCGGCCCGGGCGGGTTGGCTTCGCAGGGCCGGGCCACTAGGTTCCGCGCCAACCGGCCGGACCGACACGGCCACCGCCTTCTTCAGGAGACCCGCCATGGACGACCTGGCCCCCCGCGCGACCGCGGCCGCCCAAGACAAGCCCGCGCTCGAAAACCCGCTGGGCGTCGACGGCTTCGAGTTCGTCGAGTTCACCGGCCCCGATCCCCAGGCCATGATCCGCCAGCTAGAGACGCTGGGCTTCGTCCAGACGCACCGCAATCCGGCCAACGGCGTCGTTCGCCTGAAACAGGGCGACATCAGCTTCCTCGTCCATGCCGAGCCCAAGGGCCACGCCGGCGAGTTCGCCCGCGATCACGGTCCGTCCGCCAACGGCATGGCCTTCCGCGTCGCGGATGCGAAGGCCGCCTATGAAGGTGCCGTCGCGCGCGGTGCCCATTCGGCCGAGATGCACGACGGCGGGGCGCTGGGTTCCGGTGCCTATGTGCTGCGCGGTATCGGCGGATCGCTGCTGTATCTGATCGACGCCTACGGCGAGAAGGGCTCGCTCTACGACGGCTGGGACGAGATCGAGGGCTGGGAAGAGGCCGAGCGCAAGAACAACGTCGGCCTGCACATGCTGGATCACCTGACCCACAACGTCCGGCGCGGCCAGATGCGGACCTGGTCCGGCTTCTACGGCGAGGTCTTCGCCTTCGAGGAGCAGAAATACTTCGACATCAAGGGCAAAGCGACGGGCCTGTTCTCCCAGGCCATGATCGCGCCCGACCGCGCCATCCGCATCCCCCTGAACGAGAGCCAGGACGAGAACTCCCAGATCGAGGAGTTCCTGCGCCGCTATAACGGCGAGGGCATCCAGCACATCGCGCTCGCCACCGACGACATCTTCACCACCGTCGAGACGCTGAAAGAGCGAGGCGTGCCGTTCCAGGATACGATCGAGACCTATTTCGAGCTGATCGACAAGCGTCTGCCCAACCACGGGCACGACGTGGCCCGGATGAGGAAGAACCGCATCCTGATCGACGGCTCCGACGAGGACGGCCTGCTCCTGCAGATCTTCACCCAGGACATGTTCGGCCCGATCTTCTTCGAGATCATCCAGAGGAAGGGCAACCAGGCGTTCGGCGAGGGCAATTTCCAGGCCCTGTTCGATTCCATCGAGCTGGACCAGATCCGTCGCGGCGTGATCAAGGTCGACGCGAATTAAGGTCGCGCCGCCGCACTGGCTGCCCTTCCTCGGCCCGCTGGCGGCGGCGGTCGTGGGCGGGCTGGTGGGTCAGTTCGGTCTGGGCGGTGGCTTCTGGACCGTGCTCATTGCGGCCCTGGTCGGCGGCTTCGTGCCCATCGTCGCCTACCGCCTGTGGAAATGGTCGCACCACAAGCGTGGGCCCTGACGAGGTGCGACCGATCCTGGCGTGGCCTTGTGCTAGCGTCCCGAAACGAATGGCCTGCGCTGCTGGATTTCGCACGGTTCAGACTATTCAGACTCGATTTTCATTCTGACGCTCGGTCCACCGGCGTTCGCAAAGAGGAGAGTTCCGTGCTCGTCAGACGTCTCGCGCTTGCCGCCCTTGCCCTCGCGCTCGCCGCCCCCGCCTCTGCCCAGGAGCCTGCACGCTGGGCCTTCGCCATCCATGGCGGGGCCGGCGTGATCGAGCGGGCGAACCTGTCGCCGGAACAGGACGCAGCCTACCGCGCCGCCCTGTCGCGCGCCCTGGAGGCCGGGGCCGCCATCCTGCGCGACGGCGGCTCGTCGCTCGACGCCATCCAGACGGCCATCCAGCTCATGGAGGACGATCCCCTGTTCAACGCGGGCCGGGGCGCTGTCTTCACCGCCGAGGGCAGGAACGAGCTCGACGCCGCCGTCATGAACGGCCACGACCTGTCCGCCGGGGCCGTCGCGGGCCTGACCACCACCCGCCACCCCATCGCCGCCGCCCGGGCCGTGATGGAGAACTCGCCCCACGTCATGCTGATCGGCCAGGGCGCCGACACCTTCGCAGCCACCCAGGGGCTGGAGCAGGTCGACCCATCCTACTTCTTCACCGAGCGCCGCTGGCGGGGCCTGGAGACCTTCCTGCGCGAGCGCGACCTGCCGATCCCCGCGCGCCCGGCCGGAGCCCCCGCCGCCGGCATGGCCTCTCTGGAACCCGCTCCGCCCCTGAACGAGCGCAAGTTCGGCACCGTCGGGGCCGTCGCCCTGGACCAGTCCGGGACCCTGGCGGCGGGCACCTCGACGGGCGGCACCACCGGCAAGCGGTGGGGCCGCGTCGGCGACGTGCCCGTGCTGGGCGCCGGCACCTATGCCTCCAACCGCGACGGCTGCGCGGTCTCGGCCACGGGTGACGGCGAGTTCTACATCCGCGCCACCGTCGCCCGCGACATCTGCACCCGCATCGCCGCCGGGGCCTCGTCCGAGGACGCCGGTCAGGCCGAGGTCGACGATGCCCTGTCGCTGGGCGGCTTTGGCGGTGTTATCGTGGTGGATGCCGCGGGCGTGCCCGGCTTCGCCATGACCACATCCGGCATGTATCGGGGCGCTGTCACCAGCAGCACACCAGCCGCCGTCGCCATCTACGCCGACGAGGACTGATCGACGGTGAGCCGGTCCGCCTCCGACATTCCCGGCGTCATCGCCCCACCGCCCCTGATCTTTCTGGGCTTTCTGGCTCTCGGCTGGGGCGCGGGCCGTTTGATCGACGAGCCGACCCTCGGGCTGGACCGCACCACCCAGGCCGGGATCGCCATCGCGGGGCTGGTGCTCGGGCTGGCGGTCGAGGCCTGGGCGGCGGGCCTGTTCCACAAGGCGAAGACGGCGATCCAGCCGTGGAAGCCCTCGACCGCCCTGGTCACCGGCGGCGTCTATCGCTTCACCCGCAACCCGATTTATCTGGGTTTCGCGGTCACCTACCTGGCCTTGGCCGTCGGTCTGGACAGCCCGTTGGCGATCCTCCTGCTGATTCCCTGTCTGCTGGTCGTCGACCGTTTCGTGATCCAGCGCGAGGAGACCTATCTCGCCGCCCGGTTCGGCGCGGACTACGACGCCTATCGCCGGCGCGTGCGCCGATGGCTGTGAGCCCGTCCGACGAATTGACCGAAATGGCCCAGGAGGAGCTGACCGCCGCCTGCGCCCTGAGCTGGCCCGAGCTGAAACGGATCACGCCCTGGGGCGACAGTTTCGAGGGCTTCGCCCCGTCTGGCCGCACGGTCGAGGTCGAGCGCCGCTACCTGTGGGCCCACGATCCTGTCGGAGCCATCGTCGTCGAGGTCGAGGTCCGCGACGCGGCGGCCAGGACCGGCGTCGAGGCCCGCGCCTTGCTTCACGCGCCCTGAGCCACCCACAACCTTCACATTGCGGCGTTAACCTTTTCCGTGGCGGGACACGGATCGCTGATCCATGATTGGCGAAGATCAGGCAGGTGAGGGTGGGCATGTATCAGGACGACTTCGCTGCCCCCGACGCGGTCTATGCCCCGGCCGGCGAGGGGCTGATGCTGGGCCTCCCGCCCCTGCTGCTGTTCATGCTGCTCCTGCTTTTCGCGGCGGTCGCGGCCCTGGCCTGGTGGATGGGCCGCAACTCGGTCAGCGGGCCCTCGGGCGACGACGCCGCGCCGGCCGAAATCCACCGCGCCATTCTGGCCGCGTCCTCGGCCGCCATGGCCGCCTCGTCCAACGAACTGAAGGCCCGGGCTCAGGCGCTGCGGGATCTGATCGCCGATCTGCTTGGCCCGGTCCTCGACGTCGCCAAGGGGGTCACGCCGCCGCTCAAGGCCCTGGACGAGGCCCTGAAGGGCGAGAAGAAGGTCGATGCCAAGGCGACGGCCGCGCCGCCGCCGGCCGCCGCCTCGCACCCGAAGCCAGCTTGCGGCTGCGGCAAGCCCGAGGCCTGCACCTGCCCGACCGGCGGCCCGGTCACCGTCAATCAGGTCTATATTGGCGGCGTCGCCGTCGCGCCTCCGGCCAGTTGCGGCTGCGCCGGGGCCCACAAGGCCGACTGCACCCACGCCGGTGTCGCGTCCAAACCCGAGCCCCAACCGGTGCCCAAACCCGAGACCCAGGCCATGACCGGCCCGGAACAGATCGAGGCCCTGGCCAAGGCCGTGCGCCAGTTTCACGATCACTGGCTTGACGGCCCGGCGCGCATTCGTGAGCTGAAGGCGGCCCGTACCGCCCTGTCGCGCCGCCCGCCGACGCCGCGCGTGAAGCCCCACGGATCGGGCCACTGACGCGTCGCGGCGTTTCCAAGCGGTCGGAAACCGCCTAAGCCTTCGCCCATGAAACTCGCCTCTCTCAAGCACGGTCGCGACGGTCGCCTCGTCGTCGTCTCCTCGGACCTCGCCTGGTTCACCGACGCCTTCCTGATCGCCCCGACGATGCAGGCCGCGCTCGACGACTGGGAGCGATGCGAGCCGCAGCTGATGGCCCTCGCGGAGAGCCTCGACCACGAGGCCGTGCCGCGCGGTCGCTTCCATGAGCGCGACGCCGCCGCCCCCCTGCCGCGCGCCTACCAGTGGGCAGACGGCTCGGCCTATGTGAACCACGTCGAACTGGTGCGTAAGGCGCGCGGGGCCGAGATGCCCGACACCTTCTGGACCGATCCTCTGATGTATCAAGGCGGCTCCGACCACTTCATGGGCGCGCGAGATCCCATCCCTCTGGCGGACGAAAGCTGGGGCTGCGACCTGGAGGCCGAGATCGTCGTCGTCACCGGCGACGTGCCGCAGGGCGTGACGCCGGATCAGGCGCGCTCCCACATCCGCTTGGTCGGCCTGGTCAACGACGTGTCGCTCCGGAACCTGATCCCCGGCGAGCTGGCCAAGGGTTTCGGCTTCGTCCAGTCCAAGCCGGCGTCCGCCCTGTCCCCCGTCTTCGTCACCCCCGACGCCCTGGGCGACGCCTGGAAGGACGGCAAGCTGCACGGGGCCCTGTCGGTCCAGCTGAACGGCAACGACTTCGGCCGCGCCGACGCGGGCGTCGACATGACCTTCGACTTCGGCGTCCTGATCGCCCATCTGGCCAAGACCCGCAGCCTTGTGGCCGGCTCGATCATTGGCTCCGGCACAGTGTCAAACCGCGACGCCGACGGCGGCCCCGGCAAGCCCGTCGATCAGGGGGGGCTCGGCTATTCCTGCATCGCCGAGGTGCGGACCGTGGAAACCATCAGCGGCGGCGCGCCCGTCACGTCCTTTCTGAAGCACGGCGACACCGTGCGGATCGAGATGATGGACGACAGACACCACTCGATCTTCGGGGCCATCGAACAGGTCGTGACCCCTCTGTAAGGCGGCTCAGTTCAGCCGCATCACCTGCGCCGAGAACCGCTCCATCTCCTCCTCCTGAGGCGACATCTGGAGCAGGAGCAGGTCCAGCCCTGCGGCCTCGAAGGCCTCGATCCGTTCCCGGACAGCCTCCGGCGTGCCGACGAAGCCGGGGCGCAGGCCGCGGTTGGACACGCTGTATTCGCGGATCTTCAGCTCGCGCTCCAGCTCGGTCCCGCTCAGCCACTGGTCGAAGTTGGCGAACCCGGCAGGGGGCGTACCCTGGGCCAGGCCGGGGATGGTGGTGATCCGCTCCAGCTCACGTTCGGCTTCCGCCTGGGTGTCACGCACGATCGCATAGCCGGCCATGCCGTACTGCATCGGCGGCAAGCCGAAGGCCTCGCGCCGCGCCTTCATGTCTGCGACCTTCTCGGCGATGAAATCCGGCTCGTCGCCGTGCATCACATAGGCATCGCAGTGCCGCGCGATCAGGGTCTTGGCCGCCTCGGACTCACCGCCAGCATAGATGACCGGACGCGGCCGCGCCGCCGTCGCGGTCGGCTTGGGCTCCACGATGGCGTCCTTCAGCGTGTAGTAGCGCCCCTCGAAATCGACGCGCTTCTCGGTCCACAGACGCGCCAGCACCTGCAGCCATTCGGTCGTCCGCGCATAGCGGTCGTCGTGCTGGTCGAACTGCAGGCCGTAGCTCTCGGCCTCCTTGGCCCACCAGGACGAGACCACGTTCAGCGCAAGGCGCCCCTTCGAGATCCGGTCGATGTTTGCGGCCTTCTTGGCGAACAGGGCCGGCTGGTGAAAGTTCGGCCGTACCGCGACCATCAGCTCGATCGTCTCGGTCACCGCCGCCAGGGCCGCCGCCGTCGACCAGGCGTCCAGCGCCGGGGCCTCGATTCCCTTGATGTCGTTCAGGTTCAGCTCGGCGATCAGGGTCAGGTCATAGCCCAGGGCCTCCGACCGCTTCACCAGCCGCGAGGCGTTTTCCCACGACGCCTCGCGCTCGTCGGCGACGTTTCTCAGCCAGCCGCCGAAGACCGGGGCCCAGTATCCATACCTCACGCCGCCAATCCCTTCTCTGCCCGCGCGGTCTCTTCGGCCACGATGCCCTTCAGCCACTCGACCAGGTTGTCGTGCGGATCAAAGCCCAGGACCTGGACCGGGTTCGCCACGAAGTTCGACAGGCCGTTGATGTCATAGAACAGGACCGACCCGTCCCGGTCGTCGATCAGATATTCGATCCCCCCGACCTCCAGGTTACCCGTGACGGCCAAGCGCTCGACCGCCTCGATGATCTCGGGCGGCGGCGTCGTGCGTGTCATGGTCAGGGTTGGGGCACCGGGCCGCACCAGACAGGCGTCGGCCGGGCACAGGTCGAACGCGTCGCCCGGGCTCTCGATGTCGATGGCGTACAGGTACTTGCCGTTCAGGGTCTCGACCCGAGTGATCTTGCCGTCCCGGCGCGGCGCATATTCCTGGATCAGGGAGATGCCGTTGACGCCCACCGGGCACCACTTTTCGCCCGCCGCTTCGGCCAGCTTTTCGGGCGTTTCATAGCGGGTGATGCCCGCGCCGGCCCCGCCGATGTCGGCCTTGACCAGCACCGGAAACCGCAAGCCTTCCGCCGCCGCTGGAATGTCCGCCTGGCGGTGTGCGACCCGCGTCGCCGGGCCCTTCAGCCCCAGCCGCGCGATCAGGCTCATCTGCCGGGCCTTGGAGGTGTCGATGTTCAGGGCCGAGGCATTGACCACCCGCGTGCCCAGCCCCTGCCAGTGCTCGAACAGGCTCTGGGCATAGAAGATCGGATGCTCGGGATCGCGCAGGAAGCTGGACATCGCCACCCGGCTGAACACCACGCGCGCCGGGGCGGGCGAGGCGGCCGGATCGAAGCCGTGGCCCGCCAGCGGCACCTTCACATAGGAAACGCCGTGCCGATCCAGCGCCGCGAACAGCGGCTCGAACCACTCGGGGTGCTCATAGACGACAGCGAGGTCGGGCAGGGATGCGGTCATGCCGAGGCAGATGCGTTACACCGTGGTGAAACGCAAGGGGTGCGCAGTCGCAGGGCCTTGGTGTCCGTCGACGATCAAAGACGGTGGACGAGCCGGGCCCGGCTGTGGCATCGCAGGGGCTGCGCCCCGGTGGTGGAATTGGTAGACGCGCCGGACTCAAAATCCGGTTCCGAGAGGAGTGCCGGTTCGACCCCGGCCCGGGGCACCAGCACTCGATGTTGACGGGCGGGGTCCGCCCGACGCGCCTTACCGTCCTGATCACGTTAGTGTCGCCGCCGAGCCACAGGTCGGAGCTTCTGGGCGTGGCTCAACCGGGGACCACAAGAGCGGTGCCGCCTGTCGCTGGAGCGGGCGGCGGGAATCGAACCCGCACGAAAAGCTTGGGAAGCTTTCAGGCTACCACTACATCACGCCCGCGCAGCCGAGCGGCAGCCTAGCGCAATGCCGGTAAGGCTCAAGCCCGGAAAGCCGTCGGCGGCGCAAAAGACATTTCCGTCCGAACACCGACAGTCTGTCTCGAAACCGATACAAGTAACGCTAACGCGGATTCAAGTCATTGTGCTCCGCCCTCGGAGCGAATGTAACAAATCACCGCTTTTCTGTCATTTGACCATTGCATTGACCCCCTAAAGCCACCGCGGGGTTGCTGGGACTGCGTCGTTCGGACGCGTGGCGACCGAACATTCAACGCGAGGGTTCCCGATGCTTCGACTGACCAAGGTTCTGCTGGCCGGTGCGGCCGTGATGGCGCTGGCCGCTTGCGGCTCCGCCGAAGTGGCGTCGCCTGGCGAGGGCGATTTCGGCAACCCCGGCACCGGCGGTGGTGGCGGTGGCGGCACCACGCCGCTGCCCCCCGGCACCCCGGCGGCCGACTGCCCGGCCGGCCTGTCGAACGTCGGCGTGGTCGCCAACGGAACCCTGCGCGCCTGCCAACTGCCCGCCGACATCATCGGCAGCCTGACCCTGTCGGTCCGCGCCGGCACGATCTACGCCATCTCGGGCCGCACCCAAGTCGGTACCGACCGTGGCATCGAAACGTCTTCGACGACGGGTCAACAGGGCATCCTGACGATCGACCCGGGCGTGCGCATCTTCGCCTCGGGCGGCTCGGACTATCTGATCGTCAACCGCGGCTCGCAGATTTTCGCCGAGGGCACCGCCACCAACCCGATCATCTTCACCAGCCGGCAGAACGTCGAAGGCACCACCACCCTGACCTCGCAAGGTCAGTGGGGCGGTCTGGTCCTCGCCGGCCGGGCACCGCAGGCCAACTGCGTGCTGACCGCTCCGGTGACCTGCACCGGCCAGGTCGAGGGCACCTCGACCTTCTACGGCGGCAACACCCCGACCGATAACTCGGGCCGCATCCGCTACGTCCAGATCAAGTTCTCGGGCTTCGAGATCTCGACCGGCAACGAGCTGCAGGGCCTGACCATGGGCGGCGTCGGCTCGGGCACCACGGTCGAGTTCGTCCAGGTTCACAACTCGTCGGACGACGGCATCGAAATCTTCGGCGGCAACGTCAACCTGCGTCGCGTGGTCATCACTGGCGCCGACGACGACGCCTTCGACACGGACACAGGCTGGCGCGGTGGTGCCCAGTTCGGCATCGTGACCCAGCGTGCTCCGGGCTCGACCAGCCGTTCGGCCGGGTTCGAGTTCTCGTCGGCCCCAGCCGCGACCCCGCTGGCCTCGCGCTACGTGTCGCAGCCCCGGATCGCCAACTTCACCCTGGTCGGCCGTGCCTCGCCGATCGACGCCCACACCGTCGCCCACTTTGACACGGGCTCGGACGCGACGATCATCAACTCGGTCTTCACTGCCGCCGCAGGCTCGGTCGCCGGCTGCCTGGACATCGCCGACGCCGATACGGCCACCATCCAGCCGGTGTTCCAATCGGTCTTCATGTCCTGCCCGGTTTCCTACCGTCCGGCCAACGCCGCTCGATCCGCTGCGACTTTCGTCCAGGCGCCGTCGAGCGGAAACACCCCCGCGGGCACCAACACCATGACTGCGCCTGCATCGGGCGCGACGCTGACCAACCAGGTCCTGACCTTCATCAACGGCGCCAATGAAAACGCCGTGACCCCGGTCAACGCCCCGGCCGTCTACAGCTTCTTCACGGCCACCACCTACATCGGCGCCGTCCAGAACGCCGCCGACACCTGGTACGCCGGCTGGACCTGCGGTCTGTCGGGCAACACGACCTGCTGATGACGGAAGCGAGGCGGTGGTCCTCATCGGGGCCACCGCCGCCTTTTCCGCTTTCGTTTGAACCCCTTCAAGGCGCAGATCATGAAGACACTCTCTCTGACCCTGACAGGGGTCCTCCTGGCCACCAGCGCGCTCATCGCGCCCGGCCTGGCCCACGCCCAGACGGCTCCGGTCGAGCAGACCCCGGCCGAGCAGACCGATCCTCAGGACGAGGCCACCCAGGTCGACGAGATCGTCGTCCTGGGTCGCTACATCCCCGAGCCCAACCGCGAGAGCCCGGAAGTCGCCGCCTTCCTGACGTCGGAAGACCTGCAGCGGACGGGTGATTCCAGCGCCGCCGCCGCCCTGACGCGCGTAACCGGCCTGACGGTCGTCGAAGGGCGCTTCATCTATGTCCGCGGCCTGGGCGAGCGCTACTCCTCGGCCCTGCTGAACAACTCGCCCCTGCCGTCGCCGGAACCGCTTCAGCGGGTCGTTCCGCTGGACCTGTTCCCGTCGTCGATCCTGGAAGGCGTGACCGTCCAGAAGACCTACTCGGTCAACTACCCCGGTGAATTCGGCGGCGGCGTGATCGATCTGCAGACGATCGACGCGCCCAACGAGCCGTTCTTCACTTTCTCGGCGTCGCTGGGTGGCAACACCGAGACGACCGCCCAGGAAGGCCTGATCTACTACGGTGGCCGCACCGACTTCCTCGGCTTTGACGACGATACCCGCGACGTGCCGGGTCCGCTCGCCCTCGCGTTCCGCTCCGGCAACCAGATCCAGGCCGGGCCGAACTACACCAACGCCGACCTGCGGCGCATCGGTCAGTCGCTGGTGAACGCCCCGCTGCGCCTGCTGCAGCGGGAGGAAATCCCGGTCGACGTCGGTTTCGAGCTGTCGGGCGGCTTCTCCAACGAGACGCCGATCGGAACGCTCGGTGTCATCCTGTCGGCCGGCTACGACAACGGCTGGCAGACGCGCCAAGGCTTCCAGGAAGACGCCCAGTTCTCGGGCAGCTCGCTGGTTCCTGCGCGCAGCTTCGCCTTCAACTCCACCCAGAACGACGTGCAGCTGAATTTCCTGGGCGGTCTGTCGCTGTCCGGGCTGGATCACGAGCTCAAGTGGACCAACTTCTACGTCCGCAACACCACCAAGGAAGCCCGGTCGCGCGTCGGCTCGGATAACCTGAATGCGGGCGGCTCGATCATCCGCGACGACTTCACCGAGTGGTACGTCCGCCAGCTGTTCTCGACCCAACTGGCCGGCGAGCACGAGTTCATGGACGGCGCGTTCGGCCTCGACTGGCGGGCGTCGTATGCGACCACATCGCGCGATGCGCCTTACGAGACCCGCTTCGGCTACACCGAGAACGCTGCCGGTGACTTCATCCACAACCTGTCTGAAAACCGCATCTCGTTCAGCGAACTGCAGGATGATGTCTTCTCGGCGGGCGTGGACGGAAGCTACACCCTGGCTCTGTCGGACTTCCGCGAGGCGGTCTTCAGCGTGGGCGTGTCCTACCTCGACAACACCCGCGAATCCGAGCGGCGCGACCTGTCGTTCATCTCGCCGGCCGGTCTGACGGATGACCAGCTGGAGAGCCGGGTCGACTTCCTGTTCTCGGACTTCAACATCAACGACAACACCCTGCAGATCCTGCAGCTGGGCGGCACCAACGCCGATGCCGCCTATGACGCCGAGCTGACCGTCGCGGCCATCTATGGTCAGGTCGAAGCCGAGATCATTCCGCTCGTCAACGTAACCGTCGGCGTCCGCTACGAGGACGGCGAACAGACCATCACGCCGCGCAATCTGTTCGGTGGCGCGACGATCTTCCCGGGCAACAGCATCGAGGAGCAGTATTTCCTCCCCGCTGCGACCGTGACCTGGAACTTCGCCGAGGACATGCAGCTGCGCCTCGCCGCATCCCAGACGATCGGCCGTCCGCAGTTCCGCGAACTGGCCCCGCAGTCCTACACGGACCCGGAAAGTGACCGCACCTTCATCGGCAACCCCTTCCTGGTGGATACCGAGATCCTGAACCTGGACGCTCGGTGGGAGTGGTATTTCGCCCGCCAGCAGTTCATCACGGCCGGCGTCTTCTACAAGGACCTCGACAAGCCGGTTGAATCAACGATCGTGCTCCAGGGCGACACGCGCCAGCAGTCGTTCCTGAACGCGCCGCAAGGCACGATCATCGGGGCCGAGTTCGAAGCCAAGAAATACTTCGAGTTCCCCGACAACGGCATGAGCTTCATCGCCAACAAGCGGTGGCTGGTTCAGGCCAACTACACCTACTCCGACTCCGAAGTGACTGTGGACGATGGTGACACCGTCCTGACGCTGGGCGGCCTCGGCAATCCCGAGCAGGCCAGCTTCTTCGTGACCGACGGGGCCCGTCTCCAGGGCCAGTCCGAGCACGTCGCCAACCTGCAGCTGGGTTGGGAAGACGACACGGCCCGGTCGCAGGCCACGATCATCGTCAACTATGTCTCCGAGCGCATCACCGCCCGCGGTGCCGGCGTCGGTGCCAGCCGCGAACCTGACTATGTCCAGGATCCGGGCATCTTCCTGGACTTCGTCTACCGCAAGGACTTCGAAGCCCTCGGCCAGGACCTGGGCTTTGCCCTGGAACTGCGCAACCTTCTGGGGACAGACTTCGACGAGTTCCAGGAGCTGGGCAACAAGATCCGGATCAACAACTACGACCTGGGCTCGAGCGCCTCGGTCAGCCTGACGGCCCGCTTCTAGGGCCAGAGTCTCCTCCCCGAGTGACGACGGCCGCCCCGGCGACGGGGCGGCCGTTTTCTTTGATCCTCCCCCGTTGGGGGAGGGGGACCGCGAAGCGGTGGAGGGGGCTGACCGCGCATGACGGCGTGTGCGCCGGGGGGGGGGGGGGGGGGGGGCGGGGGGGGGGGCGGCGGCCGCGCCAGGGCGCGGCGGCGCGGGCGCGCCGAAGACCCAC
>JAESGK010000070.1_pt1 | contig 123750 bp, 112 predicted proteins | sample 9269681 | NCBI WGS metagenome assembly JAESGK01 (sample SAMN14515347, study PRJNA621673) | algae metagenome | isolation source: Timaviella obliquedivisa GSE-PSE-MK23-08B and co-occurring heterotrophs from... | place: USA: Grand Staircase Escalante National Monument, Utah | collected 2006-08-15 | reverse complement strand
ATGGGCATGACGGGCCTGTCGTTTGCCGCCGTGCCGCTCTACGACATGTTCTGCAAGGCGACGGGTTTCGGCGGCACGCCGCGCATCGCCACCGAGCAGGCCGGCACCGCCGGCGCGGGCCAGATCCTCGACCGGACGGTTTCCGTGCGTTTCGACGCCAATGTCGCGCCCACTTTGGGCTGGCGATTCGAGCCGGAGAGCCCCGAGATCGCCCTGCGCGTCGGCGAGACCAAGACGGTGTTCTACAAGATCACCAACCGCACCAACCGCGCCTCGACCGGGATTGCGACTTTCAATGTCCAGCCCGAACGGGCGGCGGCGCATTTCGTCAAGATCCAGTGCTTCTGCTTCACCGAGCACACCTTGCAGCCAGGCGAGAGCCTCGAGGCGCCGGTGGTGTTCTATATCGACCCCGAGATCGCGAAGAATCGCGATCTCGACGGCGTCAAGTCGCTGACCCTGTCCTACACCTACTTTCCCTCCAAGGCGGGCCAGCCCGTCACGGAGGTGAAGGCCGGCGCGGGAACGGGTGACGCGGGCAAATCGAACCTGTAAACAACGGCGCACAAGCGCGCTGAAAAGACGTCGGACGCGGAGACCAAGACGATGGCCGGGGCCCATACCAAGAACCACGACTACCACCTCGTCGACCCGAGCCCGTGGCCGATCGTCGGCGCGATCAGTGCGACGACGATGGCGATCGGCGCGGTGATGTGGATGAAGGCGATGACGCTGGGCGGCATGAAGCTCGGCCCGCTCGTCTTCGGCGTCGGCCTGCTCGGCGTGCTCTACACCATGCTGATGTGGTGGATCGACGTCACCCGCGAGGCCGAACATGAGGGCCACCATACCCGCGTCGTCCAGATGCACCATCGCTACGGCATGCTGATGTTCATCGCCTCGGAGGTGATGTTCTTCGTCGCCTGGTTCTGGGCCTATTTCGACGCCAGCCTCTATGCCGGCGAGGCGATCAACTATACGCGCCAGGAGTTCACCGGCGGCGTCTGGCCGCCCAAGGGCATCGCCACCTTCGACCCCTGGCACCTGCCGCTGCTCAACACGCTGATCCTGCTGACCTCGGGCACGACCGTGACCTGGGCCCACCACGCGCTGATCCATGGCGACCGCGAGGGCCTGAAGCAGGGCCTGTGGCTGACCGTGATCCTCGGCATCCTGTTCACGATCTGCCAGATCTACGAATACGGGCACGCCGCCTTCGCCTTTTCGGGCCATATCTACGGCGCGACCTTCTTCATGGCGACCGGCTTCCACGGCTTCCATGTCTTCATCGGCACGATCTTCCTCGCGATCTGCCTGTACCGGGCCTATCTCGGCCATTTCAAGCCGGAGCAGCATCTCGGCTTCGAGTTCGCCGCCTGGTACTGGCACTTCGTCGACGTGGTCTGGCTGTTCCTGTTCGCCGCGATCTATGTCTGGGGAGCGGGCCCGGCCGCCGGCGCGGCGCACTGAGCGCCACGAGACTGCGACATCGACAAAGGCGGCCTCGCGGCCGCCTTTGTGCTTTATGGGCTGGATGATTTCGCGAGGAAACACGCCGTCATCCTGGGCGAGCGAAGCTCGTCCCGGGATCCATCCTAGAGCGCCGACAGAACCCTATGATGGATCCCGGAGCTGCGCCGCTTCGCGGCTTGTTCGGGATGACGGCGCGCTTCTGACGGACGGTATCATGTCTCGTCGTTACGCTTTCTGGAGGCCATCATGGCCGACGACCACGCTCACCTGCCCTCGCCCTGGAAAACCGGCATGGCCGGCCGCTGCCCGCGCTGCGGCGAGGGCAGGCTGTTTCAGGGCTTCCTCAAGGTCCGTCCGCGTTGCAGCGCCTGCGGGCTCGATTTCGCCTTCGCGGATTCGGCCGACGGGCCGGCCGTGTTCATCATGCTGATCGCGGGCTTCGCGGTGCTGGGATCGGCGCTTTATGTCGAGATCGCCTATGAGCCACCGATCTGGCTGCATCTGGCGATCTGGCTGCCGCTGTCGATCATCGTCTGTCTGGCCATGCTGCGGCCGATGAAGGGCCTCGCGGTCTCGCTGCAATATGCCAACAAGGCCGAGGAAGGCCGGCTCGACAAGCGATGAGCGACGCAGCCGCCTCCCCTCATCGGCCCCGCCTGCTCTGGCCGGCGCTTTTCACCGTCATCGGCGTAGCGGTGCTGTGCATACTGGGCGGCTGGCAATTGCTGCGGATGGGCGAGAAGCGCGCCTTCATCGACCGGCTGCAGGCGCAGGCGGCGGGCGCGCCGGCCGCGATGCCGGCTGTCGCGACATGGCCCGGCCTCGACCCTGCGGCGCTCGATCTGACCCGCGTGCAGGCGCGCGGCGTCTTCATCGACGGTCCCTTCGCCGGCGTCCGCACCACCATCGCCTCGGGCGGGCCGGGCACGCGCCAGCTCTCGGGCTTCGGCCGCTGGATCTTTCAGGGCTTCCGGCTGGAGGATGGCGGCGTCGTTTTGGTCAATCGCGGCTTCGTGCCGGAAAATCGGTTCGGGCAGATGTCGCCCGCAACGGGGCCTGCGACCATCACCGGCTATCTGCGCGCGCCCGAACCGCGCGGGAGCTTCACGCCCGCCGACCTGCCGGCGCAGCGCGAGTTCTACACGCGCGATCCGGCGGCAATCGCCGCCTCGCTCGGCATAGGTCCGGCGGCCGCGTTCTATCTGGAGGCCGAGCGGGTCGGCGACGGCATGACTCCGCCCGCCGGCGTCGATGCGAAGGAACTGATCGGGCGCATTCCCGACAACCACCTGTCCTATGCGCTGACATGGTTCGGGCTGGCGCTGACGCTGATCGGGGTGTTCGGGGCGTGGGCGTGGCAGGGGCGCAGGCCCTCGCCCCCGGCGGATTGAGCCGATTGCGGTTTTGCCCAAAACCGCCAAGCGGCCTATAGCAAACCCAAGCCAACCCGAGACCCTTCCGCCGTGCTTCACATCTCCACCCGCGGGGAGGCCCCTGCCCTCTCCTTTTCCGACGCGCTGCTGGCGGGCCTCGCCCGCGACGGCGGGCTCTACATCCCCGAGCGCTTTCCCATGCTCGGCACGGCAGAGATCGCGGGCTTCGCCGGCAAGCCCTACGCGCAGGTGGCGGAGCGCGTGCTCGGCGCGCTGAGCGACGGCGACATCGAGGGCAAGGCGCTCTCGGAGATGATCGCGCAGGCCTATGCGAGTTTCCGGCATCCGGCCGTCTGCCCGCTGACGCAGCTGGGCGACAACCTCTTCGTGCTCGAACTCTTCCATGGGCCGACGCTCGCCTTCAAGGATGTGGCGATGCAGTTGCTCGGGCGGCTGATGGACCATGTGCTGACGCTGCGCGGGGCGCGCGCCACCATCGTCGGCGCGACCTCGGGCGACACCGGCGGGGCCGCCATCGACGCCTTCAAGGGCCTGAAGAACGTCGACGTCTTCATCCTCTATCCGCAGGGCCGCGTCTCGGACGTGCAGCGCCGGCAGATGACCACGGTCGAAGCCGACAACGTCCACGCCATTGCGATCGACGGCACCTTCGACGACTGCCAGAACCTGCTCAAGGCGCTGTTCAACCACCACGCCTTCCGCGACGAGATCGGCCTGTCGGGCGTCAACTCGATCAACTGGGCAAGGATCGCGGCGCAGGTGGTGTATTATTTCACCTCGGCGGTGGCGCTGGGCGCGCCTGGCCGGAAGGTGTCCTTCGCCGTGCCGACCGGCAATTTCGGCGACGTACTGGCGGGTTACGTCGCCAAGCGGATGGGGCTGCCGGTCGAGCGGCTGCTGATCGGCACCAACAGCAACGACATCCTGGCGCGCACCCTGACCGAGGGCGTCTACGAGATGCGCGGCGTCCATGCCACGACTTCGCCCTCGATGGACATCCAGATCTCGTCGAATTTCGAGCGGCTGCTGTTCGACGCGCATGGCCGCGACGGCGCGGCGATCCGCGGCCTGATGGACTCGCTCAAGCAGTCGGGCCGCTTCGCGATCGGCCCTGAGCCGCTCGCGCGCATCCGGGCCGAGTTCGACGCGACCGCGATCGACGAGACCAAGGTGTCAGCCGAGATCGGCGCGACCTGGCGGGACGCCGGCTATCTGCTCGATCCGCATACGGCGATCGGCGTCGCTGCCGCCCGCGAGGGGCTCAAGCGCGATCCGGCCACGCCGATGATCGTGCTCGGCACCGCCCATCCGGCCAAATTCCCCGCCGCCGTCAAGGCCGCAAGCGGCGTCACCCCTGTCCTGCCAGCCCATCTCGCCGACCTGATGGACCGCAAGGAGCGTTTCACGCCGATGCCGAACGACCAGACGAGACTCGAAAGCTTCATCCGCGAGCATGCCCGCGCAGTGCGGGGAGCTGCGGCATGAGCGAGCATGGCGACGAGATCGACATCGCCGCGCCGAACGCCGGCGAGCACGACCCCGATGTCGGGCTGACGACGCTGCCGTCAGGCCTGCGCATCGTCTCGCAGCGCATGGACCATGCAGCGACCGTCTCGCTCGGCATCTGGATCGGCGCGGGCTCGCGCGACGAGCTGCCCCATGAACACGGGCTCGCCCATCTGCTGGAGCACATGGCTTTCAAGGGCACGGCGAAACGCAATGCGCTGGAGATCGCCGAGGAGATCGAGAGCGTCGGCGGCGACCTCAATGCCGCCACCAGCGTCGAATACACCTGCTACACCGCCCGCGTGCTGGGCGAAGACCTCGAACTCGCGGTCGATATCCTCGCCGACATCCTGACCTCGCCTGCCCTCACCGAGGAGGAACTGAAGCGCGAGAAGGGCGTGATCCTGCAGGAGATCAGCGCCGTTCAGGATACGCCAGACGACCTCGTCTATGACCGCTTCCTGCAGGCGGCCTTCCCCGACCAGCCGCTCGGCCGGCCGATCCTGGGCACGGCCAGGACGGTGAAAAGCTTCACGCCCGACGCGATCCGGGCCTATCTCGCGCGCCATTATCACGCCGGCAACATGGTGCTGGCGGCGTCGGGCGCGGTCGACCACGACCGGCTTGTGGCGCTCGCAAAGACGCATCTGGCGGCGCTGCCGGCCTCGCCCGAGGCGAAACCGGCGCGCGAAAGCGGCGCGTATCGCGGCGGCGAGGCGCGGATCAGGAGCGACGAGGAACAGGTCCATCTCGTGCTAGGCTTTCCAGGCCAGCCCTTCAGCAAGGGCGCGCATTATCCGCTGCAGATCTTCTCGTCGGTGCTCGGCGGCGGGCTGTCCTCGCGGCTGTTCCAGGAGGTGCGCGAGAAGCGCGGGCTGGCCTATGCGGTCGACGCCTTCCACTGGCCCTTCTCCGATTGCGGCGTCTTCGGCATCAGCGCCGGCACCGCCCCGGAGGACGCAGCCGAACTGATCGACGTGTCGCTGGCCTGCCTGCGGCAGGCGGCCGAGGATGTCAGCGAGGCCGAGGTCGCGCGGGCCCGGGCGCAGATGAAGGTCGGGCTGCTCGCCTCGCTGGAGAGCCCCGGCGGCAAGCTCGAGCAGATGGCGCGACAGGTGCTGATCTTCGGCCGGGCGATCCGCCGCGAGGAACTGGCGGCGCGGCTCGATGCGGTGACGCTGGAGGATGTGCGCGCGGCGGGCCGCTCCCTGCTCGGCCACCAGCCGACGATCGCCGCCGTCGGCCCGCTCAAGGGCCTGCCGCCTGCAAAGGGGCTGAAATACGCCAGCCGCGCTATGGATTGACGCCATGGCGCTGTTCCGTTTCGCGACCGACCCTCCCGCGCGCCCGCTGATCCGCACACAGAACCTCGTCCTGCGCGCGCCTGCCGCTGCCGACTACGCCGCCTGGGCCGTGCTGCGCATGGAGAGCCGCGAATTCCTGACGCCATGGGAGCCGGTCTGGAACGAGGACGACCTGACGCGGGCCTCGTTTCGGCTGCGGGTGAAGCGCGCCGCCCGCGAGATCGCCACCGATGAGGCCTATTCGCTGTTCATCGTCGATCAGCGCAGCGAGGCCCTGATCGGCGGGCTGACGCTGGGGCTCGTGCGGCGCGGCGTGGCGCAGGCCTGCACGCTGGGCTACTGGATGGGCCAGCGCCATGCTGGGCGGGGCCATATGACCGAGGCCGTGCGCGGCGCGCTGCGCTTCGCCTTCAACGATCTCGCCTTGCACCGGGTCGAGGCCGCCTGCCTGCCCGCGAACGAGCCCTCACGCCGGCTGCTGGAGCGCGTCGGCTTCCATCGCGAGGGCATGGCGCGGGCCTATCTGCGCATCAACGGAGCCTGGGCGGATCATCTGCTCTATGCGGCCTTGTCGAGCGACAGGGCGCCGGCCGGCGCGGGCTGAGCCGGGGCGGCGTGCGTTTAGCGTCGCGCAGTGTGCCTTGCCCTTGCCATGAGCCCTCGCTAGGACTGACCTCCATATCCGAATGATCACCTCCCGTCCAAGCATCGAGCCGCGCTTGTCCATTCCCGACCGACTGATCCGGTTTGGCTGCGCCGTCGCCGGCATGCTGCTGTGGCTTGCGCTCGCCGCGACGCAGGCGTTTGCCGTCGAGGCCGTGCGCGTGCCGGTCGATTCCTCCGTGCTCGACCTGACCAACGTCGTCGAGCGCAACAAGTCAGACGGCGACGTCATCCAGATCTCGACCGCGCCCGGGCCCGACGGCATCGTGCGCCGCATCGCGGTCAGGGCGCGCGAATCAGGCGCGCGGCCGGACTGGATCGTCTTTGCGCTGACCAATGATTCCGACGAGCAGATCGACCGGCTGCTGGTCGCGCCGTTCCACAGACTGATCGGTTCGGGCGTGATCTGGCCCGATCTCGGCGACCGGCGCATCGAGGCGGTGACCGCGAGCCAGGGCCTCAGCCCCGAGCGCGAGGAGAGCCCCGACGCCGACGTGTTCCTGATCACGCTCGACCCCGGCACCACGGTGACTTTCGTGGCCGAGCTGAAATCGCCGAACCTGCCGCAGCTCTATCTCTACGAGCAGGAAGCCTACCGCCAGAAGACCAACGGGCTGACGCTCTACAAGGGCATCATCATCGGCATCGCCGGCCTGCTGGCGCTGTTCCTGACCATCATCTTCGTGGTCAAGGGCGCAGTGATCTTTCCCGCCGCCGCAGCGCTGGCCTGGGCGGTGCTGGCCTATTCCGGGCTCGATTTCGGCTTCTTCCAGCGCATCTTTCCGCTGACGCCGGCGATCGAACGAATCTACCGCGCCGGCGCGGAGGTGGTGCTGGCGGCGACGCTGCTCGTCTTCCTCTTCGCCTATCTCAACCTCGCGCGCTGGCATGTGCGCTACAGCCACGTCACCTTCGTCTGGATGCTGGGCCTGGCCGGCCTCGTTGGGCTTGCCGTCTTCGACGCGCCGATGGCGTCAGGCATCGCGCGCATCTCGATCGCGGCGGTGGCGGCGGTCGGCTTCGTGCTGATCCTGCATCTGGCGACGCATGGCTATGAGCGCGCGGTGATGCTGATCCCGACCTGGTTCCTGCTCGCGGTCTGGGTCACGGCGGCGGGCTTCACCGTGACCGGCCAGTTCTCGCGCGACCTCGTCGCGCCGGCCCTGCTCGGCGGACTCGTGCTGATCGTGCTGCTGATCGGCTTCACCGTGATCCAGCACGCCTTTGCCGGCGGAGGGCTGTCGCAGGGGCTGGTCTCGGAGACCGAACGGCGCGCGCTGGCGCTGGCGGGCTCGGGCGACCTCGTCTTCGACTGGGATGTCAGCGCCGACAGGATTTTCGTCTCGCCGCAGATCGAGGCGTTGCTCGGACTGCCGCGCGGCGCGCTCGAGGGCTCGGCCTCGCGCTGGCTCGAGCACATGCATGTCGCCGACCGCGACCGCTACCGCGTCACGCTCGACGCCGTGCTGGAGCAGCGCCGGGGCAAGCTCAACCTCGATGTCCGCCTGCGCGCCGGCAGCGGCGCCTATCACTGGTTCAACGTCAAGGCGCGGCCCGTCATCGGCTCGGACGGCGAGGTCATCCGCGTCATCGGCACGCTGTCGGACGTCACCGAGCAGCGCACGGCGCAGGAGCGCCTGCTGCACGACGCCGTCCACGACAACCTGACCGGCCTGCCCAACCGCAAGCTGTTCCAGGACCGGCTGAGCGCCGTCTTCGGCTTCTGCCGGGTCGACGACAACATCCGCCCGACCGTGATCGTGATCGATGTCGACCGCTTCAAACAGGTCAATGAATCGGTCGGCTTCTCGGCAGGCGATTCGATCCTGCTGACGCTGGCGCGCCGGCTCGGCCGGCTGCTGCGGGCGCAGGATACGCTGGCGCGCATCGGCGGCGACACCTTCGCGATGATCCTCGTCTCGGAGCGCGATCCGGAGCGGATTCTCGCACTGGCCGAACTCGTGCGGCGCGCGATCTCGACGCCGATCACGCTGTCGGAGCGCGAGATCTTCCTGACGCCCTCGATCGGTCTCGCCTTGTTCGACCCCGCGCCGGCAGCCCGCAAGGACGACTGCCTCAAGAACGCCGAACTGGCCATGGCCCATGCCAAGCGACAGGGCGGAAACAAGATCGAGGTCTTCGTGCCGGCGATGCGGACCGACCGCAACGACCGGCTGGCGCTGGAAAGCGATTTGCGCCGCGCCATCGAGCGCGGCGAGATCCAGGTGCTGTACCAGCCGATCGTCCGACTGGAGGACCGCACCATCGCCGGTTTCGAGGCGCTGGTGCGCTGGGACCATCCGCGCGAGGGCCGGCTGATGCCGCAGGATTTCCTCGCCATCGCCGAGGAGACCGGGCTGATCGTCGATCTCGGCGTCTATGTGATGGACCGCACGGCGCGCGAGCTGGAGGCCTGGCAGGCCGCGCTGGAGGTCGATCCGCCGATCTTCGCCAGCGTCAACGTCTCCTCGCGCCAGCTTCTGCGCCACGATCTGCTGCATGACGTGAAGACAGTGCTCGGCCGCCGCCGCGTGCTGCCGGGCACGCTGAAGCTCGAAATCACCGAGAGCCTGGTGATGGAGAACCCGGAATACGCCGCCCAGATGCTGCACCGCATCCGGGATCTCGGCGCGGGCCTGTCGCTCGACGATTTCGGCACGGGCTATTCCTCGCTGTCCTATCTGCAGCGCTTCCCCTTCGACACCATCAAGGTCGACCAGAGCTTCGTGCGTCAGATGGGCAACGGCAAGCCGCCGGTGATCCTGCGCTCGATCGTCCAGCTCGCCGCCGATCTGCGCATGGACGTGGTGGCGGAAGGAGCCGAGAGTGAATCGGATGCGATCGAGCTCTACCAGCTCGGCTGCCACTACGCGCAGGGCTACATCTTCGGAAAGCCGATGACGGCGGCCGAGGCGCGCCGGCTGGTGGGCGCTAGCGCGGCGACCACGGAAGCCGCCTGAGGCTTCAGCCTCATACCGTCGGCCCTGGAGTGCAGCGGATCGCTCTGTCGTCTTTGCGAGCGCAGCGAAGCAATCCAGCGTTTGCGCGAGACCCCTGGATTGCTTCGCTGCGCTCGCAAAGACGACGGGTCCGGCGCTGGAGCGTCTGGCCTCACAACTGCGATTCGACCGGCAGGCAGCCGATCAGGAAGGCCGCCAGCCTGCGCCGCAGGCTGGCGGCGGGCTCTCGGCCCGGAGCCTCGCCCCAGCGGAGCCGGCCGCCGCGCAAGGTCACGGCGAAGGCGGAATCCGGTTCGGTCTGCTCCCGGAAGTGGCGGTCGATCTCGCAGGCCAGCTCGCGGTCGTGGACGATCACGCCCATCTCGGTGTTGAGCGAGCGGGAGCGCGGATCGAAATTGAACGAGCCGACGAAGGCGATCTCGCAATCGACCGTGAAGGCCTTGGTGTGCAGGCTCGCGCCCTTGGAGCCGAAGAGCGAGCCGCGCGCCGGGTTGAGTTCCGGGCGCAGTTCGTAGAGCGCCACGCCGAGCTTGAGCAGCGGCCTGCGATAACCGGCATAGGCCCCGTGGACGGCGACCACATCGGTCGCCGCCAGCGAGTTGGTCAGGACGGATATCCTGACGCCACGCGCGGTGAGCCTGCCCAGGACCGCCATGCCGTCCTCGCCGGGGATGAAATAGGGCGAGATGATCGCAAGGTCGTGGCGCGCTGACGCCACGAGGTCGCCGATCCGGGTCGCCAGCCGGTTGCCGTTATTGGCGCCCAGCGCCTTGCGCGCTTTGTCCGACATGACCTCGATGTCATCGACCCAGCGCAGGCTGTCCCCGGGCAGGCATTCGGCCGATCCGGTCTGCTCGCCTTGGCGGCCAAGATAAGGCTCGGCCCTAGGCGATGCGGCCAGCGTCTCATGTCTGGCGCGGACATCCTCCAGCGTCAGGCGCAGGCGGCGGCGGAACAGGGCGTTGATCGGGACGGCCACCGCGCTGTTCCAGAACTCGTCGAAAATCGCCTGCGCCGGGGCCAGCGCCTCCCCGACCAGAGCCAGATCCATGTCGTGAAAGTTCGAATCGGCGGCGGCGTCGAAATAGGCGTCGCCGATATTGCGGCCGCCGATGATGGCGATACGGCCGTCCGCGATCCAGGCCTTGTTGTGCATGCGCCGCGTCGCAGTGACGAAGCGCGCCAGCAATTCGAGCCCGCGCCTGAAGCCGGCGCCACGGTTGCGGCTGGGATTGAACAGGCGGATCTCGATATGGGGGTGGGTGTCGACGGCGCGGTAGAGCCGGTTTCGGCCGCGCATGCTGATGTCGTCGATCAGCATGCGGACGCGCACGCCGCGATCGGCGGCTGCGATCACCTCACGCAGCAGCAGACCGCCGGTGAGATCGTCGAGCCAGTAATAATATTGCAGGTCGAGGCTGCGGCCGGCCTGACGGGCCGATGCGGCGCGCAGCGCGAAGGCCTGCAGGTTGTCGGCGAGGAGGGCTACGCCTGACTGGCCGTCCCGGCCGCGCAGGAGCGGCGCCACGACACGGTCGATCGCGGTTTCGTCATCGCCAACGAGCAACGCATGCGCATGTGGACCGCTGGCGCGGCGGGCAAGGCGTCCATATGAGGACACGCCGGCGAGCGCGACGGCGGCCAGCGCGACGAAGACAACAAGACCAATCAGCCATGACATCGGAAACGCGATCGACCCCCTTGAGTACAATCAATTCGCTTCGAGCCAATTCGTTCAATCCTCTGCCTCAAATGAGTCCTGGGCAGGGAAAACGAACCGGGGCGCTGGCACGCGCGTTGAATGTCGGTCACGTTCGTCCCTCGCTGGCGGATGTCTTCGACCTTTCGCGCGACGAGACAAGGGCTGGCTGACTGTGTCCGACGACTGGAAGACGCGCTGGCGCATGAGTTTCCGGCGCGAGGCGGCGCTGGACTTGGACGGGCGGCCGCTGGGCCGGATCAGGCGGCTGCGCGCCCTGCGCTCGGCCGGCTGGAGCCGCGAGCGCGCCCATGGGGCGCGGCCTCAGGAGCCGCAAGCCAACGTCGAACTGCTCTTCGCCTCCTACAACATCCACAAGGCCGTCGGCCGCGACAGGCGCTTCGACCCCGACCGGATCGTCGCGGTGCTGAAGGAGATCGACGCCGACGTCGTGGCGCTGCAGGAGGCCGACCGGCGCTTCGGCACGCGCGCGGGCCTGCTCGAACTCGAAACGCTGATGCGCGAGACGGGCCTCGCCCCGGTGCGCGTCCACGAAACCGGGCCGCGCCATGGCTGGCACGGCAATGTCGTGCTGATCCGGCAGGGCAGCGCGACCGCGACGACGCAGATCGTGCTGCCGGGGCTGGAGCCGCGCGGGGCGCTGATCGTCGATCTCGATTTGCCCTGCGGCTGCGTGCGCGTGGTCGCCGCGCATCTCGGGCTGCTGCGGCATTCGCGCTCGCGCCAGATCGAGAAGCTGATGGCGGCAGCCCATGACGGCGACAGGCGGCCGATCGTGCTGATGGGCGACTTCAACGAATGGCGCGTCGGCCGGCGCTCCAGCCTGCACGGGCTCGCGCCGCATTTCGGGCCGGTGCAGGCCTCGGTGCCGAGCTTTCCGGCGCGGTTTCCGGTGCTGGCTCTCGACCGTATCGTGACCTATCCGCCGGAGCTGATCGCGAGCGTGACCGTGCATGACACGCCGCTGGCGCGCATCGCCTCGGACCATCTGCCGATCAAGGCGCGGATCGAACTGCCTGCGTTCGAGAGGTGATCCAAAGCGTTCGGCGATCGCCTCCCCGTCTTTGCGAGCGCAGCGAAGCAATCCAGCCGTCTCGCTCTAAGTCCTCCTGGATTGCTTCGTTGCGCTCGCAAAGACGGTGGAGCGTTTGCGCTGGACGGCCTTCAACCGGCCGTCGGAGCAAAAAACTCAGGCGTGACCGGCCTCCCGCGAGAGGAACGCCGGGTCGATGCCGATCTTGCCCAGCGCGCGGTTGTATTTCGTCGCGATGCCGTCGTCGAAGAGCAGGGCCGGATCGGCGGCGCAATGCAGCCAGCCATTCGACTGGATCTCGGATTCGAGCTGGCCCGCGCCCCAGCCGGCATAGCCCAGCGCCAGCACGGCATTCTCAGGGCCGCTGCCGATGGCGATGGCGCGCAGGATGTCGAGCGTCGCGGTCAGGCAGATGCCGTCATCGATCGGCAGCGTCGCCTGCTCGAGGAAGAAATCGGCGCTGTGCAGCACGAAGCCGCGCTTGGTCTCGACCGGTCCGCCGCGCAGCACCTGCATCCGCTCGGCCTGGCTCGGCAGGCGGATCAGCTCCTCCGACGGGATGACGTCGAGCTGCACCAGGAGATCGGGGAATTTCGTGTCCGAGGCCGGCTTGTTGACGATGATGCCCATCGCGCCATCCTCGGAATGGGCGCAGACATAGACGACGCTGCGGCTGAAGCGCGTGTCGGCCATGCCGGGCATCGCGATCAGGCATTGCCCGTCGAGATAGCTGCGGCCGCTGACGCGCTGGTTCGAACCGATCTTCATCATGTCATGCTAGAGCATATCCTGCGGCGATGGGAACTGGGGATCGCGTCCGAATTTGTGTCATGCTCTGCGCGTAGCGGGCATGGCATCGATACGGCGCGGCGTGCGGGTCACGCAATCGTGGAGCCGCGTCAGCCGGTTTTTGTCGCAATTTTTGCCGAAAGAGCCTAGATCAGGACCGTGAAGCGTTTTCTCGTCCTCGCCATCTGCGCCCTTGCCGCGCTCTCAGCGCCCGCCTCAGCGCAGGAGGGCGCGACCTCGTCATGGTCGAAGGGCGACTACTCGGCCCTGCGCCTGATCGCAGGCGCGACCGCGCCGTCCGGCAAGCAGCGCGTCGGCGTCGAAATCACCACCAAGCCCGGCTTCAAGACCTATTGGCGCAATCCCGGCGATTTCGGCGTGCCGCCGGTGTTCGACTGGAGCGGCTCGACCAATATCGGCGGGCTCGACGTGCGCTGGCCGGCGCCCGAGCGCTTCCAGGACGGGGCCGGCTTCTCGGTCGGCTATGTCGGCGAGGTCGTGATCCCGATCTCGGTGCAGCCGGTCGATCCGACCAAGCCCGTCATGCTGGTGCTGAAGCTCGACTATGCGGTCTGCGAGACGATCTGCGTGCCGGCCAAGGGCGAGGCGCGGCTCTGGCTCGAGCCCGGCGTGACCTCGGTGAGCGCCACCCGGCTCGAGGTCTACGAGGCGCGGGTGCCGGTCAAGATCAAGCCCGGCCCGCAGCGCGACAGGCTGGCGCTGATCGAAGCGAAGTTCGAGGAAACGCCGCAGGACTCGTCGCTGCGGCTCGTGCTGCGCGCGCCGCCCGAGGGCAAGGTGGAGGACGTCTTCGTCGAGGGGCCGGGCATGTGGTCCTTCGGCAAGCCGAAATTCACCGCGCAGGCCGACGGCACCACCGTCGCGCTGGTCAGGATCAACGACCGGCCCAAGGGCGCGGCCGGACCTGTTCCCTTCATCGTGACCCTGCGCGGCCAGCCGGGCGCGGTCGAGACGCGGCTGGAACTCGACATCCCCGCCGGCAAGCCGTAATCCGTCAGCCCGAGCGGCGGACGGCCGCAGGCTTCACGGAGAACGACGCGATGACGATCAAGGTGGGTGACAAGCTTCCGCAGGCGACGTTCCGTCTGATGACCGCGGACGGGCCGGCCCCGAAGACGACCGACGACCTGTTCAAGGGCAGGAAGGTCGTGCTCTTCGCCGTGCCCGGCGCCTTCACCCCGACCTGCCACAAGAACCACCTGCCGGGCTTCGTCGCCAAGGCCGACGAGATCAAGGCCAAGGGCATCGACGCCATCATGGTGACGAGCACCAACGACGTCTTCGTCATGGACGCCTGGGCCAAGGCGACCGGCGGGGCCGGCGTGATCGAGTTCCTGTCGGACGGCAATGCCGACTTCGCCAGGGAGATCGGGCTTTCGCTCGACGGCTCGGGTTTCGGGCTCGGCACGCGCTCGCAGCGCTATGCGATGATCGTCGAGGACGGCGTCGTGAAGGAACTCAACGTCGAGGACGCGCCCGGCAAGGCCGACGTCTCCGGAGCCGAGGCGCTGCTGAAGCAGCTCTGAGCGCAGGCGCTCGCGATCAGGCCCGCGTCGTCCGCAGGGATGGCGCGGGTTTTTTGCCGGGTCGGATGGGACGATGCGCGCTATGCGCCAAGGTGGGTCGACTATGGGTCGATTGTGTTGAAGAAGTCCGCCGCAATACTTCGGACCAGCCCGGTCGGCCCGAGTGTAGAAATTTAGTCTTTCTGTGGACGGCATTTTCAGCTTTGGAGAGCATTTTCCTGAAGCAAGAAGAATGTTCTTCTTCGTCAGGTTCCGACGCCGCCCGAGTTTCACGCCGGCCGGACTTTTTCAACACAATCGGTCGGAAGCGGAAGTCACGGGAGGGCCAATGGTGGACGTCCCTATGATCGAGCCGGGAGCCCTGCTCGGGCTCGCCATGATCGGTCTGGACGAGGAGTTGCCTCCTTCCCAGGCCGAGCCTACCGGCTGGGCGGCGATCAACCATCTCCACAGGCTCGGCAGCCGTGAAGTGCTTGACCTAGCTCTTGCCGCGTGTGTCGAGCCGGAGCCCCTTCGACGTCGCGTCGGGGCCTGTATTCTCGGCCAACTCGGACACGCAAAGGCTGGCTTTGAGCCTGTCTTTGTGGAGGAGCGCTACCAAGGGCTTTCAAACTTGCTGGCGACCGAACAGGCGGGACCAGGCGATCCGGCGGTGTTGGCGGACACGTGCATCGCGCTTGGCCATCTGCACGACGCTCGGGCGATCCCGATGATCATTAAACTTCTTGTGCATCCCGTAGTGGAGGTCCGGCGCGGCGTGGTGAGCGGCATAAGCCGCTACGTCGAAAGCGAGGCCATCAACGGCTTGATCGTGCTGTCGGCAGATACGGATGAGGAGGTGCGAGATTGGGCGACCTTTGGCCTCGGCCAATTGATCGAGACCGACACGCCCGCTATCCGGGCTGCTTTGCACGCGCGCTTGGACGACCCCTGCGCCCAAATACGTGGCGAGGCGATCGAGGGGCTTGCGACGCGCGGCGATCGGTCGGTGCTGCCAATCCTGATCCGAGAACTGCACGATGGAGTTTCGCAACCTCTGCTCGACGCTGCGATCGCGCTCGCGGTTCCGGACTTGTGTGAAGCTTTGGCCGCCGCCGAGAAAAGGGGCCTTGTCATACAGGCAAGCTATGGACCTTACGACCTTTCGAGCGTCTGGGCCGAGGCGACGAGTGCCTGCGGCTGCTAAGGGTCGATTGTGTTGAAAAAGTCCGGCCGGCGTGAAACTCGGGCGGCGTCGGAACCTGACGAAGAAGAACATTCTTCTTGCTTCAGGAAAATGCTCTCCAAAGCTGAAAATGCCGTCCACAGAAAGACTAAATTTCTACACTCGGGCCGACCGGGCTGGTCCGAAGTATTGCGGCGGACTTCTTCAACACAATCGGTCGATACCCGACCTCGCCTAATGCCCGCTCCTCTCTCCGCTTATCGATCCGATCTCGCTTCGTCATGAGACGGCTCGGCGGGGCGGCGCTACGGTCTTGCGAGACCGCAGGAGCCCGCCCCATGTCCGACCTCGCCATCCGCCCGCTCGCCGGCACCGACCGCGCCGCCTGGGAGCCGCTGTGGCAGGGCTATCTCACCTTCTACAAAGCCTCGCTGTCTCCCGAGATCACCGACGCGACATTCGCGCGGCTGACCGGCGGCGCGGAGCCCATGGGCGGGCTCGTTGCCGAGCGCGACGGCGTCATGCTCGGCATCGTCCACTGGGTCGTCCACCGCTCGACCTGGAACGTGAAGGACATCTGCTATCTGCAGGACCTGTTCACCGTCGAGGCGGCGCGCGGCACGGGCGCGGGGCGCGCCCTGATCGAGGCCGTGCGGCAGATGGCCCAAGTGAAGGGCTGCTTCCGCGTCTACTGGCAGACGCATGAGACCAATCTGCAGGCGCAGGCGCTTTACGACAAGGTCGCCGACAAGTCAGGGTTCATTGTGTATCGGCAGCCGCTGGGGTGAGCGGACGATGACGTCTGCTGCACCATCGCCGACGGAGCCCGGGCCGATCACGGAGGGCCACGACGCCGCGCGCACAACCCGGCTGCTGCACATCGACCATCTGCGCAACGGCGTGATCCTCGGCCTGATCCTGTTCCATACCGCCCGGCTGTTCGATTCCGAGGCTTGGCACATCAAGGATGCCGGCCGCTTTCAGGCCGCCGAGCTGCTGATCGCGGCGTTCAACGTCGTCCAGATGCCGCTGCTGTTCTTCCTTGCCGGGATGACGGCGTTTCACAGTCTCGGCAATCGCGGCGCATGGCGCTTCGCGCGCGAGCGGCTGGTCCGGCTCCTGCTGCCTCTGGTCGTGGGCATCCTGCTGGTGGTGCCGCCGCAGGTCTATGTCGAGCGGCTGGCGTCCGGCCTTTCGGGCCGGATGAGCCCGATCGATTTCAGCGGGTCCTTTGCCGCGTTCTACCCGTCGTTCTTCACCTGCTGCTACCCGGCCGCGAGCTTCAGCTGGCATCACCTCTGGTTCGTGCTTTACCTGTTCGTCTACTCGCTCGCGCTGCTGCCGCTGTTCCTTGGTTTGCGCCATCGCGCGGCGGCCGCCCAGGTCGATGCGCTCGGCCGGTGGCTTGCCGGCGGCGCGCGGCTGTTGCTGCTGGCCCTGCCGATCATCGTTATCGAGCTTGTGCTGCGCCGGAGCTTCCCGAGCACGCATGCGCTGGTCAACGACTTCGCCAACCACGCGCATTTCATGACGCTGATGCTGTTGGGCTGGCTATTCGCGGCGAGTCCCGATCTGGCGCGCGCGGCGACGCGGCTGTGGCGACCTGTCCTGACGATGGCGGTCGCGCTGATCGCCGTGCTGCTGACGCTGAGGGCGACCGGAACCGTCCTGCCGATCGAGGCGAGACAGGCATTGCGCGCGCTGGCCGAATGGAGCGCCATCGCCGGCCTGCTCGGCTGGGGCGCGGACCGGCTGAACCGCCCGATCCCGTTTCTGACCGGCTTCTCGGCGTTGAGCTTTCCGTTCTACGTCTTCCACCAGATGGTGATCGTACTGCTCGGCTTCTGGCTGCTGGGCTGGAGCGATGCGCCGCTGGCCAAGTATCTGGCGATCGCCGCCCTGTCGCTGGTCATCAGTCTCGCGCTTGCGCGGGCCGCCGGCCTCTCGCGCCCGACCCGGCTGATGTTCGGAATGCGCGGGTGACGGGCGACGAGCGCGTTCTCCCCCCGGCCTGAGCAGCGCCTTGCCGGCCCGCGCCGGCGCGTCGACGAACCGGCTCATATCGACTCTATGGCCCTTTAGCCATTCCGGAACGATGGTGTGGCGGCCGAGCGCGGCCTAATGGCCGTGCGGCAGCTGGCCCAAGTGAAGGGCTGCTTCCGCGTCTACTGGCAGACGCATGAGAGCAATCTGCAGGCGCTCTACGACAAGGTCGCGGAGAAGTCCCGGTTCATCGTGTATCGGCAGCCGTTGGAGTGAGCGCCGGCGTTCCCGGAGCCGCATCGAGCGTCGAGCCGCGTCTCTAGAGCCGGGATGCGGCGCGGACGACGTCGCCAGCCCCGGCCGCGCACCTCGCGCCGCCGGGCGGGTTCTTCATAGCGACGCACTTGCCACCTGCGGCGCGAGATGGCGATACTCCGCAACCAGTAAGCATGACGTCAGAGCATGCGCCGTTCAGAGGAGGAGCATCATGCAGTCGATCCGCAGCAAGATCTGTCCGCTCCAGTGTTTCGGAACGTTGGCGCCGGGCTCGGTAGCCAAAGTCTTCCCCCTCGCCCTGCTGCTTTGGCCTCTTGCCGGCCCTCTTGCCGAGGCGGGCGCGCCGGTTGCGTCCGGCATGCAGATCGCCGCACCGAGCTTCGTTGAAACCGTCCAGCGGCGCGGTGTCGCCGTCAGGGGCGGCGTCGCAGTCGGCCCGCGCGGTGGCGCGGTCGCCCGGGGCGGCTACGCCGTCCGCGGCCCCAGAGGCGGCGTCGCCGTCGGCAGAGGGGTTGCCGTCGCACGCCCGGTTCCCGGCCGAGCCTGGGTGCGCCCGTCATCCTATTGGTGGCGCCCGGGAACGGCCATCGCGGCAGGAGCGGCCATCGGCTTCGTGACGGCCGCTGCGGCAACGGCCTATGTCAATTCCCAGCCTCCGGCGCCAGGCTCTTGCTGGTACTACACGGACCAGCAGCGAACCCAGGGCTTCTGGGACGCCTGCCCGAAGTGAAGCATGCCGGCGGCCTGCGCCATCGGTGCGCCGCCCAAAAGCGGCGATCCATCCCGCGCCGGCAGCCAGACACGAGGATGTGCCGAACGTCCACCGCATCCGCGGCGGGTTTGGAATCTGCAGCTTTTTTTCAAGCGGGGAGACTTTTCATGCCGAAGTTCATCGGACCATTGCTCGCAGCCGCGCTCGCGCTCGGCGCCGCCGGTTGCGCCACCGCGCCGGTCGTCACCAGCGAGACGGTGATCGTCGCCGGCGTCGGGCCGGTCGAGGTCGAGCGCCTCCGCGTCCGGGTCGTGTCCATCGACCGGCCGAACCGCAGCGTCGTCGTCGAGCAGGGCGGCAACAGCTGGCTCGTCGAGGTGCCGCCGATCTTCGGCAATCTCGCTAATCTACGCGAAGGCGACGAGGTGCAGATCAGCCGCGTCGAAGGGGTCATCGTCGATGTCCGGCGCCCCCGGCGCGGTTCCAGGCCCGGCATCACCTATACCGAGGCGGCGTCCGCGCCGATCTTCCAGAACCTGCCGGAGAAATACGTCGTGCGCACCGCGACGCTGACGGCGAGGTTCGAGCGCTTCGATACGGAGAGCAGCACCGTCCATTATGTCGGACCCTTCGGCCCGCGCGCGCTCGTCGTGGCCGATCCGGCTGTGAAGGCGGTGCTGCGCCGGTTCAAACGCGGCGACATGGTCGACCTCAGCTTCGCCGAGGCCTTCCACATCGTCCTCAGCTGAGGCCAGCCGACCGCCCGACCGGGCCGCGTTGCGGCCCGGTCGATGCCTGCTCTAGCGACCGCCCTTGAACGGCGCCATTCCCGCCCGCGCCAGCGCGTCGGCGCGCTCGTTCATTTCGTCGCCGGCATGGCCCTTGACCCATTTCCACTCGATCTTGTGCTGCTTCAGCGCGGCGTCGAGGCGCTTCCAGAGTTCCTCGTTCTTGACCGGCTTTTTGTCGGCGGTCTTCCAGCCGTTCTTCTTCCAGCCATGGATCCAGCTCGTGATGCCCTGGCGCAGATACTGGCTGTCGGTGTGGAGCGCGACCGTGCAGGGCCGCGTCAGCGTCTCCAGCGCCGAGATCGCCCCCATCAGCTCCATGCGGTTGTTGGTGGTCATCGCCTCGCCGCCGGAAAGCTCGCGCTGCTTGCCCTTGAAGGACAGGATCGCGCCCCAGCCGCCGGGGCCGGGGTTTCCCGAGCAGGCGCCGTCCGTCCAGACTTCCACGACGTCGGTCATGCGAGGCTCCTCCCCTCCCCCTCGTGGGGAGGGGTTGGGGGTGGGGGGCGGAAAGCCGGAGCGCCTCGATTGGCAGGAAAGGATGAGCCGCTGCTGCCGGCCTGGATGGTCCAGCAACCTATCGCCCGGTCGCTCGCCCCCCACCCCCAACCCCTCCCCACGAGGGGTAAGGGAGGAGCGATGTCCTGCCAGCACGGCGCCATCATCGCCTCAACCCATAATCACCCGCATCCCTCACCCGCTGGTGGAAGGCGAGCTTGCGGTCGTATTCCAGCGGATCGAGCGGCTTGACCAGCGCGCCCGGCGGCACGTTGAGCCAGTCGACCAGCCGCGTCAGCAGGAAGCGCAGGGCCGAGCCCCGGCACAGCACCGGCAGCGCCGCGACCTCGGCCTCCGTCAGCCGGCGCACGCTCTCATAGCCGGCCAGAAGCGCCTGGCCCTTGGTCAGGTTGAACGAGGCGTCGGCCTCGAAGCACCAGGCGTTGAGGCAGATCGCCAGATCATAGGCGAGCGCATCCGTGCAGGCGAAATAGAAGTCGATCAGCCCCGAGAGCCTGTTCTGGATGAAGAAGACGTTGTTGGGGAAGAGATCGGCATGGATGACGCCGCGCGGCAGGCCGGCCGGCCAATGCGCCTCGTGCTCGGCGATCTCGGCCAGCACGCGGCGCGCCAGCCCCGGCGAAACCGTGTCGGCCTCAGGCCCGGCCTGCTCGGCGAGCGGCCGCCAGCCCGGCACGGAGAGATCGTTGACCCGCTCCATCGCGAAATCCGCGCCGGCCTCGTGCAGCAGGGCCAGGGCCCGCCCGAGCTCGGCGCAATGGGTGGCGTTGGGGCGGCGCACCGAGAGCCCGTCGAGAAAGGTGACGATCGCGGCGGGGCGGCCCGCCAGTCGTCCCACGGCCTGTCCGTCGGCCGTCTTGAGCGGCTGCGGGCAGGTCAGCCCGCGCCGCGCCAGATGCTCCATCAGGCAGATGAAGAACGGCAGATCGGCTGCGTCCGTGCGCTCCTCATAGAGCGTCAGGATGTAGAATCCGGCCGTGGTGTGGACCAGGAAGTTCGAGTTGGAGACGCCCTCGGCGATGCCCTTGGCCGAGAGCAGATCGCCGATGCCATAGCGGGCGACGAACGCCGCCATCTCGTCATCGGGCACTTCGGTGTAGACGGCCAATAGAGTTCACTCGGCCGCGGTCGGGGCCGGCTCGCGCAACTCGCGCGGCAGCGGGAAGAAGACGCTCTCGTCGGCGGTCGAGACCGTCTCGACCGTGACCTGGTAGCGCTCGGCAAAGGCGTCGATGATCTCCTCGACCAGCACTTCCGGCGCGCTCGCGCCGGCCGTCAGCCCGAGCCGGCGGATGTTGCCGAAGACCGACCAGTCGATTTCGTCGGTGCGCAGCACGAGGCGCGCGGCCGGGCAGCCGGCCCGCTCGGCGACCTCGCGCAGGCGCTGCGAGTTCGAGGAATTGGGCGAGCCGACGACGATCAGGCCGTCGACGCGGGGCGCGACATGCTTGACCGCCTCCTGGCGGTTGGTCGTGGCGTAGCAGATATCTTCCTTGTGCGGGGCGATCAGCTCGGGAAAACGGGCCTTGAGCGCCTCGACGATCTCGCGCGCGTCGTCGACGGAAAGCGTGGTCTGGGTGACGAAGGCGAGCGGGCCGGCGGGCGGCTGCAGCAAGGCGACATCGTCCAGCGTCTCGATCAGCGTGATCGCGCCTGGCGGCAACTGCCCCATGGTGCCGATCACCTCGGGATGGCCGGCATGGCCGACGAGCAGGATGTGGCGGCCGCGCTTGTGATGGACCTCGGCCTCGCGATGCACCTTGGTCACCAGCGGGCAGGTCGCGTCGATGGCGAAGAGGTTGCGCGCGTTCGCCTCGGCCGGCACCGACTTCGCCACGCCATGGGCGGAGAAGATCACGGGGCGGCTGGCGTCGGGCACCTGCGACAGCTCCGAGACGAAGACGGCGCCCTTCCGCTTCAGCGATTCGACGACGTATTTGTTGTGGACGATCTCGTGGCGGACATAGACCGGCGCGCCATGCAGCTTCAGCGCCTTCTCGACCGCGTCGATGGCGCGCACGACGCCGGCGCAAAAGCCGCGCGGCGCGCAGAGCAGGATGTCGAGCGGCGGTTTCACGCGGCGAGGTAGCTCCCGGGAGGATCGCGTCTTCTTTCGGGCTGGAGGGGGCGTTGTCAAGGAAAGCGGGTGCAGGTGTCATCCCATTTCGACCTTCTCAGCCCTCATCCTGAGGAGCCGCGACAGCGGCGTCTCGAAGGATGCTCCAGTTAAGTCCGGAGACATCTGGAGCATCCTTCGAGACGCGATCCCGTCGGGATCGCTCCTCAGGATGAGGGCTGTGGGGTCCGAATGGGATCGCAGATCGATCATGCCGCAGCACCCTCGCAGGATCGCGTTCTACCACCTAGATTGGCCCAGTCGGCCTTGGAGCCGGCCCTCCAGCCCACGAGCGCTCTATGGCAGACGTCTCCCATACCAGCTATCTGCCGCCGATCCTGACCTTCTGCGCCGGCGCGGTGCTGGCCGTTCCGATCTTTCGCAAGCTCGGCCAGTCGGCGGTGCTGGGCTATCTGGCGGCCGGCATCGTCATCGGCCCCTCGGTTCTGGCCGTCATCAAGGACCCCGACGCCATCCGCGGCACGGCCGAGATCGGCGTCGTGCTGCTGCTCTTCCTGGTCGGGCTCGAATTGCAGCCGGCGCGGCTCTATTCGATGCGCAAGGACATTCTGGGCGCCGGCCTGTCGCAGATGGCGCTGAGCGCGTTTGCCATCGGCGCGGTCGGCTGGTTCTTCGGGCTATCGGTCGGCGGGGCGGTCGCAGTCGGGCTGGCGCTGGCCTTGTCCGCCACCTCGATCGCGCTGCAACTGCTGGAGGAGCGCGGCGACGGCCATGAGGATTACGGAAGGCGCACCTTCTCGATCCTGCTGTTCCAGGACATCTCGATCGCGCCCGCGCTCGCCATCCTGCCGCTGCTGGCCACGACAGGCGCGTCGAATGGCGGCGCGGGCGCGGCCATGGCCGGGCTCGGAGTAGCGTTTCTGGCGGTGGCGGCGATCGTGCTGGCCGGGCGCTATGTGCTGAACCCGTTCTTCCACATGCTGGCCAAGTCCGGCGCCAAGGAGGTGATGACGGCGGCTGCCCTGCTGATCGTGCTGGGCAGCGCGCTGCTCATGGAGCATGTCGGCCTGTCGATGGCGATGGGCGCGTTTCTGGCGGGCGTGCTGCTGGCCGATTCGCATTTCCGGCACGAACTCGAGGCCGATATCGAGCCGTTCCGCGGCGTGCTGCTCGGCCTGTTCTTCATGGCGGTCGGCATGTCGCTCGACCTGAAGCTCGTGCTCGACAACTGGCTGCTGCTGGCGCTGGCAGCGCCGCTGCTGGTGCTGTTCAAGATCGCGGTCGCAGCCTCGATCCTGCGCGCCTCCTGTTCATCGACGACGGAGGCGATCCGCGCCGGCGCGCTGCTTTCGCCGGCCGGCGAATTCGCCTTCGTGCTGCTGCCGCTCGGCCTCTCGCTGGGGCTGCTCAACAGCCAGCAGAGCGCGATCGTCACCGCACTCGCCGCACTCTCCATGCTGATCGGACCGGTTGCCGCCAAACTGATCGACGGCTGGCTGCTCGGACGCGCGACGCCGGAGACGATGGAAGAGGATTTCGAAGGGGCCGGCGCGGCATCCGTCATCGTCGTCGGCTTCGGCCGTTTCGGGCAGATCGTGACGCAGGCGCTGCTGCTGCAGCATGTCGATGTGACGATCATCGATTCGGACGTCGAGCGCATCCGCTCGGCGGCGAATTTCGGCTTCAAGATCTATTATGGCGACGGCACCCGGCTCGACGTGCTGCGCGCCGCCGGCGCGGGCAAAGCCCGCGTCATCTGCATCTGCATCGACGACAAGGAGGCGGCGCTCCGCATCGTCGAGATGGCCAGGGCCGAGTTCCCGCAGGCGAGGCTGCATGCGCGCGCCTATGACCGAATCCACGCCATCGAGCTGATGAAGGCCAATGTCGACTACCAGCTCCGCGAAACCTTCGAATCGGCGCTGGATTTCGGCCGGGTGACGCTTGAGGCGGTTGGCCTGAACTACGAGGAGGCGAGCCTCGTCATCGACAGCGTGCGCGACCGCGACGCCCAGCGCATGGAGATCCAGTATCACGAGGGCATCGCGGCGGCGCTCAACAAGGTGCCCCGCGTTACGCCCGAGCCGCTGGTCAGGCCCAAGGGCAAATCGAAGGCGCTGACGCAGGAAACCCGCGAGGTGATCGAGGATGGCGGGGCGGAGGTCGCGGTCGGCGGCGTCGGCGAGCCCGAACGATGAGCGAGCCCGCCGGCCGCCGCGAGGCGGTCTTCGTCACCGGCTCGCTGATGCGGCACGTCACGGTGATGACCGGGACCGCCTCGGTCGGGCTGATGGCGATCTTCGTCGTCGATCTGCTCTCGCTGCTCTACGTCTCCTGGCTCGGCCGGCCGGAGGCGACGGCCGGCGTCGGCTTCGCCACGATCGTCCTCTACCTGATGATCTCCATCAATATCGGGCTGATGATCGCGGTCTCCGCGATGACGGCGCGCGCGCTCGGCGCGGGCGACCGCGAGGGCGCGCGCCGAATCGCCGGCTCAACCATGGCGCTGATGGCGCTGGCGGCGATCGCGCTCTCGATCGCAGCCTTGCCCTGTCTGCCCTGGCTGCTGCGGGCGCTCGGCGCGCATGACGAATCCTACCGCGTCGCGCTGTCCTTCCTCTGGATCGTGCTGCCGTCGAACGTGCTGATAGCGCTCGGCATGGGCTTTTCCGGCATCCTGCGCGCCGTCGGCGATGCGCACCGCGCCATGTTCGTGACGCTGGGCGGCGGGCTGGCGACGGCGGGTCTCGACCCGCTGTTCATCTTCGGGCTCGGATTGGGGCCGGACGGGGCGGCCTGGGCGATCGTGATCTCGCGAGTCATCATCGCGAGCGTCGGTTTTCATGGCGCGGTCAGGGTCCACGGCATCGTGGCCAGTCCATCCATCGCCGCCATGCTCGGCGACACGCCCCGCACCTTCGCCATCGCCGGCCCGGCGATCCTGACCAACCTCTCGACCCCAATCGCCAATTCGGTCTTCGCCGGCGTGATCGCGCGCTATGGCGACGCGGCGATCGCGGCGATGGCGATCATGGACCGGCTGGTGCCGGTCGCGTTCGGCGTGCTGTTTGCGCTGTCGGGCGCGGTCGGGCCGATCCTCGGCCAGAACTGGGGCGCGGGCCGCTTCGACCGGATGCGCAAGGGGCTGACCGATTCGGCGATCTTCGCGGTCGGTTGCGTGCTCCTCGCATGGTTCGTGCTCGTGTTGCTGCGCCACCAGATCGTCGCGGCCTTCGGCGCGACTGGGCTGACGGCGGAACTCGTGCTGTTTTTCTGCCTGATCGCCGGGCCGATGTGGGTGTTCGTCGGGCTGCTTTTCGTCGCCAACGCCGCCTTCAACAATCTCGGCATGCCGCTGCTCTCGACCCTGTTCAGCTGGGGCCGGGCGACGCTGGGGACCATGCCGCTCGCCTTCGTCGGGGCGCATTATGGCGGGCCGAAGGGCGCGCTCGTCGGCTCGGCGCTCGGCGCGGTCGCGTTCGGCATCGTAGCCCTGGTGTTCGCCTATCGCGGCATCGCCAGACTGGAGCGGGAGGCGCTGGCGGCAGGCCAGCTTGCCTCGATGCCGGGCGCTGCTATCGTCGCTCCCGAGGCGGCGCTGGACCGTCAGCCTGCGGGAGGCGCGCCATGACCAATCTCTACGAGATGATGATGCAGGCCCAGAACGGCCAGGCGCTGCAGAACCTCAGCCGTGCCTACGGGCTCTCGCAACAGCAGACGCAAAGCGCGATCGAGGCGCTGCTGCCGGCCTTCTCGATGGGGCTGCAGCGGCAGACGCAGGATCCCTACTCATTCGGCAGCCTCGCCCAGATGATGACGGCCTCGCCCTTCGGGCGGATGTACGACGCCGATGGCGACGGCATCCCCGACAATGCGCAGGTCGCGGGCAACAACGTGCTGAGCCAGCTCTTCGGCTCGAAGGAGGTCAGCCAGGCCGTGGCGGCGCAGGCCGCGGCCACCAGCGGCGTCAGCCAGGCGATCCTGAAGCAGATGCTGCCGATCATCGCCTCGATGGTGATGGGCGGGCTGTTCAAATCCGCCGGAAACAGCGGCATGGGCGGCATTCTGGGCCAGTTCGCCGAGATGATGAAGGGCCAGATGCCCGGCATGCAGCCGGCCCCTGCGCCCCGGCAGCAGACGCCTGCGAACCCGCTGGAGGCGATCTTCGGCCAGATGTTCGGCAACGGCCAGATGCCGGGTCGCGGCGAGACGCAAGGGGGCGGCCCGTTCGGCGGCGGCCAGATGCCGGGCGGGCAGGCCGGCATGGATCAGATGGGCGGCGGCGTGCTCGGCCAGATCCTGACCGGCATGTTCGGCGGCGGGCAGCAGCCCGCGCCCGAGCCGCCTCCCGCTCCGCGCGGCCGGCGCGAGCCGCAGCCGCAGGACGACGCGCCGCCCTCGACCGAGACCGGGCCGGGCTCGATCGGCCTTGACGCCCTCAACCGCATGTTCGAGACCGGCCGGCAGGTGCAGGACAGCCATCAGACCGCGATGAAGGACATCTTCGACACGATGTTCGGCGGCGGCAGGCGGTGACGAGACAGGGCGGCCGCCTCAGGCAGCCGCCCCGGCCATGCTTTCGCGATCAGGCGGCGCGGCGTGGCGCGGCGGTATCGACGACGCGCGCCTGATGGCGGTCCTCGCCGGTCCTGAAGCGCGCGACGAGCGCGTTGAGGCGGCCGATCTGGTCGCTCAGAGCCGTCGCCGACGCCGCGCTCTGCTCGGCCAAAGCCGCGTTCTGCTGGGTCATCTCATCCATATGGGCGACCGTCTGGCTCATCTCGTCGATGCCGTTGGCCTGTTCGGCCGAGGCCGCCGAGATGTCGGAGACCGTGGCGGACACCTTCAGCGACGCGTTGACGATGCTGTCCAGCGCCTCGCCCGCCGAGCGGACGAGGCCGACGCCCTGAGCGACCTCGCTGCCGGATTCGCCGATCAGGGCGGTGATGTCCTTGGCGGCCGTGCTGGAGCGCTGCGCCAGCGAACGCACCTCGGAGGCGACGACCGCGAAGCCCTTGCCGGCATCCCCGGCGCGCGCGGCTTCCACCGCCGCGTTCAGCGCCAGCAGGTTGGTCTGAAAGGCGATCTCGTCGATGACCGAGGTGATGTCGGAGATTTTTCGCGACGCCGTTTCGATGCGGGCCATCGCCGCGACCGCGTCGCCGACGATCGCCCCGCCCTTGCGCGCCACGTCCATCGCTTCGTCGGCGAGCGCGACGGCCTGCCGCGAGGCATTGGCCGAGGCCTTGACGGAGGCCGCCAGTTCCTCGGTCGTCGCGGCCGTCTCCTCGAGCGAGGAGGCCTGCTCCTCGGTGCGCTTGGAAAGATCGTCAGCGCCCGTGTTGATCTCGCGGGCGGCGTTGCCGACATCGGCCGAGGTGGCCTGGATCGTCCTGATCGTCTCTGAGAGATTGGCGACGGCGGCGTTGAAATCGTCGCGCAGCTTCTCGTATTCGGGCGCGACCTCCTGATCGATCCGGTGGGTGAGATCGCCCTTGGAGAGCAGATCGAGCCCGGTCGCCAGCAATGTCATCACCTCGCGCTGCTCCTGCGCGAGACGCTCCTCTTCGAGAGCGCGGGCGGCGCGCTCCTGCTCGATCTGGCGGCGCTGCGCCTCCGACATCTGCCGGCTCTCCGCGGTCTCGGCCTCGAGCCGCTGCACCGCCAGGCCGTTGTCCTTGAAGATCTGGACGGCCTTGGCCATCTCGCCGATCTCGTCGCGACGCGACTGTCCGGGAATGGCGACGCCATAATCGCCGCCTGCAAGTACGCCCATGCAGCGCTTCAGCATGTCCAGCGGCCGCGTGATGGCGCGGGTCGCCAGAACCAGCGCGCCGCCGAGGCCGAGCAGCATGCCGAGCGCGGTCAGGACCATGATCAACATGGCAAGCTCGCGCCCTTCGGCGTCGAGCTTGGCGGATTCCGCGTTGGTGTCGGTCTTGATCTCGGTGTTGAGCTTTGCCGCGTCGTTGGCGATGGCGGCGATCGACGTCTCCAGCTGGGACATCACCGAGAGCGCCGGCAGATCCTCATCCCGCGCGGCCTGCTTGAGCACGTCGTCGATCTGCCCCTTGAGCGTGACGAAGCGGCGGTCGAGCGCATCAAAATCGGCTCCCCGGGCGGGGAAGCTGATCTTGGCCTCGACCATCTGTGCGCGGACCTTCGCGAAGCCGGCCTCGGCGGCGGCGATCGCGGTGCCGTTCTGCTTCATGTATTCGGGATAGGCGATGGCCTTGTAGAGATCGCGACCGAGTTCGCCCATGTAGCGCGTGGCGCGCGCGGAATCGAGAATGGCCGCGGCGCGCTGGCTGATCAGATCGGAATAGGTCTTCTGGATGCGCTGGTTCTGGATGCCGGCGAAGATCGCCGTCGCCACGCTGATGCCGCCGAGCAGCATCAGCGGAATCGCGATCTTGGTGCGGATCGACAGGTCTTGAAGGCGAAGCGACATCCGCATGGCATGGTCCCGGCGCAGGTTGGCAGGCGTGAGCCCGCTGGCGTCGCGAGAATCAGCGGCTTTGGTGAATTTTCGGTAAGGCTGCGAGACATCCCACGAAAAAGGGCGGAGGCACGAAGCCTCCGCCCGCAGGAACGTGCAGCCCCAAGGGGTCAGGCGCTGCACGCAACCGGATTGACGGCCGCGGCGCTCGCGCGCGGCGCAGCGGCGGGCTTCAGGGACGCCTGTCGAAGACCTTCCTCGCGGCGGGCCGAGGCGACATTTGTAGTCGCGGTCGAACGGGCGGCGAGGATGCTCGACGGGTCGTTCAGCCAGGAACTGGCCAGCGCGCCTTCGACATCCGAGCGCACGAGGCCGATATCCTTGAGCCCGCGCTCGTCGAGTTCGCTGAGACGCATCACCGCGCGGCGGTGCATGAGGGCTTTGACGAGCGACGTCACGCGGCTGGACACCTGGGCGGCGCCACGGAAGGCGACGCGCGAGAGACCGGCGGGAACGGACGAGAGCGACTTCGTGGCAAAGGTCATGATCAGCATGACGGCCTCCTGATGGTAACGGCTTTCAGCATGTCCCCCGAGCGCGACAGGCGGCGGCAGGAACCTGAGAGTGACCCAAGGATAGGATTGCGCTGGTCATAAGCCAAACGAATGCTTATGATGCTTCATCGCACGGATATTGATGAACCGAACCGGGGACCGCCATGGCGCATGTGCTCGACGCCGACCAGCTCAAGACCTTCGTCGCCATCGCCGACACCGGCTCCTTCACCCGCGCCGCCGAGATCGTGTTCAAGACGCAATCCGCTGTCTCCATGCAGATGAAGCGGCTGGAGGAGCGCGTCGGCCGGCCGCTCTTCGGCCGCGACGGACGGCATGCCAAGCTGACCGAGGATGGCGAGCGCCTGCTCGACTATGCCCGCCGGATCGTGCGGCTGAACCTCGAATGCGTGGCGAGCTTCACCGACGCCGATCTCAAGGGCCGGATCAGGCTCGGCGTGCCAGACGACTACGCCGACCGCTATCTGCCCGAGATCCTCGCCCGCTTCGCCCGCTCCAATCCCAAGGCGGAGGTGACGGTCGTCTGCGAGCCGACGCCGATGCTGGCCGAGCGCATCGCCACCGGCGACATCGACCTCGCCATCATCACCCATGTCGAGGGCCGCGGCCAGGGCGAGATCATCCGCATCGAGCCGCTGCTCTGGGTCACCTCGGCGCGCCATGGCGTGCATGAGGAGGACCCGCTGCCTCTCGCGCTCGGCCGGCCGACCTGCAACTGGCGGCAGGCGGCGGTCGAGGCGCTGGAGAAGAAGGGACGGCGCTTCCGCGTGCTCTATGCGAGCTGGAACTCGACGGCGGTCGGCGCGGCGGTCGTGGCGGGGCTTGCGGTCTCGGTGCTACCGGAAAGCGCGGTTCGGCCCGGCATGCGGATTCTCGGACCGTCGGAGGGCTACGCCACGCTACCCTCCTGCAAGATCGGGCTTCTGCGCACGCGCTTCGACCCGTCAGTGCTGTCGCATGCGCTGGCCGAGCACATTATCCAGAGCCTCGACAACCTGGCGAGCTTCAAGACGGCGGCGGAATAGGGCGCAGCGATCAGCCTACGGAATGCCGGCCTCGACGCGCTGGAACATCTCCAGCACCGACTGGCCGATCAGCGTTCCGCCGGTGACGACGAGGAGCGAGATGAAGCCGATGATGAGGCCGTATTCGATCGCCGTCGCGCCGCGTTCGTCGCGGAGATAGCGGGTCGTGAGGGCGACGAAGCTGTCCATGGCTGCAAGCTTTACGCGCCCACCCTTGGACAAAACGTTAATCCGGCTGCGAAAACAGCGGCCTATCCGCTTTTTTGGCAATCGCCGCGATAATTCCGATGGTCAGATGCGCTCCTGCGCGAAGACCGGCGCGATCTGGCCCTGCCAATCGTCCCGGAAGCGCCGGACGAGATCGTCCGCCAGCGTCGTGCCGCTCTCGGCGATCGCCATGACCGGATCGAGATAGACGCTCTCGTCGCGCCCTGCGGCGTCTCGGCGTGCGCGCCGGGCCAGCCCCTCGCGGGACAGCGCCAGCACCTCGCGCGCCAGGTCGGCAAGCTTGCGGCCGGCGATCGTCGCGTTCAGACCCTGCGCCGGGACGGCGTCGCGCAGGCCCTGCCGCTGCTCGGCCGTCCAGGGCCTGACGATGTCCCAGGCGGCGTCGAGCGCCGCCTGATCGTAGAGCAGACCGACCCAGAAGGCCGGCAGCGCGTTCAGCATCCCTTCCGGGCCGGCATCGGCCCCGCGCATCTCGAGGAAGCGCTTCAGCCTGACCTCGGGAAAGAGCGTGCCGAGATGGTTCGCCCAGTCCGACATCGTCGCGTGTTCGCCCGGCAGTTGCGGCAGCCTGCCCGCCAGCAGATCGCGGAAGGAGGAGCCGGCGACGTCGTGATAGGTCGCAGCCCGCTTGACGAAATACATCGGCACGTCGAGCGCCCAGTCGACATAGGCCTCGTAGGACATCGCCGCATCAAAAGCGAAGGCGAGCATGCCGGAACGGGCCTTGTCGGTGTCGCGCCAGATTTCCGAGCGCATCGACTGCATGCCGTTGAGCGCGCCTTCCGTGAAGGGCGATGCGGCGAAGAGCGCGGTGGCCAGCGGCTGCAGTGCGAGCGAGACCCTGAGCTTCTTCACCATGTCGGCTTCGGTCGAGAAATCGAGGTTCACCTGCACCGTGCAGGTACGCAACATCATGTCGAGGCCGCGCGTGCCGACCTTCGGCATGTAGTTGGCCATGATGCCGTAGCGGCTCTTGGGCATCATCGGCGTCTGCGCCCGCGTCCAGAGCGGCGAATGGCCGAGTGCGACGAAGCCGATGCCGTGAGCCTGCGCCACCGCATTGGCCTCAGTGAGGTGGGCCGAGAGTTCGGCGGCCGTCTCATGCAGCGTCGCCACCGGCGCGCCAGACAGCTCGAACTGCCCGCCCGGCTCCAACGAGATCGCGCCGCCGCCCTCGGGGCCGGCGAGCCCGATGATGCGGCCGGCGTCCACGATCGGCTCCCAGCCGAGCCGCTCCTGCATGCCCTCCAGCAGATGGCGGATGCCGCCGCGCCCGTCGGCGCCCTCATAGGGCACGGGCGAGAGATCGTGCAGGTAGAACGGGAATTTCTCGTGCTCGGTGCCGAGCCGGAAGGCCGAGGCCGGCTTCTCGCCGGCCGCAATCCAGGCGATCAGCTCGCCCTTGCCGGAGACCGGGGTCGAATCGGATACATCGCGAGCCATGGGCGCTCCGGCAGGCTTCTACGTGAGGCCAGGCTTCCGGATGCGCTAAGCGCAGCCGGATCAGGCTCGGGACGGAGCCAGACATAGGCGACACTCGTGCGCTCCACAACGACCCGCGATGCGCGTTGGCGGCACAGCGGCAATCGCATCCATGCAAGATCGCGCGAGCACAGAGCGCATCTCCGGGGCTTCAGCGCGGCCAGTCGCCGAGCGCTGCCTGCACCAGCGCAAGCGCGGCCACGGCGGCGGTGTCGGCGCGCAGGATGCGCGGGCCGAGCGAAAGCCGCAGCGTATGGGGGCGCGCCAGGATGGCCCGGCGCTCGGCCTCGTCGAAGCCGCCCTCGGGCCCGATCAGCAAAGCGAGCGGACCGGGCGCGATGCCGGCCAGCGCCGCAAGCGGGCTCTCCTTCTCCGCCGCCTCGTCGCAGAACACCAGCAGGCGGGCCGGATCGAGCCCGGCCAGCGCTGCCTCCAGCGCGCATTCGGGCCTGATCTCGGGCAGGCAGAGAATGCCGCATTGTTCGGCCGCCTCGATCGCGTTGGCGCGCAGGCGGTCGAGGTTGAGCCGCGAGACCTGCGTGCGCCGCGTCAGCACCGGCTGGATCACGCCCGCGCCCATCTCGACCGCCTTCTGGGCCATGTAGTCGAGCCGCGCATGCTTCAACGGCGCGAACAGGTAATGCAGATCGGGTGCAGCCGGCTGGGAGCGGAACTGGCGGACGGGGTTCAGGCTCGCCTGCTTGCGGCCCTCCGTGGCGATGGCGGCCAGCCACTCGCCGTCGCGCCCGTTGAAGACGAGGATGGCGTCGTCGGTCTTCAGGCGCAACACGTTCAACAGGTAATTTGCCTGGTCGCGCGCCAGAGGCACGGCTGCGCCCGCAGTGAGATCGGCCTCCAGGAAGAGCCTGTGCCTTGGCAGATCGGTCGGCGGCATGGGGCGGCTTCGTCCATGGTTTGCGCTTGTCTTTGCACGCGAATAGGCGATCGGCAGGAAAACCGCCACATTTCCATAGCATGCGACTCCCGCCGTCATTGGTGAGCGGGCCTCGCGCGGAGCGCTGCTTGTCCCGCAACGCGCAACTTGGCGCGAATTCGGCAAACTGTTATGAACGCGACCGATCGCGCAACGGGCCAGCCCGCCGCCGGTCGAAAAATTTCAAAGGGGAGCAGACGACCATGCGGCGCAAGACAGCCACTGGCTTCATCGCCACGCTCGGACTGGCGGCGGCGTCTTTGATCGACGCAAGCCCTGCCAGCGCGCAGGCCTCGGGCTGCGAGCAGATGCAGAAACTGCTGCAGGAGCGGCAGGCCATCGTCGGCCAACTCAACGCCACGCAGAAGGCCAAGAAGAAGCTGACCCCGCAACAGGCCTGCTCGACGCTCGGACGCCTCGTCAGCAACGGCTCGGCCGCACTGAAATTCGCCGCCGCGAACATGGACTGGTGCCAGATTCCCCAGACCTTCGTCGACGGCATGAAGGTCGACAACGACAAGGCCGCCGGCATCCGCAACCAGGCCTGCAACGCCGTGAAGCAGCAGGCGGCGCTTCAGCGCCGGGCGCAGCAGCAGGCCAACCAGCAGGGCGCCAACCCGTTTGGCGGGTCGGACGCCATCACCGGCGGGGCGCTGCGAGTGCCGCAGGGCGCGCTCTGATCGCGGCCCGTGTCGGCCGCTCCGGACCGTGACGCTCCTCTCCCGGATGCGCTGAGCGGCCACTGGGTCGATACGCGCGCGCCGCGCAGCATCCGGCCCTATCTCAAGCTCGCGCGAATCGAGCGGCCGATCGGCTGGCAGCTTCTGCTGCTGCCGTGCTGGTGGGCTGCGGGACTGGCGGCCATCGCCGGTGGCAGGGCTTTCCCGGACGTCTGGCACTGCCTGCTCTTCCTGATCGGCGCGATCACGATGCGCGCGGCGGGCTCGACCTTCAACGACATCGTCGATCGCAAGCTCGACGCGCAGGTCGCACGCACGAGGGGACGCCCCCTGCCCTCGGGCCAGGTGACGACGAAACAGGCGGCGCTGTTCATGGTCGCGCTCTCGCTCGCCGGCCTCGTCGTGCTGCTGCAGTTCAACCGTTTCACGGTGCTGCTGGGCGTCGCTTCCCTCGCCATCGTGGCGGTCTATCCCTTCATGAAGCGCATCACCAACATGCCGCAATTCGTGCTGGGGCTCGCCTTCTCATGGGGCGGGCTGGTCGGCTGGAGCGCGGCCTTCGGGCGGCTCGATGCGCCGGCCTTCCTGATCTACGCCGCCGCCATCGCCTGGACGATCGGCTACGACACGATCTACGCGCTGCAGGACATCGAGGACGACGTCATCGCCGGCATCAAGTCGAGCGCGCGCTATTTCGGCCGATTCGCAAGGGAGGCGGTGGGCTTGTGCTTCGCGCTCGCGGTGCTGCTGGCCGGGGGGGCGATCTGGGCTGCCGGCGGCGGCGCGTTCGCGTGGCTCGGGCTGGCGGCGTTTGCTGCCCATCTCGGCTGGCAGGTGTCGCGGCTCGGCGGGGTCACGCCGCAGGTGGCTCTGCGGCTGTTCCGGTCGAACTGGGGGGCGGGACTGCTGTTGGCGGCGGGGTTTGCGGTGGATTGTTTGGGGCGGGTGTGGGGGTAAATCGCACCGCAGGCGGAGACCACTCATGTCCCGGAACGGAGGTTCCTAACGCGGTGTCACGACACGACCATACCATTTAGCTATTTCCGGCAACCGTTCTATGTGTTCCGGCCGCACGCTAAACCCGTGAATAACACCGTTGTCATTCCAATAGGCGTAGCACGGGTTAAATTTATCATCGACAGGACCGCAGCGAGCAAACACATAATCCGAGATTTCAAACGTTATATATCGTGTATTCGATGCGGCTCTTGTTTCTTTCCAATAATGAATTCCGCCCGATTTTCGCTCTGCCGTGATTTGAAATTCTACCGGTGGACGATTACTCTCAAGCGGAACCTGCCAATTCGCTTGGTGTATCGTGCGTCGAAAGATAGCAATTGTTGGCGCAAACATCGGCGCTCGGATTTCCTCACCGGGCAGCGCTGCCCTCAGGATCGCGACCCATACAGCGGTGGGGAGAATGGCGCTTGTTCCTACGCCAGCCACAGATTCCGGCAGAACAGCGCTGTCTAAACCCTTGGGCCAACGATAATCACGACCTGCTATACGAAATACTTCGTAGTCGAGTTCAAATTCATGAAACTGCGATTGTCTTGGCGTGAGCCATAAGGCTGCTGCAACTAGACTCAGAATGACCGTGATAGCCACGATAGCGCGCATGACGAAAGCCCACAATCTACATTCGTCCGATCTGATCGTTGCAACGTTCGCTCGAAGCTGAGGCACTGCTCCTTATAGCAGCTTCAGATAATCGCACGATCGACGTCGGCTTCTACCCCAGCCGGGGCTTGCGCTCCCGGCCTCAATCCGTAAACCGCTCCCCCGACACCACCACCGGCCGATCGCCCAATTTCCCCGTCTTCCGCCGCGTCAGGAATCTCGGCCGGCGGCCGTTCAGGACGGAATAGCGCCGCCTGATCCGGATCGGGCCGAGCGCCAGCCTGCCGACCTGCGGGTAAGGCTCGGAGATGACGCCGTCACCGGTTTCCAGCAGCAGGGCTAACCCGCTTGTGCGGCCGCAATCGCGCCAGAGCGCCACGGCGTCGTCGCTGTCTGCGACCGCGACCGTGATCGAGCGGCCGTCGCCGGCCGTCAGCGCCAGTTCGAAGCGCTCGTCGGTGTGCTCCCCGCCATTCGCGGAAGTGGTGAGGCGCAGCGCGACGCCGCGCCAGCCTGCCCCGGCCCGCAGGATGCGCACGGGGCCGATCCGCTCGACGGAAGGACGCTCGGCCTGCGCCGGCATCGGATTTTTCGCGACGATGCTCTGGGTTGTCGTGCTGCCGGAGAGAGCACGCATGGTCTCTCCGGCAGCCGGCGTGACGCTGGCCATCTGTAAAACGCCTCTCAAAAGTCCCTGCCGCTCCGGAGCCCTCTGTGAATGACGGGGCTCTCGTGCTTGCCCTGCGAGAGTGGCCGCAGCGCCTTCCCGAGCGCTTAAGGGGCTCGGTTAAAAGACCGTGTTTTCAGCCCTGAACCGTCGGGCATGGCCTGTTTCATGCATGATGCTTGACGGAATCTTTCGGCGCCGGGCGGCATTTGGCGCTTGTCTCGCCGGCCCGGCCAGCCGATACGGAGAGCATCATGAGCACGCCCCCGATGCCGATCGCGTCCGATCTGCTGCCGGCGATCCGCGAAAGCTGCGTCGCGGCCGGCGAGATCGCGCTCGGCCTGTTCCGCCCCGGCGAGAAGACGGCGGCCAAGACCTGGGCCAAGAGCGGCGGCTCGCCGGTGACCGAGGCCGATATCGGCGTCGACACGTTCCTGCGCATCCAGCTCTCGGTGCTGCTGCCCGAGGCCGCCTGGCTCTCGGAGGAGACGGTGGACGACGCGCTGCGGCTCTCGCGCCGCTTCGTCTGGGTGGTCGATCCGATCGACGGCACGCGCGCCTATATGGCGGGCTCGCCCGACTGGGCGGTCTGCGTCGCGCTGCTCGACGAGGGCCGGCCGATCCTCGGCATCGTCCATGCGCCGGCCTGCCATGCGACCTACACCGCCATCGCGGGCGGCGGGGCGCAGCGCAATGGCGAGCCGATCCTCGCCTCGCGGATCGACGCGCTCACTGATGCGCGCATCGCCGGACCCAAGCCGATGCTGGACGCGCTCGCGCGGCTGGAGGCCTTCGCGCCCGCCGACAAGATTCCCTCGCTGGCGCTGCGGCTGGCGCGGATCGCCGACGGCACGATCGACGCAGGCCTCGTCTCGCCCGATGCGCGCGACTGGGATCTGGCGGCGGCGGACCTGATTCTGGTCGAGGCCGGCGGCAGGGTCAGCAACGGGGACGGCTCGGCCGTGATCTACAACCGCGAGACGCCGGTGCATGGCATGCTGGTCGCCAGCAATGCGGGCCTGTCGGCCCCGCTGCTGGGCGCGCTGCTGCGCATGCGCGACGGCCAGACCCAGCGAATCTGAACAGGGGCATCGCAATTGAGCCTTCTTCGACCTCATCCTGAGGAGCCGCGAAGCGGCGTCTCGAAGGATGCTCCAGTTCGCTCGGGAAGCGCCTTCTGGAGCGCCCTTCGAGACGCGATCCCGCTGGGATAGCTCCTCAGGATGAGGGCTGTGGGTTCAAATGTGACATCGCTTCTGACCTGACAAAGTCGGATTTGCGTTGCGATACCGCATTCGGCGCTCGCTTCGCCGATTCCCATGCTCTATGAGCGCGACGACAGTTAAGCCCGATATCGGAGGGACCCATGGCCGCTGAACCGCAAGCCAAGCAGCTTCTGCATCTCGTCATCGGCGGCGAACTGAGTTCGCTGGACGGGGTGACCTTCAAGGATCTCTCCAAGATCGACATGGTCGGCGTGTATCCGAACTATGCCAGCGCCCATGCCGCCTGGAAGGCCAAGGCGCAGGCCACCGTCGATCAGGCGCAGACGCGCTATTTCGTGGTGCATCTGCACCGCCTGCTCGATCCCGAGTCGGGCCACGCCTGAACCGCGCGCGGTTCCGGACAGGACTTTATGGGTTTTTCCATCCTCAAGACGCGCGCGGCGCAGGAGACGATCGGCGCGCTGCTGGCCGGCTATCTGAAGCTCGTCCAGCGCACCAACCGCATCGTGGTGGAGCCCGCCGACATCTATGAGCAGGTCAGGCCCGGCCTGCCGCTGATCATTGCGATGTGGCACGGCCAGCACATCATGATCCCGTTCGCGCGGCCGGACTGGATGCCGGCCTGCTCGCTGGTCTCGCGCCATGGCGATGGCGGCTTCAATGCGGTGGCGCTGCGCCGGCTCGGGATCGGCGCGATCCGGGGCTCGGGCGCGCTCGGCAGGAAAATCCGCGAGAAGGGCGGGGCGAGCGCGTTTCTCGCCATGCTGCGCCACCTCAAGGCCGGCGACACCATGGTGCTGACCGCCGACATCCCCAAGCGCGCCCGCATCGCCGGCATCGGCATCATCCAGCTCGCCCGCGCCTCTGGCCGGCCGGTCCGGCCGATCGCGGTCGTGACCAGCCGCCGGATCGACTTCAAGAGCTGGGACCGGGCCTCGATCGGCCTGCCCTTCGGGCGCGGCGCGATCGTCGTCGGCGAAGCGATCACGGTGGCGCGCGACGCCGACGAGGCGACATGCGAGGCCGCAAGACTCGCGCTCCAGGACGGGCTCGACGCCGCGCATGCCCGCGCCTATGCGCTGGTCGGAGACGTCGATCCCGGCGCGGGCCTGCGGCAGGCGCGGCTTGATGCCGAGGCTGCGGCGGTTTCGGGCCAGGCGGCATGATCGGTCAGGGCGCATTGCTGAGCGGCTACCGGCTGGCGACAGCGCTGCTGGAGCCGGCGGCGGCGGGCCTGCTGGTCTGGCGGCGGCGGCGCGGCAAGGAGGATCCGACGCGCTTTGCCGAGCGGCGCGGCTATCCGGGCGTGCGGCGGCCCGACAAGACGCTGATCTGGCTCCATGGCGCGAGCGTCGGCGAGACGGTGACGTTGCTGCCGCTGGTCGAGAAGCTGCAAAGGCGGGGGCTCGCCGTGCTGGTGACGTCCGGCACCGTGACCTCGGCCAGACTGCTCGCGGCGCGGCTGCCGGCCGGCGTCATCCACCAGTATCTGCCGCTCGACGTGCCGCGCTACATGCGCCGCTTCCTCGACTACTGGCGGCCCGAACTCGGCCTGATCTGCGAATCCGAGATCTGGCCCAATCTGATGATCGAGGCGAAGAAGCGCGCCGTGCCGCTGGTGCTCGTCAACGCCCGCATGTCGGCGCGCAGCTTCAAGCGCTGGTACAAGGCCCCGCAGACCTCGCGCTACCTGCTCTCCTGCTTCGAATGCTGCCTCGCCCAGTCGCAGGGCGACGCCGAGCGTCTGGCGCAGCTCGGCGCGCCGCGCGTCAGCGTCGCCGGCAACCTCAAATTCGACGTGCCGGCCCCGCCCGCCGATGCCGACACGCTCGCCATCCTCGACGGGCTGACCACCGGGCGGCCGGTCTGGATCGCGGCCTCGACGCATCCGGGCGAGGACGAGATGGTGCTTTCGGCGCATCTGGGCATCAAGCCGCATCTGCCGAAGCTCCTGACCATCATCGCGCCGCGCCATCCGCAGCGCGGGCCGGAGATCGAGGAGCTGTGCGAGGCCAACGGCGTCTCCGTGGCGCGCCGCGCCGCCGGGCGCAGCCCCGACGCCGATGTCGACATCTATGTCGCCGATACGGTGGGCGAACTCGGCCTGCTGTTCCGGCTCTCGCAGGTCGCGTTTCTGGGCGGCTCGCTCGTGCCGGTCGGCGGGCACAATCCGATCGAGCCCGCCAAGCTCGGCTGCGCCGTGGTGCATGGACCGCATGTCCAGAATTTCAGCGAGATCTTCGAGGCCTTCGACGGCGATGGCGGCTCGCGCGGCGTTGCCGATACGCAGGAGCTGGCGGCCATGGTCCATGGCTGGCTCAGCGATCCGGCGAGCGCAAGGCAGGCGGCGCGCGCCGCCGCCCAGACCAGCGCGCGACTCGGCGGGGCGCTGACCCGGACGATGCAGGCGATCGAACCGCTGCTGATGCGCGTCGCGCTCGGCCAGCGCGACGCTTCGTCCTGATGGGCCTGGGTTGATGCGCGCGCCGGGCTTCTGGTGGCGGCCCGTGCCCGGCTGGCCCGCCTGGCTGCTCTCCCCGCTCGGCTGGATTTATGGCACGCTCACGCTGCGGCGGATGCGGCGGCCGGGGATTTCGGTCGGCATCCCGGTGGTCTGCGTCGGAAACTTCGTCGCGGGCGGCGCGGGCAAGACCCCGACCGCGATCGCCCTGGCCAGGATGCTGGCGGCGCGCGGCGAGAAGCCCTTCGTGCTGATGCGCGGTTATGGCGGCCGGCTCGCGGGACCGGTCGCGGTCGATCCGGCGATCCATGCGGCCAGCGATGTCGGCGACGAGGCGCTGCTGATGGCGGGTCATGCGCCAACGGTGGTGGCGCGCGACCGGCCGGCGGGAGCGGCGCTGGCGAAGGCGCTTGGGGCCAGCCTCGTCGTAATGGATGACGGCTTGCAGAACCCCTCGCTCGCCAAGACCCTGCGGCTCGCCGTGGTCGATGGCGCGAGCGGCGTTGGCAACGGCCTGTGCCTGCCGGCCGGGCCGCTGCGCGCGCCGCTCGCGGGCCAGTTCGAGGCGACAGACGCCGTGATCGTGATCGGCGAGGGCGAGGCAGGCGCGGCTGTGGCGGCGGACGCAAGCGCCTCTGGGCTTCCCGTCCTCATTGCGCGGCTTACGCCCGATCCCATCGTGGCGGCAGCCCTCTCGGGACAGGCCGTGATCGCAGTCTCGGGGATCGGCCGACCGGAGAAATTCGCCGCGACCCTGCGGCAGGCGGGCGCGACGATCCTGGCCGAACGTCCTTTCGGCGACCACCACGCCTATACGCCGGGCGATGTCGCGGCGCTGATCGCGCAGGCGGGGCGGCTCGGCGGCAGGATTGCGACGACCGAGAAGGACATGACCAAGCTCGGGCCGCTCTGGCCTGCCGATGCACGCGATCGTCTGATCGTGGTGCCTGTGACGCTCGTCTTCGACGCTCCGGCGGGGGTCGACGCCGTGCTGGGGCGCGCGCTCGCGGCGTCAGCGCTTGCCGGCGCGGCGCAGCCTTAGCTGCACGGCCTCGGGCGAGACATAGGCTTCCTGCCAGTCGACCGACCAGTAGCGCAATTCGTCGAGCCTGATCGGCGCGCCGGTGACCGCGCAGCGCACGAAGGCGCCCGGCCGGACGACGCGGAACTCGCCATGGCCATAGTCGAGGGCCGCCTCGGGGCCCGGCAGCGGGGGGCGCTCGCTGATATTCATGTAAATGAATCGAAACCGTTGATCGGGAAGCGGATTATCTGAATAGTCTCGCCCCTGTGATAGCGCCCCTGCCCATGATGTCCAGTCTCACGCGTCTGGCGACCCTGCTGACCTGCATCTGCGGGCTGCTCGCGCCTGCGACGGCGTGGGCCGGCGGCTATGAGCGCGTCCGCATCCCGATCGAGGACGGGCAGCTCGACGCCGTGATGTATCGCCCGCCGGGGCCTGGGCCGTTTCCGGCCGTCGTCGCGATGCATGGCTGCGGCGGCCTCTGGCGCGCCAGCGGCCAGCTCTCGACGCGGCATTCCGACTGGGGCGAACGGCTTGCCGCAGCCGGCTTCCTCGTGCTGATGCCCGACAGCTACGGCTCGCGCAAGCTCGGCTCGCAATGCGGCGTCAAGGATCTGACGGTGCGGGCGAGCCGCGAGCGCGTCGTCGACGCCAACGCCGCGCGCCACTGGCTGCAGCTGCGCGAGGATGTGCTGCCGGCCGCGATCTCGCTGATCGGCTGGTCCGGCGGCGGCTCCGCCATCCTCGCCGCCGCCAGAAAGGACCGCCGGCCCGCCGACCCGAGCCCGGATTTCGTCCGCGCCGTGGCGTTCTATCCGAGCTGCCGCACGCAGTCGGATTCGACCAGCTTCGCCGCGCGTCTGCCGATCATGATCCTGATGGGCGACGCCGACGACTGGACGCCGCATGGCCCTTGCGACTTCCTCGCCAAGGCGGCGCAGGCGCGCGGCGAGAAGGTCGAACTCGTGCTCTATCCCGGCGCGCTGCACGATTTCGACCATCCGCGCCTCGATGTGCGGGAGCGCAACGACATCGCCTATTCCGCGACCGGCACCGGCAAGGCGACAGTCGGCACCAACCCCGCCGCGCGCGAGGACGCGCTGAAGCGGGTGAAGGCGTTTCTGAAGGGGCTGTGACGGTCGGCCGGCCTCCCCGTCTTTGCGAGGAGGCGCAGCCGACGAAGCAATCCACAGGTCTCGCTCTGTCTCCTCCTGGATTGCTTCGCTACGCTCGCAAAGACGCCATAGGGCCGCTGCGCTCAGAACAGATCGCCCTGCCCCGGCTTGGGCGCGTCGCGGCGGGTCGGGCGCGCTGAGCGCGCCGCGCCATCGCCGCTGCCTGCCACGACCGCCGCAAAGCGCCCGTCAGAGACCTGCACGCTGAGCGCCTGCCCCGGTTTCGCGCCGGCGACGCTGCGCACCAGCTCACCGGCCTCGTCGCGCACCAGCGCATAGCCTCGCGCCAGCACGGACTGGGGACCAAGGGACGCCAGCAGCGACCAGCGCGCGTCGAGCAACGAGCGGCGCTGGGCCACGACCTGTCCGAAGCCGCGCGACAGGCGTTCCGCCAAGGCCTCCGCCCGCTCTCGCCGTCGCGCAACGAAATCCGTCACGGCTCGGCTCGATCGCAGCTCAAGGTCGGCGACCTGCTTTCTGGCGCTGTTGATGTTAACGCGCTCCATCCTCAGCCGCGCGTCGCGGGAGGCAGCGAGAAGCTTGGACAGGCCGTCCAGTTTCGCAACGTAACCAGCCAGCTTCACCGAAGGAGACTGCCGGCCGAGACGTTGCGAAAGCGTCGCCAGCGCGATCTCATGCGCGCGGGCATTGCGCGCCAACGCCGGAGCGAGGCGCGCGGCCGCGAGGTCGAGCCTTTGACGCGGGCCAGACAGCACCGCCTCCGGCCCCGGCAGGGCCCGCGCCAGCGCGCGCAGATCGCTGCGGCGGCGGTCGGACAACCGACGCATCGCGCCCGCCTGCCGGCGCGACAGGTCCGCCACCTGCACCATCAGCTCGGCCCTGACGGGCACCACCTTCTCGGCCGCGCCGGTCGGCGTCGGCGCGCGCAGATCGGCGGCGTGGTCGATCAAGGTCCAGTCGGTCTCGTGGCCGACGGCCGAGACCAGCGGGATCAGCGAGGCGGCCGCGGCGCGCACCACGATCTCCTCGTTGAAGCCCATCAGGTCCTCGAGCGAGCCGCCGCCGCGCGCCACGATGATGACGTCGGGGCGCGGGATGCGCCCGCCTTCTGGCAGCGCGTTGAAGCCGGCGATGGCGGCGGCGACCTCGGCCGCGCTGGTCTCGCCCTGCACGCGCACCGGCCAGACGATGACATGGCGCGGGAAGCGGTCCTCGAGCCGGTGCAGGATGTCGCGGATCACGGCCCCTGTCGGCGAGGTGACGACGCCGATGACGGCCGGCAGATAGGGGATGAGCTGCTTGCGTTCGTCTGAAAACAGGCCCTCCGCCGCCAGCCGCTTGCGGCGCTCCTCCAGCAGCGCCATCAGCGCACCGATTCCGGCCGGCTCCAGCGAATCGATGATGATCTGGTAGCTCGATTTGCCGGCGAAGGTGGTGATCTTGCCGGTGGCGATGACCTCCAGCCCGTCCTGCGGACGCGTCTTGAGCCGGCCGAAGACGCCCTTCCAGATCACCGCGTCGATCTTGGAGTTGGCGTCCTTCAGCGAGAAATAGACATGGCCGGAGGCGACCGGGCCGCGATAGCCCGAGATCTCGCCGCGCACGCGCACAAAGCCGAACGCGTCCTCCAGCGTGCGCTTGAGCGCCCCCGACAGGTCGGAGACCGACCATTCGGGGGCGTTGGAGACAGGGGCGTCGCGCGATTCGATGTCCATTACGCGACCTTACCGGTGGAGTTGCGGTAGCAGAAGCGTTGCCGCGCGGCCCCGCTGCCGCTATTGCGCCCGGACAGCATTGAAAATGCGAATGCACGGGTCATCCCGGCCGGAGCGCAGCGCAGAGCCGGGATCCATTCCGGAACCCTTCAGGAATGGATCCCGGGTCTCCCTGCGGTCGCCCGGGATGACAACTGTGGATGGATCCGCAGGCAAGGAGACGGCGATGAACATCCTTCTGATCGGCTCCGGCGGCCGCGAGCATGCGCTGGCCTGGGCGATCTCGGCCTCGCCGCTCTGCGACAAGCTGTTCATCGCGCCCGGCAACCCCGGCACCGCGCAATGCGGCGAGAATGTCGTGCTCGACATTGCCGACCACGAGGCGGCGGTCGCGTTCTGCCGGCTCATGACGATCGGCCTCGTCGTGGTCGGCCCTGAAGGGCCGCTCGTCGCCGGCATCGCGGATGATCTGGCGGCGGACGGCATCAAGGTGTTCGGCCCGTCGAAGGCAGCAGCCCAGCTCGAGGGGTCGAAGGCGTTCACCAAGGAGCTCTGCGCCGAGTTCGGCATCCCGACCGCAGGATTCGGCCGTTTCTCGGATGCCGCCACGGCCAGGGCCCATGTCGCCGCGCAGGGTGCGCCGATCGTGATCAAGGCGGACGGGCTCGCCGCCGGCAAGGGCGTGGTGATGGCCGAGACGCTGGCCGAGGCCAATGACGCCATCGAGATGATGTTCTCGGGCGGGCTCGGCGCGGCCGGGGCTGAAGTCGTGATCGAGGAGTGGATGATCGGCGAGGAGGCGAGCTTCTTTGCGCTCTGCGACGGGACGCATGCGCTGGCGCTGGCCTCGGCGCAGGACCACAAGCGCGTCGGCGACGGCGACACCGGCCCCAATACCGGCGGTATGGGCGCCTATTCTCCGGCCCCGGTGATGACGGCGGAGATGGAACAGCGCGTCATGACCGACATTATCCACCCGACGCTGGCGGGCATGGCACAGCGGGGCACGCCGTTCACGGGCGTGCTCTTCGCCGGGCTGATGATCACGGCGCAGGGGCCAAAACTGATCGAATACAATGTCCGCTTCGGCGACCCCGAATGCGAGGTGCTGATGCCGCGGCTGCGGAGCGACATCGTGCCGGCGCTGGTCGCGGCCTGCGACGGCGTGCTCGACCAGATCACCCTGCGCTGGTCGGAGCAGGCGGCGCTGACGGTGGTTCTCGCGGCGAAGGGCTATCCCGGCAAGCCGGAGAGCGGCAGCGTCATCAAGGGCGTGGAGAAGGCTGAGGCCATGGCGGACGTGCTCGTGTTCCATGCCGGAACGAAGCAGGGCGCGCTCGACCTCGTCGCCAGCGGCGGGCGCGTGCTCAACGTCGTCGGGATGGGCAAAAGCGTCACGCAGGCGCAGGTAAAGGCCTATGCGGGAGTCGATGCGATCGACTGGCCGGGCGGCTTCTGCCGCCGCGACATCGGCTGGCAGGCGGTGAAGCGGGAGCTGGAAGGCTGACAGGCGAGTCTGTCCAGCGTATATCTTATACTAGGCAAAGTGACAGCGCCGGAGGAACCGCGATGACCGTGCTGATGAACGATCCTGTGGTGGATCGCGTCGTGCGTGAGTTGGCATCGCGCACCGGCGAGACTGTCAACGAAGCTATGAGGATTGCTGCGGAAGAGCGTCTTGCGAGACTGCCACCGGAGCGAAACGGGAGCGTCGATCGGGAAAGGCTGGAGGCGATTCTCGCCAAGATCCGATCCTATCCAAAAGCCAACGAGCATCTGACGGACGACGAGATCATCGGATACGATGAGAACGGCGTGCCGAGCTGATGGCCGAAACGATTGTCGTCGACAGCTCGGCCATCATCGCCATTCTGCGGGACGAGCCAGATCGCGCCGTGATCCAGAGCAGATTGAACAGCAGCCCCAACAGCCTCTGTTCGATGGTGACATTCGTCGAAAGCTTTATGGTCGTCACAGGTCAAAACGTAGGAACATCGCCGGACGATCATCATGAGTTGCTCGCCAGCCTCGGCATTTCCCTAAGTCCCCTCGATGCGGTGCAAGCCACAGCAGCAGCCCAGGCCTTTCTCCGCTTCGGCAAGGGCCGGCATCCGGCGCGCCTGAACCTCGGCGACTGCTTTTCCTATGCGCTGGCCAAATCGCTGAACGCGCCCCTGCTCTACAAGGGCGAGGATTTCGGCCAGACCGATATCGTCTCGGCGGTCAAGACGGACTCCACGCCATGAGCAATCTCGACAGCCTTTTCCCCGGCTTCACGGGCCACTGGATCGACGGGCCCGTCGGGAAAATCTTCGCCCGCATCGGCGGCGAGGGGCCGCCTGTCGTGCTGATCCACGGTTTTCCTCAAACCCATGCCGAATGGCACAGGCTCGCGCCTGAACTGGCGAAGACGCACACCGTCATCTGCCCTGACCTGCGCGGCTATGGCTGGTCGGCCGCGCCGCATGGCGACGGCGGCAAGGCGACCTATTCCAAACGCGGCATGGCTGAAGACATCGTCGCGGTGATGCAGGCGCTGGGGCATCCGCGCTTTTCGGTGATCGGGCATGATCGCGGCGCGCGCGTCGGCTACCGGCTGGCGCTCGACCATCCCGGCCGGGTCGAGCGGCTGGCACTGCTCGACATCATGCCGACCATCTCGATGTGGGAGGGCATGAACGCGATGCGCGCCATGCAGGTCTATCACTGGACCTTCCTCGCCCAGCCAGAGCCTGTGCCGGAGCGGCTGCTCAGGACCGATCCGATCCCCTGGCTCGACCACTGCATCGCAAGCTGGACCAAGGCCAAAACGCTCGACGCCTTCGACCCGCTGGCGATGGAATCCTACCGGCAATCCTTCAACGACCCCGCCCGCATCCACGCGGCCTGCGAGGATTACCGCGCCGGGGCGACGACCGATCCCGAGCATGACCGCATCGACCTCGCGGCGGCTAAGCGCATCCTGTGCCCGGTGCTGGCGCTCTGGGGCGATGGTGGCATCCCGGGCAAGGGCGCAAGCCCGCTCGACCTCTGGCGGGCGACGTTTGCCCCGCAGGCGCAGGGACAGGCGATCGACAGCGGGCATTTCCTGCCCGAGGAGAACCCGGCTGCGACGCTTGCGGCTTTGACACCGTTCCTGGCCGCTCCTCTATCCTGACGCGGCGGTTGCCGGACAAGGCCGCAGCGCCCACATTCCGCCCATGCCGCGCAGCACCACAGCCCCCGCGAGACAGCCCGCGCCGACGACGCCGGAACTCGCGCTCGTGCTCGGCGCGGGCGGGGCGCGGGGCCTCAGCCACATTCTCGTGCTCGAGGCGCTCGACGAACTCGGCGTGAAGCCCGCCCTGATCGCCGGCTGCTCGATGGGCGCGATCGTCGGTGCGGCCTATGCGGCGGGGCTTTCGGGCCGCGATCTGCGCGACCATGTCGCGATCACCTTCAAGGATCGGGCGCGGGTCATCGCGCGCCTGCTCGACGCCCGCATCGGCAAGTTCACCGATTTGATGCGCGGCGTCGGCAACCCGGTTCTGATCGACGGCGAACGGATGCTGGACCTGTTCTGGCCCGAGGCGGTGCCCGACCGGTTCGAGGAACTCGCCATCCCCTTCATGGCGCTGGCGACCGATTATCACCTGCACAGCGAGGTCGCGCTGACGAGCGGGCCGCTGACGCCGGCGGTCGCGGCCTCGCTCGCCATTCCGGGGCTGGTCAGGCCCGTCGTGATCGGGGAGCGCGTGCTGGTCGATGGCGGGGCGATCAACCCGCTTCCTTACGACCGGCTGATGGCGCCGGGCCGCATCGTCATGGCGGTGGACACCAGCGCACCGGCCACGATCAGCGACCGGCGCATCCCTGAGCCGCTCGAGGCGATGGTCGGCGTCTCCCAGATCCTGACCCGGACGATCGTGCAGCGCATGATCGAGCGGCAGCCGCCCGATATCCTGATCCGCGCCGGCGTCGATTCGGTCGGAGGGCTCGATTTCTTCAAGGCCAAAGCGATCCTGGAGGCGGCCGAGCCGGTGAAGGACGAGGTCAAGCGACGGCTGGCGCTGGCTCTCGAACAGGCGAGCTGACGGCGTCCGCCTCCTCGCAGCGGAAGCCCGGCAGGGCCGCCCGACCGGCTTCCGTCAGGGTCACGGCGCGGCTGTCCTTGCGGCGCAGCACCCAGCCCATGTCGAAGCAGCGGCAGGCCAGCGCGGCGGCAAGCGTTCCGGCGAGGTGGGGCCGGCGCTCGCTCCAGTCGAGGCAGGGGCGAAGCGTGGCGCGGCGGCCCTTTCTTTCCGCCGGGTCGACGCCGAGGCCTGCGAACACGGCCTCGCCCGCCGACGTCAGGCCGTAGCCGCCCTCGCTGACGGTGAGGTGACCGGCCGCGACCAGGCCGTCATGGATGGCGATGCCGAGCCGGCCGGCGAAATGATCGTAGCAGGTGCGCGCTTCAGCGAGTTCCGCGCCGACCCGCGAGGGCAGGCGTCGCGGCGCGGCGGCGGAGCCCGCCAGCACCATCAGCCCCTCGATCGCGGCCGCGACCTCGGGGCCGGCGAGACGGTAATAGCGATGCCGGCCCTGCACGGCGACGCCGAGCAGGCCGCCCTGCATCAGCCGGGCAAGATGGCCGCTCGCGGTCTGCGGCGCGACGCCGGCGAGAAAGGCCAGTTCCTTGGCGGTGAGCGCGCGGCCACCCATCAGCGCCTGCAGCATGTTGGCGCGCGCCGGGTCGCCCATCAGATGGGCGATTTCCGCGAGATAGGGGCCGGGCGTGGACATGGTGCGGTGCTCCTCACACCCTACCCTTCATCCCGGACAAGCGCGCAGCCGCGCCGATCCGGGATCCAGCGTCGAGCACGACGGCGCTCTATGATGGATCCCGGAGCTCCGCTGCGCTGCGTCCGGGATGACGGCGGAGGTTCGGGGAAGCATTGCGTCCGATCGGGCCCAAGACAACCCTTAACACTACGGTCATCGCCGTAGCGTCGTCCCGCGACAATACCCGGCGGGACTGGCACAACGAAGCCATGGAACCGCATATCATCCTCTTCATCGCCGCCACCTTCCTGCTGGCCGGGTTCGTCAAGGGCGTCATCGGGCTCGGCCTGCCGACCATCGCGGTCGGCGTGCTCGGCGTTATCATGGCCCCGGCGCAGGCCGCCGCCCTGCTCGCCATCCCCAATATCGCGACCAATGGCTGGCAGATCGCGACCGGGCCGGGCCTCAAAGCGATCCTGATCCGGCTCTGGCCGATGATGGCGGGCATCGTGGCCGGCGTCTGGGCCGGCGCGGGGCTGCTGGAGCAGCAGAAGAACGGCTCGGCGACGCTCTGGCTCGGCATCGCGCTGGTGCTCTATGCGCTGGTCGGCCTCAAGGCGGCGAAGCTGCGCGTGCCGGCCCGGCTTGAACTCTGGCTCGGCCCCGTCATCGGCATAGCGACCGGCGTCGCCACCGCCGCGACCGGGGTCTTCGTGCTGCCGGCCGTGCCGTATCTGCAGGCGCTCGGCCTCGACAAGGACGAACTGGTGCAGGCGCTCGGCCTCTCCTTCCTCGTCTCGACGCTGGCGCTCTCGGTCGGGCTTATCGGCGCGGGCGCGCTCGATCTCACGGTCGCCTGGCATTCGACGCTGGCGCTTGTTCCGGCGCTGGCGGGCATGGCCTTCGGGACCATGATCCGGGCGCGGATTTCGGCCGGCGCGTTCAGGATGTGCTTTTTCGCGGGGTTGCTGGGCCTGGGGGCGTATCTGATCTGGCGGACGGTGGGATGAGGCGGGCCGACAGCCAGAGAGGAGACCCCGCGATCACGACCGCGCTTGGGGCCTGCTGGAAGCCTCGAAACCGTCCACGAACGGTTGGTAAAGTCGCCGTCAAAAATAAAACTCGGCCAAACCGCGCCTGAATAAATATTCATAGTCGATACACCTGATTTCACATGAATAATTATTGTCATGAAATTAATTTTGTGCCGGAACTTAAGTGTTGACCTGTCGGTTGTGCCTGTAGCCAGCCGCGCAGATATTCCTTCTGTTGGCGCTGCGCGAAGGACCATCGCCATGTTGAAGAAATTTGCCCTCGCCGCGGCCCTGACCATGCTTCCTGTCGCGGCATTCGCCCAGAATGCTCCGGCGGCGCAGGGAGGCGCGGCTGCCGGCGCGACGACCGGCGTCATCGGAGGAGCCATTGTCGGCGGGCCGATCGGCGCGGTCGTCGGCGGTGTCGGCGGCGCTGTCGTCGGCGCGATCATCGGTGACCAGACGCCGCGCTTCAAAACCTACGTCGTCGAGCAGCGCCGGCCGTCCTACACCTATGCCCAGCCGGTCGTCGTCGGCGGCGTCCTGCCGCAGCAGGGCGTGACCTATTACGACGTGCCGCGCGAATATGGCGAGACGAGCTACCGCTACACGGTGGTCAACGATCGCGCCGTTCTGGTCGATCCGAGGACCGGCCGGATCGTTCAGGTCATCGATTGATCCGTTCCCCGTCGCAGTGACCGAGCGCCTCGCCCGACTATGCCGGGCGGGGCGCTTTCGCATGATTGTGCGCAACGCATTGACGTTCGGCTAACCGCCGGAACGGTCGGTGTGAGTGCCTGCCCCTCCCGCGTGGTAACCTTTCCGCTTCGTGCATTGCGTCATGGAGGCGTGGATGGCCGGCGAGGTGCGGGACTACGTGACATCGGAGATCGAGACGCTGCGCAGCGCCGTCTTCCGCGCCGGCGCGCTGAACGCCAAGACGCTGCGCCCCTGCGCCAATACGCATCTCGAAAACGTCCTGCGCTACGTCAAAGCCTCGCACGAACTCGAGGAAGCGAGCTACATCGCCCTCTCGTGCACCGCCGCCTTTGCGCGCGCGCTTTACGCACAGGCGCCGATCGCCGAGATCGAGCAGGCGCGGAAGGAGGCGCTGGTTGCTATCGATGCGTTCGGGGTGGTGGTGGATGGGGCGGTGGGGAGTGGGGTGAGCTTGGTGGCGGGGCTTGGCGACGCGGGCGGAGTGGCCGAGCCGATGGTGCGGGTGGCGGGGTGAGAGTGGTGCGCGGACCGTGGCAGAGCAGCCTTGTCCCTACGATGCCCGCCGGTCATACCTCCGCCCCCTGAAAAACACCCGCAGCATCTCCCCCGCCTCCCCTTCCCGCATCCCGCCATACACCTCCGGCGCATGGTGGCAGGTCGGGCTGGCGTAGAGCCGCACCCCGTTCTCGACCGCGCCGCCCTTGGGGTCGCTTGCGCCGAAATAGAGCCGGCGGATGCGGGAAAACGAGATCGCGCCCGCGCACATCGGGCAGGGTTCGAGGGTGACATAGAGGTCGCAGCCGGTCAGGCGTTCGCTGCCCAGCACCGACGCCGCCGCGCGCAGCGCCAGCATCTCGGCGTGCGCCGTCGGGTCGCGGTCCTCCAGCGTGCGGTTGCCGGCGCTGGCGACGACCGTGCCGTCCTTCATCACCACCGCGCCGACCGGCACCTCGCCGCGCTCGGCGGCCGCGCGCGCCTCGGCGAGCGCCAGCGCCATCGCGTCGATATCCTGGCTCTTCGCCTGCACCATCAAAAGCTCTTGGCCTGCATCATCAAAAACCCTGCTTTGCCGCTCGCGAGCGGGCGGATGCTCTGCTACAAGCGCCGGCTACGAGCCGCCGTCCCCGCAGCGCGTGAAGCCGGCAGGGACGCACGCGACACCACCTATTCTGCATGTGCCTGGTGCGAAAGTGGCTTATCCACTTTTGCCGGCCTGCGCCGGAGCGATCATGAGCGACGACAGCAACCAGAACAACCGCGGTCCGCGCAAGGGCGGCGGGGCCGGCGGCAAGGGTGGCGGCAAAGGCGGCGGCGGGCCTCGCGGGGGCGGTTTCGGCCGTGGCGAGGGCGGCCGTGGGCCGGCCCGCTCGGGCGCGCCAGGTGGCGAGCGCAAACCCTTCCGGTCCCGCCCCGAGGGCGGCGAGCGCCCTGCCCGCGCCAGCGACGACCGGCCGGCGCGCCGTTTCGACAAGCCGGCTGGCCAGCGCGACGGCGCGTCCCGCCCGCCGCGCGCCGGTGGCGACAGGCCGTTTCGCGCAAGGCCCGATGGCGAGCGCGCGCCGTTCCGCGAGCGCAGCAGCGAAGGACGTCCCGAACGCAGCGCTGGCGGCGAACGCAGCGCTGGCCCGGACCGGTCCGCGCGCCGTTTCGACAAGCCGGCCGGCGCCCGCGATGGGGCTGAGCGGCCCTATCGCGCGCGGCCCGATGGCGAGCGCAGCTCCAGCCGTCCTCCGCGCGACGGCGCAGCACCGCGCGGCCGCAGCTTCGGTGACCGCGACGGCAAGCGGCCCGAGCGGCCGCGCCGCCCGCGTGGCGAAGACACGGCTGCGCCCTCAGCCGTGGTCCTGCCCTCGCTGCTGGCGCAGGAGCCCGAGCGCATCGCCAAGGTGATGGCGCGCGTCGGCGTCGCCTCGCGCCGCGACAGCGAGGCGATGATCGCGGAAGGCCGCGTCAGCGTGAACGGCATCGTGCTGGAAAGCCCGGCGCGCGATGTCGGCCCCGACGATGTCGTGCTGGTCGATGGCGAGCCGCTCCCGGCGCGCGAGCGCACGCGGATGTGGCTCTATCACAAGCCGCGCGGCCTCGTGACCACCAACCATGACCCCGAAGGCCGCCCGACCGTGTTCGACGCGCTGCCCGAAGATTTGCCGCGCGTGCTCTCGATCGGCCGGCTCGACATCAACACAGAAGGCCTGCTGCTGCTGACCAATGATGGCGGGCTGGCGCGGATGCTGGAGCTGCCCGAGACCGGCTGGCTGCGGCGCTATCGCGTGCGCGCCTTCGGCTCGGTGACTCAAGATCGGCTCGACACGCTGCGCGACGGCGTCACCATCGAGGGCGTCTCATACGGGCCGATCGTGGCGCGGTTCGAGCGCCAGCAGGGCTCCAACACCTGGCTCACGGTCGATCTGCGCGAGGGCAAGAACCGCGAGGTCAAGACGGTGCTGGAGCATCTCGGCCTCGACGTGAACCGGCTGATCCGGGTCTCGTTCGGACCGTTCCAGCTTTCGGACCTTCCCGAGGGCGAGGTCGACGAGATCCGCTCGCGCGTGCTCAAGGACCAGCTCGGCGAGGAACTGATGGCCAGGGCCGGCGTCGATTTCGACGCACCGCGCCGCGACGAACTGCCGGCCGCGCCGCCGCCGGCGCAGACCCGCGAACCGCGCCGTGCGCCCTCGGGCGACGATCGGCCACGCCGGCGCGAGTCGGGTGAGCGTGACGGCAAGCCGGAACGCGAGCGCTGGCAGAGCGACGCCGTGCGCACGCCCTCGCTCGACGACCGCAGCGACAAACCGTGGAAGCGCACGGTCTGGCGCGACGACGAGGCGCAGCCGCAGCGCGAGCGCAAGGCGCCGCCGCGTCGCGGGGCCGACCCGAAGGAAGAGCGGCAGGCGCGCGAGGCGACCGGCGCGGTCAAGCGCGAGCGGGCCAAGGCGATCACCGATCCGACCGGCCGGCGCGTGCTGGTCGAGCGCGTCAGCGCCACGCCCCGCGAGGACAGAGCTTCGCGCGAGGAGCGCCGGGACCCGGCCGACAACCCCAAGCGCCGGCCAGACCGGCTGCCGCGCAACGAGCGCGGCGACGGGCAGGGTCGCGGCCCGCGCCCCGGCGCGCCTGATACCCGCAGCGAACGCCCCGCCCGCCGGCCCCGCGAGGACCGTCCGCGCGAGGACCGCGCGCCCCGCGAGCGCAGCAGTGAACGGCCCTGGCAGGATGTGGCTGCGCCAGGCGAGCAGTCGGCGCGTGCCCCGCGCGAGGGCGCAGAGCGGCCAGCGCGTCGGTTCCCCGAGCGCAGCGGTGAGCCACGTAAGCGAGGTCCGAGCTTTGGCGACAAACCGGGCGGGCGCGGCGCTGCGGGCGAACGCAGTCCCGGCCGTGGCTTCGGCGGAAAGCCGGGCGGCGGCGGTGGCAAATCCTTCGGCGGCAAACCCTTCGGCGGCAAGCCCGGCGGCCGGCCCTCGGGCGGCGGACGTCCCGGCGGCGGCGGCAAGGGGCCGCGTCCCGGCGGCGCGCCGCGCGGCAAGCGCGACTGAGCCATGCGGATCGTCGGCGGGCGCTTGCGCGGGCGGCCCTTGGCCAGCCCGAAACCGGGGATCGGCAGCATCCGGCCGACCTCGGACCGCCTGCGGGAATCGCTCTTCAATGTGCTGGCGCATGCCTATGACGATGTCGTCGAGGGCGCGCGCGTGCTCGATCTTTTTGCGGGCACCGGAGCGATGGCCTTCGAGGCGCTCTCGCGCGGGGCCGCGTTCGCGCTGTTCGTCGATGACGGGAAGGAGGCGCGCGGGCTGATCCGCGAAAACCAGATGGCGCTCGGCGTCGCCGGCCATAGCCGCGTGTTCCGGCGCGACGCGACGAAGCTCGGGCCGATCAGCGGCATGCCGCCCTTCGGACTGGTCTTCTGCGACCCGCCCTATCGCAAGGGGCTGGGCGAGAAGGCGCTGGCCTCGGCGCGTGATGGCGGCTGGCTGGAGGCGGGGGCGCTGGTGGTTCTGGAGGAGGCGGCGGGCGTGGAGATCACGCTGCCCGACGGATTCAAGGCGCTGGAGCGGCGGGCCTATGGCGAGACGCAGGTGATGGTGCTGCGGGCGGTCTGAGCCTGAGCCCGGATTGTCCCAGGATGAGCCAAGCGACCGTTCTCATGTCAAGATGTCGAGTTTCGGCAGCAGAGCAGTGACGTTCGTCAGACGGGCGATGATCGGATCATTGCCAGCCATCATGGCCTTGCGATCGGCGAGGCCGTTCGTTCCACCGTTCCACGCTTTGACACAGCCGAGGAAATCGCCCTTGTCAGCGAAGTGATTGAGCTTCTTCCATGACCAGAAGGCCGCGAGGATAGCGGGCTGGTGCTGATGGACAGTCGCCAATTCCGGGCTGGAGACCAGATCGAGATCGCATCGCTTCCCGACCTGATGATAACCATCCCGCCCGGTCACTTGCGGGCCGCCACGACCGATATAGGTCGATCCGTCGCTGGTTCCCGGCCGGTTACCCATCCGGCCGCCATAGATTTCGTCGAACGCCAGCAATTGCCAACCCTTGGCCGTTCCGAAACGCGCCTTGACGTCGTCGGCCGAGGCGAACCGATTGGGCCAGACTTCAGCCATTCTCTTGGCTGTGTAGTTGATGTTTTCGGTCAGGTTCTTGATCGCATACCCCCCGCATTCATGCTCTGCGTTGGCGAGCGCATAAGCCAGCCGCGTACGCGTTTCGGTGATCCCCACCGCGTCGAGCGACGCCGTGTCGGCGACAAACGCATCAATGACAGTGGCTGGGGCTTTCGGGAAGATATCCAGCCAATCGGTTCTCGTAAGATTCAGCGGCATCGCGGATCCCCATCGCAAAGCTAACACTCATCGAAATGCAGATCATCGATCCGTCCCTGATCGCGTCGCGCTGCGATATCGCTTCCGACGCGATGGAGCATAAACCCCACGCTCGCGCATGGTCGCGATCCGGCCTCAACCGACGTCCGCAACCCAGAAGCCAAACTGCTTGAACTTGGCGGCCTGCCACCATTTCGGCCCGAGGGACCCATAGGTAAAATTGGTTGAACCAGCATTGCTCTGCAGCGGTTCGACGACCATCCCCGCCGTGTTCCGCTTCGCAAGATGCCCGCCATTCTCGGGCGCGACGACCTGGATATGACCAGGCTTTTCCATATCGGTCCGCTGCGCGCAGATGATCGCGAGTTGCCCAGCATTTGCGGACGCTTGCAACGCATCGACGTCGAACAACCTTTGCCAACCGAAATCACCGCCGTGTTCGAGCAGCCAGTTAAAAATGTAGTTTGCTCGCATCTCGGTGACAGTCGCGCCATATTTGGCTTCGACGACGGCTCCCGCTTGAAGATCGGTAATAGCCTTTGAAGTCCACCAGACTCGCGGAATGTAACAACCCGCAGTGTCGCAGACATCATAAGTATAGATGTTGCAAAAGGTTTTGCCGCCGCTGCCCTGCCAGCGGAGGTGAGCGGCGCTGCCAACATTCATCCAGTCGATAATCGCAACGATGCCGGCCGCAGCGCCGCCAGGATGGGCTGATGGTCGCCCCGGCTTGCCAGCTTCCTGAATTGAATAGGCGCGAGACCCGGTCACGGAGCGCCGTTCAGTCGATTTCGAGCCAAGATCGGCTGCAGGAAGGGAACCGCCGGTCACGCGCGCGGATGGAAACACCGATCCTAGCGGTCCAAGATGGTTGGAATTGAGATGACCACGCAGCGTAACGCCCGCAACAACGGCATCAACTTCGAACCAGCCTGAAACCGGACTATTCGCAACCTTGTCGATCAACGAGCCTTGCGGTAAAACCGCCAGGACGTTTTTCTTCGTGGGATCAGGCGCTGACCTGAGATTCAAATGCAATGCGATAACGACATGCGAAGCCATGGCCACACCTCATTCTCGATGCGCTGAAACAGGCCGTCACAATCTCTGGTTACGTTACGATAACCAAATCAACGCGGAAGGGAAGTGACTTTTTCTCAGAACTGGGACTTCGTTCACTATTTCCGGCGTGCGCATCATCGGCTCCCTACCTTGTTACATGCGCGTCGGAATGATCGTCGGCTTCACGCGGAGGTTCCCGGCGTCAGGGTGCGGCGTTGCATAGCCCGCTGCTCACCGTCTCCCGAACAACCGCTCGATATCGCTGAGCTTCAGCTCGACATAGGTCGGGCGGCCGTGGTTGCACTGGCCGGAATTGGGCGTGATCTCCATCTCGCGCAAAAGCGCGTCCATCTCCTCGGGCTTGAGGCGGCGGCCGGCGCGGACCGAGTTGTGGCAGGCCATCGTCGCCAGCACATGGTCGAGGCGCTTTTCCAGTGACTCCGCGAGCGAGCCTGTCGCGCCATGCTCGGCGAGCGCATCGGCGACGTCGCGGACGAGCCTCTGGAGATTGCCGCCGGCCAACTGGCTCGGGGCCTCGCGAACCAGCACAGCGCCGGGGCCGAAGGGCTCGATGACGAGCCCGAGCGTCGCAAGCTCGCCGGTCGCGGCGTTCATCCGGTCGGCGTCGACGGGATCGAGTTCCACCACCTCGGGCAGCAGCAAAGGCTGGCGGGCGATGCCGGTTCTGGCGCGTTCGGCCTTGAGGCGTTCATAGACCAGCCGCTCATGGGCGGCGTGCTGATCGACGATGACGACGCCATGCTGAGTCTGGGCGACGATATAGGTCTCGTGCAGTTGCGCGCGCGCCGCGCCGAGTGGGCGGTCAAGCGCGTCGGAGGAGGGCTCGGCAAAGTCGGCGCGGGCGTCGGCAGAGGGCGTCGCGAAGGCGGCGAAACCCGCCTGGGCCGCTTCGCCGAAGCCGCCCGGCGACGCGTTCCACGCCGGCGTCTCGGGAAATTGCGGCCGCTGCACGCTTGCGCCGTGACCGCTGCCGGCGAAGACGGCGCGGAAGGCCTCCAGCGTGCGCGCGCCGCCCGTCGTCGCAGCCCGGTGACCGGCCTGGGCGAGCGCAGCCTTCAGCCCCGAGACGACGAGCCCGCGCACCAGCGCCGGATCACGGAAGCGAACCTCGCTCTTGGCGGGGTGGACGTTGACGTCGACGAGGCGCGGATCGCAGCTCACGTCGAGGAAGAGCACGGGATGCCGGTCGGACGGTACGACATCGGCATAGGCGCCGCGCACCGCCGAGAGCAGAAGCTTGTCGCGCACCGGGCGGCCGTTCACCGCCAGATGCACGCCGGCCGAGGTGCCGCGATGGAAGGTCGGCAGGCCGGCGAAGCCCGCGATCGCGAAGCCTTCGCGCTGCGCGTCGAGCCTCAGCGCATTCTCGGGGAAATCCCGGCCGAGCGCGCGCGAAAGCCTGCGCAACTGGCCGTCCTCACTGAGCGGCTCGGCTGGCCAGTCGAAGCCGGTGACGTGGTCGCCGTCGAGGCTGAAGCGAATCGCGGGGTGCGCGATGGCGAGACGGCGCAGCATCTCGGAGACCGCGCCGGCCTCGGCCCGGTCGCTCTTGAGGAATTTCAGCCGCGCCGGGGTGAAGGCGAAGAGGTCGGCGACCTCGATGCGGGTGCCGATCGCGGCGGCGGCCGGACGGACCACGCCTTTCTCGCCGGCCTCGACGACGAGGGCCGAGCCCTGGGCTGCGTCGGCGCGACGGGTCGTGATCGAAAGGCGCGCGACCGAGCCGATCGAGGGCAACGCCTCGCCGCGGAAGCCGAGCGTGCCGATCGCGAAGAGGTCGCCATCGGGGAGTTTGGAGGTGGCGTGGCGCTCGACCGCGAGCGCGAGATCGTCGGGCGACATGCCCAAGCCATCATCGACGACGCGGATCAGTTCGCGCCCGCCGGCCGCGATCGTGACGGCGATGGCGCGCGCGCCGGCGTCGATGGCGTTCTCGACCAGTTCCTTCACGGCCGCAGCCGGCCGCTCGATCACCTCGCCGGCGGCGATGCGGTCGACGAGGACGGGATCGAGGCGGCGGACGGTCATGGATGGCCCGTTGGATGGTCTTCGAGTTTGCTAAGGGAAGCGCCGCCCTGCCCCCTCTCCCCTCGGGGGAGAGGGTTGGGGTGAGGGAAGCCAAGACCAAGTCAAGCTATCGCCGCCCTGCCCTCATCCGTCTCGGCTTCGCCGAGCCACCTTCTCCCGCAAGGGGAGAAGGGGAGCCCGCGACTCAGCTCCGACCCTCGGCAAGATAGCGCTTGGCGAGGAGTTTCGCCTCCTCCACCGCAGGCTGGTCGAAGGGATCGACGCCCATGGCGTAGCCGGTCAGGATCGTCTCCAGCATGAAATGCATCAGCACCTCGCCATGGATCGTCTCGTCGATCGCGTCGAGATGAAAGCGACGCACCGCGCAGCCATTCCTCGCGAAGGTGTCGATCATCGCGATCCCCTGCGCCGCGACGAGATCGCCGATCGTCTTGCCCGCGAAATCCTGCTGGCCGATCGCACCTGCAAGCTTTGCGTCGATCGCCGGGCCCTTGCCCTTGGCGCCGACGGTGATGACCGTGAAGAACTTGTCCTTGGGACCGGCGAGGTAGAGCTGCTGCTGCGAATGCTGGTCGACGGGGCCGAGCGCCGAGACGGGCTGCGTGCCATGTCCGTCCTTGCCCAGACTTTCGGCCCAGAGCTGGACCCACCAGCGCGTCAACAGGCTGAGCTTGTCGGCATAGGGCATCAGCACGGCGATGCCTTTTCCTGAGCGCATCGCGGCGAGATGGAGCGCCGCGCCGAGCGCGGCCGGCGTCTCGCGCACGCTCTTGCCAGCGAGCACCGGCGCGAGCGCTTTGGCCGCGCCGGCACGGAACGCCTCGATATCCAGGCCCAGCGCGGCGGCCGGCAGCAGGCCGCAATTGGTCAGCACCGAATAACGCCCGCCAACGCCGGTGTGGTGTTCGAGGAAGGGCACGCCGAACGGCTCCAGCAGCGCCCGCAGCGGATGCAGCTTGCCCGGGATCGCCGGCTCGGACAGGCCCTGGAAGCGCTTGCCGATCTCGGCGTCGCCGAGCCCCGCCGTCCGCATCGCGGTGATGGCGGCGATGCTCTGCAGCAGGGTCTCGCCGGTGCCGCCTGATTTTGAGATCGCGACGAACTTCGTCGTCTTGAGCGGCAACTTGGCGAGGAGGCGCTGATAGGTGTCGGGATCAAGGTTGTCGATGAAATGCACGCGCGGCTCGGACGCGAAGCGCGACAGGCCGGCGATGCCGTAATCGGCAAGCTGCGCCAGCGTCTGGCCGCCAAGCGAGGAACCGCCGGTGCCGAGCACGAGAATGTCGGTCGCGCCGTCCTTCAGCCGGGCTGCCGCTGTATGGACGGGGCCCAGATCGGCGGTGTCGGACGGCAGGCAGAGCAGCGGCAGCGAGCCGTCGGCCGCTTGCGCCTTCAGCCGGGCGAGCGCGGGGGCGAGATCGGCCAGCGCCAGCTCGAAGGCGGCGTCGGGAATGCCGCCGGCGCCGACGCCGGATTCGAGCGCGAGATCGTAGCTTTGCTGGAGCATGGTGAGCCTGCCGGAACTCTAAATCGGGAATGTAATCTTGAGCTGGAAACACCGCCGTCATCCCGGACGGAGCGAAGCGGAGCTCCGGGATCCATCGTAAGGCAAGACAGCGCCCTATGATGGATCCCGGAGCGACGCCGCTACGCGGCTTGTCCGGGATGACGTGGAGTTTGGTCTGAAAGACGTCACGGCTGCAATGGCTTAAACCAGCCCGACCGGGCGGCCGACCGCCTGCACCAGCAGGCGCGGATCGCCGAACAGGCGCTTGCCGACCCGCCTGACGTCGGCGAGCGTGACCTCGGCGAAAAGCCGGTTGCGCTCCGTCAGGAACTCGGGCTCGAAGCCGTAGACGGCGAGGCCGAGCAATTCGCCGGCGATCTTGGGGGAGGTGTCGAAGCGCAGCGGGTAGGAGCCGATGATGTAGCGCTTGGCCTCCTCGACCTCGTGCTCGCTCGGTCCCTCTTCGGCGAGCTTCGTCATCTCCTCGCGGATCACGGAAAGCGATTCGGCGACGCGGTCGTTGCGGGTCGAGGTGCCGCCGACCACCATGGCGCTCTCGCGCATCGGCAGCAGGCTGGAGGAGACGCCGTAAGCCAGGCCGCGCTTCTCGCGCACCTCCATGAACAGGCGCGAGGTGAAGGCCGAGCCGCCGAGGATGTGGTTGAGCACGCTGGCTGAGATGAAATCGGGGTCGTTGCGCATCGGGCCGGGCGCGACGAAGCGCAGCACGGTCTGCGGCACGTCGAGGTCGATAACCTGCGTTTCGCCCAAGCCATGGATCGGCAGCGGCTCGGATGGCAGCCGGCGCGGCGAGCCCTCCGGCAGCGCGCCGAAGATGGCGTCGATGCGCTGGGCCAGCTCGCTCGCCGTAATGTCGCCGACCACGACGAGCTTGAGGCCCGCGCGCGACAAAAGCTCACGCGAGAGCCCGCTGAGGCCGTCGGCCTCCAGTCGCGAGACGCTGTCGACATCGCCCTTCTCCGGGCGGCCATAGGCGTGGCCGGGGAAGGCCGTGGCATAGAGCGCGTTGCGGCAGAGCGTGTCGGGGTTCTGGGCCTGACGCTGCAGCCCGGCGACGACCTGCGCCTTCACCCGCGCCACGGCGTCGGCGTCGAAGCGCGGCTTCTGCAGCGCAAGCGCGAGCAGGTCGAAGGCGGTGTCGCGATGGCGCGACAGCGTCTGGAGATGGCCATGGAAATCGTCGCGGCGCGCCTCGAAGCCGAGATTGATGGCGTGGTCGGCCATGGTGCCCTGAAAGGCTTCGGCGTCGAGATCGCCAGCCCCCTCGTCGAGCAGACCCGAGACCAGATAGGCTGAGCCGGCCGCGTTGGCGGGATCGCGCGTCGCGCCGCCGTCGAAGGCGAAGTCGAGCGCGATCAACGGCAGGCTGTGCTCCTCGACCAGCCAGGCCTCGACCCCGCAGGAGCCGCGCACCTTCTGGACGGTGACGGAGGGGCCGGCGACAAGGGTGGGGGTGGCGATCGGCGCGTTCATGTGCAGTTCCCGTCGGCGGCGATCCTGGCCGCCCCGCAAAGGGTGAGAGGCAGGCCTGAGCGAGCTCAGGCCGCCGGCAGCAGCAGTCCGGTGACCGAGCGGTCGGGCCTGAGATAGCGCCGCACGGCCTCGACGACGGCGTCGCGGGTGACGGTCTCGATCCGGTCGGGCCAGGCCAGCACGTCCTCGACGCTCTCGCCGACGGCGAGCGAGGCCCCGAAGGTGCGCGCCAGCGAGGACTGATTGTCGCGGGCGAAGATGGTCTCGGCGATCAGGCGCGTCTTGGCCCTGGTCAGTTCGACCTCGCTTGGACCCTCAGTCAGAAAGAGCGCGAGCGCATCGTCCAGCCCGGCTTCCAGCGCGTCCATCCCGACGCCCGGGCGGGGGCTGACCGAGAGCTGGAAGGCGGCGCGGTCGACCATCGAGCCCATGAAATAGGCGCTCGCTCCCGCCGCAAGCTCCTGGTCGACGCAAAGGCTGCGGTAGAGCCGCGAGGTGGTGCCGCCGCCGAGGATCTCGGCGGCGATCTCCAGCGCGAAGACCTCGGTCCGCTCGCCCGCATTATAGGTCGGCGTCAGCCAGCCGCGCCGCAGGGACGGCTGATGCACGCGCGGGTCACTCAGCGCGACCCGGCGCGCGGCGCGCGGATCGGGCTCGGCGGGACGATTGCGGACCGGCGTCTCGCCACGCGCGGGTATCGCGCCGTAGCTCGCCTGCGCCAGCGCACGCACCTCGGCCGCATCGGTGTCCCCGGCGACGACGAGGATCGCGTTTTCGGGCGTATAGAAGCGCTGGTAGTAGGCGAAGGCGTCCTGCCGATCGAGGCCCTCGATCTCGTGCTCCCAGCCGATGATCGGCGTGCCATAGGGATGATGCACGAACAGCGCCGACGAGAACTCCTCGCCGAGCTGGGCGGCCGGGTCTGAATCGACGCGCATCTTGCGCTCTTCCAGCACCACGTCGCGCTCGGGCGCGACGACGCTCTCCTCGAAGGCGAGCCCAGTCATCCGGTCGGCCTCGTAATCCATCATCGCGCCGAGATGCTGTTTGGGCACGCGCTGGAAATAGGCGGTGTAGTCGAAGGAGGTGAAGGCGTTCTCCTGCCCGCCAAAGCCGGCGACGATCCTGGAGAACTCGCCCGCCGGCCATTTGACGGTGCCCTTGAACATCAGATGCTCGAGGAAATGGGCGATGCCGGACTTTCCCGCCGGATCGTCGGCGGAGCCGTTGCGATACCAGACCATATGGGTGACGACGGGGGCGCGCCTGTCGGGAACGACGACGACGGCCAGCCCGTTCTCCAGCCGGAAGGATTCCACGGGCTGGGCGGCCTGGCTCGGACGCGAATGCATGTTCACCTTGCGCCGTCTCCTGATGGCGGACGCGCCGGGACCGACGCCTCATGCGAAATAGGGCTGCGAACGCCCTCGCGCCAGAGGCGCGGGGGCCGATAGCGGACGCGCAGGCGGGCCTATTGCAGCGGCACGGTGCCGAGCAGGAACTCGCGCTGGCCGACGGCCTGCTTGTCCTCCTGCGGGCCGCCCTGGCCGGGGCCGACGGGAGCGGAGCCGGCGGGACGGCGATAACCGACCGGCGGCTCCGTCAGCAGGCGGCGCGGCGGCTCGGAGCCGTAGTTGAGCTGCGCCAGATCCTCCTGGCCACGGCGGGCGGCCTCTTCCTTGGCGCGGCGGATCGGCTCGATCTGGTTGTTGGAGTTGCTGAGCTCCTCGACCACGACCGGGCGGCCGGCGGCGCGCGCCGCCGGGCCGCGGCGCAGTTCGGTCTGGTTCAGCCAGGGGTTGTTGCGGGTCTTCTCGCTTTCGGTGAAGGGCAGGATGCGCGCCTCGGCGGCCTCCCTGCGGCGCGCGACGTCGGGGTCGTTGGGCCAGGCGGCGGTGCGGGCGCTGGCGGGCTCCTGCGGGCGCGGCAGGGCCGAGCCGGGCGGCACGACCAGCGGCGGACGCTCGCGATACTCGATGTCCTCACCGCCGCGCTTGCCGATGACGCCTTCCATGATGTTCTTGAAGAGCAGGCCTTCCTGGGCGAAGGCGGGCGACGCCGCAAGCAGCAGGCCGCCGGCGAGCAGAACACGCGAAGCGCGATGGGCCATCTGATTATCTCCCTTGGACGATCCCTAGCCTTTCGTCTCAACCGCATTCGCGCGGCGAAACGATGGCGAAGTCCGTTCTTCAGTGCGCAGCCTTAGCAGCCGGACGGAACGATTCATACAGGAGCGCGGCGACTCCGACAACGATGGCCGCATCGGCGACGTTGAAGATGTACCAGCTGAAGCGGCCCCAATGCAGGTGGACGAAGTCGACGACCGCGCCATAGACGGCGCGGTCGACGCCGTTGCCGAGCGCGCCGCCGATGATCAGCGCCAGCGCGACGACCGTCAGCCGACGCGGCTCGCGCCACATCCAGCGCCCGAGCCAGACCGCCGCGACGAAGGAGACCGCGACCAGCCCCCAGCGCCCGACCGCGCTGTATTGCTGGAACAGCCCGTAGGAGATGCCCCGGTTCCAGGCCAGCACGATGTCCATGAAGGGCAGCACGGCGAAGGGGCCGTTCTCGGCAAGGCCGACCGAGAACAGAAGCCAGAGCTTGCTCGCCTGATCGAGCGCAAAGACGGCGAGCACGATGGCCAGCCCGAGGCGGCGCGTGGCGTTCATGGCCTGCCCCTGTCATTCCGGGGCTCGGCAAAGCCGAGAACCCGGAACCCACGACCGGGCGAACCACCGGATTGCGGGCCGGTCCTGCGACGATCGGCAGGTTGAAAGGTATCACCCGGTCGTGGGTTCCGGGTTCTCCGCTGACGCGGAGCCCCGGAATGACAATGGGTAGTCATGCCGCCCGTGCTCCCAGCTCGCGCAGCGCCTTCGCGTCGCGCGGCGTCACCGCCGGCCAGGCCGGATCGGCCGTCGCGGGATCGAAATACTTCCATGAGCGGGCGCATTTCACGCCGCCGGCGCGCGCCGGCACGACCGCGACGCCGGGCACATCCGGCAGCCGGAAGGCGTCCGCCGGGCCTTCGCCGTTCCTGACGAGGATCGTCGAGGTGATGCTGATCTCGGCGAGATCGGCCCCCGACAGCGCCGCGAACAGGTCGGGATCGCTGACGAACACTTCGGGCGCGGCCTCCAGCGAGGAACCCAGCCGCTTGGCGGCGCGCTCCAGTTCGAGCGCGCCGGTGACGACGCGGCGGACCTTGCGGATCTTGGCCCAGCGCTCGGCGAGCTCGGTATCGAGCCAGCGAGCGGGGGCCTTGGCGAAGAGTTCGAGATGGACCGAGCCGTCGAGGCTTTTCTGCTCCGGATAGCGCTCGAGCCAGGCCTCTTCCGTGGTGAAGACCAGGATCGGCGCAAGCCATGTGGCAAGGCAGGAGAACAGGTGATCGACCACGGTCAGCGCGCTCTTGCGGACATGGCTCGACAGCGGATCGCAATAGAGCGCGTCCTTGCGGATGTCGAAATAGAAGGCCGAAAGCTCGGTGTTCATGAACTGCGAGAGCAGGTTCACGACCTTCTTGTAGTCGTAGGTCGCGTAGGCCTCCTCGACCTGGGGCCCGAGTTCGGCGAGCCGGTGCAGCATCAGCCGCTCCAGCTCCGGCATGGTCCGGGTCTCCGCGACGCGGATGTCCTCGCTGAAATGGGCGAGCGTGCCGAGCATCCAGCGCGTGGTGTTGCGCAGCTTGCGATAGGTCTCGACGAAGGTTTTCAGGATCTCCTTGCCGATGCGCAGATCGTCGGAATAATCCGCCGCCGCGACCCAGAGGCGCAGGATGTCGGCGCCCGAATCCTTGATGATGTCCTGCGGCGCGGTGACGTTGCCCTTCGACTTCGACATCTTCTCGCCCTTCTCGTCGAGGCAGAAGCCGTGCGTCAGCACGATGTCGTAGGGCGCGCGGCCGCGCGTGCCGCAGCTTTCGAGCAGGCTCGAATGGAACCAGCCGCGATGCTGGTCGGAGCCTTCCAGATACATCACCCGGTCATTGCCGCCGTCGCCGCGCCGGCGCGCGCGCAGGTCGGCGCGCTTCTCCAGCGTGAAGGCGTGGGTGGAGCCTGAATCGAACCAGACGTCGAGCACGTCGGTGACGCGCTCATACAGCGCCGGATCGTAGCCGAAGGGTTTCAGGAAGCGCGCGCCGTCGGTGTCGGTGAACCAGGCGTCGGCCCCTTCCGCCTCGAAGGCCTCGGCAATGGCGGCGTTCACCTTCGCATCGACCAGGATTGCACCGGTCTCCTTCTCGACGAAGACGGTGATCGGCACGCCCCAGGCGCGCTGGCGCGAAACCACCCAGTCGGGCCGGTTGGCGATCATGCCGTTGATGCGGTTCTCGCCGGCGGCGGGAACCCATTGGGTGTCCTTGATGGCGCGCAGGGCGCGGTTGCGCAGGGTGTCGGGCTCGTTCTGTCCTTCTTCCCTCGGGGGAGAAGGTGTCTGCGAAGCAGACGGATGAGGGACGGAAGAGCCTGACGTCCCCTCATCCGTCATCGCTGACGCGATGCCACCTTCCCCCCCACCAATGTCGGCTGTTGCCGACATTGGCACACCAAGTTGCTCATCTCGGGCAAGCCCGAGATGAGTGGGGGAAGGAAGAGGCGCGATCGCCTTGTCCATGGCGATGAACCATTGCGGCGTGTTGCGGAAGATCACCGGCTTCTTCGAGCGCCAGCTATGGGGATACTGGTGCTTCAGCCGACCGCGCGCGACGAGATGCTTGGATGCCTTCAACGCGGCGATAACAGCCTCGTTGGCGTCGCCCTTCTCACCCTTGTCGGTGATGACCTGCGCGCCCTCGAACCCGGGAGCGTCCCTGGTGAAGCGGCCATCGGCGTCGACGGTGTAGGGGATGTGGGTCTCGATGCCGCGCGCCTGCAACTGGCGGCCATTGGCCATCCAGATGTCGAAGTCCTCGCGGCCATGGCCGGGCGCGGTGTGGACGAAGCCGGTGCCAGCCTCGTCGGTGACATGGTCGCCGTTAAGCAACGGCACTTTGAAATTATAATTCTGACCACGCAAAGGGTGAAAACATGTCGATATATCAAATGGATCTACGTCATCCAGGCGCTCGAAATTTATAACTTTCGCCGCCTTCATTACGTCTGCCGCAAGTTTGTCGGCGAGAACGAACTGATCTCCGCTTTTCGCCCAGTTCGTCTCTGGCGCATCCGTGACCTGATACAACCCGTATTTTATCGCCGTAGAGTAAGCGATTGCTCGATTTCCGGGAATCGTCCACGGCGTTGTTGTCCAGATAACAACCTTCGCTTTGCGATATTTAGCTGATGTGCCAGCGATGCCGGAGGTGTCACCGACCGGAAACGCCACGAACACCGTGTCGCTCGTGTGCTCCTCGTATTCGACCTCGGCCTCGGCCAGCGCGGTCTTCTCGACCACCGACCACATCACCGGCTTGGAGCCGCGATAGAGCTGGCCGGTCTCGGCGAATTTCATGATCTCGCGGGCGATCTGCGCCTCGGCCCCGAAGGCCATCGTCAGATAGGGATCGTCCCAGTCGCCCTCGACGCCCAGCCGCTTGAACTCCTCGCGCTGCACCGAGACCCAATGCTCGGCGAAGGCGCGGCACTCTTTCCTGAACTCGACGACCGGCACGTCGTCCTTGTTCAGCCCCCTGGCGCGGTACTGCTCCTCGATCTTCCACTCGATCGGCAGGCCGTGGCAGTCCCAGCCGGGCACGTAGTTGGAGTCGTGGCCAAGCATCTGCTGCGAGCGGGTGACGAGGTCCTTCAGCACCTTGTTCAGCGCATGGCCGATATGGATGTTGCCGTTCGCATAGGGCGGGCCGTCATGCAGGACGAAGCGGTCTCGACCCTGCCCGGCCTCGCGCAGCTTGCGATAGAGGTCGATCTTCGCCCAGCGCGCCAGAAGCTCCGGCTCGCGCTGCGGCAGGCCTGCCCGCATCGGAAATTCGGTCTGCGGCAGGAACAGCGTCTGGGAATAGTCGATTGTCTCGGCTGGCTTGTCGGTCATGGCGTCCGGCTCGGGCAATGGACGAGCGGGCCATCTGCGGTGGCGCGGCGCTGGTCCGTGATGAAATGGGAAAGGCTTTATGTCATCCCGGCCTGCGCTGGCGCCCGCGCATGTCTAGCGCGAGGCGGCGGCCGGGCCCGTAATTCGCCTGGATGATATGGTTCTGGCGCGATGAGCGGACATGGAGCGCTTCTAGCAAAGGCGGCTTACGGAAGGAAGGGCGGCGTTTCGCGCAGGATGTCGCGCGCGGCAGTGCTGTCGGCGTCCATCTGCACGATCAGGGCGTCGAGCGTCTCGAACTTCGCCTCAGGCCTCAGCCAGGCGACGAGCGCGACATCGACCTGCTTTCCGTAGAGATCGCCGGAAAAGTCGAAGACGAAGGTTTCGAGCTTCGCCGCGCCGTCGTCGAAGGTCGGGCGGCTGCCGAAGCTCGCGACCCCGTCATGCCAGACGCCGTCGATTTTGGCGCGGACGGCATAAACGCCATGGGCAAGCCGGCAGTCGCGGGCCAGATGCATGTTGGCGGTGGGGTAGCCGAGGTCGCGGCCGCGCTTTTCGCCATGGACGACGGCGCCGCGCACGAACCAGGGCCGGCCGAGCAGATCGGCGGCGCGAGCCACGTCGCCTGCCGCCAGCGCATCGCGAACCAGCGTCGAGGAGACCGGCTCGCCCGCAAAGGCGAAGGGCGGCACGATGACGACGGGCACGCCTTCCCATTCGCAGTGGGCCTGCAGCATCTCGGGCGAACCCGCCCGGCCCTTGCCGAAGTGGAAATCATAGCCGCAGACGAGGCCGGCCGCGCCGAGCCTGCCGAGCAGCAGATCGTCGATGAAGGCTTTCGCCTCGATGCCGGCGATGTCGCGGTCGAAGGGCAGGATGAAGGTGGTGGCCAGGCCGACCGAGGCCAGAAGCTCGGTCTTGACCGCCGGCGGCGTCAGCCGGAACACCGGCTGGTCGGGCCGAAAGACGCTGCGCGGATGCGGCTCGAAGGTCAGCGCCGCCGGCCGGCGGCCCAACTGCTCGCCCAGCTCGACCGTTTCGCGGGCGAGTTCGGCGTGGCCGCGATGAACGCCGTCGAAATTGCCGAGCGCGATCACGGCGCCGCGCAGATAGGCGGGCACCGGCTTGGCGAGGTCGATCACGAAGGCGGTGTGCGGCGCGGCCGAAGTCGCGTCAGCGGGGGATGTCATTATGGCTCGGCGTCCGGAATGCCGGGCTGAAGGCCCGCGCGGGGCTGTTTGGCCTCAAGCCGGCGGGGGCGTCAAGCCGGGCGCGCCGGCGGCAGGGCGACCCAGGCCTCGCCCTCGAGCACGGCCTTGCCGTCGACGAGGCATTCGCAGAACAGGCGCGCGCGGCGGCGCTCGGCCACGAGTTCGACGACCTCGACGCGGGCCGTGACCACGTCGCCGATCTTGACCGGCGCGAGGAAGGTCAGCGTCTGCGAGAGATAGACCGCGCCGGGGCCGGGCAGCCTTGTGCCCAGCAGCGCCGAAACCAGGCTCGCGGTCAGCATGCCATGGGCGATGCGCTGGCCGAAGCGGGTGCTGGCGGCATAGCGGTCGCAGAGATGGATCGGGTTGGCGTCGCCCGAGAGATCGGCGAAGAGCGAGACGTCGCGCTCCATCACCGTGCGCATCAGGCTTTCGCTCTGGCCGAGCGCCAGATCCTCGAAAGCATGGACCTGATAGAGCGTCTTCGTCATCATTCCCGGCCGGACTGGCGAAACGGGGCTCTGGACGGCACCATAACGCGTCGATTGGATTTGGCGAAGCCTCTCACGCGGCCGCCGGCCGCGCCATTGGACTTTGGAACGGCGCGCCGTTTGGGCAAATGAATCGCCTGCCCCAGCGTCACTTCACCTTTCGATTAACGGCTTTGAAACGCCACTGGTCTAAGACCGTTGACCTATGGACGCTGCCTTTGCGAAGGCGGCGCCGCGCAGGCTTTTCCCCTGCGCTATATCCGCGACGCTTGGAGCACCATCATGGCTCTCGACCCATCCATGCCGATCCTCGTGGTCGACGACTACCAGACGATGGTCCGGATCATCCGCAACCTGCTGAAGCAGCTCGGTTTTGAGAATGTCGACGACGCCTCCGACGGATCCGCCGCGATCGAGAAGATGCGCGACAAGAAGTACGGCCTCGTCATCTCCGACTGGAACATGGAGCCGATGACGGGCTTCGAATTGCTGCGCCGGGTCCGCGAGGAAGAGAAGCTCTCGGATACGCCCTTCATCATCGTCACCGCCGAATCCAAGACCGAGAACGTCATCGCCGCCAAGAAGGCCGGCGTGAACAACTACATCGTCAAGCCGTTCAATGCGCAGACGCTGAAGTCGAAAATCGAGTCCGTCTGCGCCGCCTGAGGGTGTCGCCGAATGCTGCTCCGGAGGCCGTCTGACTCAGGCGCTCTCCGCTTCCGGTGCTCACGGACATGAGTCGGTCTGCGCCGCCTGGTAGCACCTTTCGCCTTTGCGAGCGCAGCGAAGCAATCCAGCGTCTCGCGCTACGCCCTCGTGGATTGCTTCGCTGCGCTCGCAATGACGGCGAAGGCCAAGAGCCCTGCTCTCACCAAACCAGATGCGGCAGGGCGTAGTCCGGCCTGTGGAGCTGGTCGGCGAACCAGCCATGGCGCTCGTCCCAGCTCGCGTCCATCAAATCTTGCGCGTGGATGCCGGCCAGCACCATGACGCTGGCCGCGCCGAAGGCGTTGGCCCCGGCGATGTCGGTGCGGATGGCGTCGCCGACGCCGCAGATTCTTTCGTGCGCGATCGCCGAGCCACGCGCCTCCTCGCCCAGCGCCAGCGCAGCCTCGTAGATCGGCGCATGCGGCTTGCCGGCATAGATCGCCTGCCCGCCAAGCTGCTCATAGGCCAGCGCCAGCGAGCCGGCGCAGGGCACGATGCGCCCGCCGCGCTCGACCACCAGATCGGGATTGGCGCAGATCAGGGCGAGCTTGCGCGCCGCGAAGCCGGCCAGCAGATCGGCGTAAGTGTCGGCCGTCTCGGTCTCGTCGTCGAACAGGCCGGTGCAGAGGACGTAAGTCGCCTCGTCTGGCGCGACGCGCGGAGCGTCGAGGCCTGCGATCAGCGGCAGGTCACGGTCGGGGCCGAGCATGTAGACCGGCTGCCCGGCCCGCGCCCGGATCAGGTCCCGGCAGACATCGCCCGAGGTGACGATCGCGTCATAGGCGTCGTGACGCACGCCAAACCCGTCGAGTTGGCGCCTGATCTCGGCGCGGGGGCGCGGCGCATTGGTCACCAGCACCACGCTGACACCGGCCTTGCGCATCGCGACCAGCGCCTCGACCGCCTCGCGATGGGCGGCGACGCCGTTATGAACCACGCCCCAGATGTCGCAGAGGCAGAGGTCGAAGCGCGTAGCGATGCTGGCGAAGCCGGTCAAAGGCTGGGTCGTCGTCTCTAGGCTCGGCAAAACGGAAGGCTCCATGGCTGCGGAGCAGCCTTAGCCTTTCGCGGTTGCGAAAAAAAGACGGCTGCTCAGGCGCTGGCGCGGCGCAGCACGGAGCGGAAAGGCAGCCGCTCGGGCTTGGCCTGTTCAGGCGGCGTGGGCGCTGGCAGAGGCACGGGGTAACCGACGACCTCGGCCGAGGGTCGAGCGGCCACAGGTTCCGGCTCGCGGACCGGGACAGCCGCCGGCTCGGCGAAGACTTCGGGCTTGACCGGGCGCGGCGGAGAGAAGACCAGCCCCTGCGCGAGGCCGACGCCCAGTTCGATCATGTCGGCCACCGTCGGATCGTCTTCGATATCGTCGGCGATCAGCGCGATCGAGGCGCGGGCGAGGAGGGCCGAAAGGTCGCTGGCGGCGATGTCGGTCGCGGCGCGGCCGACGGCTTCGGCCTGCAGCAGGGCCGCCGGGGCCTTGACGAAGCGGACGCCGCGATCGGCCAGCGACGCCGGATCGAGCCTGAGATCGACAAGCTGGTCGAGCGCGAAGCGCACGCCATTGGCCGACATCGCGCCGAGGAAGCCCAGGCTCGTCGGATCGAGCGCGCGAAACACGGTCTGCGGCATCTCGACGACGAGATGGCCGGCATGCTCGCGATATTTGTCGAGAATGCGCGACAGCGCCGACAGCGCCTTGGCGGAGCCCCAGGTCGCCTTGCTGAAATTGCACGAGACGAAGAGTTTCCCGTCCTTGGCCCCGAGATGCCGGGCGATGGCGAGCGTCCGCGTCAGCACGAGCGCATCCAGCGTCGGGCCAAAACCGCGCTCCTCGACGATCTTGAGGAATTGTTCGGGCAGCAGCAGCGTCTGCTCGTCCAGCCTGAGCCTAACCAGCGCCTCGTAGCCGCGTGTGCGCCGCTGCGGCAATTGCACGATCGGCTGCAGATGGACCTCGACGCGGCCTTCCGACAGCGCCTGGCTGATCACGGCGGCGCGCTCGTCGGCGGCGCGGCGCTCGCCCTGCCGTATCGTCTCCTCGCGCTCGGCCGCCCTGGCCTCGATCCGCGCCCGCATCGCGGCCTCCGGGTCGATCACCGGCACGGGCGCAAGGGCCGGGGCGGGCAGCGCCGCCTGCTGGCGCGAGCGCGCCAGCGCCAGCTCGGCGTCATGGTCGGAGAGCGTGGTCGCGACCTGATGGATCAGGTCGCCGAGCAGCCCGACTTCCGCCGTGAGTTCGTTCAGCGTCGCGCGCGCCGGGGCCGCGTCGGCCTCGCGCATCGGCAGTTCCTCGACGCGCCGCGCCAGCGAATCGAGCCTGATCGCATTGGTCGCCAGCCTGACCTTGACCTCGCCGATCGCCGCCAGAACCTGCTCGCGCTGCGCCGCCAAGCGCTTCTCCGAGACCAGCGCCGAGCCGATGAGCCCGCCGCCGGCCAGCAGCAGCCCGAGCGCGCCACCGAGCGGGCCGGGCAGCAGCAGCGCGGTGACGGCGCCGGCCGACAGGCCGGTGACGGCGCTGGCGAGAGGATGCAGGGCGTTCAGGCGGACAGGGGCCAAGAGAGCGACCGCGCAAGAGGGGATGAGGGACGACAGCGGCGAATCACGAGCGATGCCTGCAAAACTACCTGCGCCGGAGGCGTCAAGCGAGCCTCCCTGCCTTCGGCGGCAACCGGATCGCACAATAAATCGGTGGAATTCGCCAGAACGGGCGATGCCGGCCGCCAGCTAGCGCAGCTTCGCCGCCCTCAACGCCTCAGGGCCGAGATCGGCGAGCACGCGGTCGATCAGCTCCGGCGCAAAGCTTTTCTGGCCGAGATAGAGCCGGGGATCGATGGCGAAGAGCGGCGCGGCGTCCATGAGCGCGCGCAGGCAGGTCGCCAGTTCGACCTCGTCCCTGGCCTTGGCCGCAGCGAGCGAGCGGCCGAGCAGGCTGAGCGCGCCCCGGTCGGCCAGCAGCGCTGCGGCATAGCTCTCGGCCAGCTTGTCGGCGCCCAGAAGATGCGCCGCGAGAAAGGCGTAGAAATCATACGAGGGCGGCCGGCCGGCGCTGAGCTCGACGGCCCGCGAGAGCAGCGGCAGCCCCTCCGCCGGCCGGTTCAACCGGACGAAGCGCGAGCCGAGATCGGCCATGATGTCGGGGTCGTAGGGGTTGCGCGCCAGCGCCTCGCGGCCGTTCCTGATCGCATCCTCCAGCGCGCCCCGGGAAAACAGCACATCCATCATGACCTGATGGGCGCGCGCGCTCGACGGGGCGAGCCGCAGCGCCGTCAGCGCCGCGCTGAGCGCACGGTCGAGCGGCGGGCCGGACTGCGGGTTGAGACCTTGCGTGTACTCATCGAGAATCAGCAGTGCGAGCTGGGACCAGGCCGGATGAAAGCCGGCATCCTTCGCCAGCACGCCTTCGAGGCAGGCCCGGGCGGCGAGATGTTCGGCCGGCTGCATGGTGCGGCGGAAGTCGAACGCCTGGAACATGCAGCGCATCGCCGGCGACGTCGCCGACTGCCGGAAATCGGCGTGGATGATGCCGAAGGGCTCGGCCAGCCGGATCGCCAGCCGGCGCGCCAGTTCGAGCAGTTCGGAATCGTCGGGGCCGATTTCGAGGCTGCGCGTGGTCGATGTCGTCCAGACGATCCGCCCGTCCCTGACCGAACGCAGGCGGCCGAAGCCCTCCGTATCCGCGCCGACGCGGCTGGCGTCCATCTCGAAGACGTAATCGCCCGCCTCGACGCCGCTCGCGCCGGGCTGAAGCGACTTGACCAGGATCAGATCGTCGAAGCGCGCCATCGCATCGACCAGAAGCCGGGCGAAGCGCTGCATCACCTCGGCGAGCGCCGGATCGTCCGGCGACGCGCCCACCGTCACCACCACGACCGGGAGATGGGCCGGCTGCGACGAGGAAGCGGCAGGGGCCTGTGCGGCTGCGGGCGGCGAGGCCGGGCGCGCCTGCTGCGCGAGGCCGGCCGGGGACTGGCTCGCCTCGCGGCGATGGCCGATCCGGGTCGAGGCCACGGCGACAGCCATGATTACGATGATGAGCACGAGCCCGACGATGGCCAGCCGGGCCCGCCCGCTCTCGACGCGGTCCGCCGCCACGCCCTGCCGGGCGCCGGGCGCGATGACCGACGATGGCGCCGCGACCACAGCCTCCGCCGCAGGATCGACAGCTGCGGGCGCCGGCGCCTCCGCATCGCCTACGAAGCTCGGAACATAGCCGCCGACCGGAATCGCGATCCTGAGCGGCTCGGCCGCGCCTTCGCCGGCGTAATACTGCACCAGCGCCTTGCGCAGGCGGCCGGCCTCGACGCGCACGATCGGATCGGATTGCGGATCGAAATCGGGGGGCCGGCCGAACGCCTCGACCGCGATGGTGTAGCCCTTCAGCTCGGCCGCGCGGCCGGCAAGGCTGCGCTCGACGATGAAGCCGAGAAAGGCCGCAAGCTGCGGCGCGCTGCGGAAGGCGTCGGAGGCGAGGATACGGTCCAGCGCCGCGCGGATAAGGGCTGCGGTCTGTTCGTCGGGCCGATCCGGGGTCTCGCCGCTAGCGACCATTTTGGTCCCGATGCAGTTTTCTCACTCCCCCAGATAACAGACTAGGCCGAGAGCGACGTAACGTCACCTGTCTTGTCGCGCGACCTTTGGTCCCCGGCCGGCGCAGGCATGCCCCGCCATGCCGGTGATTTACAGCCCCCGTCGTGCTGTTAGGTTGAGAGACGCTTAACCGGATCAGGAACGCCGCCGATGACATCCGCCCTCAAGCCGCTGGGCACGCCCAACGACCTCGACGCCTTCTGGATGCCGTTCACGGCCAACCGCTCGTTCAAGCAGAACCCGCGCATGATCGCCCGCGCCGAGGGGATGTTCTACTACACCCCCGAGGGCAAGCCGGTGATGGACGGCACGGCCGGCCTCTGGTGCTGCAATGCCGGGCATGCGCGCCGCCCGATCATCGAGGCGATCCAGGCCCAGGCCGAGGAACTCGACTACGCGCCCTCCTTCCAGTTCGGCCATCCCAAGGTGTTCGCGGCCGCCGCCCGGATCGCAGCGCTGGCGCCGGGCGACCTCGACCATGTCTTCTTCGCGGGCTCGGGCTCGGAGGCCGCCGACACCGCGCTGAAGATCGCGATCGCCTACTGGAACATCTCCGGCAAGGGCTCCAAGACCCGCCTGATCGGCCGCGAGCGCGGCTATCACGGCGTCGGTTTTGGCGGCATCTCGGTCGGCGGCATTGTGTCCAACCGCAAGTTCTTCGGCTCGCTGCTGGCGGGCGCGGACCATATGCCGCACACCTATGACCGCGAGAAGCAGCGCTTCACCAAGGGCGAGCCGGACTATGGCGCGCATTTCGCCGACGAACTGGAGCGCATCGTCACCCTGCACGACGCCTCGACCATCGCCGCCGTCATGGTCGAGCCGATGGCGGGCTCGACCGGCGTGCTGCCGCCGCCCAAGGGCTACCTCAAGCGCCTGCGCGAGATCTGCGACAGGCACGGCATCCTTTTGATCTTCGACGAGGTCATCACCGGTTTCGGCCGGCTCGGCACCGCCTTCGCCGCCGAGCGCTACGGCGTCGTTCCCGACATGATCACCTTCGCCAAGGGCGTGACCTCGGGCACCGTGCCGATGGGCGGCGTGATCTGCCGCAAGCATATCTACGACGCCTTCATGACCGGGCCCGACAACGTCATCGAGCTGTTCCACGGCTACACCTATTCGGGCCATCCGCTGGCGGCCGCCGCCTGCCTGGCGACGCTCGACATCTACCGCGACGAGGGCCTGTTCGAACGGGCGAAGGCGCTGGAGCCGGTCTGGGCCGACGCGATCATGTCCCTGAAAGACGAGCCCAACGTGCTCGACATCCGCACGCTCGGCCTCGTCGCCGGCATCGACCTCGCCTCGCGCCCCGAAGGCGTGGGCAAGCGCGCCTATGAGGCGATGGACCACGCGTTTCGCGAGGAAGGCCTGATGATCCGCATCACCGGCGAGACGCTGGCCCTGACCCCGCCGCTGATCATCACGGAAGAGCAGATCGGGGAGCTGGTGGAGAGGGTGCGGCGGGTGGTGAGGAAGGTGGCGGGGTGAGGGATAGCCAACGACGCGAGGGGAAGCACGTCATGGTCGGGCTTGTCCCGACCATCCACGTCTTAGCTGGCAAAGACCGTGGCCGAGACGTGGATGCTCGGGACAAGTCCGAGCATGACGACGCTCAAATTTTGCGAATGACAACGGCCAGCCAAGTGCGCCACATAGGAGCTAATGGCAAAAGCTGTTTTCATGACCCGTATCTCTCCGGCATACAAAGACGTGCCGGAGAAGCAGTATCATTTTCCAAGAACATATCTCGGACAAGCTGAAGCCGCGATTGGCGACATGATCGTCTATTACGAGCCGCGCAGATCAGGATCGGATGCGCTTCCCGGGCGCGGTCGGCAGGCGTATTTCGCGTTCGCAAGGCTAACTCATATTGAGCCAGACCCTACACTGGCCGATCATTTCTATGCGTATGTCGATAGCTTTCTCGATTTCGATCGTCCAGTACCCTTCCGGGAGGCTGGCGGCTATTACGAATCTGGCCTGATGCGTGATGACGGCCAGACAAGCAAAGGAGCTTTTGGACGCTCAGTCCGCCTTCTGCCCGACCATGAATTCGACGCGATACTTTCCGCTGGTTACGTTGGCATTGTCGAGAGTGAGGCTGTCCAAACGAAGTCCGCCGATTTTGGTTTCTCCGACGCCGACCAGACGCCGTTCGAGAGGCCAATTGTCCAGACCGTGATCAACCGCCCTTTCCGCGAAGAGAGTTTCCGCCGCCACGTTCGCTCGGCCTACGATAACCGTTGCGCCGTCACAGGCCTTAGACTGATTAACGGCGGAGGCCGTCCCGAGGTACAAGCGGCGCACATCATGCCGGTAGCGTCGAACGGTCCGGATTCGGTCAGAAACGGCTTAGCGCTGTCGGGAACCGTCCATTGGCTGTTCGATCGCGGTCTGATTTCGCTTGCGGACGACCTTTCACTGATCGCTCCGCCTAAACTCATCCCGGATGCGCTTGGTGGACTGGTCCAGCACGGTCGCCCACTGTTTGGGCCACGCGACGAGACAGCTTTGCCCCATCGGTCGTTCATCGAGCACCACCGCAACCACGTCTTCAAAGGCTGAGCCCGACGATCACCACTCATCCCAATCCGGATTTGCCAAGCCGGCTTTTCGGCCCATTTCCCGCATCATGAGCGCCTCTTTGGCCGACAGCTTCTCGTAGAACCAGCCTTCGCGCGCCGCTTGCTCCATCCGCACGACAAATGTGTTGGCGCTCATCAGGCATACAGCATCGTCCGTTTCGATAGTCGCCTCGATCGTATGCAGATAGTGATCGTCGGGCGTCTTCGTCGCGGGGACGAGCGCTTTCACTCCCACTCGTTCGGGAATGAAGAATTCGTGATCGGAGAGAAAACGCTCGATCATCGAAATGTCAAAGCGACCACCCAGTACGAAGCTATCCAGCTCCTTATAGTTTGACGCATCGCGATACATGTATTCGACGAGTGTATTCATGTGTCGGATTCCTTGGCGGTGCGACATCAAAGATAGGGCTTTGAGCGCCTTGCGATGGCAGGAGAGAGGATGCCAGTCTCCGTTCAATCGCCAACCTGAAAGAGCATACCTCTGACACCTCCCTCCCCTCATCCGTCGGCGCGCCGCGCTGCCCCCTTCTCCCCCGGGAGGAGACGGGTTTTTGCGGCTGTGCTGGCTCTGGCCGCAGCCCTCGCCTCCCCCGCCCCCGCGCAGGAGCTGCGCGGGCATGGCGGGCCGGTTCGCGCCGTTGCGGTGTCTCCCGATGGGCGGTTCGCCATGACCGGTTCTTTCGACCAGTCGGCGATCCTGTGGCGGCTGGAGAGCGGCGCGGCCGACAGGGTGCTGCGCTTCCATCAGGGCGCGATCAACGCGGTCGCCACCGTGAACGGGCTCGGCTTCGCCAGCGGGGCGGAGGATGGCCGGATCGCGCTGTGGAGCGGGGACGCGGCCGAGCCGGCGCGGGTTCTGGAGGGGCACAAGGGGCCGGTGTCCGCCATCGCCGTCTCGCCCGAGGGCGGGCATCTCGCCTCGGCCTCATGGGACGAGACGGTGCGCGTCGTTTCACTCACTGAGGGCAAGGCGCGCGTGCTTGAGGGGCATAAAGGTCCGGTCAACGGCGTCGCATTTGCGCCCGGCGGCGCGGTCGTGTCCTCGGGCTATGACGCGACCTTAAGGATCTGGCCGGCCGATGACGGGGCGGCGAAGATCGTGACGCTGCCGGCGGCGCTGAACGGCGTCGTGGTCGCGCCCGATGGCGAGATCGCGGTGGCGGCGGCCGACGGGATGCTGCGGCTGTTTGGCCCCGATGGCGCGGCCCGCGCCGAGGTCGCGATCGGCCAGACGCCGCTGATCGCGCTAGCCTTGTCGGCCGATGGCGCGACTATCGCGGTCGGCGGCCTGCGCGGTCAGGTCGCGCTGATCGACCGGACGACGCGGACGATCCGGGCGACGCTGGTCGGGCCGGGGCTGCCGGTCTGGTCGCTGGCTTTTCTGCCCGACGGCAAGCAATTGCTCTCGGGCGGGGCCGACCGGCTGGTGCGGCGCTGGAACGCGGTGACCGGCGAGCATATCGGCCCGGTCGTGCCGCGCGCCGGCGAGGACGTGCTGGCCGCGTTTCAGGGCGAGCGCGGCGCGCAGGTGTTTCGCGCCTGCGCCGCCTGCCACACGCTGACGCCGGCCGACGGCAACCGCGCCGGGCCGACGCTGCACGGCATCTTCGGGCGGAAAATCGCGAGCGCGCCGGGCTACGCCTATTCCGACGCGTTCAGGACGATGGACATCGTCTGGACCAAGGAGACGGTGGCGAGATTGTTCGAGATCGGGCCTAACGCCTATACGCCGGGCACGAAGATGCCGGAGCAGACCATCGGCAGCGCGGAGGACCGGCAGGCGCTGGTGGATTGGCTGGACAGGGTGACGCGGTGAAGTATAATCGCAGATCACACCCTCGCCGTCATCCCGGACAAGCCGCGTAGCGGCGTAGCTCCGGGATCCATCATAGGGAACCGTCCAGCCTTACGATGGATCCCGGAGCTCCGCTTCGCTGCGTCCGGGATGACGGCGTGGGTGTGACGAGCGACGCACCCCACTACTGCAACGGGTCTTCCCCGCGCTCGCGCCTCTCGCGCAGATAATCCTCCGTCGTCCTCACCGGCGGGCGCTGGGGCGAGAGATGCGGGTCGAAGCTCTCGTTGACGACGACCTCGACGCGGCAATCCTCGCACATCTTAATCACCGAGATGCGCGGGGCCGAGGCGCCGGAGAACATCCAGTGCTTGTTCTCCAGCTTGGCGGCGATCTTCTCGATCGTGCTGCGCACGCCGAAGGGCTTTGCGCAGTTGATGCAGTGGAACGGCTCCTCCTGCTTCAGCACGCGTTTGCCGCCCCTCCAGGCGTCGAAATCGATGCGCGGCTCCAGCGTGATGACCTTTTCGGGGCAGGTCGCGGCGCAGAGGCCGCATTGCACGCAGAGATCTTCCTGGAAGGCGAGCGTCGGGCGCTCGGGATTGTCCGAGAGCGCCTGCACCGGGCAGGCGGAGACGCAGGCCAGGCAGAGCGTGCAGCCCTCCGCATCGACATGGATCGTGCCGAAAGGCGCGCGCTCGGGCATGGCGATCGCGGCGACAGGCGTCGGCGCGGCGGCGTGGAGCTCCGAGATCGCCTGCCGCAGCAGCGGCCGGCCCTCGCCCATCGGGCGGAAGCGGGCGGGGGTGGCGGAGGGCTGGCCGGGCGCGATCTGCGCCAGCGCCAGAGCGAGTTGGTCGGGGTCGTCGGTCTCGATCACGCCGGCCCTGCCCTCGCCGAAGCCGAGCGCCCGGCCAAGCGTGTTGGCGTAGTCGAGATTGCGCATCAGCCCGGAGAGATCGTGCTTGGGCTTGGCGCGGCCGAGCACGCGGATGGCGGACGCTCCGAAGGCCAGCGCAGCGGCATAAGTTTCCAAGCCGAGCTGCGTAATCTCGTTGACGCGCAGCGGCAGCACGCGGGCCGGCAAGCCCTCTCCGAAGCGCGCCAGCGCGTCGATCAGCGGCTCGCCATGCTCGGCGTCGTGCAGCAGCACGATGGCGTCGCGCCCGCCGGCCTGGGCGTAGGTCGCAAGCAGCGTGCGCATCCGGCGCATAAGCGCGTCGGTCGGCGGCAGGGCGTAGGTCACCGCGCCCGTCGGACAGACGGCGGCGCAGGCGCCGCAGCCGGCGCAGATTTCGGCCGAGATCGCGACATGGTCGCCATTGGGGGTGATCGCGCCGGTCGGGCAAAGCTCGAGGCAGCGGGTGCAGCCGGTCTTCTTCGAGCGCGAATGGGCGCAGAGGTCCTCGTTGAGCCTCACATAACGCGGCTTGTCGAACTCGCCGACGAGATGGCTCGCATCCGCGACGAGCTTCTCGATCGCGGCGGGATCGCGCGGATCGGCCCTGAGATAGCCGGCCCGCAGATCGCCGGCCGGGAACAGCGGCGTCCCGCCCGAGACGTCGATGACGATGTCGCATTGCGAATTCGCGCCGTTGCGCGGCTCGCCGAAGACGAGCTTTGCGCGGGATGAGGGCAATGGGGCGGCATAATCGTTGACCGTCAGCTCGAACGCGCCGAGCCAGCCGGTCGCGGCCCCGATCGTGCCTTTCAGAACCGGCGTCGCCATGACGCGCGGCGGCGCGATCTCGGCGGGACGGCTGAGCAGGATCGTCACGTCGAGATGGTCGGCGAGGCGCTGGCCGACCGAAATCGCGGTCTCGTCGCGGCCATAGACCAGCGCCACGCCCTTGCTGGTCAGGGTGGTGAAGCCCATCGCCGGCATCGGCTCGGCGGCGGCCGCCAGCAGCGCCGCCATTTTTGGGCCGGCCGCCTTGGCCTGTTTCGACCAGCCCCCAGTCTCGCGGATGTTGGCGAAGACCAGTTCGCCTTCATAGTCGAGGTCGGCCGCCAGCTCCTCGAAGAGCGGGGCCTCCTGCGTGCAGGCGATGGTGAAGGCGTCGCTCTCGCCGAGCAGCTTTGTAAAAATGTCGGTCTGGGTGCGGCAGAGATGGCGGGCCGTGCGGATGTCGGCGCTCGGGCAGCCTTTGGTCAGCGCCGGCATATCGAGCGGCATCGTGTCCTCGCACGAGCAGACGATCAGCGTGCGGGCGGCGTCGGTCATGGGCGGTTACGTCCTTGGGCAGTCGCTTGGCAGGTGTCTTGAGAGCGTCTTTTCGTCTCTCTTGCGGATTTCAACGCTTATATGGAATTGGAGAGGTTCAAAAGAAACAAACGCCGCGCCATTCGTCGCGGCTTTGGGGAGAAATTGACCAATGAACACCCAAAGCCCTCATCCTGAGGAGCCGCGCAGCGGCGTCTCGAAGGATCGTCCAGTGCGCGCTGGAGCATTCTTCGAGACGCAAGCTGCGCTTGCTCCTCAGGATGAGGGCGAGTGTGGAGCGGCGCGATGGCGCTGATGGCCGGGCGCTCCGACGATCTCAGGCGCGAGCCGGTCCTGCCGCCGGGTTTTTCGCTCGTGACCCTGCGCGAATCGGGTGACGCCTTCGCTCACGCTCAGGCGATCGCGACCGATGCCGGGGCTGCGACGCTGGTCTGGGCGCGGCGCTTCGACATCGTCGAGTTCGCCGTGGTGCTGGAACCCGACTCAGCCCTGCGAGAGGCGCGGCTGGCGCATTACCTCGCCATGAACGCGCTGGCGGATGCGCTCGCGGTGCATTGCCCGCCCGAGCGGCCGATCCTGTTCCGCTGGCCGGACGCGCTGGTCTATGATCTCGGCCTGATCGGCGGCGGCAGGCTGGCATGGCCGGAAGGCTGCGCCGAGAACGCCGTGCCGGACTGGCTCGTCTTCGGCGCGATGCTGCGGGCGACGACGATGAGCCCGTTCTCGATGGGCCAGACCGGCGTCGGCATGGCGGAGGAAGGGTTCGAGGAGGTCGATGCGGTCGATCTGATCGAATCCTTCTCGCGGCACCTGATGCTCGGCGTAACGCAGTGGCAGAGCGACGGGCCGAAGGCGATCGTGAAACGCTGGCTCGACCGGCTCGACAAGGTGGTCGGCACCCGCCACGGCATCGAGCCCGATGGCGACCTCGTCGCGACCTCGCAGGCTGGCGCGGAGCGGCGCAGCCTCGTTGAGGCGCTCGGGCGGGCCGACTGGCTCGACCGCGAGAGCGGCGGGCCGAAGCTGTGATCAAGCTGCCGCGCGCCATCCGGCTCGATCCGTCCGACACGCTGGTGTTCCGACGGGCGGCGGAACCCGGCGAGTGGCTGGTGACAGGCTCCTTCCTGTTCGATCCGGCGCAGATTGATGCGCTCGACGCCAAGGGCCGCGTCGCCTTCCGCTCCGGCTTTCTCGGGATCGGCAGTTTTGGCTGGAGCACGCTTGCAGTGGTGACGCAGGCGAGCGAGACAGAGCGAGAGAGCGCCGTCGCGCAGCTTGCCACGCAACTCATCGAAAAGCTCGGCGCGCCCGATCTCGCTGCCGCCCGCGCCGCAGCCGAAGGCGAGATCGCCTTCGCGGCTTCGCTCTGCGACCATCCGGCGCAGACGCTGCTGGCCTTGCATCGCAGCCTCGATGATGGCGAAATCCGGGAACTCTTCCGGACGCTGACGCCGCGCGCCAGCCACGACACCGAGGGTTTTCGCGCCTTCGAGTTTCTCGAGGTCGAGGGCGAGGACGGGCCGGCCGAGGAGGTCGATCTGCTGAATCTGAGAAAGACCCAGGATTTGAGAAAGACCACGGCGTCATGACGCATTTCTGGGCTGCCTCCGGCCATCTCCTGCTCGACCGCGCGCCCAGCGGCGGGCTCGCCGTGACGGACGACTTTCTCAAGGCGTATCTGGCGCGGCCCGAACTGCTGCCGCCCGAGGAGGCCTGCGAAGCCGAGCGCGCGCTCCATGCGAAGCTGATGGAGCAGCCGCAGGCGGATATCTCGAAAGCCGAGATCGCCGCCGTCGCCGACGAGGATGCGCGCGAGAACTGGCGCTTCATGCTGGGCTGGCGCGACCGGCTGACTGCTGCCCCGACGCTGGAGGCGGCTTATGCCGCGCTGATCCGCCAGGGCGTCGCCGGCATCCCGCCGCTGTTTCTCGACCAGCTCGTGCATGTGATCCTGCGCGGCGCGCTGGATGCGGTCGAAGACCCGTTCGTGGTGCGGGCGGCCGAATGCCTGTTCCGGCCGCAGCGCGTCACCTTCCACGAGAACACGATCCTGCTCGCCGACGCCGAGATCATCGAGGGGCACGAGACCGACCGGCACGCCTCGCCGCTGCTGGCCATGCTGGGCGGTCCGGCCGTGACCTCGCTCGACATCCTGAAGACCGCCAATGCCGAGCATTACTGGCAGCGCTCGGACGGCTTCGACATGGTGCTGGATCTCGGCGGCAAGCCGTCGGGCCGGGTGGCTCTGGGCGAGGCGCTGCGGCACTGGCTGCGCGCGATCCATGGCTTTGAGGCGACCATCGAGCCGGTCGAGAGCGTCAAGGACGCGGACTGGCGCTGGTTCGTCGGGCTCGATGCGGAGGCGACCGCGATCGGCAACGCGCTCTGGCAGGGCGAGACGATGGCCGACGACGCGGCCTCGCGGCTCCTGGCGCTCTACAGGCTGACGCTGCCCGGTGACCTGCCGGTGCTGCCCGCAGCCAAGGGCGCGCCGGTCTATCTGCTGATGGCGATGTCGGACGACAGGATCCTGCGCATGAAGCCGCAGAACCTCGTGGCGGGGCTGCCGCTCGCCGACCCCGCTTCGGCGCATTGAGGAGGCCGGCATGGCGCAAGCTCACATCGAGGTCGGCATCGTCGTCGAGAGGCGCAGGATCGAATCGCCCTGGGCCGACCATGCCTGGACGCCAATCGCCGTGCTGCCCGAGCCGCCGGCGCTCGCGCCCTGGACCGAGCTGAAGCGCGAGCCGGACCGGACGAGCTACTATCTGGGGCCGGCCGTGCTGACGCTGCATTCGGTCGACACCGCCCATTTCCGCGAGAATTTCCAGGCCGGGCGGGCCAAGCTCTGGGTGGCGGTCAGGCCGACCGGCATCGAGCCCGAACTGGAGCTGGTCGGCGTCACCGCCGATCCGTTCGAGGGCGAGGATTATTGCGAGAATGTCGGCGACATCGTCGAGGCGCTGCCGATGCCGGCAGGAATCGCCGAGCAGGTGCTCGCCTTCTTCGACGCGCACCATGTCGAGCGCGAATTCATCAAGCGCAAGCGTCAGGAGCACGACCCGCGCAAGGGCGGCGGCCCGCGCCCGGAAGCTGGCCCGCGCCGCGTGGAGGACGGCTGATGGCCCCGCGCGGCGACGGCGACGGATTTTTGACGCGCTGGTCGCGGCGCAAGCTGGAAGGGCAAGAGCCTCCTCTCCGCCCTCATCCTGAGGAGCCGCAAAGCGGCGTCTCGAAGGGTGCTCCAGATGTCTCCGGAGCCTCCTGGACGATCCTTCGAGACGCCGATCCAGTCGGATCGGCTCCTCAGGACGAGGGCTCGCGTGGGATCGGATCGTCGCATGAAAGCGCGGCGTCCGCCGAACCCGAGATGATCGAGCCGCCCTCGCTCGATCTGATCGACAAGGATTTCGACGTCGCCCATTGGCTCAAGCAGAACGTGCCTGAGAGCTGGAAGCTCGCCGCGCTGCGCCGGGCATGGGAAAGCGATCCCTTCATCGCCGGCTTCGAGAATCCGGCGCGCGACTATGCGCTCGAATGGAACATCCCCGGCGGCGCTCCGGGCTATGGCCCGCTGACGGAATCCGACGATGTTGCAGCCATGGTGCGCAACATTTTCGGAGACACGCCGAAGCCCGAACCGGCCGATCCGACGGTTGCCGAGGCAACCGGCGACAGCATGCCGCACCAGAATGTGAACTACGACGAAAGTCGCATTGGCGATGCTGCAGCGCAGCAAGATGGGGCCGGCGGCCCGGAGCCCGAGAGCGTCAGACTGACGGACAACACTGCCGACGAGCCGAAAAGCGGCGAAAAGACGGCGATTGCAGTCGATGGCGTTTATGCTGCGGCGCAAAATTCTGCGCCGTCAGACCCGCCGGCCGTGCGGATTCGCAAACGCGGCGGTGGCGCGATGCCCGTCTGAATTCAGTTTGGAATAGTTGTATTTTGTCGCGATAAGCGCTCATTATCACTGCTCTAAAAAGCGGCAGCGGCGATCGAACGTCGCGAGTTGGTTCAGGGGAACGACGCGGACCATGCGGGATCCGGCACTCGACAGGGCAATCGGCGCGGCCGGCGGCGTGAGAGCGCTCGCTCGCAGCGTCGGCGTGTCGCAGCCCGCCATCTCGAGCTGGAAACGTGTTCCCGCCGACCGCGTGCTCTCGGTCGAGGCGCTGACAGGCGTCTCGCGCAGTGACCTACGGCCGGACCTCTACCCCCTCGCCGCTCCAACCCATGAGTCGATCCTGTTGAACACTGACGCCGCTTCCGACATCGACCCGATCGACGAGGCCCGCGCCAGCGAGTTCGAACTGATCGGCGCGCTGCTCTGGCGTGCGCCCACGGCGGAGACGCTGGCCGCCCTGCAAGGGCTGCAGGGCGACGGCACGCCGCTGGGTCTGGCCCATATCGCGCTGGCCGAAGCCGCAGCCGCAACGACGCCCGAGGCGGTGCGCGACGAGTTCTTCGAGCTGTTCGTCGGCGTCGGCCGCGGCGAGCTTCTGCCCTATGCCTCCTATTATCTGACCGGCTTCCTGCACGAGAAGCCGCTGGCGCTGGTGCGCGAGGACATGGGCAAGCTCGGCATCGCCCGGGCCGAGCGCGCCGGCGAGCCGGAAGACCATGTCGCCATCCTGATGGACATCACCGCGCATCTGCTGCGCGGCGTCTTCGTCGCCGAGGACGTCGATGCCGACCGTTTTTTTGCGCGCCACCTCGCGCCCTGGACCGAGCGCTTTTTCGCCGATCTCGAAGTCGCCAAGGCCTCGAATTTCTACCGAACCGTGGGCCGCATCGGCAGCCTGTTCATCGCCATCGAGACGGAAGCCGCAAGGCTGCCGTCGTGACCGCATTCGACGCTGGAGAAACGACCATGTCGCAAAAGGCAAGCGAGACCGAAAAGTCGGCCTTCGACCGCCGCAGCTTCTTCAAGGCGCTCGGCGCCGGCGCGACCGTCGCGGTCGCACCGGCCATGGTGACGCCGGCTGAAGCCGTCGATCCCGGCAAGGAGCAGACGAAGGCGCGCTACAAGGAAAGCGACCACGTCAAGGCCTTCTACCGCTCGAACCGTTACTGAGAGGGGCCGACACCATGCTCATCAAGCGCAAATCGGCCGACGTCCAGCGCGGCAAGCTCCAGGCGGCGATGGCCGGCCTGTCCTCCGGCGTCATGGACCGCCGCACCTTCCTGCGGCGCTCGGGCCTGATCGCCGGCGGCGCAGCAGTCGCCGGCTCGCTGACCATCGGCTCGGTCCGCAAGGCGGAGGCGGCGACCTTCGGCCCCGCGACCGGGACCAAGGTGGTCAAGAACATCTGCACCCATTGCTCGGTCGGCTGCACGGTCAAGGCCGAGGTCGCCAACGGCGTCTGGGTCGGCCAGGAACCGGCCTGGGAAAGCCCTATCAACCGGGGCTCGCACTGCGCCAAGGGCGCGTCGGTGCGCGAACTGACCCATGGCGACCGCCGCATCAAGTATCCGATGAAGCTGGTCGACGGGCAGTGGCAGCGCATTAGCTGGGATGTCGCGATCAACGAGATCGGCGACAAGATGATGGAGATCCGGGCGAAATCCGGCGCGGACTCAGTCTATCTGCTCGGCTCGGCCAAGTTCTCCAACGAAGGCTCCTACCTGTTCCGCAAGTTCGCGGCCTTCTGGGGCACCAACAACGTCGACCATCAGGCGCGCATCTGCCACTCGACCACGGTCGCCGGCGTCGCGAACACCTGGGGCTACGGCGCCATGACGAATTCCTATAACGACATCAGGAATTCGAAGACCGTCATCTTCATGGGGTCGAACGCGGCGGAAGCGCATCCCGTCTCGATGCAGCACATCCTCGAGGGCAAGGAAGTCCAGCGCGCCAACGTCATCGTCTTCGACCCGCGCCTGACCCGCACCGCGGCCCACGCCACCGACTATGTCCGCTTCCGCTCCGGCACCGACATCGCGGTGATCTGGGGGATGATGTGGCACATCTTCAAGAATGGCTGGGAGGACAAGGCGTTCCTGGCCGCGCGCGTCCACGGCATGGACGACGTCCGCAAGGAGGTCGAGAAATACGATCCCAAGACGGTCGAGGACATCACCGGCGTGCCCGAGGCGCAGATGAAGCGCGCGGCCGAGACCTTCGCCAAGGTCAAGCCCGCCACCTTCGTCTGGTGCATGGGCGTGACGCAGCATTCGGTCGGCACCGCCAATGTCCGCGCCATCTGCAACCTCCTGCTCGCCACCGGCAATGTCGGCTCGATGGGCACCGGCGCCAACATCTTCCGCGGCCACTGCAACGTGCAGGGCGCGACCGATTTCGGCCTCGATATCTCGAACCTGCCTTGCTATTACGGGCTGGTCGAGGGCGCATGGCGCCACTGGGCCCGCGTCTGGAACGTCGATTACGAGTATTTCCAGTCGCGCTTCGACGAGGTTCCTGCCAAGGGCGGCCGCGCTGCGCGAACCCGCAAGCAGAACATGGAAACCTCGGGCCACACCTCGACCCGTTGGTTCGACGCTGCCAATCTGCCGGCCGAGCAGGTCGACCAGAAGGATAATCTCAAGGCCATGTTCGTCATGGGCCATGGCGGCAACACCATCCCGCGCATGCCCGACGCCGTGAAGGGCCTCGAGAAGCTCGAACTGCTGGTCGTCGCCGATCCGCACCCGACCAATTTCGTCTCGCTCGGCCAGCGCAAGAACGGCACCTATCTGCTGCCGGCCTGCACGCAGTTCGAGACATCGGGATCACGCACCTGCTCGAACCGCTCGATCCAGTGGGGCGACAAGGTCGTCGAGCCGATCTTCGAGTCGGCCAGCGACTACGCGATCATCTACAGGCTGTCGCAGAAGCTTGGCTTCGCCGAGCCGATGTTCAAGCCCTATGAGATGGTGCAGGGCAAGCTCGGAATGGAGCCTTCTCCTGAGTCGATCCTGCGCGAGATCAACAGGGGCGGCTGGTCCACCGGCTATACCGGCCAGTCGCCGGAGCGCCTGAAGCTCCACATGGCCAACCAGGACAAGTTCGACCTGGTCAGCTTGCGCGGCGCGGCCGGCTCGCCTGTCGCCAACGACTATTATGGCCTGCCCTGGCCGTGCTGGGGCACGCCGGAGTTCAAACATCCCGGTACGCACATCCTCTACAACACCTCGCTGGAAGCGAAGAATGGCGGCGGCACCTTCCGTCCGCGCTTCGGCCTGACGCGCGAGCGCACGCTCGCCGACGGCAGCAAGGTCAACGACACGATGCTGGCGGAAAACGGCTCCTACTCGCTGAATTCGGAGATCAAGGACGGGTATCCCGAGTTCACCATGGGCTCGCTGAAGAAGCTCGGCTGGGACAAGGACCTGACGCCGGCCGAGATCGCGACCATCTCCTGGATCGGCGGCAACAATATCGACGCCGTCAACTGGGCGAACGACCTCTCGGGCGGGATCCAGCGTGTCGCGCTGGAGCATGGCTGCGTGCCCTATGGCAACGGCAAGGCCCGGGCCAACGCCTGGAACCTGCCCGACCCGGTGCCGACGCATCGCGAGCCGATCTACTCGCCGCGCGTCGATCTCGTCGCCAAATGGCCGGCCCGTCCCGACGAGCGCACGCTGCGCATTCCCAACCTCCACACCTCGGTGCAGAAGGCCGCCGTCGAAAAGGGCGTCGCCAAGTCGTTCCCGATCGTGCTGACCTCGGGCCGCCTCGTCGAATATGAGGGCGGCGGCGAAGAAACCCGCTCGAACAAGTGGCTGGCCGAACTGCAGCAGGACATGTTCGTCGAGATCAACCCGGCGGATGCGACCGAGCGCGGCATCAGGGACGGCGCCTTCGTCTGGGTCTCGGGTCCCGAGAACGGCTCCAAGGCCCGCGTCAAGGCGCTGGTGACGGAGCGGGTCGGCAAGGGCGTGGCCTTCATGCCGTTCCATTTCGGCGGCTTCTATCAGGGCCAGGACCAGCGCGGGAACTACCCGAAGGGCACGGACCCGATCGTGCTCGGCGAGTCGGTCAACGTGATCACCACCTATGGCTACGACCCCGTGACCGCGATGCACGAGGGCAAAGTCACGCTCTGCCAGATCGCAGCGGCTTGAAGAGGAACTGAATCATGGCACGGATGAAATTCCTCTGCGACGCCGACCGCTGCATCGAATGCAACGCCTGCGTCACCGCCTGCAAAAACGAGAACGAGGTGCCCTGGGGCATCAACCGCCGCCGCGTCGTCACGATCAATGACGGCAAGCCCGGCGAACGCTCGGTCTCGATGGCCTGCATGCACTGCACGGATGCGCCCTGCGCCGCCGTCTGCCCGGTCGACTGTTTCTACACCACGGCCGACGCCGTGGTGCTGCACTCCAAGGACCTCTGCATCGGCTGCGGCTATTGCTTCTACGCCTGCCCCTTCGGCGCGCCGCAATATCCCAAGGTCGGCAACTTCGGTTCGCGCGGCAAGATGGACAAGTGCACCTATTGCTCGGGCGGCCCGGAGGCCGATCTCTCGCCGGCGGAGTTCCAGAAATACGGCTCGAACCGCCTTGCGGAGGGGAAACTCCCGCTCTGCGCCGAGATGTGCTCGACCAAGTCGCTGCTCGCCGGCGACGGCGAGATCATCGCCCAGATCTACAAGGAGCGGGTGGTCAAGCGCGGCTACGGCTCCGGCGCCTGGGGTTGGCAGACCGCCTACAAGGAAACGATCGCGATCTGAGAGCTCGGGGGGAGGGCGTGGCGTCGCCGAAAGACGTGCTGCGTTCCTCCCTCGCCTCGATGTCCGGTTCATCTCGCGAGAGGATTTCGCCCATGCGTCTCGGCGCTTACCTTCGTTTCCTGGCTCTCGGCCTTCTCTTGGCCTTCGCCGCCCTGCCGGCAGCGCCAGCGCTCGCCCAACAGGTCAACCCGACCGCCAACGCCGTCAAGGAACAGCAGTTCCTCGACGCGCTGAAGGGCAATCCCTCGGCCGAGCTGCAGGGCCGCATCACGATCCCTGATGGCACGGCGGCGACGCTGGAGCGTCCCGCGGGCCGCGAATGGCGCGCCTTCCATCAGGGTACGATGGTCAGGATCGGCGCGATCGCGGTCATAGGCATGCTGCTGCTGCTGACGGTGTTCTATCTCGTTCGCGGCCGCATCAAGATCGAGGCCGGGGCGGCCGGGCGCACACTGACGCGCTTCAACGCCTTCGAGCGCTTCATGCACTGGCTGACCGCCGCCTGCTTCATCGTGCTGGCGCTGTCGGGGCTTAACGTCACCTTCGGCAAGTCGGTGCTCTTGCCGCTGATCGGCCCGCAGGCCTTCACCAATGTTTCGATCGTGGCGAAGTGGTCGCACAACTACCTCGCCTGGCCCTTCATGCTTGGCATCGCGCTGATGCTCGTGGTCTGGATCAAGGACAACATCCCGGGCGCGACCGATCTGCGCTGGTTCGCGGCTGGCGGCGGCATCATCGGCAAGGGCCATCCGCCGTCCAGGCGCTTCAATGGCGGCCAGAAGGTGATCTTCTGGTCGGTGGTGCTGGGCGGCGCGGCGCTGTCGGTGTCGGGCGTCTACCTGCTCTTCCCGGCCTTCGCCGGCGGCGTCCTGAACCTGCAATTCTGGAACGTCATTCACGGCGTCGTCTCGATGGTGATGGTCGCGGTCATCCTTGCGCACATCTATATCGGCTCGATCGGCATGGAGGGCGCGTTCGACGCGATGGGCTCGGGCGAGGTCGATCTCAACTGGGCGAAGGAGCATCATTCGCTCTGGGTCGCCGAGGAGATGCAGAAGGGCCATGCGCCGGGCGGCAAGCTCCAGCCGGCTGAATAACAGCGCCTTTCCCGTCTTTGCGAGCGCAGCGAAGCAATCCAGGTGGACGTAGAGCACACGGCTCTGGATTGCTTCGCTTCGCTCGCAAAGACGGGATCACTTGACCGGATCGACCGATCTGCAACATGACAGCCGGGCGCGAAAGCGCCCGGTTTTGTTTCCAACTAAGGCTTTCGATGCGCGTGATCGGTCTGGCGGGATGGAGCGGCGCGGGCAAGACGACGCTGCTGACGCGCCTAATCCCCGAACTCGGCCGCCGCGGCGTCTCCGTCTCGACGCTGAAGCACGCCCATCACGCCTTCGATCTCGACACGCCCGGCAAGGATTCCTTCGCCCATCGCGAGGCCGGCGCGCGCGAGGTGCTGATCTCCTCGGAGCGGCGCTGGGCGCTGATGCGCGAATTGCGAGCTGAGCCCGAGGCGACGCTGGCGGAACTGCTGGGGCGGCTGTCGCCGGTCGATCTCGTCATCGTCGAGGGCTTCAAGCGCGCGCCGCACGCCAAGATCGAGGTCCATCGCAGCGCCAACGGCAAGCCGCCGCTGCATCCGGGCGACGCGACCATCCGCGCCGTCGCCAGCGACACGGCCTTCCCCGAGGCCGGCCGGCCGGTGATCGGCCTCGATGATATCTCCGCCATAGCCAACGCCGCCCTGGAGCATGCCGAGCCGCTCGCCGCCGTGCTGGCGCGGCTGGCCGAGCCGTGAGGCCGCCATGGCGCAACTGAGCCGCGACGACGAGGCCTTTGGCGGACCGCTGATGAGCGTCGAGCAGGCGAGCGCCCGCGCCGCCGGGCTTGCCGCGCCCGTGAGCGGAACCGAAACGCTGGCGCTCGGAGCGACTGACGGCCGCGTGTTGGCCGAGGCGATCGTCGCCGCCCTCGACCTGCCGCCCTTCGCCAATTCGGCGGTGGACGGCTATGCGGTGCGCTTCGCCGATCTCGCGACGGCCGGGGAGACGGTGCTGGCGCTGGCTGGCCGGGTCGCGGCCGGCGCCGACGCCGCCGGGCTCGCCACGGCGGGCGTCGCGGTGCGCGTCTTCACCGGCGCGCCGATGCCGGCCGGCGCCGACACGGTCTTCATGCAGGAGGACGTCGCGGTCGAAAGCGGATTCGTGCGTCTGCCGGCCGGCCTGAAGCCCGGCGCGAATGCGCGCCCTGCCGGCGAGGACATTGCCGCCGGCGAGCAGGCCTTCGCCGCCGGCCATCGCCTTAGGCCGCAGGATCTCGGCCTGCTGGCGGCGCTGGGCCGGACGCAGGTCACGGTGCGCCGCCGGCCGCGCGTCGCGATCTTCTCCACCGGCGACGAGTTGACCGAGCCCGGCCAGCCTCTCGGGCCGGCTGCGATCTACGACGCCAATCGCAGCCTGCTCGCGGCCATGCTCGCGCGGGCCGGCGCGGAGGTTCTCGATCTCGGCATCCTGCGCGACGAGCCTGACAGCCTCGCAAAGCGACTGGCCGAGGCCGCCCGGGCCTGCGACCTGATCCTGACCTCGGGCGGCGTCTCGACCGGCGAGGAGGACCACGTCAAGACGGCGCTGGCCAGGGTCGGCTCGCTCGATTTCTGGCGCATCGGCATCAAGCCCGGCCGCCCGGTCGCGATGGGCGTCATCGGCAAGGCGCCTCTGGGAACCACGCCTTTCGTCGGTCTGCCGGGCAATCCGGTCGCGGTCTTCGTCACCTTCGCCTTCGTGGTCCGCCCGTTGCTGGCGCGGCTCGCCGGGACGGAGCACCGCGCCCCGGCCGCGCTGCCGGTCAGGCTCGGCTTCCCCTACCGCAAGAAGCAGGGCCGGCGCGAATATGTTCGCGTCGCGCTTTCGACAGGCGCGGACGGCGTCATGATCGCGCGCAAGCATGCACAGGACGGAGCCGGCGTCCTGAGCTCGCTCACCCGGACGGATGGGCTGGTCGAGCTGGCGGACGACTGGACGGTGATCGAGGAGGGTTCGCTCGCGCCCTTCTACGCCTATGCCGGCCTGCTTGGCTGAAGCGACGCTCAGGCTGCAGCGGACGCCGCGATGCCGAGGGCCAGAGCCGCGACCGCCGACAAAGCGAGCCGCAGCCGGCCATACCATTCCGGCGCGACATAGCGGCAGATCAGCCCGTAATCGAGCAGACCGAGCAGCACGAACGCCGCACAAAGAACCCATAGCGCCGCAGGCAGCGCCAGCATGGCGGCGCCCCAGCCGACAAGCGCGGGAACGACCGCGACGACGAAATCGCGCGCCGCCATTCGCCCGTCCTCGAAACCCAGCGCGATGCCCCAGCGCACCCCGCCTAGGAAGGACAGGATCGCGATGCCGTAGATCATCACGAGCCGCGCCAGCCCCTCTCCTGCTCCCAGCACCGGCAGCGGCAGTTGCAAAGTCAGAGCGGACGCCCCGGCCACGAACGGGATCAGCCCGGCAGCGCCCAGCAGCAGCGCCGGAAGCGGGATCGTCTTGTCGGACATGGGCAGCTTTCGCGGGAGCGGAGGATAGTGGCTGTCCTGCAAGGCTATAGACGGCGCAAGACGCGCCCGTCACGGCGACGCTCAGTCGCGCCTGAACACGACGCTGGCGAGCCAGCCGAGCAGCAGGGCGAGCGCCACGGTCGCGAGCCCGTAAAGGAAGGGCTGGTCATAAGCGCCTGTCGCCAGCCCCTGCTCCAGACCGGTCTTGACCACTTCGAAATTGGTCGACTGGCGCGCCAGCGGCACGCCGCCCGAATAGAGCACGATGTCGATCTCGTAAGCGCCGGTCGGAGCCGTCGCCGGCACCTCGATCGGCGCGCTGAACAGCGTGCCGGAGAGGAAGGTCACGCCGCGCTCGTTCTCGGCGTAGAGACCCTTTTCTTCCAGCATCCGGATCATGCCCGCCTGGAAGCGGCCCAGCGGCGCATCGACATCGAAGGACAAGGGCGGCGGCCGGTCGGCATTGGCCAGCCCGATGCGCTCCCGCATGGCGGTCTCGGGGCTCAGGATCTCGGCCAGCGGACGATTGCTCGACACCGACAGAAAGACCGGGCTTTCGGGAAAGCGGCGCTGGCTGCGGTTGATCCAGATCGGCCCGAGCCGCTCCTTCTCGCGCACCAGCAGCATGCGGCGCGGCCCGCGCACGGTGATGACGAGATCGTAGGGGTCGCCGCGCGAGGCGGTGCGCCCGTCGCGCTCGACCAGGCCGAAGACGGTGAGCTGGTCGCCTGTGTAGTTCGAGGTGATCTGGATCTGGTGGCTCGAGATCGAGGCGATCAGCGTCTCGGCCCGGGCGGGAGCCAACGCCGGCAGCAGGAACATCGCAAGGATGAGGAGACGCCGCCTCATCGCGCACTCTCCGGCAGGACGACCGAGAACGGCTCGCTGGGCGGCACGACGAGTTCGATGACGAAGCGCAGGCCGACGGACAGGATCAGCAGGGCCAGCAACAGGCGGAAGGACTCGACGTTGAGGTTGCGCGCCGCGCGCCCTCCGAATTGCGCGCCGATGACGCCGCCGATCAGCAGCAGCGTCGCCAGGATGATATCGACCGACTGGTTGGTCACGGCGTGCAGCATGGTCGCGCCGGTCATCGTCACCAGGATCTGGAAGAGCGAGGTGCCGACCACGACCGCCGTCGGGATGCGGAAGAAGTAGATCAGCGCCGGCACGAGGATGAAGCCGCCGCCGACGCCGAGCACCGCGCCGATGAAGCCGATCACCACCGCCAGCCCCGCGATCGGGATGACGCTGGCGTAGAGCCGCGAGCGGTGGAAGCGGACCCGCCAGGGCAGGCCCATCCAGGACGGATGCGTCCCGGCCTGCCGCCGCAGCCGGCCCGGCTGGCCCGCGCGGACGCGCAGGGCCGAGCGGATGGCGTCGTAAAGCATCAGCCCGCCAATGATGGTGAACAGCGTCACATAGGACAGGTTGATGACCAGTTCGAGCTGACCGAGACGCCGCATCGAATTGAAGAACAGCACGCCCAGCACGGTGCCGACGATGCCGCCGACGACGAGCACGCCGCCCAGCTTGAGATCGAGCGCCCGCCTGCGCCAATAGGTCAGGACGCCGGTCATCGAGGAGCCGGCGACCTGGGCGGCCACCGTCGCGACCGCCACCGCGGGAGGAATGTCGAGGAAGATCAGCAGCGGCGTCAGCAGGAAGCCGCCACCGACGCCAAACAGGCCCGAGATGAACCCGACCGCGCCCGAGAGCCCCAGCACCATGAGGATGCTGATCGGCAACTCCGCGATGGGAAGATAGATCTGCACCCGCAATCCTCGCGCGCCGGAATCGGCGCCTGACGTCCTGTCGTCCCAGATTGCACCAATCCGGTTAGACAAATCCTTACGTCGCGAGAGCAGGCGTTGGACGACGCGCCATGACGCCGTGATGAACGCTCAAGGCGTCGAAACCATGACGATATGTGCCGCAGACTGATGATTTCACTCGGAAACACTGCCGTCATCCTGGGCGAGCGAAGCTAGTCCCGGGATCCATCCCAGAGCGCCGACAGAGCTCCAGGATGGGTCCCGGAGCTGCGCGGCTTCGCCGCTTGTCCAGGATGACGCGGTGTTTCCGGGGACAATGACCAAGGTCCGGCCGATGCGGATCAGGTCCGCGCCGGCGGCTTGGCCGGCTTCTTGTTGGCTGCCGTTGGGGTTTCGTCCCAGCCCTTGGCCGGCGGGACGACCTCGTTGGCCTCCGCCTTGAGGGGGGCAGGCCGCCAGCGCTCGGCCGACATCTTCGCCGTGGCGAGATCGGCCGGCGTCAGGCGCAGTGCGACCTCGTCTCGCTTCTTGGCGGCGTCCTCGTCGCCCTGACCGGCCGCGACCGAGAACCAGAGATAGGATTGGCCGAGATCGGCGGCCGCGCCGAGACCGCGCCCGAGCAGGATCGCCAGATTGTACTGGCTGTCGCGGACGCCGAGTTCGGCCGCCTTGCGGAACCACTCGGTCGCCGTCGCATAATCAGGCTTGCCTGAGATGCCCTCGGCATGGAGAACGGCGAGATTGTGCATCGCCTTGGCGTTGCCGCGCTCGGCGGCGCGCGTATACCAGACCCGGGCGAGCGCGATATCGCGCTGGGTGCCGATGCCCTTCTCGAACATGTTGCCGAGGCGGAACTGCGCCGGCGTCAGCCCGGCGACGGCGGCGCGCTCGAACAGACGCAGCGCGACCTTGGTGTCGCGCGTGGCGCCCGGCCCGTCGGCCGCGCGAGCGGCGAGCTCGTAGACGGCCCGCGCATCACCGGCGAGCGCCGCCTTGCGGACGCCCGCGCCGCCGAGCCCGGCCGGAAGATCGCCGATATTCGTCGCCTGCTGTAGCGGCTCGGATGCGGCAGGCAAGGGCGGCATCGTCACGCCCTGCGCCGTCGAGCCCGTCACCTCCGGCGCTGCGGCGGCCGCCAGGGTCGGACCCGCGATCGCAAGCGAGGGAGCGGCCGGCACGACGGCAGGAGCGGGCGCCAACGCCGAGGTCTGGTCCTTGGTCTTGTCGCCGGCCGGAGTTTCCGGCAACGCGGCCGACGAGGGCTCGATCGCCGGCGTCTCGACCGCGGGCTTGGGCTGATTCTTGCCGCCCTTGAGCGCGCCGGTGACGACATGGGTGGTGCCGATGGCGAGCACGATCGCGGCGAGTCCGAGCAGGATCGGCCGCTTGCGCTTCTCCATGATCTCCTTGAGCCGGCCGCCGGCCTTTGGCGTCTCGACCGTGGCTGCGGGCGCGGCTGCAGCGGCGTCCGTCGCCGCCTTGGCCGAGCGGCGCGCGGCCGCGATCAGGTTCTGGCGGATCGACTGCTGATCCTGCCCGGACGCCGCCATGGCCTCGGTGCGGGGCCGGCCGGAGCCGGGTTCGAGAGGCAGGTCGAGCGAGACGGTGGGCGCGGCATCCGTGCGCGGCAGGCGGTCGGGGACGATGCGGTCGGCGGCGACCATCGGCTCCGTCCGATCGAGATCGCGCGCGTCGATGTCCTGCGGCGTCAGATCGCGAGCTTTGGGCATCACCGGCGGGCGGCTCTGCGGCTGGGTTGCGGCGCGGGGCGGCATCGGCGTGCGCGGCGCGGCGTTCTGGCGGTCGGCGGCGAGATCGGCTTCGAGGCTGGCAAGCCGCGAGATCACCGTCTCAAGCGTCTGGTGGACGGCGCCGATCGCATCCTGGGTCTGGCGGCCGGACGAGACATGGGTGTCGCGCAGGCCGGTGACGAGGCTGCTCAGCTCCGCGATGCCGCTGGCGGGCGCGCCCTTGCCGGCGCTCGCGGCGCGCTGCACGGCCTGGGTGGTTTCCTCGCGCAGGGTCTGAAGATGGCCGACGAGATCCTGCAGCGTGCGCTCGATGCCGGTTTCGGCCGAGCGGGTGGCGGCGGCCTGGTCGAGTCTGGCCGCGAGGCCAGAGATCTGCTGCTCGAGCGCATCGAACGCGTCCGTATCGGCGCCGGGGCGGCCGGCCTCGTCGATTTTCTCGGCGAGGTTGCGCAGCATGTCCTCGACGGGACGAAGATCGACGCGCGCGATCTGCACCGCGCCGCCATCATTGACGACCTGGCCCAGATTGCTGGAGGCCGCCAGCGTCTCGATCCGGTCGGCCAGCGCCGCGATCTGGCGGGTGACGGCCTGCGGACCCTGCTCGACCAATGTCTCGATGCGCTGCTGCAGGGCGTCGAGTCGTCCTTCGAGCCCGCCCGGCTGGCGCTCGGCGAGGCTTTCGAGCCTGCCCACCAACGTCTCGATCCGCTGCGACAGATCGTGCGAGACGCCCCGTCCGGTCAGGTCCATCTCGGCGATGCGGGCGGCAAGCTGCTCGGCCTGCGCGTCGATCAGTTCGGGACGCATCGTCGGAAGCGCGTCGATGCGGCTGGCGAGCGCTTCGATCTGGCGGGCGAGCGCGTTCATCGGGGCGGGGTCGGCGTGGCCGCCAAGGGCGCGTTCATGGGCGCGGTCGGACAGGATGGCGTCGCGCACATCCTCGATCGCCAGCGCGAGGCTGCGCAATTCGCGCCCATCCGGCTGGACGTCACGCAGGCGGCCCATTTCGGATGAGAGCGAGGCGATCTGATGGGAGACGTCCTCCAGCCGCTGGCCGCCGGTGGAGGCGGCCATCATGTCGCGCAATTCGCCGATGTCGCGCATCACCGGGGCGAGAAGCGAGCGGTCACCGCCGCGCGCGGCCAGCGCATCGACCTTGGCGGCGAGATGGGCGATCTCCAGTTCGACGCGCTGATAGCTGTCGCCGGCGCGGTCCTGCGCCAGCCTTGCCATCTCCGATTCGATTCGCGCCAGCGGCTTGAGCACCGGATCGAGGCCGTCGCGCCGGTCGATGCGGTCGAGCCGCGCGCCGAGATCGGCGATCATCTGCTCGATCGGGTTGGCAGCCGGCTGATAGGCGGGTGCAGGCGCGGCGTAGGCGGCAGCAGGCGCTTGCCGATAAGATGGCTCGGCCGGCTGTGCGACCGGGACGATGCGGGCGCTGAGATCGCGCAGGTCCTGCCGCAGCGCGGCGACGCGCGCCTCGGGCAGGGACGCGCGCTGGGCGGCATGAGACATGGCGGACTGCGGCATGCGGTCGGCGTCGAGCGCGCGCTGGCGCGTGCGAATGTCGGTGACGGCGGCGGCCAGCCCGTCGCGGCTGAAGGCAAGACGCGGCGCGCGGGCGGGCTCGCTTCTGGCAAATTCCGCTTGCGCCGGCTTGCGCTGGGCCTCGACCGTCTTGCGCTCGACATCGACAAGGCGCTCGCCCATCGTCTTGATCGCGTCGGCGATGACGGCGGTGGCGCGCTCCTGCCGCTCGGCGGCGGCGCGTTCGCTCGCGGTCATGCGGTGTTCAGTGTTCTCGATCCAGCGCGCGATCGAATCGAGCGCGCCGGCCGTCCTGGCGCTGGATTCGCGGGTCAGCCTTTCGGTCGCGGCGGCCTGCGAGATGACGGCGTCGATATCGGGCTGCGAAGGCTCGGGCCGAGCCGGAGCCGCGCTGACGGCAGCCTGCGACGAGGTCTCCATCTGGCCTTGCGAGAGCCGCGCCAGCCGTTCCGACAAGGCTGCGATGTCGAGCTGTTCGGGCGCATCGGCGTTCGAAGGCTGCGATTCGTCGCGGATCTTGTGGTCGAGCCATTCGCCCAGCGTCATACCGGCGCGGCGGGCCGCCGCCTTTGCGGCGTCGCGGGTCCGGGGATCGACGCCCTTGACGCTCCAGGGCAAGCTCGTGGCCATGTCAACGCTCGCCTACGGGGCCGGTTCTTGTCCGGAAAGGCGCAGGCCCCTGCTCGCCGCTGCCTTCCCTGCGAAATCGACCATCCGTGAAGATTAGGTTGCCGTTGACGAAACGCCGATCCGCAGACCTGACTTTTGGCAGCCATGGTAAACAGGCGGTTAAGATCGGCCGCGCGGCGGGTTAATTTTTTCCCAACGGCGCTGGCGTCCGCTCGGCACGCGCGTCAAAAAGCGTCACATAACCGTAATTTGCCCCCTGAAACGGGCTCATTACCTGACGCTAGGACAGCGTCTCGCTTATGTGCTCACCCAACGGAACATGGCCGCCATCGTTGCCGGCCCTCCCGACCTCATACCTCAAGGATATCCCCCTTTATGTCGCGCCACAGCTTTGCTCTGGCGGCCGCCTCGAATCAGGACAGCCGCTCTTCCGCCTCATCGTCCTCGAAAACATCCGTCGCCCCCGCCGCCGAACAGGACCTGTCGGGCGGCTTCACTATCAGCGACCTCGCCCGCGATTTCGGCGTGACGCTGCGCACGCTGCGCTTCTACGAGTCGCGCGGCCTGCTCGCTCCCAGCCGTTCCGGCCTGACGCGCATCTATTCCGGCCGCGACAAGGCGCGTCTGGCGCTGATCCTGAAGGGAAAGCAGCTCGGCTTCACCCTCGTCGAAATCCGCGCCATGCTCGCCAATGAGGAGAAGGGCGTGACCGGTCACGCGGCCGATTCGGCCTCCGTCGGCGGTCTTCAGCTCAGCCGCGACCAGATCGCGGAGCAGCTCGACCTGCTGCGCAGCCAGCGTAGCGAGATCGAAGGCGCCATCGCCGAACTCGAAGCCACGCTGGGCGGGCTCGCCAAGGGCTGAGCCGCTTGCGGCGCGATGCCGCTTCGACATGATCTTGCGCCAGGCTGCCAGTCAGCCTCGCAATAAAGGCCCCGGACATCTGTCCGGGGCCTTTTTCTTTGGCGGCGACAAGGCGATGATAGGTCGAAGCATCGAAATGCGGCGCACCCCTCTTGCCCTGCATGTCAAATAGTTTATATATGAACTATCGAGGATGCCGGCGGCGATGATCAGCCGCGCGACGCCTTGCCAGAACACGTCGAAAACGCCCCCAGGGAGGATGCGATGCCGGTCTACAAGGCGCCCGTCGAAGACACGCTGTTCCTGCTCAACGACGTCTTCAACATCGAACGCTACAACAATCTGCCGGGATTCGCCGATGCGACGCCGGACGTGGTCGAGGCCGTGCTCGGCGAAGGCGCGAAGCTCTGCGAAGAGGTGCTGCAGCCGATCAACCTGTCAGGCGACCAGGAAGGCTGCAAGCGCGACGCCGACGGAAGGGTGACCACGCCGAAGGGCTTCAAGGCCGCGCACAAGGCCTATGCCGAGGGCGGCTGGATCGGCCTCGCCATGGACCCGGAATATGGCGGGCAGGGCCTGCCCTACACGCTGGGCGCGGTGATGAACGAGTTCGCCTCCTCGGCGAACATGGCGTTTGCGATGTATCCCGGCCTGACCATGGGCGCGATCGCAGCGCTCTACGTGCATGGCTCCGACGAGCAGAAGCGCACCTACATCCCCAAGATGATCGAGGGCGTCTGGTCGGGCACGATGAACCTGACCGAACCGCATTGCGGCACAGATCTCGGCCTGATCAAGACCAAGGCCGTCCCCAATGGCGACGGCTCCTACGCCATCACCGGCACCAAGATCTTCATCTCGGCCGGCGAGCAGGACATCACCGAAAACATCATCCATCTCGTGCTGGCGCGGATCGAGGGCGCGCCAGCAGGCGTCAAGGGCATCTCGCTCTTCGTCGTGCCGCGCAACGCGATCGCCGAGGATGGATCGGTTGGCGAGAACAACCACGTCTCCTGCGGCTCGATCGAGCACAAGATGGGCATTCACGGCAACGCCACCTGCGTCATGAACTATGACGGGGCGAAGGGCTGGCTCATCGGCGCGGAGAACAAGGGCCTCAACGCCATGTTCGTGATGATGAACGAGGCCCGCCTCGGCGTCGCGATCCAGGGGCTGGCCCAGTCCGAGGTCGCCTACCAGAACGCCGTCGCCTACGCGAAGGACCGCATCCAGGGCCGGGCGCTGACCGGGGCCAAGGAGCCGGCCAGGGCGGCCGATCCGATCATCGTCCATCCAGACGTGCGCCGCACGCTGATGTCGATCAAGGCCTTCAACGAGGCGGCGCGCGCCTTCGTGATCTGGAACGCGATCAAGTCCGATATTTCGCACCGTTCGGCGGACGCCGCCGAGCGCCAGGCGGCCGACGACCAGCTCGGCCTGATGACGCCGGTGCTCAAGGGCGTGCTGACCGATGTCGGCTTCGACAATGCGGTGAAGGCCCAGCAGATGTATGGCGGCCATGGCTACATCGCCGAATGGGGCATGGAGCAGTTCGTCCGCGACGCCCGCATCGCCATGATTTACGAGGGCGCCAACGGCGTGCAGGCGATGGACCTCGTCGGCCGCAAGCTCGGCCGCGACGGCGGCCGCGCCATCATGGCCTTCTTCAACGAGGTCGGCGGCTTCCTGAAGGAGAACGGCGAGGACGAGGCGCTGAAGCCGCTGCTCGCCCCGCTGGCGGCCTCGCTCGGCCATCTCCAGCAGGCGACGATGTGGTTCATGCAGAACGCGCTCGCCAAGCCCGACAATGCCGGCGCCGGCGCGACCGACTACATGCACCTGCTCGGGCTGGTCTCGCTCGGTTATATGTGGGCGAAGATGGCCAGGGTGGCGCAGGACAAGCTGAAGGCCGGCGCGAACGGCGCGACCGAGCGCATGAACACCAAGCTCGCGACGGCGCGGTTCTTCATGGAGCGGAGCCTGCCCGAGACGGCGGCGCATCTGGCGCGGATCACGTCCGGGTCGGATTCGACGATGGCGCTGAGCGCGGATCAGTTTTGAAGGGGGCAATAGGCAGTCGGCAGTAGGTAGTCGGAGCAACTGAAAGCCGACTGCCGACTGCCCATTGCCGACTGCCCAAAAAAGAAACGGGAGGCCCCCAATGGCAGACGCATTCATCTACGACCATGTCCGCACGCCGCGCGGCAAGGGCAAGGCGGACGGCTCCTTGCACGAGGTCACCGCGATCGAGCTCGGCACAACGACGCTGCGCGCCATCCGCGACCGCAACGACCTCGACACCAAGCTGGTCGAGGACGTCGTCTTCGGCTGCGTCGATCCGGTCGGCGAGGCGGGCGCGGACATCGCCCGCACGGTCGCGCTCAAGGCCGGCTACGGCAAGACCGTGCCCGGCATCCAGATCAACCGCTTCTGCGCCTCGGGGCTCGATGCGGTGAATTTCGCGGCGGCGCAGGTGATGTCGGGCCAGAAGGAGATGGCGATCGGCGGCGGCGTCGAGAGCATGAGCCGCGTCGGCATGGGCGCATCGGGCTTCGGCATCGCGGTCGATCCGTCCGTGGCGATCGACACCTATTTCATGCCGCAGGGCATCTCGGCCGATTTGATCGCGACCAAATACGGTTTTTCGCGCGACGATGTCGACGCCTATGCCGTGCGCTCGCACAAGCGCGCCCACGCCGCCTGGCAGGCCGGGCATTTCAAGAACTCGGTGATCCCGGTCACCGACGTCAACGGCCTGATCATCCTCGACCGCGACGAGACGATCCGCCCCAACACCGACATGCAGGCGCTGGCCGCGCTGAAGGCCTCCTTCGTCCAGATGGGCGAGATGGGCGGGTTCGACGCGGTCGCGACCGCAGCCCACCCCGATGTCGAATTCGTCAACCATGTCCACCATGCCGGCAACTCGTCGGGCATCGTCGATGGGGCGGCGGCCGTGCTGGTCGGCTCCAGGAAGGGCGGGAAGGCTGCGGGCCTGAAGCCCCGCGCCCGCATCCGCGCTTTCGCGACCGTCGGCTCCGATCTCGCGCTGATGCTGACCGGCCCGGTCGACGTCACCGAGCTGGTGCTGAAAAAGGCCGGCATGAAGACCAGCGACATCGACCTGTTCGAGCTTAACGAGGCGTTTTCCTCGGTGGTGCTGCGCTTCCAGCAGGCCTTCGATATCGACGACGAGATTTTGAACGTCAACGGCGGCGCAATCGCGATGGGCCACCCGCTCGGCGCGACCGGCGCGATGATCCTCGGCACCGTCCTCGACGAGTTGGAGCGGACGAACAAGACGACCGCTCTGGTGACCTTGTGCGTGGCGGCCGGCATGGGCGTCGCGACGATTATCGAGCGGGTGTGACGCTCGCCGGGTGAAGCACTTCCCCTCCCCCTCGTGGGGAGGGGAAGTGCCTTATTCGGAACGCTTCCCGCCACGGACCCCGGAGGGACCACAGATGAACCTCACCAATTTCCGCTTCGAGACCGACACTGATGGCATCGCGACCGCGACCTGGGACATGCCCGGCCGCTCGATGAACGTCATCACGCCCGAGCTGATGGCCGAGCTGGACAGCATCATCGACAAAGTCGCGAGCGATGGAACCATCAAGGGCTGCGTCATCACCTCCGGCAAAGAGGCCTTTTCCGGCGGCGCGGACCTGACCATGCTGCAGGGCCTGCGCGACCTTTATGTCGGCCTCGCTAGGGACAAGGGCGAGCAGGTTGCGATGCAGACCTTCTTCGACGAGAGCCGCAAGCTCTCGCTGCTCTACCGCAAGCTGGAGACCTGCGGAAAGCCGTTCGCGGCGGCGATCCATGGCGTCTGCCTCGGCGGGGCGTTCGAGCTCGCGCTCGCCTGCCAGTACCGCGTCGCCTCCGACGACGCCTCGACCCGCGTCGGCCTGCCCGAGATCAAGGTCGGGCTGTTTCCGGGAGCGGGCGGCACGCAGCGCGTGGCGCGGCTGATGCAGACCGGCGACGCGCTGCAGATGATGTTCAAGGGTGAGCAGGTGAAGGCGCTGCCGGCGCGCAACACCGGCCTCGTCCACGCCGTCGTCCCGCGCGACCAGCTCGTCGCCAACGCCAGGGACTGGCTCAAGGCCAACCCGGCCGCGACCGCGCCCTGGGACCAGAAGGGCTTCAAGCTGCCTTCCAACAAGGTCCACTCGCCGGCCGGCATGCAGATCTGGCCGCCGGCCAACGCGATCTACCGCCGCGAGACCAATGACAACTACCCGGCGGCCCGCGCCATCCTCTCGGCCGTCTATGAGGGTCTGCAGCTTCCGATCGATCTCGGCCTCAAGGTCGAGAGCCGCTATTTCGCGATGATCCTGCGGACGAAGGAGGCGGCGTCGATGATCCGCTCGCTCTTCGTCTCGATGCAGGAGCTCAACAAGGGCGCGCGCCGCCCGGCCGACGTGCCGGCGAGCAAGCTCAAGAAGGTCGGCGTCGTCGGCGCCGGTTTCATGGGCGCCGGCATCGCCTATGTCAGCGCCAATGCGGGGCTCGACGTCGTGCTGGTCGACCGCGACCAGGAGGCGGCCGACAAGGGCAAGGCCTATTCGCACAAGCTGGTCTCCGACCAGATCATGAAGGGCCGCGCCAAGACCGCCGAGCGCGACGCGCTGCTGGGCCGCATCACCGCCACCGCCGACTACGCCGCGCTGAAGGGCTGCGATCTGGTCATTGAGGCCGTATTCGAGGATCCGAAGGTCAAGGCCGAGGTCATCGCCAGGGTCGAGGCCGCCGTCGGCCCGAAGACCATCTTCGGCTCCAACACCTCGACCCTGCCGATCACGGGGCTTGCCGAGCATAGCGCGAGGCCGAAGAACTTCATCGGCGTGCATTTCTTCTCGCCGGTGGAAAAAATGCTGCTGGTCGAGATCATCATGGCGAAGAAGACCGGCAGGAAGGCGCTCGCCATGGCGCTGGACTTCGTCCGCGCCATCAAGAAGACGCCGATCGTCGTCAACGACACGCGCGGCTTCTACGCCAATCGCTGCGTCGGCAACTATATCCGAGAGGGCCATCTCATGCTGATGGAGGGCGTGCCGCCGGCGATGATCGAGCAGGCGGGCAAGCAGGCCGGCATGCCGGTCGGGCCGCTGTCGCTGAACGACGAGGTCGCGGTCGATCTCGCCTTCAAGGTGCTGAAGGCGACGAAAGTGCAGCTCGGCGAGGGCGCGGTCGATCCGGCGCAGGAGAAGCTGCTGTCGGACATGGTCGAGAAGCATGGCCGTCTCGGCCGCAAGAACAAGAAGGGCTTCTACGACTATCCGGATGCCGGCCCCAAGCGGCTCTGGCCCGGCCTCGCCGAGCTGACGAAGAACCGGATCGATCCGGAAAAGGTCGACATGCAGGAGCTGATCCACCGCCTGCTCGTCACGCAGGCGCTGGAGGCGGCGCGCACCTATGAGGAAGGCGTCGTCACCGATCCGCGCGAGGCCGATGTCGGCTCGATCATCGGCTTCGGCTTCGCGCCCTATTCGGGCGGTACGCTCTCCTACATCGACAATATGGGCGCGGCCGCCTTCGTGAAGCTCTGCGAGGGGCTGGCGAAGACGCATGGCGAGCGCTTCAAGCCGAACCGCCAGCTCAAGCGGATGGCCAAGACCGGCGAGAGCTATTACGGGCCGGCTAAGGCGGCTTGACGCTTCCCCTTCTCCCCACCCATCTCGGGCTTGCCCGAGATGGGCAACACAAAGTGTCAAAGTCGGCAACAGCCGACTTTGATCGGGAGAAGGTGGCAGCGCGAAGCGCTGACGGATGAGGGCCGCGCCCACGTACAAACGGCAAGGCCCTCATCCGGACTATCCGTCCCTCATCCGACCCGGCTACGCCGGGCCACCTTCTCCCCCGAGGGGAGAAGGAAGCACGCGGCACCCCATGTCCCCCACCTTCCTCAACCTCCGCGGCCTGAAATGCCCCCTGCCCGCCCTGCGCGTGCGCAAGGCGCTGAAGGGTGCCCCCCCGGGCGCGCTGTTCGTCGTGGAATGCACCGATGCGATGGCCGCTATCGACATTCCCAACCTGATGCGCGAAACCGGCGACACGATCGAGCACAGCCATAGCGAGGGCGAGTTGCTCGTCTTCCATATTCGCAAGGCCGCAGCCTGACGGCGCGGCGGATGGAGCAGCCTCCGTGGCCGTGACCGAAGCCGATATCCTGCGCGCGCTCGAACTGGTGAAGCTGCCGGCGAGCGGGCAATCCCTGACCGCATCCGGCCGCGTCGCCAATGTCCTCGTCGATGGCGGCAAGGTGATCTTCGCCATCGGCATCGACGCGACGGAAGCAGCCGCGATGGAGCCGGTGCGCAAGGCGGCCGAAAGCGCGGTCTCGGGGCTGCCCGGCGTGACGCAGGTTCTGGTCGGGCTGACCGCCGACAAGGCACCGACCTCAGCCGCAGCCAGCGCCCGCCAGCAGGCGCAGCGCCCGACGCCCGGCCCCGGCGGCCCGACGCCCAAGGCCGCCGGCATTCCCGGCGTGAAACAGATCATCGCCGTCGCCAGCGGCAAGGGCGGCGTCGGCAAATCGACCACCACCGCCAATCTCGCCGTGGCGCTCAGCGTGCTCGGCCTGCGCGTCGGCGTGCTCGACGCCGACATTTACGGCCCCTCCGTGCCGAAGATCTTCGGCATCACCGGCAAGCCGCGGCTGGTGCAGGGCCGCACGCTCGCGCCGATGGAAGCCTATGGGCTGAAGATCATGTCGATCGGCTTTCTGATCGACGAGGAAACGCCGATGATCTGGCGCGGGCCTATGGTGATCTCGGCCATCACCCAGATGCTGCGCGAGGTCGCCTGGGGCGAGCTCGACGTACTGGTCGTCGATATGCCGCCCGGCACCGGCGACGCGCAGCTCACCATGGCGCAGCAGACGCCGCTGGCGGGCGCCGTCATCGTCTCGACGCCGCAGGACCTGGCGCTGCTCGATGCGCGACGGGGCGTGGCGATGTTCCGCAAGGTCGAGGTGCCGATCCTCGGCATCGTCGAGAATATGAGCTATTTCATCTGCCCGGAATGCGGCACGCGCTCGGACATTTTTGCCCATGGCGGCGCGCGGCACGAGGCGGAACGGCAGAACGTGCCCTTCCTCGGCGAGATTCCGCTCGCCATGCCGATCCGCGAGACCTCCGATGGCGGACGGCCGATCGTGGCGAGCGACCCGGATTCGGCCCATGCCAAGGCCTATCTGATGATCGCGCGGCAGGTGATGGCGGGGCTGGCAGGCGGGGCGGTCAGGGCCGCGCCGAAGATCGTGATCGAGTAGGGCTCGATCCCACGCTCCACCCTCTCCGTCATCCCGGGCTAGCCCCGGGATCCATCACAGAGCGCCATCGTGCTTTACGATGGATCCCGGATCTGCGCCGCTATCGCGGCTTGTCCGGGATGACGTAAGTGTTGCCGATGCGAGCAGCCGAGGCTCTACAGCCTGACGCCGCCGGTCGAGTAGGCGGTGTCGACCGGACGCTGGAAGCCTTCGAGCACGAGGCTCGCGCCAAAGGCGGCGACGACGGCGAACACGACGGCCAGAACGAACGACTTCATGGTCTTCCCCCAAAGGCGGTGCTGATAATCTCTTCTTGTTCTAAAGAGATAGCGAGGCGAGGCCTGCGGATCAAGCGGCTCCGGCGGAGCAGGATCAATTGCCGCGTATCCCACAACCCTCATCCTGAGGAGCCGCGCAGCGGCGTCTCGAAGGATGCTCCAGATGGCGCTGGCTGGAGCATCCTTCGAGACGCGAGCTTTGCCCGCTCCTCAGGATGAGGGATTTGGGTCTTGCTCATCGAGCGAGGCGAAAAGCTGCTCGGCCTCGAAGATGTCCTCCGGTCTGTTGGCGTTGAAGAAGGGGTCGACCGGCTCAGGCAACCATTCCGCGCTGGCGCAGCCATGGCGCGCGGTCCAGCGGTCGATCTTGCGCTCGTCCTCGACGGTCAATGCATGGCGCAGATCGGCGCGTAGGCGAACCGGCCAGAGCCCGATGACGGGATGCGTCCAGCCGCCCGAGGCCGCGCAGGCGAGCGGGACGTTTGCCATCGCACGCGCCTCGTGCAGGCGGGCGACGAGGTCGCGCGGGATGAAGGGCGTGTCGGCGGCGACGCTGACGAGCCATTCGGTTTCAGGCCGGTTTTCCGCCATCCAGTCGAGCCCCGCGAGGATGCCGGCGAGCGGCCCGGCGAAATCCGGCACGCTGTCGGCGACGACCGGAAGGGCGTAGTCGGAAAAGCGGGCCGGGTCGCCGTTGGCGTTGACAAGCAGGCTCTCGCATTGGGGCTTCAGTCGCTCGATGACATGGGCGAGGATGGTCTTGCCCGCAATGGTCCGCAACGGCTTGTCGCCGCCGCCCATGCGACGCGCGAGGCCGCCGGCCAGCAGCAGGCCGAGGGTGGGCGGGGTCATCGGCTGCCTCCATTGTCATTCCGGGGCTTCGCAAAGCGAAGAACCCGGAACCCACGACCGGGCTCGTCTCCGAAGGACGCCTTCAGAGCCGGGCTCACCCTGTCGTGGGTTCCGGGTTCGATCCTGCGGATCGCCCCGGAATGACAAAAGGGCTCAATCATCTCCCGCGCCCTTGCGGCGGTGGCGCTCGCCCTCCTCCTCGACCGCATCGACATCCGCGTCGAACACGATATTCCCCTCGCCGGCCAGCGCTACGAAGCGCTTGCCCCGCGCCCGGCCGATCAGCGTCAGCCCTGCCTTGCGCGCCAGCTCGACGCCCCACTCCGTAAAACCCGAGCGCGAGACCAGCACGGGGATGCCCATCCGCACCGTCTTGATGACCATCTCCGAGGTCAGCCGGCCGGTGGTGTAGAAGATCATCTTTCCGGGATCGACATCGTGCGTGAACATCCAGCCGGCGACCTTGTCGACGGCGTTGTGGCGGCCGACATCCTCCATATAGACCAGCGGCCGGTCGGCCTCGCAGAGCACGCAGCCATGGATCGCGCCGGCCTCCAGATAGAGCGAGGGCGTGGTGTTGATCTTGCGCGTCAAGGCATAGAGCCAGCTCGTGCGGAGTTCCGCCTTGGGCAGCTCGATCTCGTCGATCGCCTCCATCAGGTCGCCGAACGCGGTGCCCTGGGCGCAGCCCGAGGTCAGCGTCTTCTTCTTCAGCTTCTCCTCGAAATTGGTCCGCTCGGGCGTGCGCACCACCACGACCTCGAGTTCCTCGTCATAGTCGACGGCCTCGACGATATCGCCGCGCTTCAGCATGTTCTGGTTGAGCAGATAGCCGAGCGCCAGCGCGTCTGGATGGTCGCCGATCGTCATCATGGTGACGATCTCCTGCGCGTTCAGATAAAGCGTCAGCGCGCGCTCGGTGACCACGCGGGTCTCGACCGGTCTGCCGGTCTGGTCGATGCCGCTGACGGTCGCGCCCAGTCGCGGCGCGGCGGGATCGGGCCGGACCAGATAATCGTCGAGGAAGCTCATATCCTGCGCCAAGGCGGGTCGCTCCGTTCAGGCGGCGAGGGTCACGCGCGCCGTGGCCCAGTTCTCGACCGCCTGCGCATCGGCCGGCAGTTCGGCCCAGTCCTCGCCGGCGAAGTCGCGAAAGGCCGGCAGAAAATCGTCGCGAACCGCGATCAGCAGCGGCAGGCCGGCCATGAGCGCCGCGACGATCTCCTGCCGCAGGCCCTGGCCCAGCAGTTCCTGCCGCCCGAATTTGTTGACGATGACGAGATCGACCGCGCCGGTCAGCGCCTCTGCCAGCGCGCCGCCGGCGTCGGCCAAGCCCGACGCGTCGAGCCGGCAGCCGCTCGCGCCCGCGCCGCGGCTCTCGCTGATCGGAAACCGCGTCCCGCTGGCGAGTTCTTCCAGCGCCATGGCCTCGCAGGCCCCGTCGCAATCGCCCTCATTGTGCTGGACGACGCCGGCGAGCCGCAGACCCCGGCCGCGCAGACGCGCCGCCAGATCGGCCATGAAGCGATCGATCGGGAAGCCCCTGACATAGGGGATGGCGGCGAGCGTGGTCATCGCCCGTTCCATCCCATGAAAGCGCCGCGCCGACCAGAGGGCTTTGGTCGCAGAGCAGTCGGAGGCTTGGCCAAGCCGGTCGCTTCAACCGCTTCGAGACGCTGCGCCATCAACCCCCTCCCCCCGCTTGCGGTGGAGAGGGGACAGGGCGGCGCTTCAAGCGTCCGATCCAGATCGCGCGGCAGTGTTGCGCCGCACCTACAGCTTCGTGCGGACCGGCCCGCTAGGCTTGCGAAGAGGTTGATCTCCGGCGCTTTTTCCGGATGGAGCCCCGCTGGTTGACGAAGATGCCACGCCGCAACGCCCAAGGCCCGCTCGACCCCGCTACCGACGCCGCGCTGCTGCTGCGCCGGATCGGCTTTGCGACGCTTGCCGTGGCGTTGCCGATCGCCTCGCTGGTCTCGCGCCGCGCCGCCGTCGTGCTGGCGCCGATCGGCGTCGTGCTGCTGGTGATCGCGGCGCTGGTCGAGGCGCCGGGCATCTTTTCGGCCACGCTCAAGCGCGCCGTGTTCAGCCGGCCGGGCATGATCCTGCTCGGGCTCGTCGGCTGGGCGGTGCTGTCGCTGATCTGGAGCCCCTACACCATGTCGGCCGCCGAGAAGGCGAGCAACCTCGTGCTGGCGGTGGCGCTCGGCTTCTGCGGCGTCGCGGCGCTGCCCGAGCGCATGCGCGCCTCCAACCTCAACCTGGCCGCGCTGGGCACCGGCGTCGCCGCCGTCTTCGCGCTGGCGCTGATCGTGGTCGCGGCCCTGCGGCCGGTCGAGGCCGAGACCGGCAGCGTCGAACGCGGCGTCAGCGTCGTGCTGATCATGGCCTGGCCGGCGCTGGCATGGCTGCTCTCGCGCGACCGGGGCCTGAGCGCGCTGGCGCTGTCGATCGTGGTCGGGCTGCTGGCGCTCTCGCGCTTCGAGGATGGCGAGGCGGTGGCGATGATCTGCGGCGCGGTCGCCTTCGGGGCGGTCAGCGCCAATCGCGACAAGGCGGTCAGGATCATCGCCGCGATCATCGCCTTCGCCATGCTGTTTGCGCCGCTGCTGCCCTTCCTGCTGACCCCGGTCGTGGCGCGGCTGCCCGACAGCGCCAACGACTTCGTGCAGGCGCTCGCCGTCTGGGCCGATGTGGTGCTGCGCGCGCCGATCCAACTCGTCACCGGGCACGGGCTCGACACCGTGCTGCGCGGGCGCATCACCGGCGTGCTGCCGCCCGCGACGCCCGCGACGCTGCTGTTCGAGACCTGGTACGAACTCGGCATCGTCGGCGCGGCGGCGGCCTCGGCGTGCCTTTACTTCGCCATCCGCGCCGCCGGCCGCATGCCCGGCGCGCTCGCGGCCGGCGGGGTCGCGGCCTACGTCACGGCGTTCGCGCTGACCGCCTTGGGCTTCGCCACCCTGCAGCCCTGGTGGCTGATGACGCTGGCGGCTGTCGCGCTGCTGTTCAGCGCCATCGCGCGCGGGCAGTACCGCACCGAGCGGCCGGTCGCGCCGTTGTCGCTGAGGGCCGGCGCGCAAGGGCGGCCGAAGGCCAACGGCCCCGGCGGCGCAACACCTACGGGCGAGTGAACCTCCCCCCGTAATTCCAGAACATCGTGATTTCGCTCGGAAACACGCGCCGTCATCCTGGGCGACCGAAGGCCGGCCGGGATCCATCATAGAGCGCTGACGGTGCCCTATGATGGATCCCGGAGCTGCGCGGCTTCGCCGCTTGTCCAGGATGACGCGGTGTTTCCACGCAGGATCATCAAGCTGCGGCGACTTGGCCCGCATTCACCGCATGACACGCGACGCCGTCGATCACCGGCGGATTCTCGACCCGGCAGCGGTCGAAGACCAGCGGGCAGCGCGGGTGGAAGGTGCAGCCCGAGGGCGGCGAGATCGGATTCGGGATCTCGCCCTTCACGCCCTCGCGCGCCTTGCCGACCATGGCGAGGTCGGGCACCGCGTCGAGCAGCATGCGCGTATAGGGATGGCGCGGGTTGGAGAACAGGCTCTTGCCCTCCGAGACCTCGACGAGCCGGCCGAGATACATCACGCCGATGCGCGTCGCCATGTGCCGCACGACCGCCAGATTGTGAGAGATGAACAGGTAGGTCAGCCCGAATTTCTGCTGCAGGTCGCGCATCAGATTGAGGATTTGCGCCTGCACCGAGACGTCGAGCGCCGAGGTCGGCTCGTCGCAGACGATGAACTCGGCGTTGGAGGCGAGCGCACGCGCGATCGCGATGCGCTGGCGCTGGCCGCCGGAGAATTCGTGCGGGAACTTCTTTGCGTCGTCGGGATGCAGGCCGACCAGCGTCAGAAGTTCGCCGACTCGGGCGAGAATGTCGGCCTCGCCCTCGATGATCGCGAAGGCGCGGATCGGCTCGGCGATGATGCGGCCGACGCGCCAGCGCGGGTTCAGCGAGGCGTAGGGGTCCTGGAAGATCATCTGGATGCGCCGGCGCAGGCGCTGGCGCTCCTGGGCGACATTGACGTCATTCATGGAGACGCCGGCGATCGAGACCGTGCCGTCGGATGGCGGCAGCAGGCCGACGACCATGCGCGCCACCGTCGACTTGCCCGAGCCGGACTCGCCGACGAGCGCGAAGGTCTCGCCTTTGGCGATGTCGAAGGACACGCCGTCGACCGCCTTGAGGTATTGCCGGGGGGAATTCTCCAGCACGCGGTTGAGCCAGGGCTTCGAGACATCGAAGACGCGGCGCAGGTCGCGGACCTGAATGAGGGGCGCTTCACTCATGCCGCGATCTCCGCATTGCCGCCCATTCTCCCCGGTTCGTCATAGAGGTGGCAGGCGACCTTGCGGTCGCCGACCGGGATCAGTTCCGGCCGTTCGACATGGCAGCGCGCGAAGACCTGCGCGCATCGCGGGTTGAAGGCGCAGCCCGGCGGAATCGCCGAGAGGCGCGGCATCGAGCCGGGAATCTGGACGAGCCGCTCGGCATCGCCCTCGAGCGAGGGGATCGCGCCCATCAGGCCCTTGGCATAGGGGTGCAGCGGCTGCTTCACCACCTCGCGCACCGGGCCGATCTCGGCGATGCGGCCGGCATACATCACCGCGACGCGGTCTGCCGTCTCGGCGATGACGCCCATGTCGTGGGTGACGAGCATCACCGAGGTGCCGCGCTCCTTGCAGAGCCGTTTGATCAGCGCGATGATCTGGGCCTGCACCGAGACGTCGAGCGCCGTCGTCGGCTCGTCGGCGATGATGAACTCCGGCTCGGCGCAGAGCGCGAGCGCGATCACCACGCGCTGGCGCATGCCGCCCGAGAATTCATGCGGATAGCCGTCGATGCGCCGCTCGGGCGCGGGGATGCCGACCTCGTCGAGCAAGGCGATGGCGCGCTTGCGGGCGTCGCTCGCGTTCATGTCGGTATGGGTCTGGATCGTCTCGATCAACTGCTCGCCGACGCGGTAGAGCGGGTTGAGGCTCGTCAGCGGATCCTGGAAGATCATGCCGATGCGTTTTCCCCGCACCTTCCGCATCGCGTCGGGCGGCAGGTTGTCGACGCGCTCGCCTGACAGGATGACCTCGCCTCCGGCGATACGGCCGGGCGGGTCGATCAGCCCGATGATCGCCGAGCCGGTGACGGATTTGCCCGCGCCGGATTCGCCGACGACGCCGAGCACCTCGCCGCGCGCGATGTCGAAGGAAATCTTGTCGAGCGCGCGCAGCGTGGCGCGCCGGGTGACGAACTCGACGGTGAGGTCGCGGACGGAGAGGACGGGAACGGCTGTGCCTGCTTCAGTCACGCCATGCCCTCCCCGTCATTGCGAGGAGCGAAGCGACGAAGCAATCCAGCGGTCTCACGCAGACCTCTGGATTGCTTCGCTGCGCTCGCAATGACGGTGATGGACGGAGCATACTTGTCACCTCAGCTTCGGATTGAGCGCGTCGCGCAGCCAATCGCCGAACAGGTTGATCGAGAGCGCCAGCAGAATCAGCACCAGCGATGGAAACAGCAGGATCCACCATTCTCCGGAGAACAGGTATTGCTGGCCGAAACGGATCAGCGTGCCGAGTGAAGGCTGAGTCGGCGGCATGCCGACGCCGAGGAAGGACAAGGTCGCCTCCTCGATCACCGCGAGCGCGAGGTTTATCGTGGCGATGACCAGCACGGGACCGGCGACGTTCGGCAGGACATGCTTGAGCATCACCGGCCAGGCCTTCAGCCCTATCAGGCGGGCGGCATCGACATAGACCTTGTTCTTCTCGACAAGAGTCGAGCCGCGCACGGTGCGGGCATATTGCGCCCAGTTCGACAGGCCGATGGCGGCGACCAGCACGAACAGCGTCGCCTGCTCCTGCATGGCCGGCGGGATCAGCCCGCGCGCCACGCCGAAGACCAGCAGCGCCACGAGGATCGCCGGGAAGGAGAGCTGGATGTCGGCCACGCGCATGATTAGCGCCTCGGTGCGCCCGCCGACATAGCCGGCGACGAGCCCGAGCCCCACGCCGATGATGAGCGAGAACACCACCGACGCCGCCCCGACCAGCAGCGAGATGCGCGAGCCGTAGAGGATCGCCGAGAAGATGTCGCGCCCCTGCCCGTCCGAACCGAGCCAGAACACCTTTCCGGTGATCTCGTTGGGTTCCATCGGCTTGGAGAAGCCGTCCGAGAGATCGAGCGAGGCCGGGTCGAACGGGTCGTAGGGCGCGATCAGGGGCGCGGCGACCGCCGCCAGCACGAGCAGAAGCGCCAGCACCGTCGCCACCACCGTCACCGGCGAGGAGCGGAACGAGAAGGCGATGTCGGAATCCCACCAACGGGCGAAGCGGCCCTGTTTGGCGGGTGCGGGAAGCGGTGCGCTGCTCATGGCGCTTCCCCTGTCATTCCGGGGCTTCGCATCGCGAAGAACCCGGAACCCAGGACGGGGCGACCCCGATTGTCATGGTTCATGCTGCGCAAAGGCCGATCGAACGGGCCTCGCCCGGTCGTGGGTTCAGGGTTCGGCCCTGCGGACCGCCCCGGAATGACAAGGGGGGCTATGCTGCTCATCTCACCCCTCACTTCGCCATGGCCGGGTTGCCGGTGCGCAGGCGCGGATCGAGCGCGACATAGACCAGATCGACGATCAGCGAGGTCAGCACGAAGACGAAGGCGACGAACATCAGATAGGCCGACATCACCGGCACATCGACGAACTGCACCGCGTTGACGAAGAGCGCGCCCAGCCCCGGCCACTGGAACACCGTCTCGGTGACGATGGCGAAGGCGATGACGCCGCCGAGCTGGAGGCCGGCGATGGTGATGACCGGGATCATGGTGTTGCGCAGCGCATGGCGGAACTCGATCTTGCGCTCGGGGATGCCGCGCGCGCGGGCGAAGCGGATGAAATCGGCGCGCATCACCTCCAGCATCTCCGAGCGCACGAGGCGCATGATCAGCGTCAGTTGCAGGAAGCCCAGCGTCAGCACCGGCAAGACCAGCGATTTCAGGCCGCTCGTCGTGAGCAGCCCGGTGGTCCACCAGCCGATCGCGACCGTCTCGCCTCGCCCGAAGGAGGGCAGCCAGCGCAATTCGACGGCGAAAATGTAGATGAGGCCGATGCCGATCAGGAAGGTCGGCAGGCTGACGCCGATCAGCGAAAGCGACATGACGAGATTGGCGATCCAGCCATCGCGCCTGATCGCGGCATAGACGCCAAGCGCGATGCCGACGACGAAGGCGAAGATCGCCGAGAGTACGGCAAGCTCGATCGTGGCCGGCAGCCGCTCGAGGATCAGCGAGGAGACCTTGCGGCTCTGGCGCCAGGAGATGCCGAAATCGCCCTGCGCGGCGTCGGCGACGAAGCGCGCGAACTGCAGCGGCACGGGGTCGTTGAGGCCGAGCCGCTCGGTGAGTTCGGCGCGGTCCAGCAGCGTCGCCTCCTGCCCCAGCATGTTGACGACAGGGTCGCCGACGAAACGGAACATGGTGAAGGCGATGAAGGCGACGGCGAGCATCACCACCAGCCCCTGCATCAGCGAGCGCAGGATATAGGCGAGCATCGCTCAGCCCTTTTCATTCGTCGGCAAAGTCAGAGTGCCGGTCGTTACAAAAGACGCGCCGTCATCCCGGACGCAGCGAAGCGAAGCTCCGGGATCCATCATAAAGTGCTGTCGAGCTCTATGATGGATCCCGGATCTGCGCGGCTGCGCCGCTTGTCCGGGATGACGGCGGCGGTTCACGCGTTCAGGCGATCAGCGACTACGAGCCCTTAAAGCTCACCATCTTCAGCTTGGGCGAGTTCGCCACGTCGACGGGAATGTCGAGCGAGGATCCCATCGCATAGCTCAGCGCCTGATGGTGGATCGGCAGATAGATCGTCTCGTCCTTCAGCTTTGTCCAGATCTTGGAGATCGTCGCGTCGCGCTTGGCGATGTCGATCTCCTGCGAGAGCGACTGGATCATGCTGTCGACCTCGGCGTCCTTGTAGCCGGTGGCGTTCCACGAGCCGCGCGAGCCGGTGCGGGAGTGGTACATGAAGGAGAAGATGTAGTCGCTGTCATAGGTCGGCACGCCCCAGCCGACAAGATAGAACTCGGTCTCGGGCGGGTTCTTCTGGATCAGCGTGAAGTGGATCGACTTGGACTGCGAGACCAGATTCACCTTGATGCCGATCTGGCCGAACATGCCGACAGCCGCCTGGCAGATGCCCTCGTCGTTGACATAGCGGTCATTGGGGCAATGCAGCGTCGTCGAGAAGCCGTTGGGATAGCCCGCCTCTGCGAGCAGCGCCTTGGCCTTGGCGACGTCGGTCGCCGGCGCGGCGTCGAGTTCCTTGGTCCAGCCATTGACGAAGGGCGGCATGATGATGCCGGTCGGCACCGACTCGCCGCGCATCACCACGCGCTGGATCGCGCCGCGGTTGATCGCCATATTGAGCGCCTGGCGCACCCGCTTGTCGGCGAAGGGGTTCTTGCCCTGGACATCGTCGCCCTTCAGATCGGCGGACGCCACGTCCATGCCGAAGAAGATGGTGCGGTTCTCGGCCCCGGAGGTGACGCGCAGCTTCGGCTGGCTTTTCAGCCGGGCGATGTCCTGTACCGGCACGTCCTGGACGAAATCGACCTCGCCCGAGAGCAGGGCGGCGACGCGGGTGGCGTCCTGCTTGATCGGGACGAAGGTGAGTTCGGTGATCTCGAGCGGCGCCTTGGCCTTGTTCCAGTAGCCGTCATTGCGCTTCATCACCGTCTTCACGTCCGTCTCGCGCGAGACCAGGATGAAGGGCCCGGTGCCGTTGGCGTTGCGGACGGAGAAGTTCTCTTCCTTGTTCTTGAAGTCCTGCGCCTTCACGGCGTTGTTCTTCTCCGCCCAGGCCTTGCTCAGGATGCGGATCTGATCGGTGTTGTTGACCAGCAGCGGGTTGGGACCCTTGGTCTTGATGTGGACCGTCAGCTCGTCGACCTTCGAGACCTTCTCGACCGAGGACAGGTAGCCCTTGAAGTCCGAGGTCGGCTGCATGGCGCGCTCATAGGAGAACACCACGTCGTCGGCGGTGAAGGCCGCGCCGTCATGAAACTTGACGCCGGACTGGAGCTTGAACTCCCAGGTCGTCGGGTCATTGGGCAGGACGCGCCAGGAAGTCGCCAGCAGCGGGAAGAGCTTGCCGGTGTGGTCGCGCTCCGTCAGGCCCTCATAGATGTGCTGGTTCAGAGCGGTCGTCGGGCCTTCGTTCTGGCCATGGGGGTCGAGCGTCAGGGCGTCGCCCGAGCGGGCCCATTTCAGCGGGCGCGCATCGGCGGCGCCGAGCGCCATAACAGACGCGCCGAGCAGGGCGGCGGCCAAGGTGAGAAAACGCGGTTTCATGAGATCATGCCTCCCGGGAGCGGCCCGTGACGGGGCCGGCGAAGCGATAGATGCTAGGGAAAGAGTGCGCGCGAGTCACGGGTCTAATGCGCGCAAAGCGCATGGCCGAATGGGCAGATACACAATTTCTTGCCACTCATCTCAGCCTCGGATTGAGCGCGTCGCGCAGCCAGTCGCCGAGCAGGTTCACCGCCAGCACCAGCGCCGCCAGCGTGATGCCGGGGAAGGCGACGATCCACCAGTCGCCCGAGAACAGGTAGCGGTTGCCGATCGAGATCAGCGTGCCGAGCGAGGGCTGGGTCGCCGGCAGGCCGACGCCGAGGAAGGAGAGCGTCGCCTCGGTGATGACGGCGAGCCCCAGATTGATCGTCAGGATGACCAGCACCGGCCCGATCACGTTGGGCAGGACATGGCGCAGCATGATGAGCGGCGCCGGCAGCCCGACGAGGCGGGCGGCCATGACGTAGTCCTTGTTGCGCTCGACCAGCGTCGAGCCGCGGATGGTGCGGGCATACTGCACCCAGAAGCTCAACCCGATCGAGATCACCAGCACATAGATCGCGGTGTCCTCGCGCGAGGCGTTCTTGAACAGGCCGCGCACGACGCCGTCGATCAGCAGCGCGATCAGGATCGCCGGGAAGGTGAGCTGGACATCGGCGATGCGCATGATGATCGCGTCGGTGCGGCCGCCGAGATAGCCCGCGAGCAGGCCGAGCGTGATGCCGATCGAGGCCGCCAGCGCGACGCCGAGCAGGCCGACCGTCAGCGAGACGCGCATGCCGTAGAGGATCGCGGAATAGAGATCGCGGCCCTGATCGTCGGTGCCGAGGATGAAGCGCGCCTCGCCGCCATCCTGCCAGGCCGGCGGGATCATCGAGTCGGCGAGGAAGACGGTGGCGGGATCGAACGGATTGGTCGGCGCGAGCCAGGGCGAGAAGGCCGCGCCGACGAACAGCACCAGTACGACGAAGGCGGCGGCCATCGTCACCTTCGACTTCAGGAAGCTCGCCAGGATGTCGCTGTCGCGGATGCGGGCCCAGCGGCTGGGGGCTTTGTCGGTTTCGGGAGAGATCATGGTCATGGCCTGCCCTCCCCGCTCAATGCGCGCCGACTGTGGCGCGCAGGCGCGGATCGACAGCCGCGTAGAGCAGGTCGACGGCCAGGTTGATCGTCACGAACAGGAATGAGATCAGCATCAGATAGGCCGCCATGATCGGGATATCGACGTTCTGGACCGAGCGCAGGAAGAGCTGGCCCATGCCGGGCCACTGGAACACCGTCTCGGTGATGATGGCGAAGGCGATGATCGAGCCGAGCTGCAAACCGGCGATGGTGATGACCGGCACCAGCGTGTTCTTCAGCGCATGACCGAAATGGACGGCCCGCGTCTTCAGGCCGCGCGCCCTGGCGAACTTGATGTAGTCGGCGCGCAGCACCTCCAGCATCTCGGCGCGCACCAGCCGCATGATCAGCGTCATCTGGAAGAGGCCGAGCGTGATCGAGGGCAGCACCAGCGCCTTGAGGCCCGACACGGTCAGAAGCCCGGTGGTCCACCACGAGCCGATCTTGACGACCTCGCCGCGCCCGAAGGAGGGCAGCACGCCGAGCGTGACCGAGAACAGGTAGATCAGCAGGATGCCGATCAGGAAGGTCGGCAGGCTGATGCCGATCAGCGAGACCGCCTGAAAGACCTTGGCGAGCCAGCTTTCGCGCTTCAGCGCCGTGTAGACGCCCATCGGAATGCCGACCGCCAGCGAGAACAGCGCCGACATGAAGGCGAGTTCAAGCGTGGCCGGCGCGCGCTCGCCGAGCAGCGAAATCACCGGCAGGCGGAACTGGTAGGAGACGCCGAATTCGAGCCTTGCGGCGTTCCAGATATAGCGCGCGAACTGGACGAGGAACGGATCGTCCAGACCGAGCGAGGCCCGGATCTCGGCAACCTGCGCCTGCGGCGTGTCGATCGAGACGATCTGGTTCACCGGATCGCCGACGAAGCGGAACATCGCGAAGGCGATCAGCGCCACGCTCAGCATGACGATGAGCGACTGGAACAGGCGGCGCAGGATGAAAGCGAACATGAACGCCTTTTGGGACTGCGCTCCCCGTCATTGCGAGGAGCTTAAGCGACGAAGCAATCCAGGGGCCGTGGAGCACGCGGCTCTGGATTGCTTCGCTACGCTCGCAATGACGGGAGAGGTCGATCGCCGGTCCCGCCCTACTCCTTGACCGCGTACTGGAAATGCACCGCGTTGTCGGCGCGCTGGGTCAGCTTGACCTTCTTCGAGACGCCCCAGGCCAGCGCCTGCTGGTGCAGCGGGATGTAGCCGAAATCCTCGGCCGCGATCTGAAAGGCTTCCTTGATCATGGCGTCGCGCTTGGCCTTGTCGGCCTCGACGATGATCCTGTCGGTCAAGGCATCGACCTTCTTGTTGCAGTAGCCCGCGACATTGGCCTCGCCGCGCGAGGAGGCCGGGTTGTCGCGGCAGCCCATGATGTCGAACAGGACGTTGTGGGAATCGCTGGTGCCGGGCGTCCAGCCCAGCAGGTAGAACGAGGTGTTGTAGCCGCCGGGCTTCAGCACCTTGGCGAAATACTGGCCCTTGGGCTGGGCGTTCAGGTTCACCTTGACGCCGATGCGCGCCAGCATGCCGACGACCGCCTGGCAGATCTGCCCGTCATTGACGTAGCGGTCGTTGGGGCAGTCCATGCCGACGGTGAAGCCGTCGGGATAGCCGGCGTCGGTGAGCAGCTTCTTGGCTTCGGTCGCGTCGAACTTGGCGCGGGTGAAGCCGGCATGGGGGAAGAGTTCGGGCGCGATCATCAGCGGCGACGGGGTCGCGAGGCCGCGCATGACGCGGGTCTTGATCGTCTCGATGTCGATCGCCTGATAGAAGGCCTTGCGGACGCGGATGTCCTTGAACGGGTTCTTGCCCTTGACGCTCGATTCGACCAGCTCGTCGCGGACCTGGTCCATGCCGAGGAAGATGGTGCGCAGCTCCGGCCCGGTCAGGACCTGCACGGTGCCCGTGCCGTTGACGCGCTGGATGTCCTGGATCGGGACCGGCTCGATGACGTCGACCTCGCCCGAGAGCAGGGCCGCGACGCGCGTGGCGTCGGATGCGATCGGCGTGAAGACGATCTCTTTGAGATTGTGCTCAGGGCTCTTGTTCCACCAGTTCTCGTTGACCTTGAAGACGGTCTTGACGCCGGGCTGGTGGCTTTCGACCTTGAAGGCGCCCGTGCCGTTGGCGTTGAGCGAGGCGAAGGTCGGGGTGGTGGCGCTGGCGGGCGTCGGCTGGGTCGAGTTGTTGGCCTCGGCCCATTTCTTCGACAGGATGTACCAGGTGTCCCACTGGTAGTGCAGGATCGGGTTCGGCGAGGCGAGCTGGAACTCGACCGTGTGATCGTCGATCTTGACGACTTTCGTGCCGGTCGGCACGCGGGTCTGGACGTTGGAGCCCGGCGCGCGGGCGCGGTCGGCCGAGAAGACCACGTCGTCGGCGGTGAAATCCTCGCCGCCATGGAACTTGACGCCCTTGCGCAGCGCGAAGCGCCAGGTCTTGCCATCCTCCGAGATCGTCCAGCTCTCGGCGAGGCCGGGCAGGATCTCAAGGTTCTTGCCGCGCCGGATCAGCCCCTCATAGGGGTGGCCGAGATGCGCATGCGTCGTGGTCTCGTTGACGGTGTAGGGATCGAGCGATTTCAGCTCGCCCTGATTGGCGTAGCGCAGGGTCTGCGCCTGAGCGGAGCCGCAGACCAGCGCGAGGCCGGCGACGGCGGCGAGGCAGTTCGTCCTGAACGACATTCGACAGCTCCCATGATGGCGGCCCACTCCTCCCGGGAGCGGTATCCGGTTGTCCTGACGTCGTTGCGCGGACAACCGGAGATGGCGGCAGAGTAGAGAGGCTTGCGCGCCGGCGTCCAGTGCCGACAGCGTGATTTGTTCCAGATCGAACTTTTTCCTGCGGTCGTCCATCCAGCCCTCATCCTGAGGAGCCGCGTCAGCGGCGTCTCGAAGGATGCTCCAGATGTGTCCGGAGCGAACTGGAGCATCCTTCGAGACGCGCTCCTGCGGAGCGCTCCTCAGGATGAGGACTGAAGGAGACCTCAGCGCGACAGCTCGGCGATGACGCCGCGCACGAACTTCGCCCCGGCGTCGAGCTGCGCCACGGTGATGAACTCGTCGGGCTGGTGCGCCTGCGCGATGTCGCCCGGCCCGCAGACCACGGTCGACCAGCCCTCGGCCTGAAACAGGCCGCCCTCGGTGCCATAGGCCACGACATGGCTGCCATTGTCGCCGGTGAGGCGGCGCGACAGCGCCTCGGCCTCGCCGTTCACCTCCGGCCCGAGCGGCGGGGTGAAGGAGGTGATCTCCCAGTCGATGCCGCTGGCCGGCGCAATCGCCTTCATCTCAGCTTCCAGCTCCGCGACCTTGGCGCGGTAGCGGCCGACATAATCGGCGTCCTCCTCGCCGGGTATGACGCGGACCTCGTGGCTGAAGCTGCAAAGCTCGGCCGTGATGTTGACCGCCGTGCCGCCCTGAACGACGCCGACATGGAGCGTGGTCCAGGGCGGCTCGAACGGGTTGTCGGGTTTGGCGCGGGCCTTGTTCTCGGCCATGACCTGATTGTGCCAGGCGATCAGCTCGCCCGCGATCATCACGGCGGGTACGCCGACATCGACGCGGCTGGAATGCACGGCATGGCCGCGCACCGTCGTCTTCATGCGGGTGCCGCCCTTGTGGCCGGTGACGACCTGCATCATCGAGGGCTCGCCGACGATCACCGCCGAGGGCTTCACGCCCGCCGCCGTCATCGCCTTGGCGAGGATGCGCGCGCCGAGGCAGCCGACCTCCTCGTCATAGGACAGAGCGATATGGACCGGGCGCTTCAGCGGCGCCTTCAGCATCTCCGGCACCAGCGCCAGCGCGATGGCGTCGAAGCCCTTCATGTCGCAGGTCCCGCGGCCATAGAGCTTGCCGTCGCGCTCGGTCAGCGTCCATGGATCCGAGGTCCAGTCCTGGCCTGCTACGGGAACCACGTCGGTATGGCCAGACAGCACGACGCCGCCATCGACCTTCGGGCCGATCGTGGCGAAAAGGTTCGACTTCTGCCCGTCCTCGCTCGGCACCAGTGTGCTTTCGACGCCGTGACTGGCGAGGTAGTCCTTGCAGAAATGGATCAGGTCGAGATTGCTGCGTTGCGATTCCGTGTTGAACGAAACCAGCTTGGCGAGCATCTCCTTGGGCGACAGGTTCACGACGGCATTTCTCCAAAGCTCAAACTGAAGGCAGGTTTCGTGCCGCACGCTAGCCCCTGCGCCGGCCCGGTCAATCCCGGCGGCGCTTGACGGGGATGCGCGGCGCGCGCTGACCTGCAGCGACCGAGCGCCTATAACCAGCCAGCCCGAGCCAACCGGAAAGCCTCCCCATGACGTTCGACGTGACCCTTGCCGATATCCAGGCCGCCGCGACACGCATCTCCGGCAAGGTCCGGCGCACGCCGACATATCACAGCGCCGGACTGTCGGCGCGGCTCGGCGTCGAGACCATGGTCAAGGTCGAGGCGCTGCAGCTCGCCGGCTCGTTCAAGGTGCGCGGCTGCTTCAACAAGCTGATGAGCCTGAGCGAGGCGGAACTGGCGCGAGGCGTCGTCACCGTCTCGGGCGGCAACCACGCCATTGCGGTCTCGCTGGTCGCCAAGGCGATGGGGACGCGCGCGCTGGTGCTGATGCCGAAGAACGCCGCGCCTTTCAACATCGCGCTGACGAAGTCGCTCGGCGGCGAGGTCGAGCTCTGCGAGGATTCGATCGAAGCCTTTGCCAAAGCCGACGCCTATGCGGCGAAAGGCATGACCAATGTCCATTCCTATGACGACCCGGCGATCATCGCCGGCCATGGCACGCTCGGGCTCGAAATGGCGGCGGACGCCAGCGGCCGGCTCGACCATGTCTTCGTCTCGATCGGCGGCGGCGGCTTTTCGGCGGGCGTCGCCGCCGCGCTGAAGGGGCTCGATCCGGCGGTGCGCATCCACGGCGTGGAGACCGAGGGCGCGACGACCATGACCCAGGCGCTCGCAGAGGGAAAGCCGGTCGCGATCCGCCCGACCTCGATCGCGCGCACGCTCGGCGCGCCCTTCGCCACGGAACGCACCATGGCGGCGGCGCGGGAGTTCCTGGAGGACATCATCGTCGTGCCCGATGCCGAGGCCGTGCGCGAACTGGTCTGGGTGCTGCAGAACGGGCGCGTGCTGCTGGAACCGGCCGCGGCCTGCGTGGTGGCGGCGGCGATGGCGCGGAAAGAGATGTTCAAGCCGGGCGAGCGGGTCGGGCTGGTGCTGTGCGGCTCGAACGTGGCGCTGGAGGATGTTGCGGCGTGGCGGGCGGAGTTTGGGGTTTGAGCGGCGGCTGCGGTTGGGCCGCTATGGGTCGATTGTGTTGAAAAAGTCCGGCCGGCGTGAAACTCGGGCGGCGTCGGAACCTGACGAAGAAGAACATTCTTCTTGCTTCAGGAAAATGCTCTCCAAAGCTGAAAATGCCATCCACAGAAAGACTAAATTTCTACACTCGGGCCGACCGGGCTGGTCCGAAGTATTGCGGCGGACTTCTTCAACACAATCGGTCGTTAGCGGACTTCGATCGAAACCATCAGATATTGACGCAACGCCTCCGTCTCAATCCATGAGATCAGGCGTCTGATTTTGGATGCCTTCACGTTCGTGATGGAGAACTGCGTCTGCGCCCGATCGACCTCTCCCAAATCGACTGTCCCCCATGGAGTCTCGCGCAGGAACTGAAATACGTCTTCACCATAATTCCTGAGCTTATCGATCAGGACACGGCTCTCCTCGCCGGGGTTCGGTTGGAAATGTATGACAACGGTGCGAGACATCGGAGTTGCTCAGAGCCCGATTGAAAAGGAGTTGAGCGATATCAGCAGGTTGTGATTCCCGTTTGGTGCTGAATCAAATGGGGTATCCGATGGCCTGGACCGATATCGCTCGCTGCGAGCATAACCGTGATCGCTTGC